>Ga0070731_10002212_pt1 | contig 18855 bp, 16 predicted proteins | sample Coa_R1_2_FD_66448 | JGI IMG/M metagenome (GOLD analysis project Ga0070731, IMG submission 66448) | Surface soil microbial communities from Centralia Pennsylvania, which are recovering from an underground coalmine fire - Coalmine... | ecosystem: Environmental > Terrestrial > Soil > Unclassified ... | reverse complement strand
CCGAGGCAGGCGGCCTCGCGGCGTTGCATTCGGGCCCCACCACCGGCCGGCGCCAGCATCGAGTCCGCTATGCGCTCGTGGCGCTGCAAGTCGCGCTGGCCATGGTCCTCGTCGCCGGGTCGGGGCTGATGGCGCGAAGTCTGTGGCATCTGCGCCGCGTGCCGTCTGGCTTCGATCAGGAAAGAGCACTGACGTTTCGTCTCGCACTGCCGCCCGTGACCTATCCAGGCGCGGACGACACCGTCCGGTTCTTCACCCGCGCGATCGAGACGATCTCGAACGTCTCGGGCGTGTTGTCCGCGGGCGCCTCGTCCAAGCTGCCGCTCGAAGAACGGGCGCAGACGGATACGGGCGTCTTCATCGAAGGCGCGCCGATGTCGGCGCTGCCCCATCTCCATCCCGTGAGCTATGTCACGCCGGGGTACTTCGGCGCGATGGGCATTCCGATCATCGAGGGCGGGGTCTTCACGCGGGCCGATCCGCCGAACGTCCGCCTCGAGGCCGTCGTCAGCAAGGCCTTTGCGGCGCGGTACTGGCCGGATCGATCCGCAATCGGCCAGCGCCTCCGCATTCTCGTCAACGGTCCTGCGTACACCGTCATCGGCGTCGCGGGAAACGTCAAAGACACCGCGCTCGACCAACCGGCGGATCCAATGATCTATTGCCCGCTCTTGCCACCCGCTGCCGACCAGCGGTGGACGCCGCGGGATCTTGCACTCGTCGTCCGGACCGCCGGCGATCCGGCGGCGGTGGCCGGCGCCGTTCGATTCGCGATTCGTCGTCTCGATCCGTCTTTGCCGCTGTACCACACGCAGACGCTCGACGATCTCGTCGCCCGCGCGTCGGCGCAGCGCGGATTGGTGCTGCGATTGCTGTCGATCGCGTCCGCGATTGCGCTGCTGCTGGGCGCACTGGGACTTTACGGCGTGATGGCGTACGTCGTCTCTCTGCGGACGCGAGAGATCGCGATCCGCATGGCGCTCGGCGAGCGTTCCGCGGCAGTCGGATGGCTGGTCGTCCGGCAAGGCGTCGCGGTCGCGCTAATCGGCGTCGGAGTGGGCGTGGCTGGCGCGATCGGCGTCGCGCGCACACTTGCAGCATGGCTTTTCGATGTCGCGCCATCGGATCCGGCGGTGCTGGTCATCGCGGCCGGTCTGGTGCTCACGCTGGCCATTGCGGCCAGTTGGATCCCGAGCCGGCGGGCGACGTTGGTGAATCCGGCGATCGCGCTCAGAGGCGAATAGCCACGCGGCGCATTCGGGTCAGGTTTCCATTGACGACATCAGGCTGCAGCAGCCTCTGCCGCTGAGATTCATCGCTGCGGGCAGTCGCCGGGAATCTGTCGCCAGCTTTCGAGGTCGATTTGAGCTCGTGACGCGAGCGGCACGGCGCCAGCACTCCCACCGGAGGGGCCGGGACCCGCAGAGATCCCGAAGCCTTTTCCCAGGTTCACTTGATTGGGCACGAGGTCATCACGTTTGACGATGCCGGTAATCTCGATCATGCCGGTTTCGTGCGCTTTGATGGCCGCCATCAATTTCTTGGCCCCATTCATGTGGAGGCGCAAGCCCTCGGCGACGTCAACGGTGCCCGGCTCATCGGCGGTGCGACGCCCCACGGTGAACGCCGCGCCCTTGGCGCACCCGGGAATCGAGACGCGAACGGAGTCCTTCGGAACGGGCTTCGTTTCCTGCGCCGCCGTCCACGCGCCTGCAAGCGTAAGCAACACGAGCACGACAGTTGGACGCGTCATTGGTACCTTCCTTCCTCGTTCTGCACCGACGGCCACGACAGGGCGTATGAGGCGTATGATATGAGCTCAAACGATCCTACCATCAGCATCCGATCCGAGGCGAAACATGCGGCGACGAATGATTCCAGCGCGCATCGCAGTCGCGTTCCTCTCTGTTTTCCTTTTAGCCTCGTTACATGTGAGTCAGGCGCTGCACGCGCAAGCGTCCGCGACTGCCTCGAGTCCCACGGCGGCGCCTGCTCAAGGACAGCATTGGTGGGAGTGCAATTACCATGTTCTGAAAGATCCCTCTCAGCCCGTATCGGGGAGCCTTGGGTACTACGCCCTGTTCCCTTCGGCCTCGAGTGTCCCGATGTCCGGGGCTTTTCTTGCGTATCTCAAGCAAGAGTACAAAGTCGTGACAGGCAGCCGACCGTCCCTGGAGGGCGGCCGTTGCGAGAGACTCTCCGACGACCCGGCAAGCAGGGCGAACAGCATGGATATGCTGCAGAAGCAGTGGGCGGCCAACAAAATCGAAGCCATCGACACCAAGTGGAACGGCTTAGCCGTCGCGACGGCGGCGGCTGCGCCGGCCGCCGCAACTCCAGCGCAGTCCTCCGCGGCAACGTTCTTCATCTCCTGCTCGACCTCGGGCGGCGCGGGCATCGACACCTATTACACGGGCGTTTTCGAGGTCGGGGCCAAGCCGGGCCGTTCGCCACATCCGCCGAATGCCCCGGGCGCCTACATCAACGGAGCATGGATGGTTCCAGCCGTCTTGCCCCAAACGGTTCTCGATCACTTTTATCCATACCTGACTGAGAAGGGCTATAAGTTTTCCCCCGGCAGTTCCTCGGCCTGTGATGTCGCGCCCACCGAAGCGGCGGCAAAGGCGGCCCAACACAAGCGGGCCTACGAAGGGGGCGGCTGTTCCACCTGCGGCAAAGTCGTCGAAACCGGCTGGAAGTACACGCCGGGAACGTGAGGCTTTCACGCGTGGCGCATCCACTGCGTGCGGGTCCAGTTGTCGCCGGTCTTGTAGCTCGCCGCGGTCGTCGTGCGCAAGCGTTGAATCTCTGCGGCGTCGAGCGTCGCGCAGTAGAGCGGCTGATCGGGATATGCCGGATGATCGACGACGCGGCCGTAGTTTTCGCCGATCGTCAGCGTCGTGAGTGTCGCGATCTAAATCGCTACAAACTCAACGGTCACACTCGCGCGCCGCTTGCCGGAAGCCCGGGGCCGGACGCGAATCTGCACGTCCATGTCCAGCGCGTTGAGAAACCGCTCGAGGCGTTCCTGGCTGAAGCGCGCCAGCTTACCGCGAATCAAGTCAGAAACGTCAGACGCAGCGATCTCGAGGGCCTCGGCCGCGCGGCGCTGAGTCCATCCTTTCGTCCTGATGACGTGACGAATCACTCGAGCTAGCTCGGCCTTTGCCAGGCGCTCCGCCGGCTCGGACAATCCCAGGTCCTCAAAGACGTTTCCTGAGCTGGCCTCGACCGAGATCGATCTCTTGGCCGGCCGGCGCCTGTTCTTTGTCATCACGTTCCTCCACGCTCCCGGTGAGCTTCCTCATAGTCCCGCTTGGCGGTTCTGTACCGCTCGAGGACTCGGTTCTTGATCGACTTCGGCGTTCCGATGCCGGACTTCGATTTCTTCCACCAACCCACTTCAGGGGCCGCCTCGTCGCTTCCGACGACACGAGGCGATGTTAGCAGTTTTGCTATCAGCGGTCCAGCAGCTCAACCGCCAGAGATTGGTCACGATCGTCTCATCACCGGGGTCGCCGATCGTCGGCGACTACCGATTGACCGGCAGGTCCAGCTTCTTGCGGTCGATCACTCGCCCGTTCTTGACGACGGTGTCGATCGCCTTCGTGTTGTTGATGTCGGCGGTCGGATCGGCAAAGAGCAGCACCAGGTCGGCGAGTTTGCCGACCTCGATCGTGCCGAGATCGTCGAGCTTGCCGAGGAACCGCGCGGAGTTGCGCGTGGCGATGACGATGGCATCGGCGGGCGAGATGCCGCCGGCGACGACGAGCTCGAGCTCGCGCTGGGTGTCGGCGCCGTTCGTGAGGTCGGTACCCAGCGCGATGATGTCCTTGCCGATCGCGTTCAGCTTTCGGATGTTTTCCTGCGCGACCGGCGTCATCACCCTCATCCACTGCGTGCGCGTCCAGTTGTCGCCGGTCTTGTAGCTCGCCGCGGTCGTCGCGCGCAGGCGTTGAATCTCTGCGGCATCGAGCGTCGCGCGGTAGAGCGGCTGATCGAGATATTCCGGATGGTCGATGAGGCGGCTGTAGCTCTCGCCGATCGTCAGCGTCGACGCCTCCGGAACGCGTTTCACCTTCATGATGTTCACGAACGCGTTGCTGATCGGACCTTGGATGACCGGGTGCGCCAGCGAGTCCACGCCGGCGTCGATCGCATCCGTCGCGTCGCGCTCGTTGGAAATGTGGATCACCGTCCGGATGCCCTTCGTGTGGTAGTAGTGGATGATTTTCTCGAGCAAATCGACGGGCAGTTTCGTGATCATCGGCCGCGCCATCCAGCCGTGCTCGTCCTGGCCGATCTTCGTCATGTCGGGCTTGCCGGCGATCTGCTCGTCGAGAATGTGGCGGTCCTGCGGCCACGACTCGATGAAGAACGGGCTGCCGTGTCCGCCGGGACTCGTGACCGTGCCGCCCGTCGCGAAAATGCGCGGGCTGACGATCGCGTCGGCGCGCTCCTTCTCACGCAGCGCGAAGATGAACGACGCCTGATTGCCGGCGTCGAAGATCGTCGTCACGCCACAGTAGAGGAACGAGTGCAGCGCCGTGATGCCGGTCTGCTCCTGCTGCGGCGTGATCGGCTGCGTGTTCGCCCAGTTGCCGCTGCCGCCACGAAGATGCACGTGCACGTCGATCAGGCCCGGAATCAAGAACTTTCCGCTCCCGTCGATGACCTGCGCGCCCGCCGGCGTCGTCACCGCCTGCGGCGTCACCTGCGTGATTCGCGCGCCCTCGACGACCACCGTCGCATTGTGCACGGCCGGCCGCCCGGTGCCGTCGATCAATGTGACGTTGCGAATCACGAGCGTGGATGTCGTTTGCTGCCGGGATTCAGGTGCGGCGCACAATGCGACCAGAACCAGGAGAGCGATGACAGCGAGCCGTCCGCGATGTCGCATGGGATCCTGGGTGATCAAAGGCGGAGACGAGTCGTCGCTACGTCTCATCGGTGCCGTTACTGTTTCGTGAAGGTGAACGACGAACCGGCCTTCAACCCGGAGCCCGGCTGCTTCGTATCGCACGGCGTCGTCGCGCTTGTCAGCGTGACGTTCATCGTCGTTCCCGACGTGATTTGTGCCGTGCCGGCGAGAGTTGTGACCTGCCCTACGCATTCCGGCTTGCCGGTATCGAGGCTCGCCGTCATCGTCATCGTCCAGGTGAATGTGGTGCCCGCGACTGGGCCGCTGACCGACAGCACCGAGAACGCCAATCCGGATGGCGGCCCAGGATTGAATCCGATGGTGCCCGTAACGGTACCGTTGGTCTGGTTCAGGGTCCAACTGAGCGTTTGCTGGTTCAGGTCGGGCGGCGACACCCACGTGCCTGCAATCGAGACCGTGAACGTCGTCTGCGTGGAAGCGCCTTGATACGTGGCCTTGATGGTGGCGCTGCCGTAGGACACGGCCGTGACAACACCGGCTGCATTGACCGTGGCGATGCCGGTATTGGATGAGGTCCATGTCGCCTGACTGGTGACGTCCTGCGCGCCCGACTGCGCCGACGTCGACGTGAGCGTCAGTTGACCGGTCTGTCCGACCGCCGCCACCGTTGCCGTTCCGGAAATGGCGATGACGAAGGATCCGCCGGGACCCGTGCCCATGGCGCTCGAGCCTCCGCAACCGGCCAAGCCTGCCATGAGTCCGACTGTGAGGACGGCTTTGAAGGATGAACGCATGAGACGAATCGCCCCGTTTCCGCGCGCCGCGTCGTTCAGAATCAGCAGCGGGAATGTCGCCAAGAGATCGATCGGGACTAGATCCTCCAGCGCCGGATCGCGGCGAGGCTCAGCAGGCCGGAGCACAAGAGCACCGAGCTGACCGGCTCGGGCACAACTCGAGCCGTGTCGCTCGGAGCCAGCAGATGATCCTCGGCGAACGGAGTCGCGAAAAGACCGCTCGAGAACGACGCATTCAAGTCGCTGACAATCTCGTTGTCCACGCCGTCGGGAATGCTGTCCAGGTCGCTGATGCTGACGATACTGGAGCCGCCGCTGAGTAAGGTGTTCATGTCGGCCAGGAACTGGCGCACGGTCAATCCGTTGAGCTGTGGAAAGGTCGAGAAGCCCGTCAGCACAAGATCCCCGAACCGCAGGCCGGATGTCCCCGGCAGCAATCCCGCGTCCGAGAAATCGACGTTCAATGCAAGGGCGGTCACATCCCCGCCGAACGCGCCTGACGAGGTCGAGACCGGGTCCGTGACGCTGCCGTCGAGCGCCGCATAGGGGCCGATCGAGGGCAGATAATCGAGCACAGGCGATGGATCGGTGAAGAAGATCACGAATCCGCTGGCCGAGCCGACGACGAGGGCGCCCGCGGATTGATACACCGTGTCGAAGTCGGCGTTGACGAGAGTGGCACCCGCGTCAAGTCCCGGCACGCCGCCCCAAAGGCCCTGACCAAACGTGGTCAGGTCGCCGATATTCCACGGGCCGGCGTTCGCGGCGCTTGCGTAGCCCAGCATCATGGCAACGGCAAGCCACCCGATACGCCTGCGGCTCGGCAGGTTCGGTGAGACTAAGCGCGGCATATGTCCTCCCTCCCAGCGGGAAGCTCTGGCTCTGACGGTCAACTGAAACTACAAGCCTCCCGAGCGCCCTGTCAAGTAAATCGACAGAGAGTGAATCGAGCCTTCGGATCCATTTTCCGCAGCCATTCAACCGATCACCGGCGGCCGGACCACGTCAACTCGCCGTACGAAGATGCGCAGCGTCGTCGCGTGTCCCCGAATGGCCGCTGGTTGGCGCCTGCGACTGTCCGAAACGAAGCACGCTTCTGTTCCGTGACGCGGACTACCGCCGCAAGCAGCTTGCGGCGGTAGAATCCCGCCATGAAGTTTCGCCAGGACATCCGAGCCGCGCTGCGATCGCTGCGAGCGAATCCCGGGCATGCGGCCGCTTCCCTGCTCACGATCGCCCTCGTCGTTGGCGCCGGCTCGGCCGTGCTGGCGGTTGCGAGCGCGGCGTTCATTCGGCCGCTGCCCTTCGCCGATGCCAATCGGCTCGTCTGGATCTACGACTTGCCGCCGGGCACGGGCGGTATCGATCAGAAAGACCCGATCCATTCGCCCGAGTTCGTGCGCTTTCGCGAGCGCGTGACTCAAGCGAGCGGCGTCGCCGGCATCTGGTTTCAAACGCAGCCGATGATGGTCGACGGCGCCGCGGAAAACGTCGTGACCGGATCGATCTCCGCCAACTATTTTCAGGTGTTGGGCCTGCCGGTCACGACAGGCCGGATGTTCACGGACCGCGAGGATCATGACAACGCGCCCGTCGCGGTCCTCAGCGACGCATTCTGGCGGACGCGCTTCGACGCGCGCATGGATGTGCTCGGACAATCGATCGTCATCGAGGGACGCGCGCGCACGATCGTCGGCGTGCTCACGCCGGTCAGCGACGTCGGATTCGCCACGGCGGATGTCTTCACGCCGCTGAACATGCACGCCGGCAATCTGCCGGTGCCGCAGGGCACGCTCGTGACGTCGGTCGCCCGGCTGGCGCCCGGCGCGACCGTGGCCAGCCTGACCTCCGAACTTCGCACAGTGATGCAGGACGTCGTGCGCGACTATCCGGCCAGTCACACCGGTTGGACCACGGCCGCCATGCCGCTGCGCGAGACGCTCTACGGCGATTCGGGACCCGTGCTGACGCTGCTTTGCGCGGCGGTCGCCGTGCTCGCGCTGATCGCCTGCGCGAATCTGACGAACGTCACGCTCGCCGGCGCGATCGGCCGCCGGCAGGAAATGACGCTTCGTGCCGCTCTCGGTGCGAGCCGCGCGACGATCATCCGTCTGCTGGCCGTCGAACAATTGGTGCTCGCGCTCGCCGGCGGCGCGATCGGCGTGGTGCTCGCGACCTGGTCGCTGCCGGCGATCCTCGCGCTCGATCCGGATGCCGCGTCAGGCCTCGGTGGCGTCACGATTGACTGGCGCGTGACGACTGGCGCGATTCTTCTGACGGCCGCCATCTGCGTGCTCTCCGGCGTCGTGCCGGCATTTCTCGCGTCGCGCGGCGATCTGGCGCGAGACCTCGCGCAAGGCGGACGCCGCACCGCCGGCTCGTCGCGCGAGCGCCGGCTCCGCGGCTGGCTCGTGGCCAGCGAGACGCTGATGGCGTCCGTGCTGCTCGCCGCGAGCGCGCTCCTGATCAGTTCTTTCGATCGCACCGCCCGCGCCGACGCGGGTTTCGATCCGCACAACGTCCTCGGCACGCGGCTGCGGTTGCCCGTCGAGCGCTACCCGACGATGGAAGCGCGCGCAAAATTCGTGCGCGACATGGTCGCCGCCGTTCGCGCCCTGCCGGGCGTCGTCAACGCCGGCGTCACTGACATCGGCTTCCAACTCGGCGCCGGGTACAACACCACGTTTCGAGTCGAAGGACGGCCCTCGCCGGACGGGCTGCCGTACTCGACGCAGTTCCGACGAATCGGACCCGGTTATTTCGACACGATGAAGATTCGACTCGTGCGCGGCCGCGATCTCACCAATTCGGACGACGAAAGCGGCCAGCGGGTCGCGATCGTGAGTCAGAATTTCGCGGAGCGCTTCTGGCCGGGCGAAGATCCGATCGGCCGTCGCATTATTCGGTCGGCCGACGCGACGCATCCGCTGACGGTCGTCGGAGTGGCCGCCAATGTGCGCGACACGGGCCTCGGCATCGAGCCGGCGCCGACGCTCTACATCGCGCACGCGCAGCACAACAACCCGGTCGCGCTCGTCAGCCTCGTCGTGCGAACTTCCGGCGATCCCGCGGCGATGATTCATACGGTGACGGCAACGGTGCACGGCCTCGACCCCGCGCTTCCGCTTACACGAACGACGACGATGGATCAGTTCCTGGCGGCGTCGCTGGGACCGGATCGGTTTCGCAGCGTGCTGCTCGTCGTCTTCGCGGCCGTCGGTCTCGCGCTGGCGGGCGTGGGCATCTTCGGCGTCACGTCGCGAGGCGTCGTCGAACGCACGCGTGAGATGGGCATCCGGCTCGCGCTCGGCAGCGGCCGGCGCGCGCTCTGGCTGCTCGTGGTCCGTCAGGCGATGACGTCGGTCGTCGTGGGCCTCGTGTGCGGAGTACCGGCGGCGATCGTGTCAGCGAAGTTCATCTCGCACTGGCTGCCGAACGTCACCGGCGCCGACACGTTCGCGGCCGTGCCGGCGTTGGCCGTCCTCGCCGGCGCGGCGTTTCTCGCGGCCGCGCTGCCGGCAATCCGCGCGGCGCGCGTGGATCCGATTGTGACGTTGTCGGAGTAGGGAACGGGACCTTCGCGAGTGGTGAAACCCAGCGATCGCCGCCTGATCCTACGCGACCATGACACGGGCCGACCGCGGTGAGCGTCGGCGAGCCTTGACGACAATCTCGACGTCGTTGCCGAGCAAAACGAGAAATCGTACAAGTCGATCGAGAGAGAAACCGGCGAGCCGACCGCGCTTCAGCGCGGAGATCTTCGGCTGATCGATCTCGAGCAGCTTTGCGGCTTTTGCCTGGGTCAGACCGCGGCGCTCGATCGTCTGGCTGATCCTGTGAGCCAGTTCCGCTTTAACGAGTGCCTCCTCCGGGCGTGCCACCCCAAGGTCCGCGAAAACATTTCCGCTGCCTAGAACATACGGCTTCTTCGTGGGCATTACTGTTGCTCCCGTTTGCGATGAAGATCTTCTGCTAGCTTCAGCCGGGACTGCACCAGGTCCAACTCGCGGGCGGGCTTTCATCCTGGACCGGCGAAGGGAATCTGCGAAGCACCGTCAGCGAGTCGCCCATCCAGATGATTGGCTTCGGCGCCTCATCGGACATGCAGCTCCATCATATGCTAGATATGGCATGGCAGCCGCGAGGACGCGCGCCACGGCCTCACCGTGTGATGGCGACGACAGAGCTCACGCGTCCTCAAATGCGAGGGATGTGGACAGCTTATGGTGCGCGCGAGCCTGGTCGAGCAGCGTCCGGGCCTTGGCCTCGAACACCTGTACGGCGTCGGCGCCTGCGGCGAATCGCGTCGGTGGCTCCTTCAGTGCGACGAGCTGGACGAGTGCGTCGGCGAGTTTGCCGGGATCGCCTCCTTGCTTCCCATCCATGCTCTTCCAGGCGGCGACGATCTCCTTCGTTTGGCCGGCATAGTCGGCAATGGCGGGCTGGGCGTAGGTTGTGGAGTCCGTCGTGAGCAACTCGGTGCGGAAGAATCCAGGCTCGACCAACATCGTTCGGATTCCAAAGGGGGCGATCTCCGGCGTCAGCGACTCCATCCATCCCTCGATGCCGAATTTCGCGGCGGCGTAGGCCGTGCAGAACAGTTGCCCGGTGATACCCGCCGTTGAGGAAATGGTGACCACCAACCCGGAACGTTGCTTTCGCATGACCGGAAGCGCGGCCCGCGTGACGTTCATCGGGCCGAACAGCAGCGTCTCGATCTGATTGCGGACCTGCTCAGAGCTGAGCTCTTCGAAGAAGCCGGCGAAGAAATTGCCTGCGTTGTTGACCAGGATGTCGAGCCGGCCGAACCTCGCGAGAGCGGCCTGGACAGCGGCCTCGGCATCTGCCGGCCGGGTGACGTCGAGCCTGATCGCCAGCAAGTCATCGTGTTCTCCCACCGCGGCCGTGACCTTCGCCGGATCGCGGCCGGTGGCGACGACGGCGTGGCCCGCGGACAGGGCGGCCTTGGCGATGTCGACGCCGAGGCCTCGGCCGGCGCCGGTAATCAACCAGACTTTCTTGTCACTCATGGAATGTCCCTCAGCGAGCTCGGCTCGGCCTTCGAGCCGCCTGTTCTCGTTCACACATCGAGTTCCCGCGTGCTCAGCCATTTCACTTTGTCCGGGTCGCGATGATCAAAGAAACTGCTGATCCCCGTGTCCAACGTGGCAATCGCGGCGACGTCTTCGGTGCTCAACTCGAAGTCGAGCACAGCAAAATTTTCGACCATCCGCTCTTTGCGGACTGACTTGGACAGGACCACGATTCCCCGCTGCGACAGCCAGCGGAGTATCACCTGAGCCACGCTCTTGTGGTGTTTCGTGGCGATGGCCTTCAACGTCGAGTTCTCGAAGATCTGATTCCGCCCCTCCGCGAACGGAGCCCACGCCTCGGTCTGAACTCGGTTGGCCTGCAGGAACTGCTGGGGCTCACGCTGCTGAAGGAACGGATTGACTTCGATCTGGTTGACCGCGGGTCGCACGTCGTTGTGCAACATCAGGTCCATGATTCGGTCGGGCTGAAAGTTCGCCACGCCGATCGACCTGACTTTGCCCGCTCTGTACAGCTCTTCCATCGCGCGCCACTCGCCGTACACATCGCCGAACGGCTGATGAATGAGGTAGAGGTCCAGATAATCGAGCTTGAGGCGATTCAGTGAGCGGTCAAACGCCGCCAGTGTGCCTGCGTAGCCGTCTCGCTGGATCCACAGCTTCGTGGTGACAAACAGATCTGCCCTCGCGATTCCGCTCCGGCGGATTCCTCGACCGACGGCCTCCTCGTTGAGATACGACGCGGCCGTGTCGATCAAGCGATACCCGACATCAATCGCGTCGACGACACTCTGTTCGCACGCAGACGCATCAGTAATCTGAAAGACGCCGAAGCCCAGAATGGGCATCTTGACGCCGTCGTTCAGTGCGACCTGTTGCATCAGTTTCCCCACATGTCCTGGTTGATCAGCCGACATTTAGAGTTCATCCTGGCGAGCGGGGTCATGATGATTCCCGGACTGATGGTGTTGACGCGCGCGCCGCGCGTGCCCCATAGGACGGCTTCAGCCATGATGGGTGTCCTAGTTGCTGGCGCGGCCGTCGTACTGCTCGTCGGTGACGTGTTCCATCCAGTCAACAGCCTTGCCGTCGAGTTTCTCCTGAACCGCGATGTGCGTCATCGCAGTCGTAGGAGATGCGCCGTGCCAGTGGCGCTCACCGGGCGCGAAAGACACGACGTCTCCGGGCCGGATTTCTTCAATCGGTCCACCCCAGCGTTGAACCCGGCCCATGCCCGACATCACGATCAAGGTCTGGCCGAGCGGATGGGTATGCCAGGCGGTACGCGCGCCGGGTTCGAAGGTGACGGTCGCACCGGAGACGCGCGCCGGTTCCACCGCGTCGAACAACGGGTCGACGCGTACGGTCCCGGTGAACCAGTCGGCCGGGCCTCGGGTGGATGCGCGTGATCCGGCTCTCGTGATGTCCATGATCCCAAGGTATGGCGAACGTGGCCGTCTTTCAACTTCTGATGGAAGAACAGGCCGCGCCGGATCTCGCGAAGGGACAACTGGTGACGTGAGCTGGTTTTTGGAAACTGAGTCAGCGAACTCACGATGTGCTTGACGGGAGGCTTCATCCAGGCGCAGAGTCATTCGAAGTAGGCGCTGGGCTTCCGTGGCGCTCCGACCATATGAGACTCTGCCTCGGTCTTGTCATCGTTGTCACCCTCGCGGTGCGAGCGATGGCGGTCCCTGCCGTGGACCAGAAGCGATTCTTGGACGAGATTGACTTCTATGGCTACAAAGGACTCGATGTCGCCGCCGTCCGAGTCGCCTTGCCGTTTCATGAAGGAGACAGGTTCCCGCCCCCGAACGTTCATTCGGATCAGTTGAAGAAACAGGTGGCGAGTGCTGTCAAGCAGGTCATTGGCCGCGAGCCGACAGACGTTGTATTCCTCTGCTGTGACGCCAACCAGAACTTCGGGGCGTACATCGGGTTGCCGGGCGAGTCGTACAAGCCGCTCCAATTCGATGCTGGCCCGACCGGCAGCATCCGACTGCCAAAGGACGCCGTTAAGTTGAGTAAGACCCTGGATGACGCTCTGACCAGCGCGATCATGGGCGGGCATGGCACGGAGGATGATTCAGCGGGTTATGCGTTGACGAACGATCAAAAGGCGCGTCAGCTGCAACTCGCATTTCGAGCATACGCGCTCGAGCACGATGAACTCATTCTTCACGTGTTGACTTCGTCTTCCGATGCCGATCACCGCGCCATCGCCGCGCAACTGGTGGGGTACGGGCGCCAATCGGATGGGCAGGTCGATGCCCTCGTCCATGCCAGCCTCGACCCGGACGATGATGTCCGCAACAATGCCACGCGGGCGTTGTGGGTGCTGGCAGGTGCGAAGCCGGCGTTGGCTCAGAGAGTGCCGCCTCAACCATTTATTCAATTGCTGCGATCGGGCACCTGGTCGGACCACAACAAGGCCTCGCTGGTACTCTCCGCGCTGACGACCACCCGTGACCCCAAGGTGCTCGAGGAACTTCGGGCCGATGCGCTTGATTCGCTGCTTGAGATGGGACGTTGGCGAAGCGTCGGGCATGCCGAACCGGCGTTGACCATCCTCGGCCGAATCGCTGGCATCGACGAGGACGCGTTGAACAAACTCATCGACGCGGCGGACGCTGCCACGATCCTCAGCAAGTTTGATCCCAGACGCTTCTGACTGATGCCACACACTCGGCTCCTTCGCCGCGTGAGGGAGCTCAATTCCCTAACGAATTGGATGAATTGAGATGCTGTGGCAGAGAGAATGGCTCACTCGATCGATTTTGAGAATTTCCTAGAAAATTCGAAAAGCTGGCGGAGAGAGTGGGATTCGAACCCACGGTAGAGTTTCCCCTACACACGCTTTCCAAGCGTGCTCCTTCAACCACTCGGACATCTCTCCGCACGTTTAGAATCAATAACTTGCAGGCGTCAATCCGGGCGGAAACCCCGAATTGTGTAACGAATTGTGTAAGACCTCCTAATGTATCGCGATCACTTAACGGCGCCTTGGTTCGAGCCCGGCTGGTCCGGTTCGACGAGAAGTCTCAGTATAAGCCGCTGCTCAGAGAACGAAACCCTCACGGTCCAATTGGGGTCTGATCCTAGTTGCCGGCACGTCCAGCGATAACTTCCAGGTGGTGCTGAGGAGCCGCCGTCTGGAAGTTCACGCCGCCGAAAGAGCATCGGAGATCGCCCCCAAAAAAGGTTGCTTTCTTTGAACGACGGCCTCGGCTCGGTCGTTGGCTTTGGAAAAGCCGCTATGGGCCACCAATACGGTGTGCGAAACTCTCTTATGGTGCGCCGCCTTTCGTGGTATCTTCGCCCGCTGGATTTTTGATGCGCCTACCTTGGTCAGACTGGATTCCGGGTGTCTTGTCGAAGCGACAAGTTCTTGAGCTGTGCCATCAAGGGTACTTGCTCCAGACTGGGAGCGGACCATCAGTTGATCACTCGTCAATCGATCTTCATCTTTTTGATGAAGGGTGGGAACTGCCGCTCGGCTCCATCAAGCCCTCCGGGCGAAGTTATCTCCACTTCGTTGAGCAGCATGATCTCTCAAGGAAACTGTCGTCAAGTGGAGGGACGTACCAACTCAATCCTCGGACGACCTACCTGTTCCGTATTCGGGAACGGTTAGGTCCACTACGCGGGAGTGGCATCTATGGACAGGCGACCGCGAAGAGCAGCGTCGGTCGGCTTGATGTTCTCGCCAGGCTCGTCGTTGATGGCAGCTCGCGCTACGAAGGTTTCACTCCAGACGAGTTGGGACAGAGTAGCGGCGAGATGTTCCTTGAAATCACTCCGATGACGTTTCCGATCAGGCTCAAAGAGGGCACATCGCTTTCGCAGCTAAGGCTGTTTTACGGCGAACCAGAGGCCTGCGAAGTACGAAGTCGTGAGTTGTGGAACACCGTGTTACATCACCCCGATTGCGATGCGCGCGCCCAAGTTGATGACACGTTGTCCGTGGATCTAGCGCCAGACAGAGTAGGCGGCCTAGATGTCGCCGCCTTCGAAGCCGTTGCACAAATCGATCCCGCAGTTGTAATCGATCTCTGGAAGAAGGGTGACAAGCCTCAGCCATGGCAGTTCTGGAAGTTTCAGAACGCTGACGGTCATCAGCGATTGCAAATCAACCAGAAATCCTTTTACATCCTGCGGTCGCGGGAGAGACTTCGTCTGCCGTCCGGCGTGGCGGCATACTGCCGAGCCATCGACGAAACGATCGGCGAAATGCGCATTCACTATGCAGGTTTCGTCCATCCGTTTTTCGGATTTGCGCGGAGTGATGGAATTGCGGGGACGCCGCTTATCTTCGAAGTACGAGGACACGACCTCAACGTCAGCTTGATTCATCGAGAAAAGCTCGCACGCTTGACGTTCTATCGGATGTCTGAAGACGCTAAGGCAGAAGAGAGTTCCGGCAGCAAGGCCGTTTACAACGAGCAGGAACTGAAGCTCTCAAGCTATTTTGGAGATTGGCCGGACGCTCTGACGGCAAACGGCGATGGTTTCATAAGTCCGAAATGAGGCTCAGAGATTTACGCCAAATGGAACAATCGGCACATTCCCAGATAGCGGTTCATCGGTTAACGCGTTCAGACTCTAAGCATCAGAGCGATCGATGGCGTGTCTTTACACAGTTCGTTGAGGAAGTCGAGCACATGTACCCGTCGATCAAGCAATGGCTTGACCGAAAGGTGGCGCCACAACTTGACACGCCTCATAGGAGAGCGTTTCTGCTGTCGTCGGGCGATCGACCGATAGCATCGGTGGTCCTCAAGCGTGGCGAGTCTTCGAAATTGTGCCATGTGAGAATCGCACCAGAGTACCAAGACAACAATCTCGGCTCGTTGCTCTTTTGCCTACTGGCACAGGAGATTCGATCGATCGCAACAGAAGTGCATTTCACTTTGCCCGAAAGTCTCTGGCACGAACGGCGACACTTTTTTAACTCGTTTGGATTCTCAGAATCTCACAAGGCCAATCAGCAATATCGCCTGTTTGACTCGGAACTCTCTTGCTCGGCACCCTTTCGGGATTTCTGGCTACACGCAACTGAACATGCGGCGACCATCCGTAGATTCCTGAGTTCGGCAGGATATGTCGATGTTCCGCCTTTGGTGATGAGTATTAAGCCGAGATTTGCCAGGGCGGTGTTTTCCGGTGAGAAACGCGTTGAGATTCGCCGATCGTTTTCGTCGAAGTGGGTAGATCACCGGCTGTGCATATACTCCTCAGCTCCTGAGCAAAAGCTACTGGGCGAAGCCACGGTTCGGGCGGTTGTTGCCGCGAGTCCAGATGAGATCTGGACTACGTTCGGAAACGAAATCGGCTACGGCCGTGCCGAATTCGATGAGTACGCCAACGGAGCCTGCAAGTTAGTGGCAATCACACTTGGTGACGTCCGCGAGTACGAGCAACCGATGTGCCTGCAAGATATTCGAGCTCTAAGCGGCAAGTTCCTACCGCCGCAATCGCATCGTACGCTCGGTGAAAAGGATAATTTTAGATCTGTGCTCACAGTGGCGCAGGAGCTTCACGCAGGCGACATCTCCCTATCGACCGTTCGCTAACAGGACGCGTCTGCTTTGATCTGCCTTTTCTGCAAGGGTTCTACGGAGACGAGCGTCTCCATCGAGCACATTCTCCCCGAATCGGTTGGCACTATCGAGATCGTTTTGCCCACCGGAGTCGTGTGCGACAAGTGCAACAACTACTTCGCTAGGAAGCTCGAAGGCCCTGTGCTGGCTTGCAGTGCTTTTCTCGAACACCGCTTCGCAGGCTGTCTCCCCAACAAAGCCGGGCGAATCCCTGCGGTGGCGTGGACATCCTTTCCGAGTGGCATTGAGCTTGCGATGACTCGCGAAGCTAGCGGAACCACTTTTCTCGGTCCCATCCACGATGAAGACGTTCTTCGATGGAGAGACACCATCGAAGCACGGCGACCGCTAACGACAATCCGCCCCTCGCCAGTATGGCCACCACCGAGGTTAATGGCACGATTCATTGGCAAGGTCGCGCTTGAGACGCTAGCACTCCGCGCGCTGAAAGTGCCCGGTGGCCTTGAGGAAATCATCACGAAGAGTGAGCTCAATGAGCTGCGGCGATTTGTCCGATTCAATGAATGCGCAGGCGCATGGCCCATTCACGAGCGCCAGCTCTATGACATGCAGGCGGACGACGGCGTGGGTGTCGCGGGATCGCGAATCATTCACGAATTCATGTTCTTTCAGACGCCGGATGGAGAGCTCTATTTCGTGATCGTCTTTTTCGGGAGAGAGTACGCGATCAACATGGGAGGACCAGAGATCGAGGGACTCGTCAGCTGGTTCTCAGCCAACGAGAATCGCAGCCCGCTGTATCTGCCCAACATTCATGCGGACGTCAGGTATTGTGGTTGACCGCTAGTCCGTCCCGCACCACGCCCTCCAGTGCCGATGACGCTTACACCGGATTGCACTACTAGCCGACGCGCCATTCATGCCTTCCAGGGCTCCCTATTTATTCGCGAGTTCGTGGAGCTCAATCCAAACATCCTCCGGCAGCTCCACAGGCGACTGGAATGTGTATGTCTTTCCGAGACGTGCCTTTAAGAGGCTAGAAACGTCGGCGAAGGGAATCGGTCGCTTCAATAAAGTCGTGTGCGAGAACGAGAAAGCCATCACTGGTCCATTCGAACCTCGACCGAGCGCTCGCACATGCTCCCAATCGAACACGCCGTATCGACGGTAACGCCGGAACACGTTCTTCGCGGCGTCAGTTTCGACTGCCTTAATAAGAGACGAGGCTCGAAGTTCCTTCGAATGTCGCTCGGTGTCGGCGTCACTGACATACCAGAGGACACGGCCTGGCGTCGCACTGAGTATCCCAGGCTTCGCCGACCGATAGTAGACGTTTTCAAATCGCAGCAACAGGGACGGATCCGATGGAAATAGGTGCTCTGCGGCGATCGATGAGTCAAACAGAGCGCCGGCCCACCGAGGTTGAATCGGAACGATGTAGCATGGCAAGCCGCTGTTTCGGATACGGCTGGGCCAGACAATTCGTTCTGCCTCCGCGAACGCGTCGGCAGTCCCACCCTTCGCCAAGAGACACACTGCCTCCCCAACGGGCGATTGCAGGGCAGAGCTCCCCGTACCGGCGGACCCGGACACGATCTCGTCCACCGTGTAGTCTGTCCTGTGCAGCCCTTTTAACCATCCGTCGCTGCTTGCAACGAAGCCAACTGCCTGCAACGCCTCCAGACATTCATCGGATGCCAGCTGATCGCAGAACCTGATTGCATCAGCTCTCCTGGAGTCGGCTCGCACAACTTGTCGCCACAGCATGTGCATAGCGACGGTGGCACCTAATGAACCAGCCCTAGAGCGAAGCGAAGTGATCCGAGACTCCCTATCAGCTTCTGAACTATCGATCAGGCAGATCGGCGTCGCGTCATGGTCCTCGACGAGTTCGACTCGACAATTACCGGGCTGCGACAGTGCCGTGCGCAGCCGGCTCGAAAATACGGACGCGCGTTCACCTCGAGGCGAGTTGCAGAAGATGCTAGCTGCCCTGTCGATGTCCGAAGCACGCAACACGCGAATGGCGAGCGAGGAGCCGTCCAGTCGACTCGGGCAGTAGAGCGAAGGATTCGCACTCTCGTCGAATCTGGAAATAAGTCCCGCTGGTCGCAGGACATGAATCTGATGGTCGGTCAAGATCGCAGACGCCGCATCGAGGAGACGGCCGTCCCGAGTGATAAAGAATGTAGCGTCGCAGGCAATGGCGTGCGCCAACTGACGGACGTCAGATTCATCTTGGACCGAGCGAAGTGGGCCGAGCTGTTGTGCGAGTTCGTCTCGCAGCCGAATCACTTCACTGCCACGCCCGCAAATCTGTTCGTATCGGCTGGCAGCCGACACGTTTCGGCTCCGCCTCGAAGCGTCGGCATCGCGCGCGATCTCGTTATATATTTCCGGCGTGAGCGCTAACGTAAATGCCTCTTGCAACCAGTCTGCACGGAGGGCGTGCGACTCCTGGCGACTCGGGTGGTCCTCCTGGAGGTCGAAGAAAACATTCGCATCAAGTATCGCGAGGGGGCCCGGCGAGGGCGGTCGAAAAAGACTTGGATGACCGTAGTCGAGCC
>Ga0070731_10002211_pt1 | contig 18860 bp, 11 predicted proteins | sample Coa_R1_2_FD_66448 | JGI IMG/M metagenome (GOLD analysis project Ga0070731, IMG submission 66448) | Surface soil microbial communities from Centralia Pennsylvania, which are recovering from an underground coalmine fire - Coalmine... | ecosystem: Environmental > Terrestrial > Soil > Unclassified ... | reverse complement strand
TCATGGCACAGTATCCGGACTTGCCGCAGCGGCTGCTAACTGCGATTGAGCCGGATGTGCGCGAGCATTTAATTTTTACTCTGTAAATCGGAATCGGATTCGAATGCAAGACTCGATCAAACTCGACCTCCTCGTCCTCTCCCCGCACCCCGACGACGCGGAGCTGCTCTGCGGCGGCGTGCTGCTCAAGGCGAAGCGCGCGGGAAAGAAAATCGGCGTTGTCGATCTCACCGAAGGCGAGATGGGCACGCGCGGGTCGATTGCGATTCGCCGCAAGGAGATTGCGGCGGCGAGTGCGCTGATTGGATTGGATGCCCGCGAGAATTTGCGACTGCGGGACGGACACTTGATTGAGGATGCGAAATTGCTGTCCGCGCTGGTTGGCGTGCTGCGAAAGTACCGGCCCACATGGGTGCTGGCGCCGCATTGGGAGGATCAGCATCCTGACCACGAGGCGCTGGGGTCGGCGATTGCACATGCGGCGTTTTTGGCGGGCGTGCCGAAGTTTCACCCGAAGAGCGGACGCGGCGTGGCGTCGGCGGATGGCCTGCCGTACCGACCGCGGCAGGTTTGGCATTACAACAATCGCTATGGCATCGCGGCGGATTTAGTGGTGGATATCAGCGATGTGTTTGAGCAGAAAATGGAATTGGCGCGCTGTTATGCGTCGCAATTTGGGCCGGGGAATTCGAGCGTGAAAAAGAAGGCGGAGCCGCAGACGCGCTTGAGCCACGGACATTTTGAGGAGTGGCTGCGGGGGATGCATGCGTTTTATGGGCAGCAGATTGGCGTGCGATATGGGGAGGCTTATTGTGTGAAGGGGCCGCTGCGAGTGGATGGAGAATGGCTGTTTTAATTCGATAAACTCAACGAACGTGCATGCGAGACGCCTGCACCACGAACTGGCCGGCGGGACGCCGGCGGTACAGTTGGAAGGAAATTTCATGCGAATTGGGATTGCGTGTTATCCGACGTTTGGCGGGTCGGGCGTCGTGGCCAGCGAACTGGGGCTGGAGCTGGCCAAGCGCGGGCATCAGGTTCATGTGATCAGCCTCGATCTGCCGATCCGCCTCGAGGCCTTTTCGGAGCGCGTGATTTTTCACGAGATTGGGACGAGCAGTTATCCCCTCTTCAAACATCCGCCGGTGACGCTCAACGCTGCCTGCAAGATGATCGACATCGCCGAGGTGTACAAGCTCGACATTCTGCATGTCCATTACGCGATTCCGTGGGCAGTGTGCGCGCATCTGGCGCGCGAAGTTCTCGCGGAGAGCAATCAGAAATTGAAGATCGTCACGACGCTGCACGGCACGGACATCACGCTCGTCGGCAGCGAGCCGGCGTTTTACGCGATGACGCGCTTTGGCATCCGGCGCAGCGACGCGGTGACGGCGGTATCGCAATATTTGAAGAACGCGACGATCGAGACGTTCAAGATCGACGGGCGCATCGACGTGATTCACAATTTTGTGGACAACGAGCGCTTCAAGCCGAAGGAGGACAGCAGCACTTGCGGGCGGTTGTGTTTTGCGCCTCAAGGCGAGCCGATCATGGTTCACGTTTCGAATTTCCGGCCAGTGAAGAACATTCCCGACGTGGTGCGCACGTTCGCGCTGCTGCGCAAGCGCATGCCCGCGCGGTTGTTGATGGTCGGCGACGGGCCGGAGTTGCCGGCGGCGCGCGCGCTCGCGAAGGAATTGGGCGTCGCGGAAGACACGCAGTTCCTCGGCAATCAACATGCGATCGAAAATATACTCGCGATGTCGGATGTGTTCATTCTTCCCTCGGCGCACGAAAGTTTCGGGCTGTCGGCGCTCGAAGCGATGAGCTGCGGACTTCCAGTGCTGGCGACGGAAATTGGCGGGTTGGGCGAAGTCGTCACGCCGGGAGTGGACGGATGGCTCTGCCGCGTGGGCGATTGCGAATGCATGGCCGACCGCGCCTACGACCTGATGTCCAATCCAGAGAAGCGCAAGGCGTTCGGCCACGCCGCGCGGCACAAAGCGGTGACGCATTTTGCGCCGGAGAAGATCGTGCCGCTGTACGAGGCGGTGTATGAGCGGGTGATGAAGTAAGGAGAGACTGGAGACTGGAGTCTTGCTCCCCACGACTCCACAAGAACAACCACGGGCTAAAAGCCCCTGTTACTTGACGTGGCTAAGATCGGTTTCGAGGCGATTTTTGTCGGCGTCGTCGTGAGCGGATTCTTTGCGTTTGACGCGCTGAAGTTCTTCGCGCGCGGCTTTGGCCTTCATTTCTGCGATGGCGGTGGCTTTATCCACCGGCGGATCGTCGGGTACGTCGCGGTAAACGGGCTTGCCGGTTTTCTTGTCGAGGACGATGCGGCCTTTTTCGTCGGTAACCGCCACCGGCGGCTTTTCGTTTTCGGCCATGACTTTGGCGTAGACGCGGAACGAACGCGCGTTGGCCAGAAGCATGTCGAAACTCCAGCGCACTTCCTTCCAGCGCCACGGAGTCTGGCTCAATTCGCTGCTGAGCAGTAGCGCATCGCGCTTGGCGGAGGCGCATGCCTCAATGAAATCGTCGCGCCGCGGCCAGATCGCCGCGAAGTCGCTGAGGTTTTCGACGGCCTGATCGCTGGCGCGGATCAGGCGCGCGTTTTCCTTGCCGCGGTTGTCGAGGCAGCGGCTGATGGTTTCGACGTTGGTCTTCAATTCGGCCAGCAGGCGGTAGCAATCTTTCGCGCGGGAACTGAGCAGCCCGGCCGGCGCGGGCATGTCTGTGAGCAGCGCTTGCTGCTGCGCGGCGGCCGCGGCGGGCGAGCCGGGTTTGTCCGCAGTGAGATCGTCCACAGATGGAACGGCCGGCTGCGCGGGTGTGAAAACCGGCGGAGTCACGGCGTCTTTCCGCAATTCCGCGCCGGCTTGGACCGCCACCGGCACATTGCCGTCGTAGACGGGCTTGCCGTCGAGGATATACTTCACGCGCGGTTCTGACGGCGTCTCGACGGCGGCTTCAACGCGTACTTCCGCTGCACGCTTTTTCGAATCCGCCTTTTTTGAATCGGCATTGGCATTTATTCCCGGCGGAGTGGTGACGGGCAGGTCGCCTTCGTAAATGGGTTTGCCGTCGAGAATGTACTTCACGCGCGGACCGGATGAGGCTTCAACTTCGGCGCGCGCGGCCGGATCGGCGGCGACAGTCTTGTCCGCCGCTTTTGATTTTTTATCGTCGGATTTTGGTTTGCTGACAGAGGGCTTGGCGTAACGATCCGGCTCGTAAGATGGATCGGGACTTTCGGCGCGCGCGCGCGCGGCGGCGCAAACCAACAGAGCCAACAAAATAGCGCGGTAATGCATGACGTCCCCCGTGAGGATTGAGCGGGACAGTATACGCGGCTTCACCGGGGAAGTCCATAGGGTCGTTGCGAATAATGGCGGAGCTTTCACGCATCCCCGCGCCGTCCGGACGCCGCGTCGCGCGCGCCGTCGATATCGCGCGAGGTCGTCGTGCCCTCCTTATAGGTCTTCGGCGGCGGCAAGCCCTGTTTGATGCGCGCGTACAATTTCATGTAGCGCACAAATCGGGTGAAGGCGCAGAAGGAACAGACCGCGAGGCCGGGAATTCCGTCGAGAAAGCCGAGCTTCAAAATGTACATCTTAAAAAATTCCCACGCGGGATGAAGAATGAAGCTCCAGAAATGCGGCTTGCGGCCGTCGCGGTGATAGCGTTCCGCGGCCTGCGTGGTGTAGCGGTTGAAGCGCTGGAAATAGCGGTTGAGCCCGTCGAGCGAACAGGTGTTGTGAATCAGCTTCGCGTTCAATCGCCCCGATTTTCCAGGCTCGCCGTCGGGCTGCGCATTCTTCGTGACGCACACGTCGGCGTGAACGTCGCGTTCTGCGTAACGGCCCATCGAGCGCCGAAAAAAGCGCTGGCAATCGTTGGTCTCCCAGCCGCCGTGCTTGATTTCGCCGCCTAGAAAAAAATTGCGCCGCACCACGAAGTAGCCGTCCAGTTCCGGTCCGCCCGGCCGTTCCAGCAGCGTTTTGATTTCTGCGCGCAATTCCGGCGTCATGCGCTCGTCGGCGTCGATGATGAAGACCCATTCGTGCGTGCAGCGCGGAATGGCCCAATTTTTCTGCGCGGCGGAATTCACGTACTCGTGCTGTTCGACGCGCGCGCCGAATTGCTTGGCGAGTTCCACGGTGTTGTCGGTCGAAAAGCTATCGACCACAAAAATCTCGTCGGCCATGCCGCGCACCGATTCGAGGCATTCGGGGAGGTTTTTCTCCTCGTTGAAGACGGGAATGAGAACGCTGAGTTTTTCAGGCATGGCGTCGCGCTCTCGTTCACTTTCCCCACCGTGCTAGAATTGCTTTCGCCCGCACCGCGCGCGGACCGTCCTTCCCCGCTTGAGCGCTCAGCACTTCTTTCGCCGCGGGCGTGTGCATCAGCGAGAGAATTTCGAGCGCCACGAAACCGCGGCCGTCAACCACGCCGCCTAAATCGCGCAGCAGTTCCGAGGCGCGCGTCCGCACTTCGCTGGACGGGTGCTTGAGCGCGTCCGTGAGCGTCTCGCGCGCGGCGGGACCGAGCTTCTTGAGTTCCTCCGCGGCCTTTTGCCGCTCGTCGTATTCGGCCGAATCCAGCTTTTCGATCAAATCGCGCTGCGCTTTTTTCGCAGCTTCGTCGATGCCGCCGGCGTTGAGTTTTTCCGACAGGTGTTTCACCGCCGCGGCTGGGTCGGCGTGCTTGAGATAAAATTGAATCGCGTCGGCGCGCGCTTCGTAATCGGCGGAAGCGAGCGCCGACCAGGCGCTGTCGAGGCTGGTGATGGTGCCGGCAAATTTTCCGGTTGCCAGCGGCGGCTGCGTGAGGTCCCAGATGGTCACGCCGGCGTCGGGCGAGAGTGAGTACAGGCGCTTGCCGTCGGCTGAAACGGCCACTGCCGTGGGTACCGCTGTGAGATGGAAGCGGCGCAGTTCCCAGCCGGATTCAAGGTCCCATTGCCGGATCGTTTCGTCGCGCGCGCCAGCGAAAATCGTGGCGTCGTCTGGCGCGAAGACCGAGCAGGTCACGTCGTCTTCGTAGCCGCTGATCGTCCGAACCATCTCGCCGCTGTCGATTTTCCACAACCGCAGCACGCCGCCGGAACGCGTGGTCGCGGCCAGCGCGCCGCTGGGCGATACGCTCACCGCCGCCGTCGTGCCGTCGTGGTCGGGAATCATGCGCAGTTCGACGCCCTGCGCCACGTCCCACACACGCGCGCGAACGTCGTTGGCTTCGGTCACCAGAAAGCGGCCGTCGGGTGTGAACACGAGGCCCTCAGTTTGGATGCTTTCGGTGGGCGGGTCGTCCGGGTATTTTTTTGCGGTGAGGTTGTAAAGCATCTTGCCTTCGGCAAAATCCCAGATGCGCAGCACGCCCGACCCATCGGTGCTGGCCACGCGCGAACCGTCTGGCGAAACGGCGACGGCGTGGACGTCGGTCGAATGGCCTTCGAATTTGCGCGTGGCTTTTCCGGTATCCAAATTCCAGCCCTGCACGAGCGGTCCTGGCCCGGCGGTCAGCACTTCTTTTCCGTCGGCGCAGAAATCGACGCTCAAACAAGGCCCGCCGGTTTCGAAATCTTTGAGCACTTTCGCGGTCGCCGCGTCGTAGAGCAGCAGATGCCCGCCCGCGCCGACCGCGGCCAGCCGCGTGCCGTCGGGCGAGAGCGCAAATTTCTCGACGCTGTCTTTGGCCGGCGTGCTGATCGCCAGCGCTCCCAACGGCGGCGCCCTCAACGGTGCCACGTCGTCTTCGGCGCAGAGCGCGGTCCAACTCAGCGGCAAAAAGAGGAGATAGCTAAAAAGAACCCGTCGCATAAAATCAGTCTAACACACAGCTCGAAAATCGTTGAAGAAAGTTTTTGGAAAGTGAGCCGTTTGTAGTCCCGCCTTTAGGCGGAAATGTGCGCCGCGACTAACGCGCCATTCCGCCTAAAGGCGGGACTACAAACGAGCTTAAAACCAAAGTAGACTCCTATGCCGAAAATTTACATCGCCGCGAACGTGGAACGCAAGCCGGAGATCAAGAAGATGCTCGCCGGCGTGCTGCCGTGGCTGCGCAAGCGCGCCTCCATCGCCCCCGTCGATCACGACTGGTCGCGCGATTTGAGCGGCGTGAAAGCGGACTTGATGCTGGTCTTCGGCGGCGATGGAAGCATTCTGTCGGTGGCGCGGCGGCTCAATGGAAATCCCGTGCCGGTCTTTGGCGTCAACATGGGCACGCTCGGATTTTTGGCGGAAACGTCCCCGTCGGAATTGAAGAAGATTTTGCCCGCCGTGTTGCGCGGCAACTACGTGCTCACCAAACGCATGATGCTCAAAATTTCGGTGTTGGATGGCTTCGAACAAATGCGCGGCGAAACCGAAACGCGCGCGTGCTGCGCCGGCGGCGCGGGCGAATTCCTGGCGCTCAACGACGCCGTCGTGCTGCGCCAGCCGATGGCCTCGATGATGAGCGTGGACGTGCGCGTCTCCGGCGAACCGATCGCGCGCTACAAAGGCGACGGGCTGATCGTTTCCACGGCGACCGGCTCGACCGGCTATAGCTTATCGGCGGGCGGGCCGATTTTGAGCGAACGCCTGAAGGCGATGATCGTGACACCCATTTGTCCGCACACGCTGGCCAACCGCCCGATTGTGCTGGACGGCGGCGAGCACCTGGAGATTTGCCCCGAGACACGCTCGGCGTCGCCTGTGGATCTGGTGATGGACGGCCAGATCAGTTGCCGCCTCGCCAGCGGCACGCCGGTACGCATCGAGCGCGCGGAGCAGGAATTTACGCTGGCCTCTGCGGGGAAGAAGGGGCGCTACGAGATTATTCGGGATAAGTTGCACTGGGCGGGGTGGGTGAAGGCGTGAGGCGAGACTCCGAACAAATTCTCCCCTTCTTCAAAACAATTTCTCGGTTATCGTCTAAACTCAAGCGTCAGTCTACACGCCAACTTAGGAACCGATCACCGTGAAGCTTCTCACTCGCTTTCTTGCCGTCGCGCTCGCGTGCGTTTTCAGCGCCGCGTTCGCCGCATCCGATCCCGCGGATTTCCTCAAGCTCTGGGGCGTTTCCAACGCGCCCGACACGCTGAGCGGCTGGTCGCTGCTCAACGACGGCGACATCCCCGGCGCCGACGCCGCATTTATTCTCGCGCTGAAAAACAATCCCAAAGATCCCGCCGCGCTCATGGGCACCGCGCAATTGGCGGTCGCACACAACGATTTTCAGCGCGCGCTGGAATTGGATTGCAAAGCCATCGAATCCGGCGGCAGTTACCCGATGGCGGAACTGGCGATCGAAGATGCCTACGGCCTGCTTCAATTCTGCAAAGACCCGGCGCCGTTCGCGAATCTGCTCAACGCCAAACTGCCGCTCAGCGAAAACGTGCGCGATGCGCTGCTTGTTGCCAGCGTCGATTGGCAGCTTCTGCGCGGGCAATATGCCGACGCCATCAAAACCGCCGCGACGCTGCGCTACATCGACAAATGGATGCTGATCGGCCCGTTCGACAACCGCGACAAGGCCGGCTTCGATCAGCTCTACGAGCCGGAGAAAGAAATCGATTTCGAAAAATCCTGTGAAGGCCGCAACCGCCGCGTGAACTGGTTTTCGCTCGGCGCGCGCGCCGCCGACGGGCGCATTTGGCTGAGCGAAATCTTCGAGCCGAGAATTCACGTCGTCGCCTACGCGGCCACGCTCGTCAAATCCGATCTCGACACCACCACGTCGCTGCACGCCGGTTGCGCGGGCGCGCTGCGCGTGTGGGTCAACGGCAAGGAGGTGAAAGCCGTCAAGGAGTACAACGATTTTGGCCGCGAAAAAATCGCCGCGCTGATCGATCTGCGCAAAGGTTGGAACCTGATTCTGGTCAAGTCCGCCGTCGTCGAAGAAACGCAGTGGGGTTTCTCGCTGCGGCTGGGCCATCGCAACGAAGATCACATGTCGTTCGACAATTCCACAAAGGCGCTGGCCGAATGGAAAGCCGACAAAACGCCCTTCCCGCAAACCGCCGCCGACATGGGCTGGGACGACGGCCTGGTTCCACGTTTGCAGCGCATGCTCGCCAAGAATCCCGACGATGTGTTTATGCTTGGCGCGTTGGCCGCGATGATGGAAAATCGCAGGCTCGCCGAGAAGAACAATTCGTCCACCGATGCAGTCTCGCCCGAAAAACTGCTGCGCAAAGCCATCGCCGCCGCGCCGAAAAATCCGCTGCTCAAGATTACGCTCGCCATCATCTCCGACGACAGCAATGAAGCGCGCCAAGCCGCCGAAGCCGCGTACAAAACGCATCCGGATTTGCCGATCGTCCTCGAAACGCTCGCGTATCTGGCACATGAAAACCACACGCACATTGCCGCCGAAGATTACGCGCGCAAAGCCGTGGCGCGCACCGGCGCTGAAAAATCCGGCTTGGCCGCGCTGGTCCTCGCCGATGAAATCAGCGGCCTCGACCGCTCCTTTAATCCCGCCAATGCCAGCAGCAACGGATCGAGCGGCAAAAGCGAACGCGCCGAAGGCTGGCGCATTTTGTCGAAATTTACCGCGAGCCATCCTTACATGGCTGACGCGTGGCTGCGCCGCATCGACTTGGAAGCGTCGCGCACGCTGCGCAGCGAAAGCGTCGAGACCGCGCTCAAATATTGCGGCGGCAACACCCGCCTGCGCCAGTTGCACATCGACGAACTCGCGCGTCTCTCAAAAGACCTTGAGGCCGCGCGCTATTCCGCCGAGCCGCTCACGCCAATGCCCTTCGATATGACTTCGACGCTCGCCGCCGCAAACGAATTTCGCCGCGCCGCCGATCCCACTGAATCCGCGCGCATTTTGAATTCCGCGCTGGATTGGGCGCCCGAAAATCCGGACCTGCTCGCCGCGCTCGCCGTCCAGCAGCACCGCGCGGCGAAACCGGTCGAAGCGGCGACGCTTCTGAAAAAAGCGCTGACCATCAAATCCAACGCGCCGCAACTCAAAGATTACCTCGCTCTGCTCGCCGCCGGCAAAGACATTGATCTGCAATTCTTCGCGCCCTACGACATCGCGCTGGCCGAGCTGACTTTGCCCAAGCCCAACCAATTTCCCAAGGAAAACGCGGTCAAAATTCTCAATCAGGAAGTCGTGCGCGTGAATCCCAACGGCAGCACCAGCCGCATGGTTCATATCATCGCAAAAGTGTTGCGCCCCGCCGGCGCGCAGGAAGTCCGCGACCACTACATTTATTACGAACCGCAGCGCCAGACCGTCGATGTGCTGCGCGCCGCCGTGATCACGCCCGACGGCCGCGAACTGGCGCGCGCCTCGATTCAGGACCGCTCCACCAGCGCCGCGATGGGCGTGCAGACGCTCATTTATGACGAACATCATCTCAAGCATGTGTCGTTCAACGACCTCGAGCCCGGCAGCATCATCGATCTTCAGTACACGATCCGCGATTCGGGCGACAACATCTATGGCGATTATTTTGCCGACAGCTTTTATTTCAGCGACGGCGAACCCGTGATGCGCGCGCAATACGTGATCGATTATCCGAAAAATCTTGCGCTTCAATCGCACGCGCTCAACAGCGACGTCGCGTCGGAGCACGTCCAATCGAAGGACGAAAGCCGCGAAACAATGAAATGGGAAATGAAGGATATCGCCGGCGTCGAGCGCGAACACGCCATGCCGCCGATCGTCAACGCGCTGCCGCAACTTCAAGTCACGACGATGAAAAATTGGCAGGAAGTCGGCCAATGGTTTTGGAATCTCGCGAAAGACCAGGTCGTGGTCAACGACGACATGCGCCGCGACATCGCCGAACTTTGCAAAGATTGCAAGACCGACACCGACCGCCTGCGCGTCGTTCACGATTGGGTCATCCGCAAAATCCGCTACCTCGGCATCGAATTTGGCCGCAACGGTTACAAGCCGCACCGCGCCACCGAATCGTACAAAGCCCTCTACGGCGATTGCAAAGACACCGCGACGCTGCTCACCGCGATGCTCAAGGCGATCAACATCGACAGCAAACTGGTGCTGATCCGCACCGTCGATTCCGGCGCGGTTCCGCCGGACCATCTGCCCATGCCGAATATCTTCAATCACTGCATCGCATACATTCCAAACGTGGATGGCAAGGATTATTGGATCGATGGCACGACCGATTTCTTCCGCTTGGGCGAAGTGCCCTCCGCCGATCGCGGCGCGCAGGTGCTGGTCGCCGGCCCCGAAGGCGGCACGTTCATGAAAATTCCGCAGAGCAAAGGCGAAGAGAACCGCATCGACCAGGTCTTCTCGGCGAAAGTCGCGAGCAACGGTTCGGCCTCACTGACGATTCACGACATCCGCAGCGGCCAGTTCGCGCCGATGCTGCGCGAATCGATCGAAACGCCCGGCAAATTCCAAAGCAACATGAAGGATTACGCCGCGCAGCGCTTCAACGGCGCCGAAGTCAAAAAACTCAGCGCGTCCGAGCCGCTCAGCCAGGGCCCCGCGTGGAGCGACATGGAATTGTCCGTGCCGAATCTCGCCGCGCGCAGCGGCGACCGCCTCGCGCTGCCGGCGATTTTCGAGCCGATTAATCTGACGCGCCGCTACGCCGTCGATTCGACGCGCAAGCACGACATCGAACTGTACGTCCCATGGTCGCGCAAAACGGAGATCAATTACCACTTCGATCAAGGCATGAAAATCGCCTCGACGCCCGAGGAAGCCAGCATCGACGAACCGTACGGCAAATACTCGCGCACCGTGAAAAAGAACGGCGACGACCTGATCATCGGCGAAGTCTTCGAATTGCCCAAGACGCGCATCACGGTGAAGGAATACGAGGGGTTCAAGAATTTCTGCAACCGCGTGGACGCGCTGATGGAGCAGAAGGTGCTGTTGCAGGCGAATTGATTCTATACCGCCGCCGTTCCCTCTCCCTCCGGGAGAGGGCCGACGGGCGTACCCGCCCGCGGGGTGAGGGGAACGCTTCGAGTTTCAAAATGCGCCTCATCGTCACTCCCATCTTCCTCTTCATCTTTGGCGCCTTCGCCGCCGACGCCCTCCCCGACCTCATCAAAAAACTCGGCGACGAAAATTTCGACACGCGCGAAAGCGCTGAAAAAACCATCCTTGCCAATTCCACCGAGCACGAAGACGAAGCGCTCCCGCAACTCAAAGCCGTACTGGCGCGTGAAAAAGATGCGGAGATTCGCGACCGGCTTGAGAAGCTCGTCAAAAAACTCACCGCCGTCGCCGGCGCGCTGGACTGGACCGTCGAAGCCGGCGAGATTTTTCAATTGCCCGCGATCTACAACAAGCGCGTCTACGTCGGCAACAAAGACAACACGCTGCTCTGCTACGACGCGGCGACCGGCCAGAAAGTGTGGATGCACGAAACCGGCGGCTTCATGTACAAATCGCTTGCCGCCGCCGATGGCCGCGTGTTTTTTATCCGCACGCGCAAAGACGGCCGGCCAGACGGCCGCGTCTTCGCGCTCGACGCGCTCGACGGCCACGAACTCTGGTCCTGGCGGGACGACACCAAATCGCAATATTTCACCGCGCCCATCGCCGCCAATGGCGCGCTCTTCTTCGCGCGTGAACGAAAACTGTTTTGCATCGACGCGCTGCAAGGCGAAACGCGCTGGAGCGCCGAGGCCGCGAATTCAATCCTCTCGCCGCCCACCGTTGCCGAAGGCTGCGTATTCTTTGGCACGCTCGACGGCGAACTCAAGTGCGTCAACGAAGCGGACGGCAAGCCGCGCTGGACCTGCAACCTTACCGGCGCCGTGCATACGGGCGCAAGCGTCAGCGAAGGCCGCGTCTTCGCCGCGGGCGGTAACGTGGCTTATCAAATTAATTTAAAGACCGGCGCGAAAATCTGGGAATCGCCCGGCAGCGACGCGGTCACCGTGAGCCTTGCGGTGAAAGGAGCGCGCGTGCTCGCCGCACACGGCCAATTGTTGCGCTGCTTGAACGCCAGCGATGGTTCGGAACATTGGGTCAAGGAAACCGGCGGACACATTTACGCCGCGCCCGCCATCGTCAACGATCGCGTGTACATCGGTTCGCTCAACGACAAGCTGACGATGTACTGCCTCGACGCCGACACCGGGAATGTACTCTGGACGCACACGACCAAGGAAGGCGGCTACGCCGAACCGATTCTCGCCGGCCGGCGCTTGTTCATCGGCTATCACAGCAAATTTTATTGTTTGAAAACCGGCGTCCCCGGCCCCGCGGCGTGGCCGATGAGCGGCGGAAACCCCGCGCGCACAAATAGCGCCGATTGATTTTGTGGTGCAGGCATCCTTGCCTGCAAATTGTGGTGCGGGCGGCCCGCCTGCATTATTGTTCGATGAGTTTCTTTGCCTCGTGAATCAATCGGTCCCATTGCAGCGCGGGGCCGGGGTCCACCTTATCTTTTTGAACATGATAATGTCCGAGAATTCCGCTGTAACTCTTCAACTGTTCATCGCTCAATTTGTGCGGAATCAATTGGCCTATTTCGTCGCGCGGATAGTCGCATTTAATTTTTGGAAACACTTTGCAAAGCGTCGCCGTAAGTTTGATCAGCGCGGCGTATTGCTGCGGCGTAAAATCATATTGGCGTTTGGTCTCGCCTTGAACAATTCCTTCGATCAAGTCTTTGCGGTCCGGGCGCGCGACAAAATTGGGCGTGCGCACGCCGCCATCTCCCCCGCCGGGAATGACGATGTGCACGCCGCCGTCCGCATCTTTCTTGTACCAGCGTTCGAACTCTTCCATCTTGTCGGGTGCGTAGGCGCCGATGTTCGCGATTTCAATTCCGATTGAGCGCGTGTTCGAAGTCGTCGCATGCCACGCACGCTCCTTTAAGTCCAGCGTCTGATAAATCGTGCCGTCGATATCGAGCATGAAATGCACGCTCAGGCAGCGCACGTCATGAAGCGTGCGAAAACAATTGCGGCTCAAGCCCGCCACGTCGAAATGCAGCACGAATTGATCGACCTTGCTTTGCAGCAGCGCCAAATCCCACCCGCCTCCGCGCACGCGGTCGATTTCGTCGGGTGTGAGCAGTCCCTGCCGCAGGCCGTAGCGATTAGGGCTGCTCAATTGCGTGTTAACTTTGCGCGCGGCCTCCCAATCGGAATTCTTGAAATCGGAGAAGCGCGTTTCAGTGCGGTACGCATCGTAGCCGCCGGGGTCGAGCCACAAGACCACAGGCGTGCCGGTGTGAAAGAATTGCCCGCAGACGCAGATCTCGTCGCCCGCCCGTTGAAGCAATTGTCCGGGACGAATCGATACGTTGGGAGGGGCCGTTTCGACTTGCTTTGGCTGAATGACGACATGCACGTCCGCGTTAGCAATGCTCATTAGCGCGGCGAGTATCGCCTCCGAATGAAGCAAACGCTCTTTCTTCTCATTGATTTCTTTCGATAAGTCCGCGCTAGCGGCAAAGGTATCGGTCGCGGGCAAACGCGCTGGTTTTTGTTTTCCGGAAAGCGATGAAAGAAGTGTAAACACGACGATCAGCATGATCATCGGAATCGAAAGCTCAAGCAGGTAGTGCCGGCGGGCGGCGTCGCTCATGCGGAAAACTCAGCGCAAAAGATGTTCGGTGACAACTCCGCGCCTAAGAATACGCCGCACCAGCGTATTTGCAATGTTGGGCGCGCTCGCGCCGCCGTTCATCTTGAATTAAACCGCCGGCGGCTTCTCCGCGCATTCATCCGGCGCGCGCTGGATCGACGCGCCCAGCGAGACCAGCTTGGCTTCGAAATTCTCGTAGCCGCGGTCGATGTGGTAAATGCGCCGTACCTCCGTTTCGCCTTCGGCGGCGAGGCCAGCCATTACCAGCGCCGCTCCCGCGCGCAGGTCGCTGGCCATCACCGGCGCGCCCTGCAATTTCTCGACGCCGATTACGACGCACGTATTGTTCACGCGCAGAATTCGCGCGCCCATTCGTTTCAATTCGGCGACGTGGTTGAGGCGGTCGGGATAAATTCCGTCGGTGAAGACGCTCGCGCCGTTGCCCAGGCACATCAGCGCCATCATCTGCGCTTGCAGATCGGTCGGAAAACCGGGGTAGGGGAGGGTGGCAATTTCGACTTCTTTTGGCCGGCCGTTTGGATACACGGCGGCGACTTTGCAATTGCGCGAGACGCCGAGGCGCGCTTCGCGGAATTTGTCGAAAACCGCTTCGAGATGCGTCGGGTCGATGTTCTTCACCATGACTTCGCCGCCGCTGATCGCGCCGGCCAGCAGCAGCGTCGCGGCTTCGATGCGGTCGGGAATCACGTCGTACTCGCAGCCTTCGAGCGTGCGCACGCCTTTGATGTGGATGCGATGGCTGCCTGCGCCTTCGATGCTCGCGCCCATCGCGTTGAGGAAATTCGCGAGGTCCACGACTTCCGGTTCGCACGCCGCGTGTTCGATCACGGTCTGCCCTTCGGCGAGGCACGCGGCCATCATCACGTTGCCGGTGCCCAGCACCGACGAACCCGCGGCGCCGCCGAGATAAATATTCGCGCCGCGCAATTTCTTCGCGCGCGCGATGACGTAGCCGTGTTCGATTTCGATTTCAGCGCCCAGCGCGCGCAGGCCTTTGAGATGCAAATCGACGGGCCGGTCGCCAAACGCGCATCCGCCCGGCAGCGAAACTTTCGCGAAGCCGCGCCGCGCCAGCAGCGGACCGATCACGCAAAAACTCGCGCGCATCATGCTCACCAGTTCGTACGGCGCGACACACAATTCCGGATTGACCGTGCGCGTGGCGATGCGCCCGTCCGCGCCGCGTTCAACGGCGACGCCGAGCGTCTGCATGATTTTGGCGAGCACATCGACGTCGCGCAAGCGCGGCACGTCGCCCAGCGAACACGGCCCGTCCGCGAGAATCGCCGCCGCAATGATCGGCAGCGCCGAATTTTTCGAACCGCTGGCCCGCACTTCGCCTTTGAGCGGCCGTCCGCCTTGGATGATAAATTTTTCGAGCGCCATCGTCCCCACCCCCATCAAAACCGATGAACATGCATTTCGATGTATCGGCAGAATGAGAGTGAGAATTGAACGATCAAAGGAGGGGCGGCACTCCTGCCGCCCTGAATCGCGTCGCTGAGTTAATGGCGGCAAGAGTGCCGCCGCTCCCAATTTATTTTGCATTTTTCACGCTTCAACCACAGTTTAGAATTGCGGCATGAAGACCTTTCGCGTCTTTGCGTGCCTGGGCTTGGTGTGGCTGGGGCTGTTTGTGTGGCGGCGATCCGTTCGCGAGGAAGCGCGCGCGGCGCGGGAACGGGCGGCGGAGGAATCGGTGGAGAAGGCGATTCCGGATGTGAATTATCAGTTGGAGATTTACGACATCAGGGATATTTCGACGTCAACGCATTTCGTAACGAGTCCGAAGATTGACTGGAAGCCGGAGTGGGGTGAAGAGCCGATTCCTGCTCCGCCGAAATATCCGACCGATCAGGATTTTGTTGACTTGATCCGCCGCGAAATCGCGCCCAACACGTGGGACGATCCGGAACATTCGATGTTCAGCATTGATGTGTCAAACGGCAAACTCGTGGTCGTGCATACGACTGAAGTGCATCGCCAGATTCGCGAGTATCTCGAGGAGTATCGCGCGCGGCAGAGACCGTGGTTTCACTGAGTATAGGCGTCGTGCTTCGCACGACATGCGCGCGCAATCTGCATGCACGATGGCGTATTATTGCCAATGGTCGGAGGTGAGCCGCACTGGCAACGCCAGTGGCACACGAACGGCGAACAAGCTGCCGGATTCAATTTTTTGGATTTGCGGCGCGGCATTCCGATGCGGTGCCGGCTGGAAGCCGGCGCTCCGAGTCGGCCGCCCATCCGAGTTGTCCACCTGAAGGCGGAACTACAAACGGTCAGAACTTCGCCACAAACCCCTTCCGCGTTTTTTTGAACGCCAGCATCACCACGCTGCTGTACGTCGATCCCGCGCATTCGATGGTCACCAGAATCTGCGTCGGGTTGCCTTGCGCATCGACAGTGGTGCCGGTGGCGAGCGCGGATTTGAACGCGCCGTTTATGTTAAGCGTCAGTTTCGCCACGCCGCCGCTGCCTTTAAAGCGTTGCAGTTTCAACGCCGCGCTGCCGCCCGTGGTTGTTGCGCGCCCTTTTGCATCGAACGTCAGCGAACGCGTAACGCCGCCAAGATTAAATGTGAGCGTCCATCCAGCCAGCGGCGTCGATGGCGCGACTTGGAAATAGCCGATGAAGCTGATCGAATCGGGCGCGCCGAGCGTAATCGTGCCCTGCTGCGCGAGCATGGGAATCGAGCCGGGCACGAAGCGCGCGTGTGTGACGGGCAAAGTCAGCGTCACGCTCGTCGATGAGAGCGTGCGCGGATTTTGCGCGGTGGCGGTGACCGTGTAGGTGCCGTCGGCGGTGTAGATGTTCTGCGCGCTGGCGCCGTTGACCGTGGCGCTTCCGTCGCCGAAATCCCAGGTGATAATGGCGTCCGAGAAACTCGCTGTCGCATCGAACGAAACGGCGAAATTCACGAGCGCTGGATTGGGAGTGGCCGTCGGGCCGCTCAGGAATTCCGGCACGCGATCGACGAGAATCGAATACGTCACGCTCGTACTGAATGGCCCGGTCCCACCGCTGGAATCGGTGGCGGTAACGGTGAACGTAAAGGTGCCTTCGAGCAGCGGCGTTCCCGTGAGCGTGCCCGATGCACTTAAATTCAATCCGTCGGGCAGCGCGACGGATGTCACGGCGAACATATAGGGCGCAGTGCCGCCGTTTGCGGAGAGCGATTGCGCGTAGAACGTGCCGACGTTCGCCGACGGCATGACAGCCGGAGTCACGGCGATTGTCGGCGCGTTGACGAGCAGAGTTTCGCTTTGCGCGCCGGAGTACGGGCCGGTTCCGCCGCTTGAATCGACGGCGCTGGTTGAAAACGTAAAGCTGCCGCCGGCGGTGGGCGTGCCGCTCAGCAGGCCGCCGCTGGTCAGCGTCAATCCGGCTGGAAGCGCGCCGCTTACGGAGAAAATGTACGGCGCGGTGCCGCCGCTGGCGACGAATTGAACGCTGTACATGCTCGCGACCGTTGCCGGAAGCAGCGGCGCGGGTTTGATGCTGATCGGCGGCGGATTGATGCTTACCGCGCAGACTAATTGCCCGCTCGCGCCGACGGAATCTGTGACTGCGATCGTGAAATCAAATGTGCCGACCGCCATTGGCGTGCCGGTGATCGTGCCCGCGCTTGAATCGAGTTTGAGTCCGTCGGGCAGTTGGCCTTGCGACACAGCAAACGTTTTCGCGCCTGTGCCGCCTGAGGCGGAGATGAGCTGGCTATACGGCGTGTAAACCGAACCGTTGGATGGCGGCGCACCGAAGGAGATCGCCGGATTAATCGTGATCGAAAAATTCTGCGTGGCGCTGCCGGCTGAATTGCTGAGCGTCACCACGCCGGAGAACGTACCCGCAGTGGTCGGTGTTCCCGTGAGTGCGCCGCTGTTCGGATCGAGCATCAGCCCGTCGGGCAGCGCGCCGGAACTCACGCTGTATGTGGGCGCGGGCGAGCCGACGCCCATGTATGTGAACGAGTACGGCACGCCGACCGTATATGCGTTCGGCGGCGGGCCGTTCTGAATGGCCGGCGCAAGCGAGAGCCCGACGGCGTAGAGCGTCGCGTTGTTGATCGCGTAGACGGTGCCGTCGGGGCCGATCAGCGTGGGCGTGTAGGCTTCGCCCACGCCGGGCGTGAGCGTCACGACTTGAGTGAACGAATTCGTCGTGAGATTCCAGCGGTACACTTTCCCGTCTTCGCTGCCGGCGTAAATGGAGCCGGTCGCGGGATCGACCGCCGCCGAATTAATGCACCATTCGCGCACGGCGTTCGGATAGGTGGTGTCGTATTCCGGATCGGGCGTGACGCCGGCGATCGTCAGAATCTCTTTCATCACAGTGCGCCCGCTGATCGGATCGACCTGCGACGCGCCCGGGTCAAGTATCGCGAGCTTGTTGTTTCCGTTTCCGCTGCCGACGCTTGCGTAATTGTTGTACTTCGTCGCCAGCAGATATGTCGATGTGCCCGTGTATGACGGCACCATCGATGCCGGTACAACGCTGGGCGTGTCGTCCCAGCCGAACGCGCCGGTTGTCTTTTGCGCTGAAAGATCGCTGGAAAAATGCATCAACCAGCCGCGGTCGTTGTTGCCGGGAAATGGATTCTCCAGCACACCGAAATACACGTCGCCGTCCGGCCCAACGACCGGCGACGCCGTGCCGTCGTCCGGCACATACGATTGCGAACCCGACGGATCGATCAACTGCACGCTTGAAATGTAGCTGAGCGTGGCCGCGTCGAGCATGACCAGCCGGCCGAAGCCGAAACCGGTGCCGTTCGAGACGGCGATGTAGAGCTTGGTGCCGTCGTTGCTCAATGCGGGCGCGCAGTTGTACACGGGTTTGGTGATCGATGCATCGCCGCCCGCCGTGGCGCGCGCGGAGCTGTACGTGCCGGTTCCGTCGGGATGAATCCGCGCGATGCCGCTTGAGAGGGAAAGCGGGCCGCCGGATGCGGCCACGAAACCAAAATAAATGTTGCCGGACGAATCGGAGGTCAGCGGCGTGCAGATTTCGACATTCGAGTTGTAGAACGAGGTGTCCGCCAAATAATTGGCCATTCCGTAGAACGCAAATTGCCCGGTCGGCGCTGCGTTGGACGCGTCGGGATTATCGACGTAATAAACCGTGCCGCCTGCGCCGGCGAAATACAGGCGGTTCTGCGGCGTGAGCGTGGCGGGGTAGCTGGGCGTCCACACACCCGAGTATGGCGGAAGCGTGTAATCGGTGGTGAGGCTCCAGTTGAGCGCGCCGGTCAGGCCCGCACGCGCATCGACGCGAAAGCCGTCGTTCGCGCCGGTTTT
>Ga0070731_10002209_pt1 | contig 18875 bp, 13 predicted proteins | sample Coa_R1_2_FD_66448 | JGI IMG/M metagenome (GOLD analysis project Ga0070731, IMG submission 66448) | Surface soil microbial communities from Centralia Pennsylvania, which are recovering from an underground coalmine fire - Coalmine... | ecosystem: Environmental > Terrestrial > Soil > Unclassified ... | reverse complement strand
CGTAAATTGTACGGAAGTGGGGAGTTTCCTGCTGTTGTAGCGTCTGTAGCGACAAGTAGAATCAATAAGTTGTAGGCTGAAAACACTGGACGGGGGTTCGACTCCCCCCGCCTCCACGTTTTATCTGATTTATTTTCAGTTATTTCCGCGGAGTCCAGATGGTCGCAAGGTCCAGGAACCCGAGTCTGCGACAGTTCTTTAGCCCACGAATACGATCTCTTGTTGATTCAGCTTTCGGTTCTGGTCTGAGGCCCTCTTGGGTCAGCGTCTGACTGTACAGATCTATTCGCTGCAAGAAGTCCAGCAAAGCCCGAGCGCGGCATCACGATTGGGGCCAACACCCTGTTGGTGATCACCGCGTCGAAATTTGATTCTCAACTTTCAGGCTGCCTGACGATAGTAATAGTTCAGCATTCCTCCCAACCGCTGGCGGCGCTGGGCCGTTCCCCTTCTATCCGGGTGAACTTCGTCCTCCGTAATAAGTTTACTGATATTGCCCTTCTTGATCTGAGTCCGGCGATTGGGTCATCCCCGCCGGAATTGTGGGCTGCTTTCCGGCAAACCTCCCCTCTAATTTGAGGATTTGTCAAAAACGAGCGCTCCTGCCAGACCCGCGAAACGAATCTCGATGATGGAACGCGAACCGTCATCATTCGTGTCGTAAACGACAGCGTTGCTTTCGTACTTGGTGTTGCGTTCTTCCCACCGGCCGTTGGTCGCCACCATTAAGCGTTTACGGTCAGCAATCGTCACCGTAGCTTCCGGACTATGCGTTTGCCAGGTGACTTCATAATTCCCTGCGGCGACTTGAGTGCCATTCAGCGTGGCCAGGTAAGCGAAATTCACTTTCCGTGAATTCTTGGCGAGCGCGGAAACGAAAACCATGAAAAACGCGGCTAAGACGAATACAACTTTCTTCCCAACTTCAGTTCGTGTCATTTACTTCTCTCCTTGTTGTTTTTAGAACTTACGCGTCCCGCCGAAACGGGACGCGTTTCGTTCATATATTCAGTTAAGCCTGGTGTTAGAAATAAATCTTTGCCCCCAGTTGTGCCACCCGGGAGCCTTGAGCCCCCAGGATGCGGCCGAAATTGATTGAGTTGGAATTTCCATTTGCTCCGCCGGAAATTTGGACTGGGTTAAATTGGGTGTGGTTAAAAGCGTTGAACAACTCAAAGCGCAGTTCCAAGCGGGTGGAATCCGTAATCGAAGTGTCCTTAGACAGTGAAATGTCGGTATTGTCTATCCCCGGCCCGTGGAAGAAATTTCGGCCCGCATTGCCCTGCGTGCCCAGAGCCTCCAGGGCGAAGGCGTTAGGGTTAAAGAAATAACTGTTCTGTGAACCGAGGCCGCGAAGCTGGTTAGCTACAGAACTGGTGCGCGGATTGAGAGTTTGCACCGGGCCAACCACGTTGGGGCGGTCAAAACATCCATAGAACGAGAAGGCCGCATCGCACTCGAAAGACCGGAATCCGCCGTCATATACCGAAATGGGAAACCCACTCTGGAAGGTTGTGATACCTGAAATCTTCCATCCCTCCACCAGACGAGCGGGCACGCGCGCGAAGGCGCCAAAGCGCCTAACGCTCGGAATATCGTAAACGTAATTGAGAACGAACCGATTCCTCGCGTCAAAGCCGGAGTCGCCGTAGTCATTTTGTCTGTTGAATGGGTCGCTGGCGCGCAATCCTGATCCGAAGTCTTCAAAGCTCGAACCGTTATCCAGCGAATGGCTGTAAGTATATGCGGCGCGGAACTGGAGACCCCGGGAGAGGTGTTTATCCAGAGATACCTGCAACGAGTTGTAATTCGAATTGACAAACGTCCCCTGCTGGCCGACCGAGCCGAATACCAGCACGCCGTTTGCGTTGGTCTGCGGATAGCGGAAACTCTGCGGCGCCGTCGCAAAGCTATTAAACGAATTGCATCCCGGCGTAGCGGCGCAAATGGGGTTGCCAAACTCCGAACCGGCGGGGTTCTGCTCGGAGACGCTGGTGAGTTTGTGCCCCACCAGACCCACGTAAGCGACGGAAAGTATCATCTGCCCCGGCAGCTCGCGCTCCACCGTCAGGTTGTAGTTTTCCGAGTAAGGCACGGAGAAATTTGGGTCGAAGACATTCAAACTAAATGGCTCGAATAAAGAGAAATTAACCGGACTTCCCGGCTTGGCGGGAGTGAAAGGGAATTTATTGGGAATCGCGTTGCCGGTGTTAATGTCAGCAAAAGGATTGATGAAGCTCGGCGAGCCGCCTTGATCTCCGATGCCCGCCGAACTGACCGAAAAGGGTGGCGCCTGCAAATTCTCCAGGGCCAGTTCTTCTTCAGTACGGTTGTAATAGATTCCATAGCCGCCATGGATGCTCGTCTTGCTCGAGCCTTTTGGACTCCACGCAAAACCGATCCGGGGTGCAAAGTGCCCGTATTTAGTGGTTACTCCGCCGGCGGAGTTGCAACCGGGATCACCTGGAAAAACCAGGCCCGCGGGCGCGGTGGGAAAGACAGTGGATTGCTCTCCCGGACGGAAACAGTTGACTGCGAGGCCTCCATTAAATTTATCCTGCAAAGGCGTGTCCACCTCCCAGCCCGTCCCGTAAGTCAGCGTCAGGTTTGGCCGGAACTTGAACTGATCCTGCGCATAGAGGTAGTAGGTCTTGGTTCGAGCATCAATGAACCCGCCACTGCTTTGGGAGTAGGAGTCGGGAATTCCCAGCAAGAAATCCGCACCAGGATCGCCGCTTGAGAACGTGCCCCCTCCCGCAAAGGTGAAGCTACCGTTGTTGTTAAAAAAGAATGGGTTCTCCACCTGCGACGGGCGAAAGTCAAAACCGAATTTCAGGGTGTGTCGGCCAACAATCTTGGAGAAGTTGTCGGTCAGTTGGTAAGTGTTCGATATTCTCGGCTGAGGGCCATCGACGCTAAAGCCCAAGCTGAAGAAACCGGTTAAATTGACAAAAGGGACTCCTGCGCCCTGCGGGTCCTGAGGGTTGATGCCCGTAAAACCGACGCTCGAAGGCAGCACGGGCGTAGTGGGGTTGACCGCGTGGAAATTGAAGCGGTTGTACCCCAAACGCACTTCATTCAGCGTGCTGCCGTTAAATGTGTGATTCCATGCCAGCGTATAGTGCTGCGCGTTTTGATTGTCGGTCTCCCCAAAACCGGGAAGGTCGCCGCCGAGGAAAGAAATCGGGTCCAGAGTCTTGTTCGGCTCGATAAACCAATACCCAAATATCGAATCCTTGTTGCTGAAATTGTGGTCGATGCGCGTAATATACTGATCAGTGGTTTGCGTTTCCGTAGGATTAAAAGAAAAAAGATTCGTTCCGGTGTTAGGCAGCGGCACGAATTTGTTGGTCAGGTTGACGGAGACGGGATTCAAATCCGCCGCCGGAATGTGGCCCGTGGGAAAGATGGTCGAGTAGGGGGTCCCGGCTTTGAAAGTCGTTCCGTTTTCGCCAACCAGGGGAAAGGGAGAAACCCCGCTCGAAGTCGCAAGATCAGAAAATATTCCGTTCCGTTGATCCTGAGTGAAGACCGTGGACGTGCCCGGCTGACCGGGTTGGGGGCGTCGGTTCCTCGTTCCCTGATAGGAAAAGAAGAAAAAAGTCTTGTCTTTCTTGATGGGACCGCCTACGGTGCCCCCGTACTGGTTTTGATGAAAGACGGTGGCATCGTTCCGGAAATAATTACGGGTGTTCAAGCTGGTGTCGCGGAAGAATTCAAATCCATCACCGTGAAATTTGTTGGTCCCTGATTTTGTCTCCGCGTTCAGGACGGCGCCTCCGTTCCTGCCGTACTCCGGATTGATGGTATTCGTGATCACGCGAACTTCCGCGATGGCGTCGGGACTGGGAATGATCAATGGGTTGTTCAGAGTCAGATCATTGGCATCCGTGCCGTTCACTAGATAACTGTTCGCCTGCGTGCGGCTGCCGCTGGTCGAAAAATTGGCATTCCCGGCGAAACGATCCGAGCCGGCGACCACTCCGGGAAGCGTAGTCTGGAGCGTCACCCAGTTTCGCCCGTTGAGCGGTAAGTCCGTTACCGAGCTGCTGGTCAGCGTGGCGCCCAGTTGCATGCTGGTGGTTTCAACCTGGGCGGTAGAGGCTTCAACATTCACCTGCTGCGAAACCTCGCCAAGCTCCATGACAATGGCCAGCACATAGGTCTGGTTCAAGTTAAGATGGATGTTCTTGGCGTGAGACGTTTTGAAGCCGGCACGCTCCGCCGAGACGGTGTAGGCGGCAGGAGCGACCAGTTGGAGAAACTCGTAGCTTCCATCCGAAGCGCTGGTAACCGTCGTGGAAATGCCGGTGTCAACGTTGGTGGCCGTTACCTTCATCCCTGCCATCAAGGCGCCGGACGGGTCAGAAATTGTCCCCCGGATTTTGCCGTAAAGTTCATCGGCCAGGGCCAAATTAGCCGAGAACAGGAAAATTAGACTTCCAAGAATTGATATTTTCAAAACTTGCATTTTGTGCATTCAGCCTCCCGTTTTTGTTTTCCCGTCAACCCGACATAACTAGAAAATCCGCCCCAGCTCCTAACCACCCGAGCGGGCAGTTCAATGTCCGGAAGAGCCTTTCTTCGACATGTTGCCGTCGCCTTTTACTATGGTGCGTTGATGCAAGGCGGTTACATCTTCCGCCTTCACTGTAGCCATACCGCGCTCCGCGTCAGAATATTCCTGAAAAGTTTGCGGAATGAGCTTTGGGAATAAAATAGGAGCAAAAGCAGTCTTGCTCTTTTGGCGTTTACTAGATTTAAGCGGGCGCTCTCAAGCAGGGTGTCTTGGGCAGTTGGCGATCCACGTTTCAAGGGTCAAGTGTTTAGATTCCCACTGCGTGCCGCTTAAGTGAAACGGGGGCAAGCCATCGGTACGCCGATTTGATGCGAAAACGAGGCCAGCCCCTGATTGCGCATTTCTGTCATACGGACTTTCGCTCAAGGGTAGAGACACCGACGGTTAGCTGCGAGTGAAGCTTCGCCTCAGTGGCCGCCGGTTCCCTTTGGTTCTTCGGTCCCCGGTAGCTCAGCGGCAGGCCTGCTTGGCCAGCATTCAGCGTTTGCACTGCGTAGCCCGCGGCGGTTTGGACCAGGGTTAATTGGCTAAGCGACGGATCCCAGCCCACCTTGTCGCTTTGTCGTCGAACCTTTTGGACTCCCCAGGAATAATCCAACTGAAGTCAGAGTCGTATTGGATGGAAATTAGGCGCGAACCAAATATTAGGGGGTCCGCATGAACACAAGCCAGACAATAGACCGAACCAGAACCAATCAAACATCTCAGCGGGGTGCGGGCGGCAATCATGTCTAAGCTGAAACACGTTCCACCTGCCTTCGAGTTTGAATCGGACCGGCTCGCACTCAAAATCGACGAAGCAGTTCCATCCGATCCCGGAACAATTGAAATGCGAGTTGACAGAATCATGGCCCTCATCCGACAGACCGCGTGCTGCGACGGCCTCGACCAAATTGAACTTGCTCTTGAGGAGGCACTGGCCAATGCCATCATTCATGGCAACGGGGGAGCTTCAACGAAAGCGGTACGCGTTTGTGTGGCTGTCCGCGAAGATTGTGAGATCTTTATCGCGGTTAAGGATGCGGGCTCGGGGTTTCAACCCGATGCGCTCCCTGATCCGACGGCGGCGAAAAACCTGCTCGCAGGCCATGGGAGAGGTATTTTCATCATGAAGCAACTCATGGAAGAGGTCAGGTTCGAGTTCGACGACGGGACTACAGTCTATATGCGGAAGCGGGGGAGAACGTGAGAATCAAACCTGCTCCAGATGCGGTCGCACTGGCCCCCGCTGCGATTCAAGGCAGCGATCCAAGCCCTTCTCGACCCAAAGATCCCGGAACTAACTCTCCGGCCCGGTCTTTTGGGATGTCTTGAATTTCAATTCGCGATAGGTTTTTATTACGAACGTTTTGAAACTAGCCGGGAATATTTTCCCTCTCACAACAGTCTTGTTCGCTGGGACGGCAAAACTTTTTGCTCTCGTGAGGAGCGACGAAAACTTGATCCGTCCGATTCTGACATTCCTAAGGGAGGGTATCGTGAAAGATTTGTTGAATGATTTGAAGGGTCCGGCGAACCGGCGCTCATTCATAAAAAAAGGATTAGCCGCAGCGGGCACGGCCACGGTGGGTGGGGGACTGCTAAGCACGGGGTTGTCGGTGTTCGGCCGCGCGGAGGAAAGGAACGGCCCTGCGATCACAGCAGGGGACATCGCCATTCTGAGGTTTCTGAATGCCTTGGAGCAAGTCGAGGCCGATCTGTGGCAGCAGTACTCGGAACTGGGAGGAACCCAGGATAACGAAGTTTCTGGAGCCAAAGGGGGGAACGCGCTCTACACCGCAGCCCTTCAGATTCTCGACGGCGATATGGCCCAGTACATCCACGATAACACCGACGATGAGAACAGCCACGCGGCCTTCCTGGCCAATTACCTTGAATCGAAAGGCGCGAAGCCCGTCAATCTCGACCGTTTTCGCACCCTAAAGAGCAGCAAAGCAGATGGGGCCCGGCAAATTGGACGGCTCACCAACCTCACGCAGCTCACCATCGACACCAGTTTTTGGTCTCGCTACCGCAGCATCACCAACCCCGATTTCGATCCCACTGCCCCGTTCGTACAGGCAGTCCCGAGTTTGAATGTTGGACAGCACACCGCGATTCCCAGGAGCAATGACGACACGGCCGGAAGCGACCTCAGCAACCCGCCGGCGAGCATCTCCAACCACCTCCAGGCGATTGCCTTCACAGCGGGTTTTCATTTTGCATTTATCGAGCAAGGCGGTACCAGCCTCTACCCGGCGCTGGCGCAGAAAGTAAGCAACCTGGAGGTCTTGCGAATCCTGCTGAGCATTGGACCCAGTGAGACCATGCACTTTCAGACTTGGCAGGACAAGGCAGGCAACGCGCTTCCGTTAACCGACTTCGATAAAATCAATAAATCCTCGGTTACATTTACGGCCCTTTCAGCCGCACAAGGGGAGACGGATCCGGAGTCCCTTAATGGCGACACATTGCAGGCCAACCTGATCATGCCCGAGCCAACCCAGTTCCTTGATTCACAGTTCGGGCCCGTGGCCATCATACGCCCCACTTCTACTGAAGAGGCAGGTGCGGTCGCCTCTTTCCAGAGCTTCGTTTCGGACGGGCTATTTATCGGTCAGCCGAAAGAGTTCTTTCAACTGTTCCTTGGGCTGGCTGCGGAAGCGGATGCAGCCACACGCGAGTTGTAATCCACACGCGGTTGAGCGGGGGCACAAACCTAACGCGCCCCCGCTCGGCCAAACGCAGTCATTGACGCTGCCGAACGGCTAGAACCACAGGGGGACAATGCGAAGCCCCCACTGTAGGACGGGCTTGGATTGACAGGATTGCGGGGAGAAATGCATATTTCCCGGGCTACGCCTTGCACCTCCACAGGCAATCCTGTTGATTCAATTTTTGAAAATCCGAATATAAAAAAGGAGGTTTCTCAATGGAAGGATTGTTTCAACCCACACATCTAATTCTCATCTTGGCGATTGCACTGGTCGTCTTCGGACCCAAGAAACTACCGGAACTCGGTCAAGGACTTGGGAAAGGCATTCGCGGTTTCAAGGATGCTCTGCGGGGAATCGGCGAGGAATCCGACGGACCTGCCGCGAAGACGGAGAAAGAAAGTTAACCAACGCGCTCAGAAACTTGAATCGGTGGACACCCCGCAAGGCCTGAACCGGCGGTGAATCCCGCGGCCCAGGCTTACATTGAACCATGAGCTGACCGACTTCGTTCGGGAGCTCATCCCATTATCCGGGGAAAACTAATCGAGACGATTGAAAATGGCCACGACTATAAGCAAGCCGCCCATTGCGGCACTATCAATAGATTCGATAAAAGAGCGACTTCCCGGCAAGCAGGTGGCATTCCTCGAGCACCTCGAGGAATTGCGGCAGCGTTTGTTGAGGTCGATGGTTGCTCTCCTGATTGGTTTCGGAGTCTGCTTTTATTTCTCCAACCACATTTACAATTTCCTCGCTCGTCCGCTCACCAATGCGCTGCATCAGCTCGGGGTATCCGATAAATTGGTCTACACGAACCCAGTCGACCCGTTTAACCTCTATATCAAACTGGCATTGCTTGGCGGTGTGTTTCTGGCCTCACCCTACATCCTCTGGCAGCTCTGGCTGTTTATTTCTCCCGGGCTCTACCGGCATGAGAAGAGATACGTGTGGCCGTTCGTCTTTCTCGCCAGCACGCTGTTTGCGGGGGGTGGATACTTTGCCTACGGCGTGGCGCTCCCCGCGGGTCTCAAGTTCCTGGTCGGCTACGGCAAGCAGTTCACCGCGATGGTCACTATCAATGAGTACTGGGACCTGGCGACGTCAGCGATTGTCGCGGTTGGCTTGGCGTTTGAGTTGCCCGCCGTACTTCTTCTACTCTCCATCTTTGGGATAGTCACCCCACACTTCCTCTGGAAGCAAATGCGTTATGCGGTCTTGCTCACAGCTGTGGTTTCGGCCGCCATTGTACCAACCAACGACATGCTCTCGATTTTCATCGTCTGGATTCCGTTGGTTGGACTCTATGTTCTGAGCATTGGACTGTCCTGGCTGGTACAGATCAAGAGGCGGCGCGCTGCAAAGCGGGCTCAGGCAGGGGCGCTATAAGAGGACGCCCGTTCGGCTGAAGGACGCCTAGACCTGGCGCCCCGGTATAGGTCAACCAGATGAGGCATCGCGGCGGCTTCAAAGTCCTCGACGCGATTTTTCGGACGAAAGAACAACGCTGACTCCAGCATCCTCGCAAAGGTTCGGAGAGAGAGACTATTCCTGCCGTCTCTCCCCCGACATGGCCCAGAGACTACTACATCTTGTCATCCTTCATCTTATCGTCTTTCATTTTGTCGCCTTTCATCTTGTTTTTCTTTTGCTTCTTGGTCTTCTTCTTTCCCATATTGTCGCCGGCCATTTTGTCGTCTTTCATTTTATCGTCCTTCATCTTGTCGTCACTTTGCATTTTGTCGTCCTGGGGGTGCGCCAGGGCAACCGTTGTCACCCGGTTCGCGAGCCCCATGAACATCGCCATGGCCATCACCAGAATTGCAATTCGTTTCTTCATCGTTTTATCTCCTTTTTTTTAGTTTTGAATCTTACAGCTAAAGTCCGAAGTTCCGGTCGGAGTCGAACTCCGCGCCCCTCGGTGACCAGCGTACAGCCACAGGGTGCTTCGGTCTCATCTCCAACCGCCTCACTCGATTTCTCCCCCGTCAGGACCTGGCTTGTGGAGCTTCAAATGCCATTCATCTCCGTAATACCAATACCTGCGACAGATATTCCCGGAAAGATCGAAAATTATATTTATGGGCGCGAGTTTGGGGGGTTTGGTTTGAAACGGTAGTCCCTTGGTTCCACTTAAGCGCGAATATCACTGTCAACAGCACCGTCGCAGTGGAAACTCAGTCGCTCGCCTTCCGGGAGAATGCGCGTGGATTCTTAAAGCCAATTAAGGAACTGAAATCCTCTTCCGGCCATGCGAGTCTGTCCGCAAGATAGAAATTCCACCCTCCGGGGAATAAAACCCACCTGCAATTGGTATTAGACGTTTGAGCACCGAGCCGGGCCACGATTTGGCAATGGTCCGGTTTTATTTTGTGGTCAAAAGATAGCAATCCGCATCCGTGCAGAAGGAGGTTTCCGAAAAGACAAGCATGGCTTAACTCAACGCCAGTCCCCTCGGGTAGTCCGACGCAATTGTCTCCGAGGCGCAAGCCTTAAGTTACAACTCAAAATCCCAAAGGAGAAACTATGAAATTTCGAGCAGCATTCGTATCTATATCCCGCGTCGCGCGAGGCAGTCGGCGGCGGTCATTGATCCTTATGGCGGCCCTGGCGATGGTTGCGGCGGGACGCACCCCGGCCTGGAGCCAAAATGCTCCGGACATCATCTGGCTGGAGAGCAACAGCACGGCCGGCAATTCCATTCTCACCTTCAAGAATGATGGCACCGGAACTCCCACTTTCCTGGGGAGCACGCCCACCGGAGGAATCGGCGTGTTCGACAAGACGTTCGCTCTCGGTCCATTCGATTCCGACCAAAACTTGATAGTGAATCCTCAGGGCACACTGCTTTTTGCCGTAAATTCGGGCTCCAATTCCATTTCGGTTTTCCACATCACGCCTGACGGCCTGCAAGCCGCGAGCGGCTCGCCCTTTCCCTCGGGGGGGAGCGATCCGGTTAGCCTTGGCTTGAAGGACGATGTTCTGGTGGTCGTTAATAAGGATCAGGACCCAGCACAAAATGGAAATCTGACTCTGCCCAACTACACCACCTTCCGCGTTTGGCCGAATGGCCAACTGACCGCCATCGACCACTCCACGGTGCCAGTGGCCTACGGCACTTCCCCGTCGCAGGCGCTGATTGCCTCTCATGGGTCGGTCGTTTTTGGAGCCGACTTTCTCGGCGGATTGCTCCAGTCTTTCGCCCTCGGTGCAGACGGCCGCTTGAATCAAAACCCGCCTCAGGGACTGCCAGACTCAGTGTTCAACGGGCAAGCAGCTCCGCACCTCCCATTGGGATTACGGACCCATCCGGACGCTCCAATTCTCTACGTTGATATCACGCCCATCAGCCAAGTGGCGGTCTACCATTTCGACGGAAAAGGGCAGCTGTCCTTTGTCCGGGCGGTTTCTGATTCCGGAAAGGCACCATGCTGGGCCGTGGTCAATCATGTGGGAACCCGGCTGTACGCCACCAACACCGGTGATAATTCGGTGTCGGTTTACGATTTGACGGACCCCCTGAATCCCGAGGAGATACAGCACTTCGTGATGGACGACACTACGGGTCAGGTATTTTCCACGGTGATTGACAGCACTGACCAGTGGCTTTACGTTTCCAGCGAACAGGGCAGCGCCAATTCAACTCCCGCCGGCAACGCCTTCCACGCTCTAAAGGTGAATACGGATGGGACGCTGACCGAACCATTCTCCCCCGCTGTTCTTCCCATTGGCGGGGCAGTGCCGGTCCGAGCGCAGGGAATCACGGTAGTTGGAGCAAGCTAGAAGTCTTCAGAGTCTGGGCGTCAAGCTTGAGACGCCCAGACTCTGTGTTTCGTGGATCGCATCGAATGAGAGCTGGCCCTCTCCAATATTAGAAATACATTTTAAATAAAAGGCATGCGTGGGCGGTGTAACAAGTTACAGGATCAGAATTAACTACGTCCGGAGTTGTGGCGAGCGACAGGCAAATTTGCCTAAGCTTCAGCACCAACTTGAGAGCAGCCTTCGACCTCCTGTCGCCCGCTGGTCTGGTCGCCTCCAAACCCCCCGAGTGCTGGGAAGTCAACCAGCCGGCCGAACTGGCGAAGGTCTTTCGGACGCTGAATGCGATCCAGAAAGATTTCAACGATGCGCAGTCCGGCAGGAAGAAGGAATTGCTTGCTGACCTGATCGTTCTGGGCGGCTGCGTAGCCGTTGAGGAAGCTATAAAAAGGGCGGGACACGATGTGAAGGTTCCCTTCGTACCGGGGTGCACGGATGCTTCGCAACAGCAGACCGATGTGAAAACATTCGCCGGACTGGAGCCGACCGTAGACGGGTTCCGCAATTACCTCCGTAGGGGAACCCAAATACCGGCGCCTTACCTTCTGGTGGATCGGGCTCACTTGCTGACGCTGACTGCCCCCGAGATGACGGTTTTCGTCGGCGGCATGCGCGCCCGGAGGGCTAACTTCGGGCGGTCCAAACGCGGCATTTTCACCAACCGACCCGAGATGCTAACGAATGATTTCTTCGTCAACCTGCTCGACATGAACACGAAATAGCAGCCATCCTCTACACCCGACCTCGTGTTTGAGGGGCGAGATCGGGCGACGGGCGAAATCAAGTGGACCGGCGTCCGTGTCGACCTTGTTTTCGGTTCGGACTCCCAGCTCCGGGCAATCGCGGAAGTCTATGCAGCGGAATCATCAGGCCTTGGGCAACCGCCTCATCAGGGGGGACGAGTCTGGCGCGAATAGCGCAGCAGCGACTCAGTGCCGCCAGCAGTTGGGCGGAATGCTGAATAACTATTATCGCCAGATAGCTTGAAGATCGAGGAGCAAACTCCGCCAGCATTGTTACACCGAGGCGTCGGCCCCAATCGTGGTACCGCGTTTAGCCGTACCTCGGCCAATTAGGTGGATGGATCCGTGCAGCCAAGAGAGGACTCTGGAGACCCTCTGCCAAGACCCAACCATTGAATCATCAAGAGGTCGCACTCTTGGGCAAACGCCCAGTCGTTAATTTGAGTTTTTGGACCTTACGAGGTCCGTGTACCCGCCGCGTACCTCGAACAGGCGGCTCTGCCGTTTTTATCGATGCTGCGATTTCGAAAAATCGATAAGTTACGCAGAATGAAAGGGGGTGGGCAGTTCGACTCCCCCGCCTCCAATCATACAAGTCTTGTATTATCAGCATGATACTGATTATTTCTCCGAGGCACTACCCTTCTCGCTTTTGCTTCTACCAGTCTTGCCTTGAGGGAAAATGATCTCGCCGCTCCTTGGATAGTCTGGATCAATACTGGGTCGACCGCTTCTGCGCCCAGCGAGCGGGACAGGCGGGGTGCATCTAATTAGGCAATTATCCTGGTTTGGGATGCTTCAGGTCTATTTTGGATTTGGGGCTGCCGCGCCGTGTTCTTTGGCGTAGGCGACAAGGGCGACGAAGCGCGGGTCGCCGTGGAGGGACTTAAGGTCGTCGTCACTTTCCATGCCGAGCGCGCCGGAGGGAGACAGCCCATGGTCGAGTGCCTGTCGCAAAAGAGACAGCGCCTCCGGGCGATTTCCTCGACGCGCCGCGATGCAGCCGAGGCTATAGACAGTAGTAGCCGTTGAGGGATTCTCCGGTCCCAGAACGCGGCGCTTGATATCGAGCGAGTCTCGCAATATTTTCTCAGCTTCGGCGTAGCGACCTTCGCCGGACAGATCAAACGCCAAGTTCCGCATCGACCTTAGCGTGCCCGGATGCTCCGGCCCCAGGAGACGGCGGCTGAGGTCAAGCGTTTGCCGATTCAGCTTCTCCGCTTCGGCGTAGCGACCTTCTCTCGACAGAAGAGTCGCCAAGTTGTCTATGGACTTTAGCGTCTCCGGATGTTCGGGCCCCAGGACTCGGCGCTGGATTTCGAGCGTTTGCCGGCGCAACTTTTCCGCTTCGGCGTACTGGCCCAAGTCCATCAGATCCAGCGCCAAGTTGTTCATTGAATTTAGCGTGTCCGGATGCTCCGGCCCCAGGACGTTGCGGCGGATGTCGAGCGTTTCGCGATTCAACTTCTCCGCTTCGGCGTAGCGGCCTTCGTGCCACAGAGTATTTCCCAAATTGTTCATCGAATTTATTGTGCCCGGATCCTCCGGCCCCAGGACGCGGCGCTGGAGTTCGAGTGTTTCTCGTTCCAACTTCTCCGCTTCCGCGTAGCGGCCCGAATCATCCAGATCGAGCGCCAGGATATTCATGGCACCCAGCGTTTCCTGATGCTCCGGCCCCAGGACCCGGCGGGAGATCTCGAGCGACTCCCGGCTCAACTTCTCCGATTCGGCGTAGTGGCCTTCCATCCATAGAGTACCGGCCAAGTCGTTCCTGGACGATAGTGTCTCCTGATTTTCCGGCCCGAGGACCCGACGGCGAATTTCGACGGAGCGCTCCAATAGCGGCTGGGCGCGGGCATAAAGTCCGAGGTCGCTGTACACGGTCCCCATAACCTGCATCATCTGCGCCTGAGCTTCCGGATCTTTCGCGAGGCCGGTTCCAATGTCCTTCGACGCTTTGTCGAGAATTTCACGGGCGGTAATGGTATTGCCGCGCGCTTCGCTGGGATCCGACACGTTGAACATACCCGTCATGAAGTTCGTGATACGGGCAGCGCGATCCCGTTCGCGGTTCGCCCGGTCACGCTCACGCGTAGTGCGGCGCAACTGGTCGCCCTGAACGGCCACAAAGGCGGCAAGGAGCATCACCAACCCCATGGCGGCAGCCGCTGCGATGCGGTGACGGCGGACGTATCTTCGCAGGCGATACCCCGTGCTTGCGGGGCGCGCCACCACCGGCTCATGATTGATATACCGGGTGATGTCAGCCGCCAGGTCCGAGGGCGCTCCGTAGCGCCGGGTCCGGTCTCTTTCGAGCGCCTTCATGGTGATCCAGTCCAAATCACCGCTAAGCAGACTCGCAAGCTGCCGGGGCTGCACGCCCCGCATTTCCGCGTTGGAAGCCGATGACTTCTTCTCCAGTCCGATTTTCGTGCTGGGCCGCGGCGGTTCATCTTCGCGCACTTGGCGCAGGACTTCGTTCACCCCTTTTTTGGGATCAAACGGCAATGAGCCGGTCAGCAGGACGTAGAGCACCACGCCCAGCGAGTACACATCCGTGCGCGTATCCACGTCCTGTACGCTCGGATCCGCCTGCTCCGGGCTCATGTACCCGGGCGTGCCTACAAAGGATCCCACCCGCGTTAACATCGTTTCATCGTCAGTCTGGAGCTTGGTTGCTTTGGCCAGTCCGAAGTCAATGAGGCGGGGCACGGGCTTGCCGTCCACCTCCGTCACCAGGATGTTCGGCGGTTTCAGGTCGCGATGAATAATGGCTTTCAGGTGCGCGTGCTGCACCCCTTCGCACACCTTGATGATCAGCTCGAGCCGTTCCCGAATGCTCAGGCGTTTCTGGTCGCAATATTCGGTGATGGGAACGCCCGGTACGTACTCCATTACGAAGTACGGTTGGCCGTCGGGTGTGGAGCCGGCGTCAAACACTTTGGCAATCGAAGGATGGTCCATGATGGCCAGCGATTGCCGCTCCGACTGGAAGCGCTTGAGCATCCCTTCGTCGTACATGCCGACCTTGATGAGTTTTAATGCCACCTGCCGCCGCACAGGAGCAGTCTGCTCCGCCAGCCACACTCTGCCCATGCCGCCTTCGCCGAGCTTCTGAAGCAGCCGATACGGCCCCAGGGATTTTGGTTCTACAGGCGTGAGGCCGGCCGCAGAGCCGTCGGAGGGAGAGGGCGAAGCCAATCCCGAAGTTTCGAGAGTTCCTGCGGCGAGAGGATTCTGCAACGCCGCATCAGCCAGGCGGGCCTGTTCCTGGGCCAGGCCTTTGGCTGCAACCTCCATGGCAGGCGCTTCCAGGAAGTCATCGTCTTTCTCGTATTGTGCCAGGAGCGATTCCACGGCCCGGCTCAGGGCTTCATCCCCACCACAGGCTAGCTCCAAGAAGGCAGCCCTCCGGCTCTTTTCCTCCTTCAGAGCGGCATAGCATAAGCCCTCGATTTTCTGCCAACGCTCAGGCTCCATCCCATTTCTCTCCACTCAGCTCGCAGCGCAGCCAACTCTTGGCCATCTTCCAATCGCGCAGCACGGTGTCGCTGGAAATCTTCATCACCTCAGCCGTTTCCTCCATATTGAGGCCGCCGAAAAAGTGCAGTTCCACCACCTGGCTTTTGCGTGGATCCACTTTAGACAAACCCTTGAGCGCCTCATCCAAGGCGGCAAAGTCCACGCCTGGCACGTCTCCCGCGTCTAAAGCCTCGTCCAACCGGAGCGGCTGGACCTCCCCGCCCCGCTTCAAGGCCTGGCGGGACCGGGCCCAATCCGCCAGAATCCGGCGCATCGCCTGGGCGCACACGGCAAAAAAATGAATTCGATTTTGAAAATTGGTGTGCGCGGCGTCCACCAGACGCAGATAAGCTTCATTTACCAGCGCAGTGGTCTGGAGCATATGGCCGGGCGATTCGCGAGCCATGTACTGCCGCGCCATCCGGTGCAGCTCGTCGTAGACGATGGGCATAAGTTTTTCAAGCGCGCTCTCGTCTCCGTCGTTCCAGGCCCGCAGAAGTTGCGAAACTTCGCTGGCGGAAGTTCCTGCCATGAAAACCCCTCTGTGGCTTTGCCTTTAGTGAGCAGGTTAACACGTTAACTCCAAATCTATTTCATGAATTTATTCAACGCCTGGATTTGAATTCCTCAGTCCTCCGGCTCGCCTGGCGAAATATTTTTTCTGGTCTTGCGGTTTTTCCTCCGCCGTTTACGCTTAACCCAGTAGGGGAAGGAATAGGGTTGACCCTGAATCAAAACCGAATAGAAGAGGGCGTCCAGGCGCGCAGCAGAATCCGGCCCTAATTCGATCTCAATAGGAGGAGTTATGTCACGATTTAAGCTAAGCATCGCATGTCTGGCCATGGTGTTGATTATGGCGTCGCAGGCTTTCGCCGCTACCCCTACCATCAGTTCCATCTCGCCCACCGCCATTCCTGCCGGGTATCCGAGCTTCACCCTTACGGTGAATGGAGCCAACTTCGCCCCGCCGGTGGCAGTGTACTGGAACGCCTCGCCATTGGCGCTCACCTACGCGAGTGCAACGCAATTGAGGGCGATGGTCCCGAATACGTTGTTCACCACTTCGGGCTCTGTCGCCATCTCCGTGATTTGCGCCGGGGTGAAATCGAATGCCGTCGGGTTTGCGATACTTCCTCCTCCAGCGACTCCATCCACTTCCACGGCCCCTTCGTCGGGCTCCGGGACGACCACAACCGCCGCCGGCCCACTTGCGATTTCAAGCACTTCCATACCGGGCGGCTTCGCGGGGACAGCTTACAGCGCGAGCCTCGCGGCGTCTGGTGGAACTGGGCCTTACACGTGGTCGGTGAGCAGCGGAGCGCTGCCTCCCGGTCTGGCGCTCTCGGCTGCCGGGACGATTTCCGGAACCCCCACCACGAGCGGAACTTATTCGTTTGTAGGCACGGTGAAAGACTCAGTTTCCCAGTCGGCCACCTACACCTATTCGACCTCGATTGCTACTGCAACCACAACCAGTGTGGCTAGCGGTTCGGCGAGCGGCTCGCCGACCGGTTCAACGACCCCTTCGACGAGCACTGCGGCGCCACCACCTGCGACCAGCACGGCGACGTCAACTTCAACGCCGCCTCCGACGACCACCACTGCGACGACTACCGTGGCTACCACCCCAGTGGCGATTTCGACCTCGTCAATCCCCACTGGCACGACCGGGACAGGATACGGCGTGGCCCTGACGGCGTTAGGTGGGACCTCCCCTTATTCGTGGGCCGTCGTCTCGGGAGCCCTTCCTGCCGGCCTGACGCTCTCGACTTCCGGAATGATTTTCGGAACTCCCACCACAAGCGGCTCCTATACATTCACCGCCCAAGTGAAAGACTCGACTTCACACTTGGCCACCTACACCTATTCGATCTCGATTGCGACTGGAACCACTTCGACGGCCACTACGACAACCACTACGACGGCCACTCCAACAAGCACTTCGACCACAACTCCGACGACCACTGCGATGGCCTCAGGGTCATCTGCGCTTACAATCTCGACGAATTCTCTTGCGAGTGGGATTGTGGGGACAGCGTACAGTGCGACTCTGGCGGCGACAGGTGGAACCTCACCCTATACGTGGTCTGTGATCATCGGCGGTCCAAGCGGCGCTCCGAGCAGCGGCGGGGCGCTGCCTCCCGGCCTCACCATGTCTTCGAGCGGGGTTATTTCCGGAACTGTGACCACGGCCGGCACTTATTCGTTTACTGCCCAAGTGAAAGACTCAACTAACAGCTTGGCCACCGCTACTTATACATTCTCGTTTAATTAAGCAACGGGGCGCTGCTTCCCGGCCTGACGCTCTCCACGGCCGGGAGGTATCCACGGACTTCGATTACGAGTGGTTACCGCAATATCCGAGCAGATTAGGGGCTTGATCAGCTTCCAATTACTTTCCAAAGCGAGGATAGATGTTGAAATCTTGGAGGCAGGTTTTCAAATTGAAGCGCCGCGAGACTCGCCGCGGGGTGCGAGTTCCACTTGAAATGCTCTTGAATTTTCGTCGGACGGAACAGCCTGCCTGGTGCCAGGGGGTGGCGGCGAACATCAGTTCCGGTGGCGCCCTCTTTTATGCAGACTAAGTCATAGATGTTCACACCCCGCTTCGCATGAACTACTCTCTCCCAGCTTCCATCGCGGGAGGGGCCGGGCTCGAAGTTCCTTGTAAGGCCGAAGTCATACGTGTGGAAACATCAGCGACCGAAGACGGCACGTTTCTTTTCGCTGCAAAGATACTGGACGACAACACAGCAACGCGGTAAGACCTTGAGCGGGATGAACGCCTGCCTGGCGATTCAACGATCAATGCACGGCGACGCGAAAAGTTAAATCGGGCTTTGCCCATGCGATTCCGGTTCAACCGATATCGGCCCTCCCCACCAAGCCGGCACCATGCCTGAATCAGAGTATCGATCTCTGGTCTCACCCTGATTTCTCTCAATTCGTATATGAGCAATTGGGCACACCCATGTGAGCAATTTGGAACTTACATTTGGAGTCCACTGTTTATATTTGTAATAGGGGCTCTGTTTAATCAGATCTGTTTCCTTCGGCCACCGAGCGCTGAGGGTGCTGTTTCGCTTGGATTTACGCGACCCGAATAGACGCTAAGAGCGTGTGAAGTATCTCATGAAATCCTGGAAATCCGTGGCAACGCCAAACCGTTTCGCCTGGGATTTGTCGTATCCGTCAGCTCGGCCCATATTTCGACGGGCACTTTTGTTGCTCATCCTAGCTCTTTCACCTCTCTTAATCTCCACGCGCGCCCTGGGTCAGAATAAGGAGGGCGCACAAAACCTGTTTGATACGAGTATCGAAGACTTGATGGCGATCGAAATAGATTCCGTCTACGGCGCCTCCGGGTTCAAGCAGAAGGTAACGGAGGCCCCTGCCTCCGTCACGATCATTACTTCTGATGAAATCCAAAAACATGGGTACAGGACCCTTGCCGACATCTTAAGGAATGTCCCGGGTTTCTATGTCACAAACGACCGGAATTATAGTTATATGGGA
>Ga0070731_10002207_pt1 | contig 18878 bp, 16 predicted proteins | sample Coa_R1_2_FD_66448 | JGI IMG/M metagenome (GOLD analysis project Ga0070731, IMG submission 66448) | Surface soil microbial communities from Centralia Pennsylvania, which are recovering from an underground coalmine fire - Coalmine... | ecosystem: Environmental > Terrestrial > Soil > Unclassified ... | reverse complement strand
AAGAACCGTGGGAACGCGCCGGATTGCGCCGCGAGAAAGTTGTTCGCCGCCGCGCACAGCGCCGCACTCACTTGAGCCGGGCAGGTGAGCGGATACTTCACCGTGCTGGTGTACTGAATCGGATTCACCTTGCGCGACCCGTCGTACGTAAAGAAGTAAAACAGTTTGTCCTTGATCAGCGCTCCGCCAATGCTCCCGCCGAACTGCTGCTGCTGATGGATCGGCTGGGTGTAGATCCCCTGCGATTTCGCTAGCGGGTCCAGGGCGTTCCAGGCCGGATAACGGAGGTAGTAAAACAAATCGCCGTGCAGCGCGTTAGTCCCCGATTTGGTGATGGCGTTGGTGATGCCGCCCGCGGCCTGCCCCATCTCCGCGCTATAGCCTGCGGAGCTGACCTGGAATTCCTGAATCGAATCCTGGCTGTAGACGTAAGGAACGCCCGTGGCGCGCCCGCGCGTCTCCGAAAAGAGCGCCTGGCTGTTATTCGCGCCGTCCACCGCGGTGGAATTATACAGACCCGAGATTCCCCGATAGCTCACCAGTCCGCTGCCGCCGTCGGTGGTCACGTTCGGCGTCAATAGCACGAAGCTTTCCCAGCGGCGTCCCGCGATCGGCAGGTTGTTCACGAATCCGGTGCTGACCACCTGCGAAACATCCGTTTTCGACGGATCGACAATCGCAGCTTCTCCTGAAACTGTGACTGTGTCGGAAGTAGTCTGAAGCTGAAGTTGAATGTCGACCGTCAGCGTTTGTCCAACCTGTAGCGTCAGATCCGTGCGGACCAGCTTGGCGAATCCTGCCTTCGTCACGGTCACTTCATATGGCCCCGGTTGTAGAAAGGTGGCCTGAAAAATCCCATCCATGTTGGTTGCCACGGCACGATCGATTCCGGTCGCGGGGTTGTGCACCAACACATTCGCTCCGGCCACCACAGCCCCGGCGGGATCCTTCACAGTTCCGCTGATGTTTCCCGATCCTGCGCTTTGAGCGAAAATCGCAGTGGCGCCCGAGAGTAGGGCGAATAGTCCAAGGGCAGCTCGAACGGCTGATATCTTCACAAGAATTGACCTCGCTGATGAATTGCGGAAACTTCTAACCTCGTTACACTGGAAAACTGGGTCGGGTGGGTCCGGGAAACGCACGTTGGTCCCGGTTGGACGAACCCACACGCCCGAAGACCTAATGACCGATTTTACACGATTTGGATTCGTCTTCTAAATACAAATTAGTGCATTCATGATTACAACTCGGTTACATCGCAGCGCATTGGCGTAAGGTTAGCGATCCCGAGGCGTAGAAGGAGATTTGTTGCACCGGGGAAGGGGCAGTTTTCCGGTAAAACGCGATCGAGATTCGAAGCGGGACGAACTTCTGGCGCAACCTTTTGCGAGCGTGGCAATTTCGCCCGGCGGATTCTAAGTCCGCCGCCAAATCACGCGCGAACGTACTTGTTGAACCAGTCGACGGTGCGCTGCCAGGCCAGGTCTGACGCGGCTTTGTTAAAACGCTCCGGCGTGGCGTCACAATTGAAGCCGTGAACGGCGCCAGGGTAGATGTAGCCTTCGTGCGGAACATCGGCGGCTTTCAGGGCCGCGTCGTAATCCGGCCAGGTTGCCGCGAGACGCGTGTCGAGTTGGCCATGGTGGACCAGAATTGCAGCCTTGATCTTCGGCACGTCTTCTTTTTTCGGAGGGCCGCCGTAATACGGCACCGCAGCCGCTATATCGCTGCCCAATCGCACTGCCAGCGTATTCGACATGCCGCCGCCGAAACAGAAACCCGTCGCGCCAATCTTACCCGCGCAATCGGATCGCGCTTTCAGCCACATTGCCGCCGCGACAAAGTCCTCGGTCATTTTCTTGCCGTCGACTTTGGCGAACATCACGCCGCCATTGTAATCGTCGCCGGGGAAGCCGCCCAGAGAAGTGAGCCCGTCCGGAGCGAACACCATGAAGTTCGCCAGCGCGAGCCTCCGCGCAATGTCCTCGATATGCGGATTCAGCCCGCGATTTTCGTGCACCACAAGGATGCCAGGCAGTTTCACAGAAGTCTCCGCCCGCTTGTCGGCGCTAACCGGGCGGACGAAGTATCCTTTGATGCTCCCGTTCCCTTGCGGCGACGGAACGGTCTCATACGTGGCCTTGATCCGGTCGTCGGTCTTGGACACCTGCTGCGCCAAAGCGTAGTTCGGCATCAAACTTTCGATAATCGTCGCGGTCGCTACGCCGCCGACGGCGTACTTCTGGATGCCGTCCGTAAAGGCTCGGCGCGTGATCACGCCGTGGATAAACAGGTTGTAAAGTTCTACGGCCTCGGCCGGTACGCTCACTCTGGTTGACGCCATGGGGGCTGACTCCTTTCAAGAGAATATAGCACGGGTCTTCTTATTCACTGATCTGCAGCAGGCCGCTGGCATTCCGCTTCGGCACGGCGCCGACCGGGATCTTCGCGACAACTTTCATCGATTTGTTGTCAACCACCACCGTCGCGTCGTTGCCGGCGCATGCCACGTACAGATTCTTGCCATCCGGAGGAATCGTCAACCATTCCGGATGCAGCCCGACTTCCACCACCTTCAGCAGCTTGAAATCGGGCAGCGAGTAAGCCGCGACATAGTCGTAATACTTGCTGGTGCTCCACAGCGTCTTGCCGTCCGGCGTAATTGCCAGCCCGTGGGCCGGCGATCCCTGGAGGCCGTCCGTCTCCCGCTCTTTCCCGGCGACGTCGGGAAGCGTGACCCTCTTCACTTCTTTATGTGTCTGAAAATCGACCAGGGCCAATCCGTGAAAATCGGAGAGCTGGACGACAATCTCCTTCGTCGACCCGTCGGCATTCTTCGTGAATACCATGGGACGAATGCCGCTTGAGAGTTTCACGGACCATGCGACCTTATCGGTTTCCGTATCGATTACGCTGATCACGCTCTTTGCGACTGACCCGGATACGGCAAACTTGCCGTCCGGAGTGACATAGACGTTGTGTACTGCACCGTCCACCGGAACGCTCCTGAGGTTGGTCATGGCAGCCGTATCGATCACCTCGACCGCGCCCGGAGCCTCGGCAATGCCAACGTAGACGCGGCGGCCATCTTTCGACACCGCCAGATTGTTGGGCCGCCCGCTCAGCGCAATTTTCTTAATGACCTTCAGGCTCTTTGCGTCCACCACATCGACAGTCTTTGTCGGCTCCTCGGTAATGTAGATACGGCTTCCATCGGGGGCGATGGTTACGCCATGGGGAACATCGATCCCTTCGATGGTTCCCACGACTTTGTTCGTCGCCGGGTCGATGACGTGGACATTGTCGCCGGCCGAGTTCGTTTGAATGACGCGAGCCTTCTGGTCGCCTGCCATCGCGGGCGCTGCGACCATCACCAGCGTCGCCAGGGTAAATCGAAAAGCTTTGTTCATCTTCACGGTTAATCTCCAGTCACTTTGAACCAGCGCTCTTTTCTCCCCGGACCCAGGCGGCGAGCGTTTGCCACTCCGGATCGTTCTGCGATTTCCAATGCTTGCCTCCCGCGTGGAACGGATCGCCGCCCGCTTCGTGGGCCAGCGGATGCATCAGCATCCGGCTGGCCATGGGGTCGCCCGGCGCAACCACGCGCTTCCAAGCCTCGAAATTCATCCGCGATTGCTCCTCGGTCCACGTTTTCGCCCCGGGAGCAAGTTCCTCAAGTCGCGGCGTTCGATTGTCGTGGCACTCCACGCAGCGGGCGTGTCCAGGCCGCTTGGCAAGAAAAATCGGCTGCACCCGGTCTCTGAAAAATACATAGTCCAATGCGACCGCCTGTGTCGATACCGAAGCGCCCGCAGACCCGGTGCGGACCCACGCCGCGATGGTCTGCCATTCCGCGCTGTCCTTGGAGGCCCAGAATTTTCCGCCCGTGTGCATGGCGTCGCCTCCTGCCTCGGTGGCCAGCGGATGCAGTAACAGCGGGCTCTTTGCTGGGTCTCCCGGCACGATCAACCGCGACACCACCGCGAAATTGCTCTTCGATTGTTCCAGCGTCCACGACGTCGCGCCGGGCGATAACGGTTGCAGGCGCAAACGCGTCGCGATCTTCGTATGGCAGGTGAAGCAGGCCGCCCCGCTTCCTTCGCCAGGCTCCCGCGACTTGAGAAACACCGGCTCTACCCGCGCCCGGTAAACGTCAAAGTCCAGCGACGGAGCCGCCGACGTCGTTTTTGGAGCGCCGGTTCGAACCCATGCCGCCAGCGTCTGCCACTCCGGATCATTCTGCGATTTCCAATGCTTGCCTCCCGCGTGGAACGGATCGCCGCCCGCTTCGTGCGCCAGGGGATGCATCAGCATGCGGCTCGCCATCGGATCGCCCGGCACCACCATGCGGCTCCACGCCTCGAAATTCATCCGCGACTGGTCCTCGGTCCACGTCGTCGCGCCGGGCGCGAGCTCCTGTAGTCGAGGCGTCCGGTTGTCGTGGCACTCCACGCAGCGGGCATGTCCAGGCCGCTTGGCCAGAAAAATCGGCTGCACGCGATCTCTGAAAAACGTGTAATCGAGCGACGAAGTATTCGCCGGCGCGGGAACTGCCTGCTGGGCAGACGCGGCCGCCACTGCCATGGCGAGGGGACACAGCAGCTTAAACATGCTGCCTATTCTACACGTTGGCGTTACAAAAGTTGTGGTGGACCTGGAGGGATTCGAACCCTCGACCTCTTCCATGCCATGGAAGCGCGCTCCCAACTGCGCCACAGGCCCGACTCGTCTTAGCTGCGCGCCAACCGGCCGAAATTGCCAGCCGCACGCCGTGGTAAGGTCTAGCGCCACTATAGCAGGCCTTGCGTGATAGCCGCAATCTTCCGGGCCTCCGACTCGGTCATGTCCTACACTGTCATGTATGGATCGAAATCAAGCGTGGGACATCGTTTGCGAGTTCGTTAAATCCGACAGCCTTCGCAAACATATGCTGGCGGTGGAGACCTGCGTCGCCGCGTACGCCCGAAAGGCCGGCGCAGACGAATCGACCTGGGGGATGGCCGCCCTGCTGCACGATTTCGATTGGGAGATCCATCCCAACCTGCCCGACCATCCCACAAAGGGCCAAGCGATTCTCGCCGGGCGCGGCGTAAGCGAAGAGATCCAGCTCGCGATTCTTTCGCATGCCGATTTTACCGGCGTTCCGCGCGACTCGCCGTTGCGGAAGACATTATTCGCCTGCGATGAACTGGCCGGGTTTCTCACTGCCTGCTCCTACGTGAAACCCAGCCGCAGCATTCACGAAGTCGAGTTGAGGAGCGTAAAGAAGAAATTGAAAGACAAAGCCTTCGCGCGCGCCGTGAATCGCGACGATATCGTGAACGGGGCCGCTGAATTAGGTGTCGATCTGGACGAACACATCGAATTCTGCATCCGTGCAATGCAGGCCAACGCGGAGGCGCTGGGTCTCGCGGGAACAGCAGCGGCGGCGAGCTAGCGGCGGCAGATCTTACTTATCCCGCACCCGCTCGCTGGCGCGCGCGGCTCAGTGTGCAAGACCGATAACCAACGCCCGCACCGAGCCGCGCACGGCAGAGAGCGGGTCCCGAACCGTCTACTTCAACTCCGCCATCATCGACTCAATCGATCGCAATCCCAACGCGCCCGGCGCCGTTGACCAGCCGAACTCCGCCGCCAGCATTTTCGCGACGTCGTCCTTGCTCTTGGACTCGCGCACAAGGCCGCTCACCCGGCTCCGCATCTTCTCGAAGTTTTGCCGGTACTGCATCAAATCCGCCTTCTTGGAGATCGGCCCATGTCCCGGGATCACGGTATCGAAATCCCAGCCGGAATTCAAAACTCCGTCGAGAGTCTTGGTCCAATCGACCACGCTGCCTTTGGCGGAATAGTCGATGAACGGTGCGATCGTAACCGGCGCGCTCGAAGTGCCGATGGTGAACAGATCACCGGTGTGAATCACGTGCGCCGCGGGGAAGTAAATCACCGCGTCGCCATTAGTGTGGCCGCGGCCGAAGTAGCGCGCCCGCACTTCCTTCCCGCCCAGGAACACCTCGGTCTCGTCGCTGAACGAAATGCGCGGGATGCCAGGCATTTTGCCGTCGACCATGTTCGCGCGCGCGTTCTTGTGCGCGATGATCTCGGCGGATGCGCCCAGCATTTTCGCGTTTCCGCCGGTGTGATCGCCGTGCTGGTGCGTGTTCAGCACGTATTTCACCGGCTTGTCTGTCACCGATTTCACCTTAGCAAGAATGTCGGAATAATCCCGCTCGAATTTGTCGTCGATCAGGATGGTGCCTTCGTCGGTAATGTAAACGGCAACATTTCCGCCATCCCCAATGATGGCGTAGAGATCGTCTTTGATCTTTTCGATTTGAAGCTGCGGAGGCGCCTGCGGCGTCTGCGTGTAGGCCACCCATAAGCCCATCGACAGAGCCAACCCCGCGGAGACTCTCAGCAAGACCGTCTTATTCATCCCCGCAATATAGCAGAATCGCCGGACGGGAACTAGCGTTTCTTGCTGGTCGCTCTCGGCTCTAACCCGAGCGTGCGCAGATACTGATGCACATTGGCGACATGCTGATTCGATGGATAGCGCTTCAGAAATTCCCGGAACGTCGTGCCCGCCTCCGTGCGACGTTCGCCCTTCATCAGCGACACCCCTTTGTAGTACAGGGCCTCCGGCGTCTTCGGATTCTCCGGCATCTTCAGCACGGTGTCGAACGCCTTCACCGCATCGTCGTACTGGCTGGCGTTAAAGTACATGTACCCGATGTACCACTCCGCGTTGGGAGCGTTTTCTGTGTCGGGAAAGTTCTTGATGTAGTCCATGAACTCCGCCATCGCGATTTCCTGCTTGCCGCCGGAATAATCGCGAAATGCGTTCTGCCACATCGTCTCGGCCGACATTCCCGGCGGCGGGCCGCTCTGGTTGGCTGCGGGCGGAGGCACGGCGGGAGCTTGCGATGCGCTCAGCGTGCGAATCGCGCTCGAAATATCCGCGAGCTTTGAATCGAGCGCGCCCATCCGCCGCACCAGATCGGAAACATTGGTCGCGACCGAGCGAAAATCGTCCGACATCTGATCGACTTTCGTGCCCAGCGTCGCCATCGGCGTCACCAGCTTCGACTGTTGATCGTTCAGCTTGGTCGAAACCTCACGTTCCATCGCCGTCAGCCCGGAGGCGACTTTGTTCGATGCGTCCACGGCCTGCTGCAACATGCCTTGCAGCGCGGTCATCTTGGCATCCTGCGAACGTTGCAGTTCCTTCACTTGCTCCTGGAGTTGCGCGACGTCGCGCTGGATGGATTGCAGCTCTTCCTTCTTCTGCCCCACCATCAGCGCGGGCGCGAGCACCAGCCCGATCAAGAACAGCCGTTTCATGACGTTCCTCCTTTGAGGAGGGGACGGCGTTCCCGTCCCCGGTCTTCACTTGGGTTCGAGCGCTACCGTCCCGGCGCCATATGCGCGCGGCGATTGCGCTGATAGCATTCTTCCGTTGCGTCCGTGCACACCGGACGATCCTTGCCGTAGCTGATGGTCGTCATGCGATCCGCCGGCACGCCGAGCTGCTGCAGGAATTCCTTGGCGGCAGTCGCGCGGCGATCGCCCAGGCCCAGATTGTACTCGGCCGAACCACGCTCGTCGCAATGGCCTTCGATCACCACCATAAACGAGGGATCGGCTGCGAAGATGCGCTTCAGTAGGTCCGCATTCCGCGTCAGCGCGGCGCGGGCATCCTCGCGAATGTCCGCCTTGTCGTAATCGAAATACGCGTCTTGCGCTTCGCGCGTCAGCATGTCGGATCCGGAAACCGTTCCTTTTGGAGCCGGCGGAGGCGGCGGAGGCAGAGCCCCGGAGCTTACTTCGACCGTCACGGATCGTGTATCGGTACCGCCCGCGCCCCGCGCGGTCAGCGTATACGTACTCGTATTACTGGGAAAAACTTGACGGTTGCCATTCGCCTGGACGGCGCCCAGGCCCTGATCGATGGTGATATCTGTCGCATTCGCGACCGACCAGCGAAGCGTCGCCGACTGGCCGCGCTCAATATTCCGCGGCTCGGCTGTGAAGCTGTTGATCCGCGGCGCGAGCGCGGCGGGCGGCGGGGGCGGTTCCGGGGCGGGAGCCGGCGCCGGCGGCGGTGGAGCGACCGGGGCTTTCTTTCCGCACCCGGCAACGGACACAAGCAGCAAAGCTGTGAACACCGCAACACTCAGCGTTCTCTGGTTCAATCTCATTTTCTAGGTCTGCCTCCTCAAGATCTCCAACGATGTCTTTAGTTTATCCCTTTACTCCACACCGGTTGGATGTTGTTGCCCTGGGTGGTCAATTGTTGCACGTTAGTACCATCCGCGAGCATGGTGTAAAGCTGCGTAGCCGAGCCGCGCTTGGAAGAGAACACCAGATGTACTCCGTCCGGAGCCCACCAGGGATTCTCATTACGGCCATTACCATGTGTTAGCTGGACCGGCGTTCGCTTGGCGATATCCATCACGAAAATATTGTAGTTCCCAGGCTCGTATCCCTTGGTCCATGCAAACGCAATAATCTGACCGTTGGGGTTCCACGCCGGATTGGCGACATAGCCTTCGCCGGGCGTCAACCGATCCAGATCGCCGCCGTCGATGTTCATCCGCCACAGTTGTTCCGACCCGCCGCGCCCGGAAATGAAAATAACGTCCGACGGATTCTTCGGATTCACTTTTGGCGAAACTTCGATGGCGCGGACATGCGACAGCCGCCGCATGTTGCCGCCGCTCGCATCGGCAATACAGATCTGCACCCATCCCTCGAGCGAGGTCGCGAACAGCAGCCTCTGGCCGTCGGGAGTAAATTCCGGCGTTTCCACTGCCGAAGAGACCGGATTATAAAACGGCAGCCGCTTCGCCGTATCCGTCGAATAGACCATGATCTTGGGATTGCCCAGCGCATACGTCGTAAACGCCACCATCTTCCCGTCCGGTGACACCGCCGGCATGGTCGACACCGAACGGTAATGCGTGATCTGCCGCTGATTGGAACCGTCGTAATCCATCGACCAGATTTCCTTGTTCCCGGTGCGGTCCGATACAAAGAAGACCTTCGATCCCGCCAGGCTCTTGGCTCCGAACTGCTGCAGAATATCGGCCGCGAACTCGCGCGCGACTTTCTTCGCGCCGTCCACGTCCACCGACCCGTAGTACAGCTTGCCGATCAACTGCGCGCTGGCCGGGTCGGGCTGGCCAAGATTGTAAAGCCACCCGAACAACACCAGTCGCCCGTCCTGCACGCCGGTATATCCGAACGCGAGATAATCCGCGTTCACCGGCGGCCCGGCCCAATCGGTCAGCCATGGACCGTTGCTCTGCACCCGAGGCGCATCGCCGCGGCGAAGCGGAGCGGCCGTCGTCGGAGGTTTGAAGTCCTGCGGCCGCTGCGGAACCGTCAGCGGATACAGACTCTTCGCCACCATCGTCAACACACCGGATCCGGACAATTCGTCCCACAGCGTTTGATTGAACGGATCCATCACCCGCTGCGCGTCGCCGGAGCCTCGAAAGTCCGGCACCGCGATCTTGGGCTTGTCGCCCTTTACAATGTTGCCTTGAATGTCCCCCCGCTGCTGCGCTGTCACCAGGAAAGCCCCGATGCCCAGAGCCGCCAGCATTGTTATGATTGCGATCGTATATTTGTTCTTCATCGCTTTAACTCAAAATTGAATTCGACTTTCGCGTAATCCTTGTCGAAGGCCACGGGCAGCGGCGGGAACGGGCTGGCGTCGGAAATCGCCCGCCGCACCGAAAGGTCCAGGGAAGGGAATCCGCTCGCCTGCAACAGCCGCAAATTTCGGACCGAGCCATCGCGCATCAGATCGAACGTCGCGATCACGATCGGCCCATTGCCGATGTTCGGATCGACATCGCCGGTACGCCAGTTCTGCGCCACCAGGCGCTGGATCTGCTCCGCATAGGCCCCGAATCGCGAACCCAGCGTCGTATTGGCTCCCGCGCCAATGCGGCCGGACCCGGTCGACTGAGAGTACATCGGCGTTGAAACTTGTGGTGCGTTACTGGTGGTCAACTGGTTCTTCTGAAGTTGATCGTACGGACGGAACATCTGTTTCTTACTGGTCTGCTCGGCCGGTTTTTTCTTGTCCTGTTTCAACTTCAGCGCGACCGCATCCGGCGGCGGTTTTTCAACCTTCGCTCGTTCTTCTTTTTGAGGCGTCTGCGGCGTCGTGGACTTTGAATCGTTCGCCAGCGGATTCTGCTGGCCCTGGTGCGGAATTGGAATCGAGTTCACCGCTTCGATTCCCACCGCCGTTCCGCCTGCGTTAGGATCGCCGAAGGAGTCCGTGTGGTTTCCTACCCACGTATACGCAACAAAGCTACCGGCCAGCGCGAGATGTAACGTCACAGCGCCCCAGAACGCGCCGCTCATCGACTCCTGGGTGTCAAGAATGTCGGCGTGCTGCGTCATTTTCGCTTAGGCGCGCTATCCCGCGTCTTGGTCACAAGCCGGACGTTAAACTTGGCCTTCTCGCCCAACTCCGCCACCACCTGAGCGATAGGGTCGTAGATCGTCTCCTTATCGGCGCTTAAGTAAACCGCTTTAGCGTTCTTGAATCGCTTGCGGATTTCGGGGGCGAGATCGTGAATGTTCGTAGCCTTATCGCCCAGGAAGATTTTCGAGTCCCGCGTAATCGTGACTACGGGGAGTTCCTCGGCTGAGTCGCGCGTCGTGTCCACGGCCGGAACATCCACCTCCAGCCCGAATTCCATCACGCTGGCCGTCACCATGAAAATAATCAGCAACACGAGGACCACGTCCACCAGCGGAACGATGTTAATTTCCGCCAGCGTCCCCGAGTAACGCCGCCTGCCACCGATGCTGCCGCTGGATCCGCCGGTCGAGAAAGCCATATAGACGGTATTTCTAGCTTTCGAAATTCCTTTCGCTCAGGTTGAGAAACTCAAGCGAAAAATCCTCCATGCGTGCGCCCATCTCTTTAATGGAGTGCCCAAACACGTTGTAGAAAATTGCCGCGGGGATCGCGGCGAACAGACCCATGGCGGTGGTGATCAGCGCTTCGGCGATGCCCGGCCCCACCGCGCGCAGGCTGGTGGACGAGGTCAATCCCAGCGATTGAAACGCATTGATGATGCCCCACACCGTTCCGAACAGTCCGATGAACGGCGTTACGGAGGCCGTGGTCGCCAGCCAGTTCATGCTGCGCTCCAGCCGCGTCAGCTCTTCGCTCATTCCCAGTTGTAACGTTCGCTCCAGTGCGATGAGATTGGTAATTTTCGATCGTGCCGTAATCTGCCGCGCGACTTCGCTGTAACCGAAATCAAACACTGTCGCCAGCGGCGCGGACCGGAACTGTTCCGTGGCCGCCGCCACCGCGTCCAGGCGCGTCGCCTTGCGGAACGCGCGCAGAAACCGCGCATTGCCGTTCCGCGCCCGGCGGAACAGCGTCGCCTTCGAAAGAATAATCGTCCACGAAGTGAGCGAGAACATGAACAGAAGCCCCAGGATGCCCAGCGGCACCGGCCCCATGCCCTGGACCAGCTCCCAAAGATTTATCTCCGCTACGAGGCCGATCCAGTGCGCTGCTGTCAACCGGGTCCCTTTCTCTCGTCCCTTACAAACTTCTCCGTTCCCATTGTAATCGAAAGCGTTGTAAAAAACAGAATCATATTGAAATGTTTGATCGATAGTCACCGTGGGCCGCGGGCTATAATCGTGTCCAATGCTGGTCGAGCTCGCTGTCGAAAACTACGCCGTCATCGAAAAGGTGCGCGTGCGTTTTCACCGCGGCTTGAATCTTCTTTCCGGCGAAACCGGCAGCGGCAAATCCATTGTTGTCGACGCTCTTGGTCTCCTGCTCGGCGCCCGCACCTCCGCCGAAATGGTCCGCACCGGAGCCGACCGCGCCCGCATTTCCGGGATTTTCGAGATCGTCGCGACCCCGCCGCTCGGCAGGTTGCTCGAAGACGCCGGGATCGAGCCGGAAGAGAACGAACTTCTCGTCGAACGCGAGATCCTGGCGGGCGGCAAATCGCGAGCCTTCGTCGGAAACCGTCCAGCGACCGCGGCCTTCCTCAAGGAACTCGCTCCGCACCTCGGCGACATTCACGGCCAGCACGATCAGCAGCAGCTTTTCTCTCCTGCCGTCCAGCGCGATTTGCTCGATGCCTTCGCCGCGACCCCGGTCGAGGAAATCGCTTCGATTTACGATCGCTGGCGCTCAGCAAACGCCGAACTCGAGGAACTCGACCGTTCCGCGCAGGAAAAGCTTCGTCTCGCGGATCTCTGGTCCTTTCAGTCGAAAGAAATTGAGGCTGTCGCGCCCCATCCCGGCGAAGATGGAGCGCTTGAAAACGATCGCCGTATTCTGCGAAATCTGGTCCGCCTGGAAGAAACCGCGAACGCGGCCTATTCAGCTCTCTACGACGCGCCCGAAAGCGTGACCGCGCAATTGCACACCGTCATCCGCCGTCTCGACGAGCTGACCCGCATCGACCCCAGCATCCAGGACGTGCTGACAACCCTGCAACCCGCGTCCATCGCCGTCGACGAAGCTTCCCACGCGCTGCGTCACTATTTGGCGAAGCTCGAAGCCGATCCCGGCCGTCTCGAAGAAATCGAAACGCGTCTGGCGGCTCTTGAAAAGTTGAAGCGCAAATACGGCGCCACGGTTGAGGAAGTCCTGGCTTTCCTCGAAGAGGTCCGCGGCCAGCTTTCCGCCGTGGAACATTCGAGCGAGCGACGCGAAAAGCTCCGCAAAGAAGTGCGCGAGCTTTCTCAATCTTTCGAATCCGCGGCGGCGAAGCTGACCGCCGCGCGCAGCGCCGCGGCCCAGCAGCTCTCCAAACGTGTCGAACACGAGCTGGCTTCTCTCGCCATGGAAAAAACCCGCGTTCAGATTCGAGTCTCGCCGGCATCCTGGTCCGAACACGGCGCCGACACCGTCGAAATTCTCATCTCCCCAAATATCGGCGAAGAGCCGAAGCCCCTCGAAAAAATCGCATCCGGCGGCGAGCTTTCCCGCGTAGCTCTGGCCCTCAAGACTTGCATCGCTCCCCGCCCATCGAAAAATGCCCCGCGCACGCTTGTCTTCGATGAAGTCGACGCCGGAGTAGGTGGAAGCGCCGCCGAAGCCGTGGGCCGCCGTCTCAAGAAGCTCGCCGCGTCGAGTCAGGTTCTCTGTGTGACCCACCTGCCCCAGATCGCCGGTTTCGCCGACCATCACTACTACGTCGAGAAACATGCGTCCAAAGGCCGCACGCTGGCATCGATAGAAGAACTTTCCCCCGCGGAACGCACCCGCGAGATCGGCCGGATGCTTTCAGGCGAGCGCGTTACTCCCGAGGCCCTGCGTCACGCCGAACAGTTACTCAAATTGGCCGCGAGTGACCATTAAGGTTCATTCCCGTTCATTGACGGCCAATCAAGCAGCCTGAAATGCCCGCCGCGCATAGAGATGATCGAACAGATTTCCCTCATGCGGCTGATCCCAGGTGATCTGCATCGTCGGGATCGGCCCGAAATTCAGCCGGCCCACCAACGGCGACGAAAGCAGCCGCTTCCGGAATTTCGGATCGTTCGTCAACGCCATCACCGCAAGCGACGGCCCCATCGCGTCCGGCAGCTTGTCCTGCGAAATCTCTACGACGCTCGCAAACGGGAACAAATATTCCCGATTCGCCAGCGGATGCTCGACGTCGCATTCGACAATCGTCGGCAGCAGATAGCCGCACCGTTCCCACGTCACGAACCGCTCCGGACCCCGTAAAGCCGCGCTCACGTCGCGCGCTCCCGGCGTAGCAGCCATCTCGGCATCGATCATCCCCGACATCCGCTTCGCAACGTTCATATCCGCGAATGGAGCAAGCTGCGCTTCGGGATCATCCTCCGCGCGAGGAACAATCTTCGCCAGCCGCTCCGCCAGCGCCTCCGCAATCTTTGAAGCGTGCCGCGCCGTCCAAACTCCCGACGCGTTCACGCACGACCGTCCCGAATTCGCCGCAATCGACTCCACCATCGGATCCAGATATTTCTCCCAATCATCTGCGCAATCCTCGCCGATCACGATCTTGCTATAACCCGGCCCATGCACTTCCACCCGTGGATCGTTTGCCCAAATCTTCGTCGACGATACATCGCCAAACACCATCCCGCGCCCGCACTGACGCAGAATCTCGCCGCCGCCCGCATGATCGGCCGGATAATAACTGAACGCCGCCGGCGGAGCGCCCGCTCGGATCAGTGCTTGAATAATTCGGTACGGCGTCCAAGGCTCCGCGCTTCCCGGCTTCAGCACCAGCGGGATCTTCAACGCGAACGCCGGCGTCCACAGCGAGTGCACGCCCGGCGAATTGCTGGGCAATACGATGCCCATCGAATCCGTTCGTGGAAAGAAACTCAGTCCATCGCCAAATCCCCGGTCGAGCACTTCAAACGGAACACCCCGCGTCAGCCCCAAAATCACTTTCTCCATCTCACTCAACGCCGCGTGGATTTTTTTCATGTTCCTGCGTGCGAGTGCGTGCGGCATCCCGGTAGTTGCAGCGAGCTGGCGGACATATTCGTCCGGCGTCTGCGACGCGGCCCCCAGGGGCAGTGCGTCATTCAAGAAAATATCCGCCGCTCGCCGGCTGATGACGATCAACTCAGGCGTGGAAAACGCCGCCAATGCCTCGCGCGGCGTTCTCTGATCGAGCAGATCGCGCCGGATCAATCCGACGTTCGCCTGGCTGATCTCGACAAAATCCTCGCGCGTCCGGTAATGAGGAGTTCGGATCGTGTCCAGGCTTCGATAGGGAACGCCCTTGCGCAAAATCGGGATGTGCACCATACCCATTCAGAATACAAGAAGCTCCCGGAACTTCCGTCGCGCCGCGGTGTCCATACGGGCAGGCGGGCAATGCAAATGACGACCGGAAAACAAGGCGAAATAAACGTCACGCCGATGATCGACGTGCTGCTGGTGCTGATTATCATTTTCATGATCATCATTCCGCAACGGTCCACGGGACTAGCGAGCCAGGTTCCGCAACCATCCAACCAGAAAGCCAAATCGCAGTCGCTCGACATCGTGGTGAGCGTCGGCGACAACCGGAGCTTAAGCATCAACTCCGAGCCGGTTGCCTGGGCTGAGCTCGATCACCGCTTACTGCAAATCTCCGCGCAGCGTCCCGGTGGCGTCCTGTTCGTCGACGGTTCGCCCCGTGCCGATTTTGAGGATGTCGCACGCGTCCTCGATACAGCGCGCGGCGCGGGAATTTACAAGGTCGCTCTCCTGCCGAAGAAGCGCTAGCGGCTCGAATGCTATCCTCGAAATCTCAGCGTGCGCCATATCCGACTTTTGGCCGCATGGACGGCAACACTCTGCTTCGCATGGCCGGTACCGGCGTGGAATTCGACCGGACACCGCATTATCGCCGCGATTGCCTATGACCGGTTGACGCCTCAAACGCGCGCCCGCGTCGACGCGTTGATAAAAGCCCATCCCGACTACGGCCGCTTCACGCGCAACACCCCTCAGGATCCGGAGTCCCGCGCCCGCGCCGCTTTCCTCGCCGCGTCGCTTTGGGCTGACGACATCAAAGGCGATCCCCGTTTCTGGGACGACACGCGCCAAGACGCCGTGCCCACGGCAATCCTGCCGGGATTTCCCGAGATGAAGCGCCATACGAACTGGCATTATTACGACACTCCGTACGCGCCCGATCATGCGCCTGTCCGAAAGCCAAGACCGCCCACCGCTCTGTCCGAACTGCCACGCCTGATCCGCGAACTCGGCTCCGCTCCTGAAGCCCTCGTCATCTACGACCTGCCTTGGGTCGAACACATCGTCGGCGATCTCCACCAGCCGCTGCACTGCGTCAGCCGGTTCCTCAAATCCGAGCCGAGATCAGACGCCGGAGGCAACAATGTCATCCTGGCGCGGCATCGGAATCCGCACGCGCTGTGGGACGAATCAGCCGGCAACGATCCGAGCGACGCGTATGTGAACAAATACGCCACTGACGCAACATCTGAATATCCCGCCGCGGTTCATATCGAGACGAGCCCGAAGAAATGGATACAGGAAGGCTTTGCCCTCGCCAAGTCGGATGTTTACACGTTCGGCAACGAAACCGGCTCGCGCGAACACCCGCTTCAACTCCCGGATTCCTATGTCGCAAACGCCCGCCAGGTCGCCCGCACTCGGATTGTTCTGGCCGGTTTTCGGCTCGCAGAAGTGCTGAATCAGCGACTCAAGTGATATCCTCTTTTTTTTCTACACTCTGAAACGAAACCCGCCTCTGGTCACCCCATCCGTGCAGCAAGACCTTAGGTAACAGGACCGTTAAATTGCCTCTGGCAATTGGGTTGCTTAATCGCTTCCGAGCACGAGTACGCGTATCGTCTCGAAGCGAGTAATCATTCGAATATCTACATCTAATTCAGCATCTTACGGGGCATAATCTGATCTCTGCAATAAGAGATCATGGTCACCCGATTGTGCCTAGTTCAGTAATACCCCTTCTCCCCTAGGAAACGTTACGATACCTCTGTACAGAACATTTGTGCAGTGTTACGATACAAGTGTCCAGTTGTGGAACCTTAGTGGTTTCACCGCGTCTCTTTCTCTAGGGAAGGTTCGCTGACTGCCTGGCGAATCGCCCAAAAGTTCGGCGCGCTACGACCTCGCGGTAGTGGTGCACCGGCCGGTGAGTATCTTCCTCCGAGTACTCACCGGCTTTTTTATTTGCCGGGCCGCGTAAGAGCGAACAAGACCCGCCCCGGAACTAGGCCGGCCAGGAATTCCGCCCAACCGTTATTCACCGCTTTCCGGAAAATCTCTGAGATTTCGAAAGGCTTTTTCAGCGCCGCCTTGCATTGTGCAAGATAGATGGACGGTGGATCTCCTCTGGCTGCAGCATTTCCTGCGAGTGTCCCAGTCTTCACCGCAGCCGACAACCCCGATCCCGTGAAAGGATCGACGAAGGAAAGCGCGTCGCCCGCTCGATATACTCCCTCGGCGTGAAATGCCTGCCCATATTCGAGGGGGCCCGTTGTAAGCCACTTGATCGACCGGCTAAGCGAACGTAGCCGATCGGAGAGCGCGGGAGACTGGTGCACGATCTCATCAAATTCAAAATCGAACCGCCGCAGGAAATCCTCCGGCCCAAGTCCGCATACATTCGTCTTCCCATCCTCGATCGCGTTCACGCCGACATAACATCCTTTAAAGAAAAATAGTTCGACGGCATCGTCGGCAGGCCCCTCGAAATGCGTCTTAAATCCAAATAATCGCCGGCCGCGCCGAACTCCAGGGGAGGCCCGTCCACACGTGATCACGGTCTCGGCCCCGGTCGCCTCCCGAAGCATCGTGGCCCCGGCCTGCTGCGCACGTTTGACCAGTAAATCGTCGAAGGCGAACCGGCTCAATCCCCAGGCGGGTTCCGGCAAACGTGAGGATTTCTCCCGGCGCCCGAAATGCAGTTTCATCCGCCGGATTTGAGCCGGCCGCGCTGCGAGAAAGGGCTCCCACGCGCCGCTTCGTTCTAATTCCGGCACGATTTCCGGAGAAAAGAACTCACCACAAACTTTGTGCCTGGGGAGCTTGGATTTTTCGACCAGATATACCGAGGCGCCAGCCTGGAGTGCGGCAATCGCAGCCGACGCCCCCGCCGGTCCAGCGCCGAGAATCGAAATAGATTTACACAAATTTACTGATTGTCGGCCGAGCCCGAGGTTTTGTTCTCGCGCCGCAGGGTTTCCTGCAACCCTGCGATCGAACGCGCGCTCCCCGGCAGATCGATCAGGCAGCGTCGAAACGCAACTTCGGCATCCGACAACCGGCCCAGCCGCAAGGAGACTTCCCCGATGGCTTCATCCACCGGACGCGGATAAAACGGCGGCTCGCTATAACGCAGTTTGCGCTGCGCCATCGCGGCGCTTCCAAGGGCGTTGAAGCCTTCGTCCGCCTTACCTTGCGCGGCTAGAATATGGCCTTCCAGTTCCTGCCGCCCGACCACTAACTCCGCGGGTGGCTTCCGCTTCACATCCTGCTCATATTGCTTGAGCGCCGCATCCATCTGATGCGCTTCCTGCATGGCCGCTTCCGCATCGCCCTTGGACGCCTGCGCCACACCCATGGCCCAGTGCCGCCAGGCCTGTTCGCGAGGCCGGTCGTACACCGGAAGCGAATGGCCGTCCAGAATAGCGTCCCAATTTTCGCTGACCACCAGGGCGCGCATCAGCGCAAACCATCCTTGCCGATGCGCTGTGCTGCTTCCGTCCACATTTGCCAACTCTCGCGGATTTTCCTTGAACTCGAGCAGGCTCCGCGCCGCTTCGACAGCCTTGTCGTACTGGCCATCGAAGGCGTACGCCGTAGACAAGTAATGGACGTTGTGACCGTGATGGCTGGTGCCATACAGCGAATCGGCTTTGATATAACCCAGCTCATTCACCGCCGCATCACTGAACGATTTCTCAGCTTCCTGGAGCTTGCCGGTGGTCGAATAAATATGACCCGGCATGTGCAACGCATGCGGAATGTTCGGAACTAGTTCCGCGTACCGCTTACAGCTCGGCCAGGCCTCGCTTGCAAAGCTCGCACCTTCGTAACCGTGGATCACATAATGATGCACACCCGGATGGTCCGGCGCATCTTTCAAAAGCTGGCGCAGAATGGCGACCGACTCCATGGAGTCGGCCCGCGGCGTGCGATCCGGAAGTTCAAATCCGCGCATCAGGTGCAGCGACAGGAATGTCCACGCCTCAATTTCCTTCGGATATTTCGCGACAATCGCCCGCAGCCCGGCGACATATGCGTCATCGGGATTCTTCGACCCCGGCATCCGCCGCGCGGCGATCGCGGCGATGTACATCTTCTCCACGTCGGTCGCTTTGCCCTCAACTTTGCTTAACTCGAGAGC
>Ga0070731_10002206_pt1 | contig 18878 bp, 16 predicted proteins | sample Coa_R1_2_FD_66448 | JGI IMG/M metagenome (GOLD analysis project Ga0070731, IMG submission 66448) | Surface soil microbial communities from Centralia Pennsylvania, which are recovering from an underground coalmine fire - Coalmine... | ecosystem: Environmental > Terrestrial > Soil > Unclassified ... | reverse complement strand
TCGGCACGTTGCTTTACCGTTTTGCGGCGTAATACACCAGAAGTAGGCACGGTTCAAGCATCCGCGTTAGCTTGTGCGGGACGTAGCGTCAAACCACGGCGCCGGGCGGCGTCTAATCGCCGAAACGAAGTCGTTAGTCTCGGCAACGTGGCTGCAAACCGGCGTCCGATGACTACGCAGAGGCAGCAGGTCGGCCAGCCGCTAATTCTGCACGTTCTTCCGGAGACAGCTGATGCCGGGGCCGAGAAGCAGGCGCGATACCTCATCGCCGAGCTTCGCGAAAGTGAGCGCTGGAGTGTGGAGCTAGCGTACTTCAGAGCTGGTCGGGCCCACCAGGCCTTCGCGAGCATTGGCGTCCCGATGCATGAGGTGCCAGCGCGTCGCCGCCTCGCGGTCGACGTGGGCGCTCGCGCGTCGCGGTTGAGGCGGCTGTACCGGCGTCGGAAGCCAGCGATAGTCCACGCTTGGATGGACGAGGCGAATCTCGTCGCGGCAGTCGCCGCGGGAGTGCGTCGACCGCCTGCACTGATCATCTCGCAGCGCTGCGGCGGCTTACGCTACGAGGAATCGGCCGGGTGGCCCTGGGCGCTCAAGGCGATCCGCCGGAGAGCTGACCATGCAATAGCTAACAGCGCGGACGGGCTTCGGTATCTGCGGACCCTTGGGTACGACGCCGCAGTTCTTTCACTGATATCCAACGGGATCCCACCAGCGGAGCGGGATGACTGGCCACTCCAGCGTAAACGCGCGCGCGCCGAGTTGGGTCTCGACGATGGAGACATCGTAGTCGGTTTCGTGGGGCGTCCGGACAGGCTCAAAGACCTCCCAAATCTCTTCGCGGCGATGAATGTCGTGCGGGCCGCGCTTCCCGGGGCCCGATTAGCGTTGATTGGCCCCACCTCGAGTGACATCGTGACGCTCGGACTCTCGGCGCCCGCGTGCGCGATCGTCGTGGGCTGGAATCCCGATCCCCAGCGGCTGATGCCGGCGTTCGACGTGATGGCCTTGTCGTCGCTCACCGAAGGACACAGCAACTCGGTCGATGAGGCCCTCATCAGCGGGCTGCCGGTCGCAACTACCGATGTCGGGGATCATCCAGAGCTAGTCGCGGAAGCTGGTGGGAAAGTCGTGCCCGTGCGGCGGCCGGACCTACTTGGGCAGGCGATTCTCGATCTTATTCGCGACCCGCCGTCGCGATCCGCGGTACAAGAGACGGCCTCGACTCGCCTGTCGATGCAGTCGGTGCTGCGGGCGACTGAGCAGATATACCGCTCGCTTCTTGCGCCTGATCGCCGGAGCGACGCCGATCGACACTCGCGGCACTCGACCGCCGTAAGCCAGGTCGTGGATTAGAGATGCGCGTGTTGTGGGTGACCAACATGTGGCCGGACGCGATACGTCCGTGGTACGGGTCGTTCGTGTTCAGTCAGGCTCGAAGTCTTATCGAGCTGGGAGTTGATCTTGACGTTCTCTACATTCCGGGCTACAGCCGTCGAAGCGAGTACATTCGCGCGATCGGCCGGCTGCACCGGCTGCTCGCGCGCCAGCGTTTCGACGTGATCCATGCCCACTACGGACACGCGGCGGTCGTCGCGCGCACCCAGTGGTTCGCGCCTCTTGTCATTTCCTACTGCGGTAGTGACCTGTTAGGCAGGCCCTCCAACGACGCAGCTGCCACTGCGTCACGTTCCAGCGTTGCGCTCGCATACCTCTTTGCCCAGCTCGCGCGAGCCGCTGCCGCCACGATCACGAAGTCTGCCGCCATGGCCGAACGGCTTCCACGCACCGTACGTCGCCGCAACCACGTGATTCCCAATGGAGTCGACCTCCAGCGCTTCGTGCCGGGGGACCGACATGCCGCCAGAGCGCAGGTCGGGTGGGACAACGGCGAGCTTCATGCCCTCTTCATCGGGCACCCCGACAATCCCGCGAAAAACTTCCCCCTTGCGCAAGCGGTCGTCGACGAAATCCGGAGGCGTGGACATCGGGTCGCCCTTCATGCCGCTGTTGGAGTCCGGCCAGATCTTGTACCGACCTTGATGAACGCCGCTGACGTTCTCCTCTTCACCTCGCTCAGCGAGGGGTCACCCAACGTAATCAAAGAAGCGATGGCGACTGAGCTTCCGATCGTGAGCGTCCCTGTCGGGGATGTTCCCGACCGCCTTCGTGGCGTCGATGGCGCCTTCGTAGTTGGCAGTGAGCCGAGTGCGATGGCGGACGCGTTCCTCCGCGCGGCCGCGATCGGCCGCGCTCCTCAGGCCCGCACGGCGGTCCAGGCGCTCAGTCTCGAACGGGTTGCCAGACGGGTTCTGAGCGTCTACGAAACCGTCGTCAGTAGTCCTGCCCCAGCGGGTCGTAAGCCTACGGACGCGTTGGTATCTTCTTCCCGCCGACACATGTGATGGATATAGCGACCTCTTCTCGTTTCACACCGACCGGCCCTTCCGACTCGGCGCATGCCCGCTTCGAGTTCGGCGAGAACTGGCGGCGCTTTCTGGCCGTGGTCGACGAGGATCGCATACGCGAAGCTGAGCGATCGCTACGTGACATGCTCGAACTCGATTCGCTATCGGGCTTGAGTTTTCTCGACATTGGCTCTGGGAGCGGCCTGTTCTCACTCGCAGCCGCGCGTCTCGGCGCCGCCCGCGTGCATTCACTCGATGTCGATTCAAATAGCGTCGCTTGCACGACAGAGCTCCGAGCGCGATACGCGCCCGAAGCTTGCGACTGGGTGGCGGAGCGAGCGAGCGTGCTCGACCGTGAACACATGGAATCGCTGGGCTCGTTCGACGTCGTCTACTCCTGGGGAGTGCTTCACCACACCGGTGACATGTGGACGGCGCTGGACAACGCTGCTGTGCCTGTCGAGGTCGGCGGGCGTCTGTTCATCGCGATTTATAACGACCAGGGACGCCGCAGCCGACGGTGGATGCGCCTGAAGCGCAAGTACAACGAGCTCCCGCTTCCGCTCCGGACCCCATATGTCATACTCGTGATGACTCCCGGTGAACTTTCACTAGCGCTTCGGGCCGTGGTATCGGGTAGGCCTCAGGCCTACTTCCGGCTTTGGGCCGATTACAGACGCACTCGCGGGATGAGCCGCTGGTATGACATTGTGGATTGGGTCGGCGGCTATCCATTCGACGTCGCTAGTCCCGACGATATCTTCGCCTTTTACAGACGACGCGGATTCATCCTCACGAGACTTGTGACTAATAGGGGAATGAACCAGTTTGTTTTCCAGCGAGCTCCTAACTCCTAACATTCGCGGATCGCGGAGTCGATAACGCTGATCGGGTGCAAGGAAGCGCTGGATTAGCGCGCACCAACGGTTGGCGACAGCTTCAGCGGCATGGTGGTCTGCGACATAACGGACTGCCTGCCTCCGCAGGGTCTGATCTTCGTGGCGGTCACGCCATAGCTCCCTGGCTAGGCCAGCGAGCGTCTCCAGCGAACCCGCCGCGCAGATCCCAAGCCGGTGCTTGCGCAGAACCCCATCCGGGTCGACGTTTAGCGAGAGAGCGAGCGCGCCATGGGCCCACCCCTCCAGGAAGGTGTTAGGGAAGCCCTCGAAGTCCGATGTATTGACCACCGCAATAGCCCTGGTGTACAGCTTCGCCAGGTGAAGCTGCGCGAGGGGTGGACGGACATCCAAGTTGGCAGGGGGATTTTTCATACCATCCGTCGACAGTGCGGAGGTCTGCAGGCCGACCATCACGAACCGCGCTTCTGGCACCGCCCGCGCGAGTTCGACAAATACCCCCGGATTCTTGTAACGCGCCGGACGTCCGACCCAGAGGAAGATGTCGCGCTCACCACGCGATATCGGTCCCGGAGGTTCGCAAATGCTGGGGATCTGGACGAGGCCGCGTCGGCGTTGAGCGGTCGCCAGTTGGTCATAGGTCTGGACGACGACCGCGTGCGCAAGCGGCAGGCCGATCCGGAACCCGATGCCTTCCAAGGGATCCAGCGGGCCAGCGTGCGTGAGATCGAAGGCGGACGAGGCGGAATAGATGAACGCCCGCCCGTGCAGTCTTGCGAACCCCCCAACCAAAAGGGTGGCTAACCCAGCCGAGCGCTGAATGTAAACGCGCGCGTCCGCCTTCGCAAGCGCTTCGGTCACACGGCCGATCATCGAGCCCGGCAATCGACGAGGCGCCCGCGGATGCTCGGTTATGAGCTCGACACCGTCGAAGGAAGCGGGCAGGCCTGGGATCGGCGACAAGACGTGGCATACCCGGAGCCCGGCTTGCGCTAGGCCGCGCGCCACGAGCGCCATCTGCCGCTCGGCGCCGCCGACCGCCGGGGAGTCCTCGACGTAAAGGGCACTTCCCTGTGGCGCATAGATCGCCACGTCGCGCGTTGGGGCACGAGAACGGCTCATCTCATCCACCGAAGCGCCGGCACTCGACGGCAATACAGCAGCAGGGCCCCTAGGATCGCAGCGCCGGTAGCCACAATCGCGCTTCCGGACGCCAGCGCATGCCAGCGAGAGGTGCCGGCCGGCAACACTCGGGTGAGCGCGGCCCCCGCTCCCACGATCAGACCGCATGACACAGTCGCAATGGCCGCCGCGGTCCGGAAATGCGCCAGCCCGATCTCACCCCACCGCCGCTGTGCCTTCCAGACATATACGCCACACAGGAACGTCAAGGTAATCGTCGTGCTCGCCGCAATTCCGGTGACACCGAGCGGTCCACGCAGGGCGAGGTCGAGCGCCGCATTCAGCGTGCAATTCGCAATGCCAACCTTCAACGGGAAGACGGTGTCCTTGCGGACTAGAAAAAGCGTACTCAGCGGCAGGACCATGATCTGCGGCACCAGCCCGAGCAGAAGTGCCCCGAGCACGCTCGCTGTCCGATCGACGGACGACCGGCTGTAGGCGTGGCTGCTGTAGGCAAACTCAACGAGGTCATGGCGAGCGAGGAAGCCGATGGCGACAAGAGGGATCGCGACGACCACGAGGGTGCTGAGACCGCGGCTGAAGCTGCCCGTCACTGCGCTCCAGCCGTCTCTGATGTAGCGCTCGGACCACGTGGCCGCCAGCGGCGCGATCAACGATGCGGAGACGAGTGCCATGGGCGCGTTGAAGAGGCGTACGCCCAGCTCGAACACCGTTACGCTCCCGGGTCCCACGGCGGCTGCCGTCGCTCGGTCGATCAGAGGATTTAGTTGGAGCAGGATCGAGCTCAGCACCAACGGGCCGCTGAGGCGGAAGATCCGTCGGACCACCTGACTGTGACCGAATGCGACTGGACGTAATGACACGCCCGCGCGCGAAAGCGCCCGCCACAGGATTAGCACCGCGAATGCATTGCCCACGAGGTTGCCGATCACTAGGGCCTGCACTCCCAGCTGGTGATGAAACAGGACGACAAGAAGAGTCTTAAGGACAGGCTCGATTCCCAACACAGCGGTGGCGATCACAAAGCTTCCTCGCACCGCCAACACAGCCCCCATTGCGCCCAGCAGCGCGCCGGTGACCGCATAGGGCGAGAGCTCAACCAAGAACTGTCGCGTGAGCTCTTGAAACCGCGTCGACCCTCCGGCCGCTGCGGGAAGCAGAACCATCATGCTCACCGTGAGAATGACGCTGAGCAGCGTTGCCCCTGCTGCGGTCGCGGTGACCAACTCGCTCGCCGCCTGGGAAAGGCTTCGCCGCTCCTCGTTGGCGATGGCGGTTAGGTTTGGGATCCCACCCATCTTCACGGCGACAAGTAACACGGCGTAGACGATCACTGGAATCGAGAGCGCCAAGTAGTACGCATCGGTGCTTGTGCGTGCACCAAGCTGCGTTGCCATCGCGATCGATGACCCGAAACTCAATACTTGGATCACCACGCTCGCCGGGGCAACACTCGCAACGGTTCGCGTCAGCCCCAGGGGTCTACGCGGAGGCCGCGCGACGGCCAGAGTCTCGGGTGTAGCGTCTATTTCCCGATCCGTGCTGTGGAGGGCTTCAGCCCGCACGGGAGTTTGTGTTCGCGGATGCTCCGATCCAACCCTCGGCCGAGCAATCTCGCTCGGGTTGATGCGGCGGACTCTGCCACGGCAGGCTGCACACGCTCACCAGTAGGCCTGTCATCAGCGCGGCCACGGATAGGGCCGCCACGTTGTGCGCCATATCGTGTCCGGCCGCAGCTAGAAGAAAGCAGACAGTCGCAGCTGTCAGCCCAGCTGTGATCGCCCGCCGAGAGGAGCCAGGGTCTATTCGCAAGCACGTCCGTACACCGAGGTAGACGCTCCCAAGTAGCCACGCCAACTCGAGCGCCAGCCCCACGATGCCCTGCTCGAGCAACGCTCGTAGATATTCATCGTTCGGCCCACCAGACTGACGAAGGTACGGCTCTTGGGCGACTGTCTCTGGTAGCGCTCCTCTGCCAAAGAACACGTCGAACCCGTGGCCAAAGGCGATACTCGACGTGGTTTCTCCAATCACCTGGAATGCGCTGGATGCGAGAGCCGAACGTGCCTGGATAGTGTTTGACCGGATGATTCCGCGCGACACGAGCTTTGACGTCGAGAGACTCGCCAGTGTCGAGGAGGACGTGGTAACGGCGTATGCTGCAATGCAGAGCGCAAACGCGACGAGCGCCACTCTTCCCCAGCGGCGATACGGCAGCAACACGGCAAAAACCACACCGCCGCCAATCAGACCAAGGAGCCCTGCACGGTCGAAGGTGACGAGCATGCCTGCGAGAATCACAAGTAGGAGTGCACCTACTGCTCTACGGTGCCCGCGTACCAGCGGCGCCGAAACCAAGAACACCATGGCGAGGGCCGTGGCCGCCGTAGGAGCCCCGCCGAACACTCCTCCTGCCCGGAAGATGCTCGAAATCGATCCCTTCCACTCGTAGGTCAAAGGATCAATGAAGATCGCGTGACCACTCGCTGCCTCGTAGAGAACGGTACACGCCCCGACAGCGCCCGCGAGAAGGATCACCCATTGCACACGGGCGAGAAGTCGCTCCGTAAGGCTTAGTCGAGCCCACGCGTACAAACCGAACGGAAGGATGCCTTGGATGAACCACCTAGACGGCACGCCAAGGCTCCGATGTAGAGCCCAACTTGCTATGAAAGCCGACACGAGCAGGAACATGACGCAGTCGAGCGCTCGCAGACGACTGCGGGCGATACCCCGCACGAGCCCGAGGGCACCGAGCGTGGGGACCACGAGCCAAATGTGTGCATACCAGTAAGGCAGCACAAGCAGCGCTGCGACCGCACCAAGCAACCCGTTGCCAGGTCGACGGATGACCCACCAGACCGCGAGAGGCAGTGCGACGGCGAGAAGCGCGTACGTCATCCCGCGGGTGTCCAAAATGTACGCCAGGATTAGGCACGTGAGGACGCCTGCGGCTAAGAGAAATGACCTCCGGAGGTCAATGCGGGGGCGGCGGTCGCCGGCAAGGTGCTGCGTGCGCCGGAGCGGCCGGTGAGCGTAAACCTGCTCGCCCTCTGCATAGAGGCTCACAACCCCCCCAGCCGTGTCCGGCGCATTCTCCCCACCCCGGTTACTACTTAACTGACTGCGGCCGGTCGAGCGTAACTAACGACGAGTCACTCTCCTGGCCGTAGTACCCGTATCCGTAACCGTAGCCCTGCTTGCCCTTGGCCTTGACGCCATTGGCGACTACGCCGAGGAGGGTCGCGCTCATGCTGCTCATGCGCTCCCGCAGGAAGGCGGCCGCATCGCGGGAGTTCTTCCCGAGCGCACTTACGATCACAACGCCATCAACCTTGGCCACCAGCGGAATCGCATCTGAGACCACGGAGAGTGGGGGTGTATCGATAACCACGAGGTCGTAATGCTCCGCCGCCCATGAGAGAAGATCGGACATCGCGTTGCTCTCGATTAGCTCCGCCGGATTGGGCGGAGACATCCCGGCGACCAAGACGTCAAGAGCGACTTCGCTAACGCTGCCGTTGACGCGGGTAGCGATGGGAATGGAGTGGATGGCATCAAGAGGCTGAACGTGGTGACTCAACACCTCTGACAGGCCTGGAACTTGACTGATTCCGTAGTAGGCCGCGATCGCGGGCCGTCGCATGTCGGCGTCAATAAGAAGTGTCTTCGTACCCGTCTCTTGCGCGGCTTCGGCAAGATTGTGGGCGACAGTCGTCTTGCCGTCCCCGGGTGCGGCCGACGCGACGAGGACTGAGTTGATCTTGCGATCGACGTTGAAATAGCGGAGGTACGCCCGGAGCATGCGGAAGACCTCATGCTCGCCATGATGCGCCGGCGATGCCTGACGTTCCTGATAGGTCTTCGCGAGCGACTTGCTCAATGGAACGATCGAGAGAAGGGGTAGTCGGTATGTCTCCTCAAGGTCGTCGACAGTTTTCATCCGTCTATCAAAGCGCTCAAGGAGGAACGCGAGAACGAGCCCAAGCAGCAGCCCGACCAGTAGGCCGAGCGCTGTGTTGCGCGAAAGCTGCGGTGATGATGGTGATGTCGGCACGGACGCTGGTTTGACGACCTGAGCGCCGCCATTCTGTAGCCGTGCGAGGATCCGCAATGACTCGGCACGATCGACGAGCGACTGGCCATTGGTTCCGGCTTGTTGCTGCAGGGACATTGCGCCAAGCTGACGCTCGACGAGTGTCAGAGCCTGCCTCACCTGCGCCCTCTGCTGCGCGGTCTGGATCGCGATGAAGTTGTGGACATATCGGTTTGCGATCCGGGCAGCGAGGCTCGGGCTGGTGCTCGTCGCCGACACGAGAGCAACACTGGTCTGGCCCTCCTGCGAGACGCTGATTGCGCTGTGAACGGCGGCAGCCGAAAGGCCGACCTGCCGCGCAGTTGCCGACGCCACACCTGCCTGCGAGCTAAGCAGCTGAAGGTTGGTGGCCATGATCGTGGGATCCTCTGTCGGCGAGGTCGGTAAGACCTGCAGGCCGGAAGCCTGCTGCTGAAGTTGCGGATTGGGGAACAGCACCGAGGTCGTCGCGGTGTACTGCTTCGTCTCGTGCTTAGAAAAGGCAAACGCAGCAGCCGCAGCCAGCACGGTGAACAACAAAATCACCCACCAGCGCCGACGTAGGACCGTCAGCACACGCTCCAGATCGAGGTGTTCAGATGCAGCAGCGTTCACAGCGTTCTCCTACGTTGAGTCTCGAAGCGGCTCCGCTGCAGCCGTCTAAGACACGGCGGCTGCAGGAATGGTAGAGCGTCCCGAGGGATCAATTGGCGCCTCGTCCGCCGGCTACGATAGGCAGCGTTCGCAGCATCAGCCGCACGTCCTCCCACAGCGACCAGTTCATCACATAGAGGTAGTCGAGCTTGACCATCTCTTCGAACGGGATTCGGGTTCGGCCCAGCACCTGCCAATAGCCGGTGAGCCCCGGCGTCAGGTCCAGTCGGCCGCGGGCCCAACCCTCGACTCGCTCGTCCTCGGATTCAATCAGCGGTCTCGGACCTACCATGCTCATCTCTCCTCGGAGCACGTTCCAGAGTTGGGGAAGCTCGTCGAGGCTTAGCCGCCGAAGGTAGCGCCCGATCCGCGTGATGCGAGGATCGTGCTCGAGCTTCAGCCAATGGGGGTCGGTGCTCTGGGCCAAAAGCGCCGTACGGCGCTGCTCGGCGTCCGGGCTCATCGTCCGGAACTTATGAAGGCGGAAGCGCCGGCCATTTCGTCCCACACGAGTCTGCGAGAAGAACACAGGCCCACGGGAATCGATCCGGACCGCAAGCGCGAGCAGGGCAATCAATGGCGCCGACAAGAGAAGGAGCACACCCGCCAGCAGGATGTCCATCCCGCGCTTCAGCGCCCTGGAGGACCTGGGCAGCCACGGCGGGTTCACGCCGAGCACGGCCACGCCCTCGACGTCGTCCACTTCAAGGCCGGGACCCACCATGTCTGCGAGCCGCGGGAGGATCGATACCTTCAGCGAGCCGGCCCGGCAACGCAGCAGGACCTCCTCAAGCTTCTCCTCTTCCAGGTCCCGCGCCGAAAGCATCACGCGCGTAATGCCGAACCGCTGGACCACGGCCTCCAGGTCGTCAAGGCGGCCCAAGATGGGCGCGACGGGTGGCTGGTTGCGCGCTGCGGAATGCGCGTCAAGCGACCCGACAATGTCCAGTCTGTACTCGGGGTGGTTGGCGATCTTCGAGACGAGGGTTCGCGCTACGTCGCCGGTGCCGAGGATCAGCGCGCGGTCGCGGCTCACGATGTGGCGTGCCACGGCAGAGCGCACCACAAACCTGACTGATGCCGCGATTACTAGGAGCCCTACGCCAAACGACAGAACCTCGACGAAGTCGAGGTCCGCCATGGGGGTGTACTTGGCGTACAACCAGAGCAGAAGACCGCCGACAAGCGTGGCGTGGAAGAGCCACGGCAGATCATCAACCGTGCTGTGGGTCACCCGTTTCACGTCACGGTCGTAAAGGCCGTACAGCTTGAAAATCAAGAGGAACAACGGAATGGCGGCGACGCCCCACAACAGTTGGCCGCCGCGGTCCGACATCTCGCCGGCGATGGCGGCCACACCGAGCGCTGAAACGATCGAGAGCGCGTCTCCCGCCGCCAGGAGCCTCCGCAAGATCGGGTCAGGCGTCTTGAATCGCCGTTTCACCTCGCCGCGCGGTGCGGCTTCGACGGCCTGGAGACTGAAGACTTCTTCGATCATGCCGCGGCCGAGACGACGTGGGATTTACCCAACAGCACCGGTTCTGCGCCGTTCTGGAGGGAAACGCTGGCCGCTTCGGCCATCCGCACCACGTCGCGAGCGAGGTCGAGCTCGCTTCGGACCTCTTCGCCGCGGACACCGCTCACGAAGTCACCTAGCTGCCTGCCGAGGGGTTCCTCGGTCGAGAGATGCGGCGAGAGGATGTCTCCGCTTCGGTAGGACAGGTGATATTCGCCGAACGTCTCTGGGTCTTTGTACTCGACGCCCCGGTCGTAGATCTTGATCGCCTCGGCGGCTCCGTCCTCGTAGACGACCATCCGTTTCGAGCCGACGACTACGGTGCGGCGCAGCTTGCTCGGGGCAAGCCAGGACAGCTCGACATTGGCGATCAGCCCGCCCGCGAACTCCATAGTTACAAAGGCGACGTCGGCGATGCCGCGGACGATCGAGTCGCGGCCGGTGGCGCGGATCGTCCTGGGGGCCTCGCCGAGCCAGTAGAGGAGGATCGAGAAGTCGTGGGGCCCGAGATCCCAGATGACGCTGACGTCACGCTGGTGCAGGCCGAGATTGACGCGGCTTGAGGAGACGAAGTAGAGGTCGCCCAGCTCGCCCGACTCGATCAGCTCACGGACGGTGCGGACCGGGGGGCTGTAGAGGAACGTATGCCCGCACATCAACGTGAGGTTCTGGGCGGACGCGAGCTCGATCAGATCTGAGGCTTGGGCCGCGGACGGCGCGAGCGGCTTCTCGACGAAGGTGTGCTTGCCGGCCTCCAGGGAGCGCCGGCCGAGGTCGTAGTGGGTGAAGACCGGGGTCGCGAGGAGCACCCCGTCGACCTCCGGATCGTCGAGCACCTCGTTTAGGTGCGTGGTTGCCCGGACGGCGGGATACCGGCGAGCGAAGCGCTCGAGGCGTGACACGTCGGTGTCGCAGATCCAGCGGACCTCGGCGTCGGTGCGCTCGACGAGCACGCGCAGCAGGTTCGGGCCCCAGTAGCCCAGGCCGACGACAGCGACGCGCACCCCGTCCTTCAAAGCGCCCACGTGTGACCGTCGCTCGATAGAAAAATGCTGGCTATTCCCCCTGGCACGTCTTGTCGAGACTAGGAACGGGCCGCCTCGCGGGGTGAGGCGTTTCGCGAGTCCCCGGCCATGGGGATGGACCTTCGTCCTCCGTAACTCCCGCTACGCGCGAAGGTAGCACAGGAGTCAGTTGAGTTGGCGGGCCGTCAGCCATTCGTCCACCCCCGCCACCACAGCGCCGATTTCTATCACACGAAGCTCCGGAAAGATGGGCAATGAGAGCTCGGTTTGCGCCCAAATCCGGGCATTATGGGCGCCCGCAGCTGGGATGCCTTCGAGGGCCGGCTGGTCGGGCAAAGCGACCGGATAGTGGACCCCCGTGGCTATTCCGCGCTCGGCGAGGAATGCCGCCAGCTCATCCCGCCCTTCCACGCGGATCGGAAACAGGTGGAAGATGCAGGGAGATTCAGGCCACTCCTCAAGCAGCTCGACGCCGCTAAGTGCCTCGCGATAATGCGCAGCGATGGACCGTCGCGCCTCGTTCCATTCCACCAGGTGGTTGAGCTTGACGGCCAGGAATGCCGCCTGGAGACCGTCGAGGCGCTCGTTGTAGCCCTTCCTCTTGTGCGCGGGATGGCCCAGTCGCCCCAGATCCCGAAGCCGGCGAGCGGCCTCAGCCAGGGTGTCGTCATTCGTACATATGGCGCCACCGTCACCGAGCGCGCCGAGGTTCTTGCTCGGATAGAAGCTGAAGGCCCCGGCCGTCCCGAGCCCACCCGCGGGCCTCCCTTGGAAGGTTGCCCCGTGGGCCTGGGCGGCATCCTCGAAGAGCGCGAGGCTGTACCGCTCGGCCATGGAGCGCAGGTGGTCCATCGCGCAGACCTGTCCATACAGGTGGACGGGCAGGATCGCCGCGGTGCGCGGGCCGATCGTCGCCGCGACGGCGGCCGGATCCAATAGACCAGTGCCGATTTCCACGTCAGCGCAGATCGGTACGGCGCCGACCTGCTTGACCGCCAGCGCGGTGGCGATGAACGTGTGGGCTGGGACGATCACCTCATCGCCCGGGCCGATGCCGGCTGCCTCGAGCATGATCACGAGGGCGGCGGTCCCCGACGCCACTCCCACGCAATGGCGGACGCCGCACAACTCGGCAAAGCGGGCCTCGAAGCGCTCCACCTCCTCCCCAAGGATGAAGGCGCTCGCCCCAAGCACTCGGTCGAAGGCGGCCCGGAGCTCCGACGCTATCGGCGCGTGGTGACGCTGGAGATCCATGAACGGAACTGACGTCTGGGTACCTCCCGCTGCCATCGAGCCTCACCCCATCGGGTAGGGCGGCGACTATAGATCGTCTCGCAGTCAGGAACCGGGCCGCTCGCGCGTATAAGGCTTTCGATGAGCGAACTGAACGAGGGACATCTTCCACAGGACCTCGAGGCCGTCGCAGGGCGGCTGCGAGCTCAGCGGATCCAGCCGGATCCGCTCCAGCTGGATCAGGTCAAGCAGCGGGTCATGGCTCGCTCGGCTCCAGACCGCGGGAGGTTGGCATTCATGAGGTCACGCATCGCATCGCTCCTGACCGTGGCTGCGCTCCTTGGCGGGACGGGCGGCGCAATCGCCGTCGCCAACCAGGGCGGCACGCCCAACCACGGCGCGGCCAGCGGCGAGTACAAGCCGGGTAAGGGCTGCGGCGACAAGAACCACGAGCACCAGGGTCCTCCGGGCAACCCGGGCAACAACAAGTGCCCGTCGAAGTAATCGGGCGGATAGCCGGATAGAGGCTTAGGTCGAGGCGGCGGTTTCCTAGTCAGGAAACCGCCGCCTCGTTCGTATAACCATCAAAGCGGGGCACTTCGAGCCGATCCCGGGGCAGGGGGGACGGCCTGAAGCGCCGGCCGGCCGCTTCAGGGCAAACCAAACATCAGAGAGTGGTAGTCAGCCGCTCCCGACCGGGGAGGTCGTCATCAGGTCCCGTATCGCATCAATTCTCACCGTCGTGGCGTTGCTGGGCGGCTCAGGGGGCGCCATCGCGATAGCCGGCAGTGGCTCGAGTGGCGGTCCTGCCGGTGGTGGTGCTGCTGATGGCCAGTACTGCAACGGGAAGTTCCAGAACAAGGGCAAGTGCAAGGGCCACCACAAGAACAAGAAGCACAAGAACTGCAAGAAGGGCAAGAAGGGCAAGCACGGGAACAAGGGCAAGAAGGGCTGCTCAAAGAACCACTCGAAGAAGCACGGGAAGTCCAAGAAGCACGGGAAGTCAAAGAGGCACTAGCCGCTTCGGCTACCGGCGCGTCCGGCTTCGAAGGGGCGGCAGGATGCCGCCCCTTCGCCTCTATGTGCCTTCTCGATAGTCAGGAACCCGCTCTTTCGTTCGTATAAGCCACTAATTGGCAGGTAGGGCGGCAGTCCGGGGCCGCTCAAACGAACTAGGGAGGGTTTCATTTGAGGTCCCGTATCGCATCGATTCTCACGGTGGCGGCTCTGTTGGGCGGCTCGGGGGGCGCGATCGCGCTCGCTGGAAGCGGCTCGAGTGGCGGCCCTGCGGGTGCTGGCGCGGCTGACGGCCAGTACTGCAACGGCAAGTTCGAGAACAAGGGCAAGTGCAAGGGCCACCACAAGAACAAGAAGCACGGCAAGAAGGGCAAGAACGGCAAGAAGGGCGCCCACGCCCACAGGAACGGCAGTGGCAACAAGGGCAGCGGCGGCAAGAACAACAGCTCCGTCCGCGGCGTGAACGGCCAGCGCAACGGTCGGGCCGCTCCTTCGTTCACCGGTTGACAGGCGGCGTGGGGGCGGCGGGCGCCGCCCCCACCGGTCAGATCTCCTGAAAGTCAGAGACCGGCACTCCGGAGTGCCCTGAAAGCCGCGGACCGACGGCGCTCGAAGCGTCGCGCGATCCGGACCATATGTGCATGAAATCCGCGACGCTTGTCGTCGCTGGGCGGTTGGGTACGGCCCTCACGAGGCCGCGCGTGGTTACGAGCATGGGTCACGGAATCGGCTGGGCGGGTCGATAAAGTGGACAAAGTCTACAACGTCGAGTACTCTCGTTTCGGCCCGAAGCGAAGGAGCAACGTATGACCACCGCGACGATGCTGAGCGTCCGTGAGACGGCTCGGCGCTTGGGGGTTCACGAGAACACAGTGCGCAACTGGCAGAAGCGCGGGCTGATCCGCGCGGTGCGGCTACCTGGCTCTGGGTATCGGAGGTTCAGCGCCGACGACGTTGAACGCATGCGGCAGGAGATGCTCACGCAACTCGCCCCCGCCGACACGGGTCCGGTTGTCGAGCCGCGTCGGCCGGTTAGAGGTCGGATCGTTCACGGCGACGACGTCTGAGCTCCCGCCGGTGCCGACGCTAGCTTGGCGCGGGTGGCGGACACCAGGCCTGACGACAACCTCTACTACGAGACGCGGCTGGCGCTATTCAGCCAGGGAGACATCTTCCGTGATGTACCGCTCGCCTATCCGACTCCCGCGGACGAGTTTGTTCTAGCGGATGACGAAGACACGGCCGGCAGCCGCCGCTTCCTGTCGGGCCCGTTCGATGTGGGGTTCGCGATGCTCGTCACCCCTACGTGTTCTAGGCGTGCTCAGGGCGGCCACGGATACGCCCACCCGGTTCGGACGCTCCTGCCGCTTCGTCCATTCGACGAGCTCGTCGAGGTCGAGCTGCTTGACTCCTCGAAGGCAGGTTTGTTGCGTAAGCGCGATGCGCTCATCAACTACATGTATCTGCCTTCGAACGACGAGCTGGAGCTCCCCGAGAGCATCGCGTTGCTGTACATGCCAGTGACGCTTCACCATGACTTCCTGGCCGGCCAGAGAGTCACCCAGCTCACTGTCGATGCAGCGCGTCAGCTTCACAGCAAGCTGGTCTGGTTCGCATCCGGTCTCAAGCTGGATCGCGAGACGTTCGATCCACCGATGGACTGAGGTGTCAGATTCGAAAGCCGCCCATCGTCTCGAGGCCCGATCTGCGCCAATTCTTACGCGGGTCCTACCGCGGGCTGAGCTTCGCCCGCCAAAGTTCCGGGCGTCGAAGCTTCATAGAACCTCAGCGGGTCGAGGCCTCGAGCCCGGCACCGCTGGCTTCCCGAAGCTCCCGACGCCCATTGCAGCGGCCGGTCACCCCCTCCCGGGCCGCCCCGGCGTCGGCCTCCCGGCCACCCCGCCTCGCCCGCCCGACCCGCGGCGGGGCGGGTGGCCGGCATCACGGGGCTTAGACTCGATTCAAGCGACAAGGGGAGAGAGGTGTTCGAGCGGTTCAGCGAAGAGGCGCGTCGGGTGGTCGTCCTGGCCCAAGAGGAGGCGCGGGCGCTCAACCACAGCTACATCGGCACCGAGCACATCCTGCTGGGCGTGCTGCGGGAGGAGGAGCAGGCCGGCGATCCGCAGCCACTGCACTCGCTGGGGCTGAGCGTCGAGGACGTTCGACGTGAGGTCAGGCGGATCGTGGGCTCAGGCGACGAGCCGGCCGCCGAGATGGTCCCGTTCACCCCGCGCGCGAAGAAGGTGCTCGAGCTGGCGCTTCGCGAGGCACTGGCACTGGGCACCAACTGGATCGGGCCTGAGCACATAGTTCTCGGGATCACGCGGGAGGGCGAGGGGGTGGCGAGCCGGATCCTGCTCGACTTCGACGCCGACCCCGAGAAGGTCCGCGACCGGGTCATCCAGTTTCTGCCTGAGCAGGCTCCCCGGAGCGTTGTCACCCATCCGGGCCCGGGCACGCTTCGGCGCTCGGTCGAAAGTGAGTGGTTGGGCGGGCTCGACGGCGTCCTCGATCAGCTGGGGCGGGAGATCCGCAGCCAGCTTGGCCGTGGCCCGGACGTCGGCGACCTCCTGCTTGCCATCGCCTGCGCTCGTCCCAGCGTCGCCGCCCAGGCGCTCGCCGCACTCAAGGTCGACCTCGACGCTCTCTGGGGAACGCTCGAGCGGATTCGTCACCAGGAGGCGCAGCAGGGGGATGAGCTGACGCGCCGGATCAGCCAGGTCCGGGCTCAGAAGCGCGAGGCCCTCGAGCGCGAGGAATACGCCGAGGCGGGAAAGCTCCGTGACCAGGAGCGCGAGCTGGTCGGGCAGCTCGGCTCGGCACGCGGCGTTGATATCGCGGTGCTGGATGAGATCCGCCGCCGCCTCGGGCTAACGAGACAGGACCGGCCGACCGCGGAGTCGCAATAGGATCACCCCGCGTGACGCCGGCAGCCGGCGAGAAGATCCGTGACGCGGAACGAAGCCGGGAGGCGATCCTGGCCGCGGCGGAGCAGTTGTTCGCCGACCACGGCTACGAGGGCGCGAGCCTCAACGAGATCGCCGTCGCGGCCGGTCTCTCACGCGGGACCCCGAGCTACTTCTTCGGCTCCAAGGAGCGGCTCTATCGCGAGGTCATCGAGCGGACCTTCGCGGCCCGGGAGGAGGCGACCCGGTCGGCGTTTGGTCCGGTCATGGCGTGGTGTGAGAGCGACGGCGGACTGGGCGAGCTTCGGGCGGCGCTGACCGCCGCCGCGCGGGACTACATGGATTTCCTGGCCCGGCGGTCGTCGTTCGTGAAGCTCGTCATGCGGGAGGAGTTGGCCGGTGGAGCGTCGATTCGCGCCCGCCAGCGGGCGTCTACGGCCATGGAGGATGCCTTCGAGGCCCTGCGCGCGGCCGGGGCGGGGCGTGGGATCAGGGGCTTCGTGATCGAGGACGCGGTCCTCCTGTTCATCGCGCTCACCTTCGCGCCACTCTCCTACCTCAACACGTGGATGCGGGCGGCCAAGCGTGACCTCCGCATGCCGGCCGACCGCGAGCACCAGGTCGAGCTGGCGGTGACCCAGCTGATGGACCTGCTCACGGGCTGAGCCCGCGCGACCTATTCGGCGGCGAGCGCCGCGGCCGCCTCCTCCAACCGGTCATCGCCGAAGAAGACGCTTGACCCGACGGCGACCGACGGGACGCCGCGCACGCCCAGGCTCCAAGCCTGCTCGGTCGCCTTGCGGAGGGCTTGCTTGATCTCGGGGCTCTGCGTGGCCTCGACCAGCTCGTCGGGATCGAGCTCGGCGTCTGCCGCCGCGGCTCTCAGCACCTCGAGGTCGGCGATGTCGTCACCCCGCGTGAACTCGCGTCGAAACACGGCGCGCGTGAACTCGGCTCGGCGTCCCTGGGCGCCGGCCCACAGCGCGCCGCGGTCGGCGGCCAGCGAGTTGCACGGCCAGTCGGTCGGCCAGGCCAGGGCTGGGAGGCCGTACAGGCGTGCCCGCCGCTCGATCTCCGCCATGCCGGCTGCGCGGTGCTCGGTCGCGGCCCAGGATCCCGAGCCGCGGAGCTTGAAGATCGCACCCAGGAGGATGGGCTGAAGCTCAGGCGGCGAGTCAAACACCCGATCGGCGCGCTCGACGGCCAGGTAGGCGTACGGCGAGGCCAGGTCAAAGAACAGGGTCGGGGCCATCACCTGATGGAATCACGCGGGTCAGTTGCGGATGCCTCTCTACGCGCCGCATCGGATATAACTAGCTAGACGCTCAACAAGTTACCACGTGACCCAGGCAATGCCCCCGCGATGATCCTCGACGAACTGAACGCCCCGGTCGTTCTGGCGCCGCTGGCCGGCGGCCCCTCGACGCCGGAGCTGGCCGCCGCCGTCGCCTCCGCGGGAGGCCTCGGCTTCGTGGCCGCCGGCTACCTGACCGCCTCAGCCCTCGCGGAGCGCATCCAACGCACCCGCTCCCTCACCAACGGACCCATCGCGGTCAACCTCTTCGTTCCCGGTCGGGGGGCGACGGACCCGGCTGAGTACTCGGGTTTCGTCGAGAACCTCACGGCATGGGCGAGCACGCGAGGCCTCCCGCTCGGCGAGCCCCGCTACAGCGACGACGAGTGGGAGGCCAAGCTCGAGGTGCTCGCGGGGGAGCGTGTGCCCGTCGTCTCGTTCACCTTCGGGTGCCCGGACCCGGAGGTCATCGCCTCGCTGCGCGCCGGCGGCTCGGAGGTCTGGGTCACCGTCACGAACCCAGCGGAGGCGCGCGAGGCGGAGGCGGCCGGAGCTGACGTTCTCGTCCTCCAGGGCGGGGAGGCGGGCGGGCACCGCGCATCGTTTGTGGATCGGCCCGACCTCCCGCTTTACGGGCTGATCCCGCTGCTCGAGCTCGTGCGGCGGGAGACCGAGCTGCCGCTCGTGGCCTCGGGCGGCATCGCGAGCGGTCGAGCCTTGGCGGCGGCCCTGTGTGCGGGGGCGCGAGCCGCC
>Ga0070731_10002205_pt1 | contig 18879 bp, 18 predicted proteins | sample Coa_R1_2_FD_66448 | JGI IMG/M metagenome (GOLD analysis project Ga0070731, IMG submission 66448) | Surface soil microbial communities from Centralia Pennsylvania, which are recovering from an underground coalmine fire - Coalmine... | ecosystem: Environmental > Terrestrial > Soil > Unclassified ... | reverse complement strand
ATGACCGAATTCCCCACTGCGGTCACCTGTTGCGATGAAGTCACGCGTTATGGAAAGCGCCAGTTCGTCGAGCCTCGACAATCTCACCCATCTTGCACGGCGCGGCGGGATGGATATGCGCCCGACCCTATTACGCGTCCTCACGGACCTCTACGTGCAGAAGCTGACGCATACGCCGAACGAGGAGCGGCATTACACCGAGCTTGCACTGCGGTTGCTCGACGCCGTCGATGTGGCGACGCGCGCGGCCGTGGCGGGCCGGCTGGGGCGCCATCTGTCGCCGCCGCTGCAAGTCATCCAACAGCTGGCGTCGGATTTGCCGGAAGTGGCTGCGGCCGTGCGCGCGCATCCCGTGTTGCAGCGCAAGCCGCAACCGAACGCGGCGGCAACGCCGGGCCTAGCGACCGCGGAAATCGACGAAGCGGCTCAGGAAACCGCACTCCGTAAGGCCGACGTGCACGAAGCAATCGGCGACCAGCTGCGTGAAAGCGAAGGGCACGACGACGAAATGCACCTCGGTACGCAATCGCGGCACCTGATCGCCAGCGACGTCGCGTGCGAGCTCAATGAGCTGTTTTTCGCCGCCAATGCGGACGAGCGGCGTCTCATTCTGCTCAATCTCAAAATCGCCGTTCCCATTCCGAGCGGTCACGTCGAATTCATGCGCGACGCCGCGGTCGGTCAACGATTGGAAACTGCAGCACTTGCCCGCAATCGCGAGGACTTCGCGCAACACCTCGCCCATTCACTGCAAATTCCGCGCTCGCAAGCGCGACGCATCGCCGGCGATACTCTCGGCGAGCCGATCGTGGTGGCGACCAAGGCGCTCAATTTGCCGCGCGACGTCGTTTACCGGATCCTGTTGTTCGTCAATACCACGGTCGGCCATTCGGTCGAGCGCGTTCACTCGCTTGCGACACTTTACGACGAAGTGCCGATGCAAGCGGCCGAACACATGGTCGCGATTTGGCAAGCGCTGCAGCGCAACGAACTGGCATTGACCGGACATCGGCCGTTGCTGTGGAACGACGAGGCCCGCGCCCGCGCCAGAACCGCGACGGAAGCGGTACGCCGCGCGCCGGCGGCGCAGCGGTCCGGCGAACGGCGCGACGCGTTTTAACCCACGATATCGAGAAAATTTCGTCCTGAGGGTTCTTCGACTTCGACGATCCAGACGTCGGGATCGAACTTCATCTCGCTTGCAAGCTTCGCTTCCACCGCTGCATCCGGGGCCGGCTGCTGGGCAAAGCTTGCCGTGAATGAGCGGTCAGCGCCGCGACCCGTATCGAGCGTGCTTTGCGGCGCCGGCCCGAACAGGTCGGACGTGCCATCGAGCCGACTGATGCGCACGAAAACCGCGCCAGCCTCTTCGGCGCCGCGCCGGCGCACCACCGCGAATGCGCCCTCGACCTGACAGCGGCGCAAATAAGCGGCGACCCATAGCGCGGTTTTCAGACGCATCGTTGCCCGTCATTCCGGGGCGCGAATTCCATAAGCACTAAACGCGAGGTTTTCCGAAGCTTTTGCAGAGATTGCAAGACGCGCGAATATAGACCGTACTCGGTCCGCGGAATGACCGTCTATTCCAGCGGGCGACCGGCCATGGCGGCAAGCTCGCTCACGAGGCGATCGGAAATCACTCCGGTCACCGGCAGCTTGCGTTCACGCTGGAATTTCTCGATCGCCGTGCTGGTCGCGTCGTCAAGGATGCCCGACGGCTTGATCTGGCCGTAGCCATAGTCGGACAGCACGCGTTGTACGGCCGCGACGCGTGGCGCCGGACCAATCAAGCCGGCGATCGGATCGTCGCGCCGCGCTGCGATGGGTTGCGGCGTCACGGTTGCCGGCGCCGACCGCGCCGGCACCCCCAGTTGCAAATGCCTAAGATCATCGCGGCTCCCAACCGGCGCGGGTTTGGGATTGACCACGAAGGGTGCCGGTTGCGAACCGGACTGCAAGAAGACCGCATTGATAATGATGACGATGCTCGCCGCGGCCGCGGCCAGTACGGCGAATGTATCCACGGGGCGCCGTGTCGCTTTTGCCCACACGAGCCCGGTCAATGCGCCACCCGCGCTCGCTGCGCGCGCATACAAGCTGCGGTCGCGATTGCGGCGGTTACGCACGTTTCTTCACCGGAAAGTCTGGGATGCTCTCATGCGACGACGGGCCTGCATACACGGTCATGGCGCTGGCTGGCTGCGCCGAAAGCTTAACGGTCGTCGGCTGCGGCAGCTTATTCGGCAAATAGCTCATCACTCCGACGGGCTGCGGTCCGGCGGGCTTTTTCGCGGCCCCGGCGCGTTCGCAATCGAGCGGTAGACGCACGGTCACGCGGGTGCCCTCGCCGAGGCGGCTGCGGATGGAAAACTCGCCGCCATGCAGCTGCACCAGGCCTTTGACGATGGAGAGCCCGAGCCCGGTGCCGCCATGGCGGCGGCCGTAGGAGTTGCCGGCTTGGAAGTAAGGTTCGCCGACCCGCGCCAAATCCTCGTCGCTGATGCCTAATCCATTGTCCTCGACCGCGAAGGTGACAAGCGCGGCCTCGGCGCGAGCGCTGATCGTCACCGTGCCGCCACGATCGGTGAAGCGGATTGCGTTGGACAACAGGTTGAGCAAAATCTGGTTGAGCGCGCGCTTGTCGGCGACCATGTCCGGCAAATTGTCGGCCGGCAATTTATCGAGGCGCACGCCCGCCTCGTGGGCCCGCAGCTCGAGAATCGCGCAACACTCGCTGACGACCCGGGCGGGCGCAAAAGGCTCGGGCGTGATCTCGAAATTGCCGGTCTCGATTTTCGACATATCGAGAATGCCGTTGACGACCGAAAGCAGATGATGGCCCGAGCCGTTGATGAGACCGGAATACTCGCTGCGCCGCTTGGCATCGAGGCCGAGCGCCTCCTCTTGCATCAACATATCCGAGAAGCCCATGATCGCGTTGAGCGGCGTACGCAATTCGTGACTCATGGTAGCGAGGAAGCGGCTCTTGGCGGCGTTGGCGCGCTCCGCCTCGGCGTGCGCGTCCAGCAGCGCCTGCTGGTGTCTCTTTCGCTGCGTCACGTCTCGCAACACGCCAACGACTTCGCGGCGACCCTTGCCGCTTGAATCGGCAGCTGCCGGCTCTAACGGACGGCAGCGCATTTCGATCCAGACGAATTCCGTCGAGGGACGGCCATCGGCATCGGCGCTATCGCGCCGCGCGCGGAACTCGACCGAACTCGATTGTCCGAGCGCCGCGGCCTCACCCAGCGCCGTCAGATAGGCCGGCCGGTCGAGGACATGCACGCGGTCGAACAGGCCCTGCCGGTGCAATTGCGCGATGGACGAACCGAACAACGCCCCGGCAGCGGGCGAGACGAATAATACGCCGCCGTCGCAGCTGTGCCGCGTGATGACTTCGGCGATATTGCGCGCCAACAGACGATAGCGGTCCTCCTCCGCATAAAGCAGCCAGAAACTGGTCCGCGCCAGCACTTCGGCGCCGAGCGCCAGTCCGGTCGCGTAAAGTGTTGCCGAAATGATGCCAAGCGTCGCGAGCGCCACAGGAGCATTCGTACTTGGTGCCGGCAGCACATGTTCGACGCCAAGCAGGACGAGGAGTCCCGCGGCGGCCAGCGCGAAGGTCGAGGCGGTCGCGACGACGCGGCGCGATGCCGAGAGCGCCGCCTCGAGCGGCACGACGACAAGCCAGATGGCGGCAAAGGAGGCAATGCCGCCGGTTGCCGCGGCAAGCGCCGTCACCAATCCGGTCAAGGCAAGCGACGACAAGACATGGGCGCTCTCGTAGCGGCCGGTGCGGGACAGAAAATACGCAGTGAGAGCCGGCGCGACCAGCCAGGCAAAGATCAGGAGCTCGGTTGGGCCAGGGGCGCCGCGGATGAAGAGATAGACCGGGAACGATGCGAGCGCGACAATGCTGCCGAGAAGGCGCGGCGCGATAAAGGCGCGATGGCGTGCCGCGGTCAGTGCGTCCTGTTGCGCCGAAGGATGGACCAACGTCTCGATATAATTGCGTATTGGCGCAAGCAGGCCCACGTTCCCAGCACACGCCCGGCTTTGCCGACGCGCTCCCCTTTTTCTGTGGCCCGATCGTGTCAGAGGCGGCTTAAGCGAAAGCTAAGGCATTGGGCGCGACCCCTGCGGCGCAATCGCGAGGACACTTTGCAGTGCGGTCAAATCAACATCATGGTGAACGTCGCGTTGCCACGGACGGTTGCTAAATGTTTTCTGCTGCCGCGGCGCGCGAATATAGCCCCGACATTGCTGCACTTCTGGATAGGCAAAAGCACGGCGAGAAGCATTCGCTCAAATTTTAGGTAAATTATATTTTTTCCAATTGATCGAAAATTTGCGGCGTATTCTGTTCGATTATGGACAAAAACATACCGGGCGAGCGAACGCCGCCTTCAATGCTGCCTGCTAGCTTCCCCGCGCGTGCGGCAAAGTACGTCGCAGGGGATATGGGTCTCATGTTTTTTCTGTTGCGCATGGCGTTTTGGCTCGGCCTGGTGCTGATCCTTCTGCCCAGCGGCTCGGCGCAGCGAGCCGCCCCGGCGGACCCGGTCAATGCATCGCAAGCCATTTCCGCCGCCTCCGCCACGGTCGGCGATCTGCGGCAGTTTTGCACGCGCCAGCCCGATGCTTGCACGGTGGGTTCACACGTCGCGACCGAACTGGGCTACAAGGCCCAAGCCGGCGCGAAGATGCTCTACGATTTTCTGACCGAGGCGCTCGCCTCCAAGGAATCGTCCAAGCAAGTGCCGAAAGATGCAGCGAAGACGACCGGTTCCGTTGGAAGCGGCGACGCCTCGCAGAATACACTCACTCCCGCCGATCTCCTTCCGCCCTGGCGCGGTCCGACGGCGCGGAACAATGTCAAGCATTCGGTTTAAATCGTTATTCTGCACCGACCGGTCGATTGTGACGCCAAGTCGCGCGCCGTGCGGGCAAGGCAGCGCGCCGGGTGACCTTTCGCGCAATGCGGCTTATATAAAGAACAATCTCAGTTTGGGACCGGATTGCATCGGCGCGATGGCTGACATCAAGGATATCATCGGTAATTTTTCGGTCCTTGACGACTGGGACGACCGCTATCGCTATCTGATCGAGCTCGGCCGCGAGTTGCCGCCGCTGTCGGAAGCCGCGCACAGTGACGCCAATAAGGTGCAGGGCTGCGCCAGCCAGGTCTGGCTCGACACGACGGTGCGTCCGAACGGCGCCGGCGGGCCCGTCCTCATCTTTGCGGGCGACAGCGATGCTCATATCGTGCGCGGGCTGATCGCCATACTATTCGCCATGTATTCGGGCCAAAGCGCGCAAGACATCCTGAGGCTCGATGCGATCAAGCTGTTCGAAGGCCTTGGCTTGCGGGAGCATCTCACGCCGCAGCGCTCGAACGGCTTTCGTTCCATGGTCGAGCGCATCCGCTCCGACGCTCGCGCGGCGCTGGCGACCGCGGCGTAGTCGATTGCCGTTGTGGAGTCGGGCGGTCCGCGGGCCTTGATTTGCGGGTATCCAAGCGTTGCCGGCAATCGTATTGTAAGTTTCATCGGGGTTTAGGGGCTTCCCGTTGAACACACAAACACTCCGCGCCGGACTGACAGACGTGTTCGCCGGTGCGGTCTGCAGCATCCTGTCCATCGCCTATTGCCTGTCCTACGCGGCGCTGATCTTTACGGGTCCGCTCGAACACCTGTTGTCCTACGGCATCGCGGTGACGTTCTTGTCGGCCGCCGTCGGCGGGTCGATCGTGGCACTGCGAAGCTCGCTGCCCTTCGCGGTCGCCGGACCGGACAGCTCCATTTCGGTCGTTTTGGCTGCTTTGGTCGCGACGCTGGTGCAGCGGCTCGTGGCCGGCGGCGGCACCGATCTTCTTGAACCCGCTCTCATCGCCATGTCGCTGGCGACCGCACTGACTGGGCTATTGCTCTGTGTGCTTGGCTTCACGCATGCGGGTCGCGCGATCCGATTCGTGCCCTACCCGGTCATCGGCGGCTTCCTCGGCGCAACAGGTTGGCTGCTGATCACCGGCGCAATCCGGGTGGTCACAAACGAGCCGCCGACACTCGCCAATATCGGCGCCTTCACCGACTTTGCGGTTGCCGTCAAGATCGCGCTCGGCGCGATCGTTGCGATCCTCCTTGCGGTGCTGCTGCGCCGCTCCAAAAGCCCGTTCGTCCTGCCCGGTGTTCTGTTGTCTGCAGTGGTGGCGACCCATCTCGTGCTGCTCGCCACCGGCACGACGATTGCCGGGGCCCAAGACGCCGGCTGGCTGTTTCGGCTGCAGCCGGCGGCCGGGCTGACGCTGCCGTGGAAATTCGCACCGCTCGCGAGCTTTCCCTGGTCGTCCCTGCCGGCGCTTGCCGGGGACACGCTTGCGGTCATTTTTGTCACCGTCACCAACTTTTTGCTCAACACGACGGGACTGGAAATCGCGACCCGAACCGAGGCCAATATCGAGCGCGACCTCAAAGTGCTCGGGCTGGCCAATGTCGCGATCGCGGCCGTTGGCGGCTACGTAAGTTGCACTTCGTTCAGCCGCTCAATGCTGGTCCGCACCGCGGGCGCCACCAGCCGCATCGCCGGCATGACCGTCGCAGCGATTTCTGCCGCCGTACTCATCGCCGATCCGGCGTTTCTCGGCTACGTGCCGAAATATATCCTCGGCGGCCTTTTGTTCTATCTCGGCGGCGACCTCGTCTATCAATGGCTGATCCAATCGGCGCGACGCCTGATGCTGCTCGAATACCTGTCGCTGATCGCGATCGCCATCCTGATCATCTATTCGGGTTTCATCGCCGGCGTGCTCATCGGAATCGTGATCGGCTGCGCCACCTTTGCGCTGAGCGTGAGCCGCGTGAACGCCATCAAATTCAGTTTCGACGGCTCGGAATACCGTTCTTCGCTCGACCGCGGACCTTACGAACTGTCGCTGTTGGCCGAACACGGCCGCAAGATCCAAGGCATGACGTTGCAGAGCTATCTGTTCTTCGGTTCGGCCAATCGGCTCTACCAGCACGTCAAGGCGTTGCTGACGGCGCAGCCGGATTGCCGCTTTCTGATTTTCGATTTTCGCCTGGTCACCGGGATCGATTCGTCGGCAACGCACAGTTTTGCGCAAATCAAGCAGGCGACCGCCGCAAACGGCACCCGCATTGTCCTCGTCAATCTCAAGCCGGAACTGGGACGCGCCTTTCGCGCCGCCCGCTTCATTTCCGATGATGTGATCGTGGCGTCCGATCTCGATCGCGCGTTGGAATTGTGCGAACAGAGCATCATCGAAACGCATCGCACCGCTGCCGACGACGCGCGATCGTTGCGAACCTGGTGGTCGGACGCGTTGGGCAGCGCCGCCTATGCCGATCGGCTGGCCGGATATTGCCGGCGCCTCGAAGTTCCGGCCGGCCAAGTCATCGCGCGCGAAGGCGATCCGGCCGTTTCGATGCATTTCATCCTCGAGGGCCGTATCGGCATTGTCGTCGATATGGGCGAGGGCCGCACGATGCGGCTGCGCAGCCTTGGGCCGCACACCACGATCGGCGAAATGGGGCTGATTACCGGCCGGCCGCGTAGCGCGACAATCGTCGCAGAAACCGACAGCGTGCTCTACGAGCTCACGGCTGCGGACTACAACCGCATCAGGCGGGAAGAGCCTGAGCTCAGTCAGGCGCTGCTCGGCTATATCGTGTCAGTCATGTCGGAACGGCTGAACTTCGCCAACCGCGCCGTGGGTGTCCTGCAGCGCTAGATTAAACGTCGCCGTCGGGCCCGCCGAACTCGGATGCGAATGTCAGGATCGAATCGCTAGGCGCGACGGCGACGGCGTTGCTGGCCGAGTCCCATGTCCTTGGCAAGCTTCGAACGAGCGGCCGCGTAATTAGGTGCGACCATGGGGTAATCTGGCGGCAGGCCGAATTTTTCGCGGTATTGATCGGGCGTCAGGTTGTAGCGCGAACGCAAATGGCGCTTGAGCGACTTGAATTTCAGTCCGTCTTCCAAGCAGAAAATATATTCGGGCGTGACCGAGCGTTTGATCGGTACGGCTGGTTTGGGCGGTTCCGCCATGGCCGCCAGTTGAGCCCCGGATACGCGCTTCAAAGCCCCGTAAACTTGGCCGATGAGATTCGGAATTTCGGTGCTGGGAACGGAATTATGGCTCACATAAGCGGAGACGATATTCGCGGCGAGCTCGATGTAGAGGCTGTCACCCGAATTCTCAGCCATGACTGGATCTCTCGTGGGATGTCCCGTGGATCGCCGGGAAATGCTCGCATCAACTTAAAGTATATTACCGAGCAAGAATAAAAGCAATAAATCAGCGATATAATTCGGCCAATTGCCAGACAGTCAAAATATAGATTGCGACGAAGTCAGGACAAGTCCACAGCCGAGCAACGCTGAGTGCCCGCGGAAGAATTCTGGAGGCGGATTACGCGCTCTGCTCGATGTGATTGCGCAGTTCAGTGATCGAGCCGAACCGAAGTGTGCCCTGCGGCAGCTGCGCCTCAATGGAGCCGTCGGAATACAAGGTGTAGGCCATTCCGTCGACGACACCCGATTTGAGCACCGACACCGGCTCCGGCGCGGCAACCGGCGCGGCCGCTTGGGGCACGCTAACGAACGGCTCGCTGTTTTGCTCAGGTTCTACCACGGGTGGGACGACCGCTGGTCCGGCTCCCGGCTGTGCAGTTCGCACCGGCCGCGGTCCCTTTGGCCAAAGTGAATCGAAAGCCGGTCCCCTCCCACGCCCGGATGCGACCGGCGATGGCGCGCCGACATCGCGCCGCGGCGCGATCGGGGCCGGGGCAGCCCCGTTACCTCGTCTTGCGGCGCGCGATTGATCAACCTCAGGGACGACCTTGTCCACACTTGTCGGAATTGACGGCGCCGGCTTTGGCAAGAGCGAAAGCTCGGTCTCTTCGACGACCTCGGTGGTTTCGAGCGCGACTACGGCCGGCATCGTTTCGCTCGAAACTTCCGTTTCGCCGGGCGATGCCGGCAGAGGAACGGATGCGGCTGGCGGGCGAGGTGCTGCTGTTGCTGTTGGCAATGGGATTCGTGCGGCTTCGACCGGTATTGCCGCCAAGCTCGGCTCGGCCGGCTGATCAAGCTGCGCGGCAGGCGGCGCCGAGCGTAGCGCAATGGCGCGCTCGATCCGCTGCAACACCCGCAGCGCCAAGCCGAGGCCAATCAACAAGAGGCCACCGACCGCCGCGACGATGCCGGGCGTAACAACCGTCGTGTCAAAAGCGTGATCGTGGATCGACACGCCTGAGGCGGCCAGCACTATTCCCGCGGCGGTCAATAATCCGCCAAACAGCAACAAAAGCAAATACATACGCCTGACCCGGGCCCTGGGAAAACGCTAAGGTGCCACTTTCAAGGCAGTATTGTGACGACGCTGCCGCGGCCGCGCAAGCGATTCTTATCGCACAGGGACGCCCGAGGGGTTCGAACGCGACACTTACGCGACATTATGGCGATCGGCACAGCCGTTGCCCAACCCCCCGCGAAGGTCCTATCTAGAGGAACCATTCGCTTTCCAGGACGGTTCCACCTGCACTTATACCCGCCGTTTCGGCTTCACATTGAGGAGTAGACCAATGGCATTCACGCTGCCCGAGCTTCCGTATCCATACGACGCGCTGACGCCTCATATGTCGCGGGAAACTCTCGAATTCCATCACGACAAACACCATCAGGCCTACGTGACGGCCGGCAATAATCTGGCCAAGGGCACGGAATGGGAGAACAAGCCGGTTGAAGAAGTCGTCAAAGGCACCTTCGGCAAGATCCCGGGTTTGTTCAACAATGCCGCCCAGCATTTCAATCATATCCACTTTTGGAAGTGGATGAAAAAGAGCGGCGGCGGTGACAAGCTTCCCGGCAAGCTCGAGAAGCAACTCACGTCCGACATCGGCCCCTTGGCCAAGGTGAAGGAAGACCTCACACAAGCCGGCATTACGCAATTCGGCTCCGGCTGGTGCTGGCTGGCGGTCAAGGACGGCAAGATCGTCGTCATGAAGACGCCGAACGGCGAGAACCCGCTCGTACACGGCGGCAAGCCGATTCTCGGCTGCGATGTCTGGGAGCATTCCTACTACATCGATTATCGCAATCGCCGGCCGGATTATCTCAAGGCGTTCTTCGACCACCTGGTCAACTGGGACCACGTTGCCGAGATGTACGAAGCGGCGATGAAATAGTCGCGAAGATGGCGCGCGAGCACGCAAGCGGGGCCGGCGGCCCCGCTTCTTCATTCCGGCGCGTCGGTCCTGCGGCCCCTCTGCTCATTTGACGCATTGTCCGGATCGCAATTGCGTCTCATGACTTAGCCGCGCTGGCAAGCGCCGATCTGAACCGGGCCGATCGTGCATCAAGTTGCGGCGAACTCCCTCCGCTTCCGCTCGAAGGCGATTTCGGATGCGCATTGGTTCGATGCGCTGGCGATCGTCGTCTTGGCACTGATCGCAGCAATCGCCGCTCTTACGTTTCGCGACTACGGACTCGGTTGGGACGACTATACCCAATCCCAATACGGCGACCTCCTGGTGTCGCTCTACGCGTCCGGCTTTGCCGACAAGCGCGCGCTTTCATTCGTCAATGTCTACATGTACGGCGGCGGGTTCGACATGCTCGCCGCTCTTGCGGCCAAAATACTTCCATTCGGCTTGTTCGCGACGCGGCGGCTCGTCGGCGCGATAGTCGGCCTTATCGCTTTATTCGTGACTTGGCGGCTAGGCCGGCGCCTCGGCGGCCCTTTTGCCGGAGTGATGTCGCTCATTCTGCTTGCCTCCTGCCCGCTCTACTACGGCCACGTGTTCATCAACTCAAAGGACGGGCCGTTCGCGGCGGTCATGGCCGTGGCGCTTCTTGGGATCGTGCGCGCGTTCGACGAATATCCGCGCGCGACGCCGCCGGCGCTTGCGCTGTGCGGCATCGGCTTCGGCCTTGCGGTCGGCACGCGTGTATTGGGCGGCTTCGCGGCGCTGGACGCGCTCCTCGCGCTGGCGCTTATCGTCGCGATGAGGTCGCGGGCGGAGGCAATCGAATCGGCGCTCGGCGAATGCGGCTTCTTCCTCGTCGCGTTCATTCCTGCAGCGGTTCTTGCCTATCTCGTGATGGGCCTGGTGTGGCCGTGGAGCGTGGCTTCGCCGCTCAATCTGTTCCGGGCGGTCGGCTATTTTTCCCATGACTTTGAAAAGCCGTGGCGGGAGTTGTTCCACGGTCGCTTGATCCCAATCACGCAAATGCCGCGGAGCTACGTGCCGACGTTGTTCGCACTCAAGGTGCCGGAACTGATGCTCGCGCTCGGGCTTTGCGGAACGGCCGGCGCGCTCTATGCCGCCGCTCGGGGCGCCGATCTTGGTCCCGCCGCGGCCGGCCGTCGCGCTGCGCTTGTTGCGGTGGCGCTCGCCGCACTGCTCCCTGTTCTGGTCACCATCGCGGCGCGACCATATCTCTATAACGGCATCCGCCATTTGGTATTCGTGTTGCCGCCATTCGCGGTGCTCGGCGGCCTTGCCGCGGCCTGGATGGCGCAGCGGCTACGCCGCTACGGCGCCACTGCCATTGCCGCAGCGAGCGTGGCATTGATCGCGGGAACGGCCTCCCCGGTCATCGACATGGTCCGGCTGCATCCCTACGAGTACACGGATTTCAACCACCTTGCCGGCGGCGTTCGCGGCGCGCAGTCGAACTTCATGCTGGATTATTGGGGACTGTCGCTCACCCAGGCATCGCGGCGATTGCTTGGCTATATCGCGGATCGCGAACAGAGGGCGCCAAACGGAAAATGGACCGTCGCAGTGTGCGGTCCGCACCCGCCGGTGACGGTCGCCCTCGGGCCGCAATTCTCGGTTACCTGGGACCCCAAAGACGCGGATTTTGCCATGCAGCTCGGCGTGTTCTACTGCGCCAAGCTCGACGCGCCGCCCTTGTTCCAAATCATGCGCGACGGCGTCGTCTATGCGCGGGTTTATGACATTCGCGGCCGCTCCATTTCGTCGCTGCTGACAGTGCCGGGCATCGACAAGACGCACTATTAGCCGTTTGCGGCAATGCGCTCGAACCGTGCGCGGCTCGCTAATATAGATCGCGTGTCTTTGACCACGGGCTTGTCGCATCGCATCCTCCGCAAGCTTATCTCCCCTTTTGGCAGCGGCCTTGTTACTGATGATTGCCACGTGATTGCCACGGGGAGATTGGCCCATGATTGACGTTACGCCGCGAGCTTTCGTTTTCGATGCCTACGGCACGCTGTTTGACGTGCATGCCGCGATCGCCCGCCATCGTGCCGTAGCCGGTCCGGACGCCGAGCGTTTGTCCGAGATTTGGCGGCTCAAGCAGCTCGAATATAGCTGGACGTTGACGCTGGCCGGCCGCTACGTCGATTTCTGGACGCTGACCGAGCGGGCGTTGGATTACGCGTTGACGCGCGTGCCATCGGTCGACCGCACGCTGCGGCCGCAGCTCCTCGAAGCCTATTTCAAGCTTGATGCGTTCGCCGATGCTCGCACCGCAGTCGCCGCGCTGAAACAACGCGGCCTTGCCACGGCGATCCTGTCCAATGGCTCGCCGCGCATGCTTCAATCCGCCGTCGCGGCTTCCGGCATGGCATCGCTGCTCGACGCCGTGCTCTCGGTCGACACGGTGCGCATGTACAAGCCCCGCCCCGAAGTCTACGCCCTCGTCATCGAGCGCTTCGCCATGCGTCCCGACGAGATTATTTTCGTGTCGTCGAACCGCTGGGACGTCATGGGGGCGGCGGCGTTCGGTTTCCGCACGCTCTGGGTCAATCGCGGCAACATGCCGGATGAATACGCCGAATACGCGCCACTGCGGGTTATTCGCGACCTCTCAGCGCTGGAGTCACTGCTTATTTGAGTGAAGCTTAGGCGTTCACCGCAAGGCGCTCCGGCGCAACCGGCGGCAATAATTTCGGCGGAACGAAGCGGCCCTGTTCGAGATCTTCGATCTGCCGATCGATCTGCTTCATGACGTAGCGCGAATAGGGCCCGACATGGAGGTAGAACGCCATCAGGGTAACGATAGCGCGCACCGACTGCGGATTCTTCGACATGCAGGTGGTGAACGCCTTCCAGAAACGCTCCCGCCCTTCCGGCAGCCGCGACAGCAATTCGTGCACCATGTTGATGGTGGAGAGCCGGCGCCGCATATCGCCCTCGGGCAATTCCTTGCGCCGCCCCGAGCAATCGAGCATGCCGGCAAGCCGCTCCAGACGCCCGCAAAACGCGTCGGGATCGTAGATCTTTTCGAGAATTTTGCGGTAGTCGCGCAAAATTTCCAGCCGCGAGCGCTTGGTCTCGTAATTGACGCCGGCAGTGCACTGGTCGCCTTTGCCCGCCGGCGCAGCATCATGATCGACATGGAGGCGGCCTTCGCGCGCCAAGCGGCGGGTGAGCTGCGTATTCGGCAGCGCATAGAGCAGGCCGACCATGGCGATCGGAATGGCGGACTCCTCGATGAGATCGATCATCGGTCCGGCGACTGAACCCTTTTCGGTGTCAAAGCCGACAATGAAGCCGGCCGTGACGAACATGCCGGCGTGGTAGATTTTGTGCACGCTGCCAGCGATGCTACGGCGCGTATTCTGCTTTTTGCGCATCGCCGCCAGCGTTTCCTCGTCGGGGCTCTCGATGCCGACGAATACCGCAAAAAAGTTGCAGCGCTTGAGCATCTGCAACAGGTCGCCGTCGTCGGCCAAATTGAGCGATGCCTCAGTGGTGAATTCGAACGGATAGTCGTGCTGCTCGACCCATTTTTCGAGCACGGGCAGGAAAGCCTTGATCGCTTTCTTGTTGCCGATGAGATTGTCGTCGACGAAATCGACGTGGCCGCGATAGCCGAGTTTGTGCAGCGCGTCGAGTTCCGCCAACATCTGCTCGTGCGTCTTGGTGCGCGGCGAGCGGCCATAAAGCTCGATGATGTCGCAGAACTCGCAGGTGAACGGACAGCCGCGCGAGAACTGTACGCCGATGTAGAGGTACTGCTCGAATTTCAACAAATCGAAGCGCGGGATCGGCGTCTTGGTGACGTCGACCTGGAATTTCTCCGCCTCGAAGGTGCCCTCGCGGTCGCCATTGTCCCAGGCGGCGATGAAATCGCGGATGATATCCTCGGCCTCGCCGAGCACGCGGAAATTCGCAGTTTCGTAGATATGCGGGCTGGACGTCGCATCGGGCCCGCCGACCACGACGGGAAGGCCGCGCGCGCGGCACATGTCGATGATGCCGAGCGTGTCGGACTGCTGGAACAGCATTCCGCCCGTCATCACCATATCGGCCCAGGCGAGATCGCTCTCGGCAAGCTCCTCGGTATTGCGGTTGACTAGGCGAACGTTCCACGCCTTCGGCAACAGCGCCGCCACCGTGATCAGGCCAAGCGGAATCGCCGGGTAACGAGCGCCGACGAGTTCGCAAGCCTCCGAAAAATTCCAGAAGGAATCCGCCATAAAGCGCGGATAGATCATGAGTACGTTGCAAGAGCTCGACCGCGGCGTGCTCAACAGGCCGTTGCCGCCGATTTCGTTACGTTGCTGTTCCAAGGAACCCCACCCCGTGCCACGAAAGCACAATGCGTGCAGTATGGCGGTATTGCCCGATAATACAAGGATAAAGCTGGGTTCCTCCAGCTCTGTCGCGAAGCCAAAATTTAACGCACGATCATGGCGTTATAGCGGCTTCCCGACATTGGATGCGACCCTCGACAGCGGTTCCACCAACTTTCGAGCCATCGGTGGAAATCCAAATCGATCCAGTAATAAGGCTCCGCTCAAAAAGCGCCATCATGCGGCGTCTTCGGTCGAGATCCTCGACTCCGGATTTTTCAAGGCCGTCGCGATCTGCTGCTTGGTCAGACGTGTGCCGTCATCGCCTTCGACCAGCAACGCGACCCGACCGCCGCTATCGATGTGCCGCGCCCAACCCATCGCTTCGTCGAGCGTGCCGAACTCCTTGAATAGGTGACGATCCTTCTCCAGTGGCGAGATGGATTACGAGCCGCGCGGACCGGAATAGACGCGATAGGTCATCGTTGATCCTCCTATTTTGCCGACCTGGATATGGGCGCCAAATGTGCCAGGTCCATGTCGCTTCCGTCCGCCGCGGCGCGTTGACGCGGACGACGCTGCGATATCGAGGAAGCTATTTTTGCGGCGTGAAGACTTGATCGCTGTAGGGCAGCAATGCCGGACGCTGGATCACAATGAAGCCGTGGTCGAGCATGTGGTGGCAGGCATTGCAGCCGGCGCTGAGCTGATCGAAGGCCGCGGCAAATGCCACGCTGTTTTTGCCGTCGACCGCCTTTTGTAAAGCCGCAAGAGGAGCGCCGACATGCTGCTTGACGATATCGCCGCCGAGCAAGTGGTTCACATCCTCAAAGCCCTCGTTCAATTCGCCAATCTCATAATCGGCGAGCGGCCAGTTGCCGGCATGACCGGCAAACCACAGCTTGATGTGACGCAGCTGCTGCAGGGTCATGATTTCGCCGAGACCGGGCTGATCCGGCTCCTGCGGTGCAGCTGAAGACTGCGGCGAAGCGGCGCTTTGCTGCGCGCCCGCCGGCGAGACGTTCAGCATGGCTGCTGCGATTACGAGCGCGATGATGACTTTCATGGAACTTCTCCTCGCACCCCCTAGCTGATCGGCGTGAGCGTTTCGCTGCATTCCTTGGCATGCGCGCTCTGACACACCTTATAAAGTGCGGGGCATGATCGCGCTGCGGTTTGCGCCTCATCGACGGTCTTGACCCGATCGCCTGCCGTGCGCGACTGCCCGTCGTAGATAAGAACCGCATCGGCACGCTCGATATTGCGATCGGTCATCAAAAAATCGGCCGCGGCGTCGAAGAAAGCGGTCGCGGCATTGATCGCTTCATTGAGCTTTTTGGTGTACTCGACATTGAGCTTTGGATCCGGCTTGCCGACCCGGGCGTGCACGGCAATGTCGGTATAGAGAATATTGAGCTTGAAATAGATACCGCCGCACTGCGCCAGCACGAGCCAATAGGGCCGACCGGCGAAGGCGCCCGGCGCCGTCACCACGCGGTCGCGCTTATCGACCGGCACCGCCGGCGCCGGATGCTCGACCTGCTTAGGCTCGTGCTCATGCTCGTAGTGGCGGCGATATTGCGCATCCGCGCTGGTCGCGGCAACGACGGCGAGCATGCACAACAATGTGCCGGTAATTTTCTGCATCGTGGGTTTATAGCCGGGCTGCAGCGTCGCACTCAAAACTTCCCGAGCCATCAAAACTTCTCAAGCCACGGCCGCAGCTCGATCTCCCAGGCCCATGCGCTTCTGGGCTGCTGGAGGAGATGCAGATAACTCTGCGCGATAGCGTCGGGATCGAGCATGCTGTCGGGTTTATCCGGCGGATTGGGCCGGCGGTCGCTGCGGATGCCGCCATCGATCACCACATGGCCGATATGAATGCCGTGCGGCGAGAGTTCGCGGGCCATGCTCTGCGCCATCCCGCGCAGCGCGAATTTGCCCATGGCGAACGGCGCCGATTGGGCATAGCCCTTCACACTCGCGGAGGCGCCGGTGAAAAAGATCGCGCCGTGACCGTGCGGCACCATGCGCTTCGCCGCCTCCTGCGCCACCAGGAAGCCGCCGAACGCTGTGACCATCAGCGATTTTTCGACTTCGTCGGGATTGAGCTCGATGAACGGGCCGCGGGTGCGGTAGCTCGCATTGTAAACGACGACATCGGGCGCCCCAAGCGCGGCTTCGACGTCGGAGAACAGCTTTACCACGTCGGCGCGACTGGTCGCGTCGCAGGCGAAGGTCTGCGCGCCGGTCTCCTGCGCCAGCGTCGCCAGATTGACGGCGCGGCGCGCGGCGAGCGCAACCTTCAATCCCGTCTTGGCAAAAAGCCGCGCCAGCGCGGCGGAAAGCCCTGAGCCGACGCCGACGATCAGTGCAGTTCGGTAGGCAGTTTCGGTCATGGATTCCTCCGCAATCGCCAATTTCTCTGTAATCGCCGCCTTGATCGGCGGCGCCGCCGTCCCCACCTCGGCGGCGAGGTTACAATGGACATGCAGCGTTTCCTAATCGGGCTTGGACTTGTGATTTTGCTTGCCGGCATCGCTTGGCCGCTTCTGTCACGGATCGGCATCGGCCGACTTCCTGGCGATATCATGATCCAGCGCGGCGGCACGAGCTTTTACTTTCCGGTCGTGACCTGCATTCTCGTCAGCATCGTGCTAAGCGCGCTGATCTGGCTGTTCAACCGCTAGCCCATTTTTTCAGTCGATGACCGCAATCGCATTGATCTCGACCAGACAGCGCGGGTCGGTGGCAAGGCGTACCACCTGAACCGTGGTCGTGGTCGGCTTGGCATCGCCAAAATACTCGCCCCAGACCCGGTTGAGCGCATCCTGATCGGAAAGGTCGGTCACGAAGCGGTCGGCGGTGACGATATCGGCGAAACTCGCGCCGACGGCCAGCAAGCCGCGCTTGAGGTTTTCCAGCGCCGCCCTCGCCTGCCCGGCCATATCGCGCGGCATGGCATCGAACTCCTCCGGCCGGTGCGGATGATGATGATAGACCGGCGCTGCAGTGACGCCGGCGAGATAGACAGTAGTGCCGCCCTTGACCTTGATCGCGGGCGCATAGGGCATCCACAGGTCCGGGGCGTCGGGCCAGTGCACGTGTTCGATGGATTTGGGCATAGCTGAGTTTTCCTGGTCTACAACGCCGCCGGAGCGAAAGCGCCTACGGCGACGCTACACCCAATAGCGATTTCAGCGCATCGACAAATGGCGACGCGAGGAGCGGCGCAAGCACCGCAAAAACGCTCGCGATCATCGACATGGGGGCGAACTCAAGACCATCGTTCCCCTTTGCATCGTCAGCATCTGATTGCCGTTGCGGTGAATTCTGTTTCACCACTGGCGCCGGTTGCTCTTCTAGTGGTGGGATGCGAGAGGCTTCCGTGGTGCTCCACCGCCTCCACCCTAATTCATCGGCTCGTCTCTCCTTCGGCCGCTGCGTTTCCTCCTCAGCGCGCTGCGCCTCCTTTGCCTGTTGCGCTTTTTGTGCGGTCTGCGCTTCCTTCGCACGCTGCCGACGCCACTCGCCGACATCGAGATTCCATGCGGTGATCGCCGGGCCGAAGGCCGCAATGAGAGCGATCGTGCCTTGAGCGCCGACCTGCAGCGTCAGCGCATCCGCGAGCATTCTCAATCCGGCGGCCTGATCCTTGTCGATCAGACTTAACGGCCAATCCATCAAAGCCTTTTGCGCCAGCACTCCAATCACCAGAAATGTCGAGCCAAGTCCGAGCGCCACGCGCAGCCATTTCAGACGACCCTGGAGTTCACCTTGATCGAGCTCCTTCGATTCAGGGCGAAGCGATAATACCGCGAGCGCCCACAGAAAAATGCCAATCGACCACAACGACACCACGGTATTGAATTTGACGAGCGAAATAGTGAGATCGCCAGTATTTTGCAACACCCCCTTATAAGGAGGGAATCCGTCGGCGAAGTTCAGCAAGTTCTCCACTACGAGCGCCCGCCCCGGCGGCGTAAGCGTCGGGCCCGAACAGAAGTAACCGACCCCGGCGAAGAGAGCCACGACCGCCAGCGTCCACCACTTTATCCTGTCTGCGACCACGCTCACACCGAAGAGAAAAACGACGCCAGATATCAGAAAAATGAATGCGCTCGCCACCGCATAGGTGATGCGCCCGCGGTATTGCAGTCCGATCGTCCAGAACTTGAGCGCATCGGAATTGGGTTTTTGTGCATTCGGAGGCAGTCCAGTCACATTTTGAGCGGTGGCAGCATCGCCAGCGCCCGGCGACTTTTCGCTCGGCGCGATTGCCGGGATACCTGCGGTAAGCACGGATGGGG
>Ga0070731_10002204_pt1 | contig 18879 bp, 15 predicted proteins | sample Coa_R1_2_FD_66448 | JGI IMG/M metagenome (GOLD analysis project Ga0070731, IMG submission 66448) | Surface soil microbial communities from Centralia Pennsylvania, which are recovering from an underground coalmine fire - Coalmine... | ecosystem: Environmental > Terrestrial > Soil > Unclassified ... | reverse complement strand
GTCGTAGCGCGGAGTGAATCGTCTGGGGATTTTCTCCAGCCCGCCTTCGTTTCACTTTGGCGCGGCAGTCTTCACTCTACGCTGCGCTCCGGGCGAAGACTGGCGGAGAGAGAGGGATTCGAACCCTCGATACCCTTTTGGAGTATGCACGCTTTCCAGGCGTGTGCCTTAAACCGCTCGGCCATCTCTCCCACCGGTTCACCTGCCGTCCCCTCGGGAACAAAACCGACCGGCTGCCTTATTCCACGAGCCCGCCTCAAAGGCAAGCTCATTCCGGCAGCGTCCTAATTGTAGGCGACGAGGTGACGAGTCGTTGGGGTCAGCACTCCTTACGTCGTGCCCTACCACCAAATCAGAGCGCCAAGTTCATTCCGGGCGGCCGGACCGCCGGCCGGTCGGTTTGTCCATTTTGCCACAAAACAAATTGACACGGCAAAAAATCAAAATTATCTGTGAAACGAACGTTTGAATCGTGCGGGTGAGTTGTGATAGTTTGGGCCTTCCGATGCCGGAGCTTTTGCCATCAATCATTTTTACGCCCGAACCGGCGGAAACAACGGGAACGACGAACATGAATTTGAGTGAACAACGGAATGGAACGGGAATACCGCGCGCCACCCTGGTTTGGGCAACGGCGGTTTCGCTGACGTTGCTGGTGCTGGCTGGTTGCGGTCATCAACCGGCCCAATTCGCCCCGCCTCCACCCGAGGTCAGTGTGGTCACCATCGCGCCGGAATCCGTGGCCCTCACGACGGAATTGCCGGGCCGGATTGATCCCGTGCGGGTGGCCCAGGTGCGTGCGCGGGTGGACGGGATCGTCCTGCACCGGGAATTTAGCGAAGGCGCGGACGTCACCAATGGCGAAGTGCTTTACCAAATTGATCCCGCGCCCTACCAGGCATCGCTCGACAGCGCGAACGCCAGCTTGATGCAGGCGCAATTGCTGGTGCAGCGCTACCAGCCGCTGGTGGGGATCAATGCCGTAAGCAAACAGGATTACGACAACGCCGTCTCCGCCGCAGCCCAGGCCAAGGCCGCGCAGGAAATCGCGGCGGTTAATTTTGGTTATTGCACCGTCACGGCGCCGATTTCCGGGCAGATCGGCGCGGCCCTGGTCACCGAAGGCGCGCTGGTCAGCCAGAGCGCCGCGACGGAAATGGCCCTGGTGACCCAACTGGACCCGATTTATTGCGATTTCACCGAATCGAGCACCGAAGTGCTGCAACTGCGGCACGAATTGGAAAACGGCGCGCTCAAGAGCGTCGCGCCCGGCGAAGCCAAAGTCACGTTGCTGTTGGACGACGGGACAACGTACCAGCACCCCGGTAAATTATTATTCTCCGATATCACGGTGGACCCGACCAGCGGCATGGTCACGTTGCGGGCCGAATTCCCGAATCCCGACCACCTGCTTCTGCCGGGGATGTTTGCGCGGGGCGTGTTGGAACAGGCGGTGGACGCCCAGGCCATCACCGTTCCGCAGCGCGGCGTCAGTATCGGACCGAATGGCAACGCCACCGCGCTGGTGGTGGGCGCGGACGGCAAGGTGGCCGCCCGCGTGATTAAAATCGGCCAGGCCGTGGGGAACAAATGGGTGGTCACGGATGGGCTGAAAGCCGGGGAACAGGTTGTCGTCGAAGGTTTGCAAAAAGTTCAACCGGGCATGGTGGCGAAACCGATTCCATTTAATGCCGCCGGCGACAACAGCGCCCCGCCCGCGGCACCGGCCCAGGGAAATTAACCGGACCTCGCCATGCCGAAATTTTTCATCGACCGCCCGATTTTTGCCTGGGTGCTGTCCCTGCTCATCATGATGACGGGGATTCTCGCCATCACCCACCTGCCGGTGGCCCAGTATCCCAGCGTCGCGCCGCCGTCCATCGCCATCAACGCCACTTACGCCGGCGCCTCCGCGAAAACGGTGCAGGACACGGTCACGTCGGTGATCGAGCAACAGATGAACGGCATCGACAACCTGCTCTATATTTCGTCCAGCAGCAGCGCGAGCGGCCAATCCTCCGTCACACTTTATTTCCAGTCCGGCACCGACCCGGACATTGCGCAGGTGCAGGTGCAGAACAAATTGCAACTGGCCGTCCCCAGTCTGCCCCAGACCGTCCAGCAGGCGGGCATCACCGTCGTCAAATCCACCCGCAACTTCCTGATGTTCTTCACGCTGTCGTCCACGAATAACAGCATCAGCGCCATCGCGCTGGGCAATTACATCGCTTCCAGCGTGCTGGACCCCATCCGGCGCGTCACCGGCGTGGGCGAAGCGGACCAGTTCGGCACCGAGAACGCCATGCGCCTCTGGCTGAATCCGCAAAAGCTCGAAAGTTACAACCTCAGCGTCAACGACGTCATCGACGCCGTGCAATCCCAGAACGTCCAGGTCCCGGTCGGCCAACTGGGTTCGCCGCCGTCGGTGCAGGGGCAGGAAATCAACATCACGTTGCAGGGCCAAAGCACGTTGAACACCGTCAAGCAGTTTGAGGACATCCTTCTGCGGGTGAATCCCGACGGTTCGCGGGTGTATCTGCGCGACGTGGCCCGGGTCGAGTTGGGCGGCGCGGATTATTCCGTCCAGGCGCGCGTGGACGGGCGGCCGGCCGCCGCCGTGGGCATCCGGCTGGCGCCGTCGGCCAACGCCGTGGCCACCGCCAACGCCGTCCGCGCCAAGGTCGCGGAACTTTCCAAATTCTTCCCGCCGGGGGTGCGCGTGGATTTCCCCTACGACGCCTCCGAATTCGTGCGCGCTTCCATCAAGGAAGTGGTCTGGACGCTGGTGGAGGCCATCGTGATGGTGTTCCTGATCATCTTTTTGTTCCTGCAAAATTTCCGGGCGACCTTCATCCCCACCATCGTCATTCCGGTGGCCTTGCTGGGCACGTTTGGCGTCATGTATGCGCTCGGCTTTTCCATCAATGTCCTGACCATGTTCGGCATGGTGCTGGCCGTGGGCGAACTGGTGGACGACGCCATCGTGGTCGTGGAAAACGTGGAACGCATCATGAGCGAGGAGGGCTTGCCGCCGCGGGAGGCGACCATCAAGGCCATGAAGCAAATCACCGGCGCGCTCATCGGCATTTCGCTGGTGCTGACGGCGGTGTTCATCCCCATGGCCTTCTTCGGCGGCTCGGTCGGCGCCATCTACCGGCAATTTTCGCTGGCGATGGTTTCGTGCATGTTGTTTTCCATCTTTCTGGCGATGTCCCTCACGCCGGCCTTGTGCGCGTCGCTGCTCAAGCCGGTGGAGAAAGGGCATCACCTGCGGAAGGAGGGGTTTTTCGGCTGGTTCAACCGCGGTTTTCTTGCGACCCGGAAAAATTATGAAAGTTACCTGGGCCGGATGCTGGCCCGGGCGCCACGGTATCTCGCCATTTATCTGGCGATTGTCGTGGCGGTGGGCTGGTTGTATCTCCGGCTGCCCTCGTCATTTTTGCCGGACGAAGATCAGGGCTATTTCATCACCCTCATCCAGTTGCCGGTGGGTGCGACCCAGGAACGCACCGTGGCCGTGCTCAAGCAGGTGGAGCATTACTATTTGGGCCTGCCGGAGGTGGCGGGCATGGTGGACGTGGCCGGTTTCAGTTTCAACGGCGCGGGCCAGAACGCCGCCCTGGCCTTCGTTCATTTGAAAGACTGGAGCCAGCGCCACGGCGCGCAACATCGCGTGGACGCCATCATCGGCAATGCCTTCGGAGCCTTGAACCAGATCAAGGACGCGATGATCATCCCCATCAATCCCCCGCCGATTCCCGAACTGGGGATTTCCGCGGGTTTCGATTTCGAACTGGAGGACCAGGGCGGTTTGGGCCACGACCAGCTCATGCGGGCGCGCGACCAGTTGATGGCGATGGCCGCGACCAACCAGGACATCGTCCAACTGCGCTTCCAGGGACTGGAAGACACGCCGCAGCTCCAGGTGGACATTGACCAGGCCAAGGCCAGCGCGCTGGGGATCTCGCTGGCGGATTTGAACACGGCGCTGGCGGCCTACTTCGGTTCCGATTACATCAACAATTTTGTGCATGGCAACCGGGTGCAGCGGGTCATCGCCCAGCTGGACGCGCCGTATCGCATGCAGCCCCAGGACGTCGGCAAGGCCTACGTGCGCAACAGCCAGGGGCAGATGGTTTCCCTGTCCAGCCTGGCCACGTTGCATTGGATCTACGGTTCGCCGGCGTTGCAGCATTACAACGGTTTTCCTTCGCTGGAATTGCAGGGTTCCGCGCCGCCGGGCAAAAGTACGGGCCAGGCCATGACTGCCATGGAAAATCTGGCCAAAAAACTGCCCACTGGCTTTGGTTACGAATGGACCGGCCAGTCCTTCGAGGAACGCTTGTCCGCCAGCCAGGCCCCCCTGCTCTACGCGTTGTCGCTCATCGTGGTGTTCCTGGCGCTGGCCGCGCTTTATGAAAGCTGGTCCATCCCGGTGGCGGTGATTCTGGTGGTGCCGCTCGGCATCCTCGGCGCCCTGCTGGCCGCCACGTTGCGCGGCCTGCCCAACGACGTCTTCTTCAAGGTCGGCCTGCTGACCATCGTGGGCTTGTCCGCCAAAAACGCCATCCTCATTGTGGAATTTGCCAAGGACCTTCAGGCGCAGGGCAAGGGTTTGATCGAAGCCGCGCTGGAGGCGGCGCATCTGCGGTTACGGCCGATTCTGATGACGTCGCTGGCGTTCATCCTGGGCGTGATGCCGCTGGCCTTGAGCACCGGCGCCGGTTCGGCCAGCCGGCACGACATCGGCACCGGCGTGGCCGGCGGCATGATCACAGCCACCGTACTGGCCGTTATTTTCGTGCCCGTGTTCTTTGTGGTCGTCCGCCGGTTGTTTAAATCCCAAAAAACCACACCCACCATGCTGCCACCCAAGCCCACTGGCCTGGAGGATGCCGACGGAAACAATCATCCGGCCAAGCCATGAGCCAATTTCAATCATTACAGAACGTTGGAGCGTCAAAGCGCGAAGCGTTGAAGCGTGTTCGTCGCGTGTTCCGTTTCAACGCTTCAACGCTTCAACGCATCACGGGTGGGTTGCTCGTCCTGGCCCTCGCCGGTTGCACCCTCGCGCCGACCTATCACCGGCCGCCGGCGCCCATTTCATCGTCCTGGCCCAAGGTGCCCGGACATCCGGCAAGCCCGACGGTCGCGGCCGCGGTTCCCGCCGCCGACATCGGCTGGCGCGAATTTTTCCGCGACCCGCGCCTGCAACAACTCATCGGGCTGGCCCTGACCAACAACCTCGACCTGCGCGTGGCCATGTTGAACGTGGACCAGACGCGCGCCCTCTACCACGTCCAGCGGGACGCCTTGATTCCCACCGTTGACGTCAACGCCAATGGCACGCGCCAGCGCATCCCCTTCGGATTTGGAGGCCAGGGCAATGGGTTTACCTACAGCCAATATAACGTGAACCTGGGCGTCGCCGCCTACGAAGTGGATTTGTTCGGGCGCGTGCGCAGCTTGAAAAAGCAGGCGTTGGAAACCTACTTTGCCACCGAGGAAGCACAGAAAAGCGCCCAGATCACGCTGGTGGCCGAAGTGGGTGCGGCTTATCTGACGGAACGCGAATTGACCGAGCAACTCGCCGTGGCCCGGCAAACGCTGAAAGCGACGCGCAGTTCCTATGACCTGACCAAACGCAGCTATGATGCCGGGGTCCTTTCCGAGCTTGATTTGAACGTCGCCGAAACCCAGTGGCAGGCCGCGCGGGCCGCCGTGGCCGGTTACGAGCAACAACTCGCCCAGGCCCGGGATTATCTGGTGCTGCTCGTGGGTTGTCCGTTGCCCGATGACCTCGCCCCACCGCAACCGTTCAACCCGGAGATTTGTTTGTCCGACATCCCGGCGGGATTGCCGTCCGACCTGATCCAGCGCCGTCCGGACGTGCTCGAAGCCGAGCATCAGCTCGAAGCCGCCAATGCCAACATCGGCGCCGCCCGGGCCGCCTTTTTCCCGACCATCACGCTTACCGGCCAGGCCGGCACTGAAAGCACGACACTGGAAGGCTTGTTCGCACCCGGTTCACAGGCCTGGAATTTCTCGCCGCAAATCGTCTGGCCCATTTTTGCGGCGGGGACCGCCTGGCATGAACTTCAGGCCGTCAAGGCAGCCAACCTCATCGAAGCAGCCAGTTACCAGAAAGCCATTCAAACCGCGTTCCGCGAAGTTGCCGATGCGCTCGCCGTGCAAGCCACGGTCAAAACGCAGTTGTCGGCCAACCGGGCCCTGGTCCGGGCGGAACAACAGACTTACCAACTGACCGAAGCGCGTTTCCACAGCGGTGTTGACAGCTCCCTCAACGTTCTCACCACCCAGCAAGCCGTGTACACCGCACGACAAAATCTCATCCAAACCGAATATTCACGCCTGTTCAACCTGATCAATCTCTATCAGGCCCTCGGTGGCGGCTGGCAGGAACATACCGTCCAGCAGTAACGGCATCATCAAGGCACCGGCCGGCCATTGTAGGTCCAGTTGATGTCGGGCCTTCCCGGATCCACGGCTTTCGTCACCGCATTGGAACAGATGTAGGCATATTTGAAGGAGGCGACGTGGCCGTCGGCAAAATTGAGGCTGGCCCCGGCATCATGGCGCGACGAAATTTGCGCCACCCAGCAGTGCGAGCAGCCGATTTCCCTGGCCGGGTTCGTTCCATAAAACGGGGTCTCCGTCGAATGCGCGCGCACGTCCGAAAGGAAAACGAACGCCGAAGGATGCAACACCGTGGTGGCGCTGAAGTTGGTGCCGTAAGCGACCCCGGCCAGCCCGGTGTTGCCCTTGTAGTTCATTCCAAAGTTGAACACGATGCGCGTCGGGTCAAATTGCGACGGCCGGGCGTTGGCCGTGGGACAATCGAAGATTTTTTTGCCGATCGCAAAATTGTCCGGGGCGGCGGCGATTTGCCAGAGCGGCTGGTCACCGACGTACGACGGCAGCGCGTTGTACCAGACGCTGTCGCCCTGGCCGGCGGCGTGGAAAGCCGTCAGATCGCTCCAGTGCGGCGAATCCTCATCGTAGCCACCGGGCGCACCGGGTGTGCCGTTGGCAATCTTGGCCAGGGGAAAAATTTCATTGTGGTCGTCAAGATACATGGTCATTGCCAGTCCCCATTGCCGGGAATTGCTCAGGCAGGCGGTGTGGCGGGCTTTTTCCTTCGCTGCTGCGAGGGCCGGCACCAGCATCGCCGCCAGGATGGCGATGATGGCAATCACCACCAGCAATTCGATCAGGGTAAATCCGCGTTTCTTTTTCATAACGCAGAAACTCTCTCAGAAATAACTTACGCGCGCTTCCGGTCGGTTGCGATTAATTGGCGGCGGGTTGCGCCGCGTCGGGACTGCCTCTGAAAGTGCAAATCCACCAGGCGTTGTCACGCCGCCAACATTTTTAATCCCGCCATCGATCGCGGGGCGTTTTGGACTCACCAGGTCCCGCCAGCAAAGACCAAATATTGTTGGAGAATGGACAACATACGTTGAGACTGGATTAAGGTTCACGGGCACTCTCAGCAGCATGAATGGGCCAGATGACAACTTGTCGATGCTGGAGGGGACAACTCCGACCAATAAAACCGCGGTGAGAATCATAGCGGGCCCGCCGGTGCTGGTGCAAACCGACCGATTCCGGTGTTTGGCCTACCAGGACAAACAGGGAAAATGGCGGGACTACTATCATAAGGATGAATTGAACGGAAATATCGAAGTGGTCAATTTTCCATAATTTCATACCGTCCGCGCCGGCCATTTCCAATATTCAGGCGGGGCGGGCAAGCCCGTCCCGCTCTGCGGTCGGTCCCCCGCTTGCCACGCATATGGAATAACGGCGCGCACGGGGTGACGCGCCCTACCGAAATCAGGACACAGCCGACACTTTGCACGGCTTGCCGACGGGTGTTTTTTTTGGCAGGATTTGCGGGCAATGAAAAAGTCCAAATCATCAGATTCACTCCGCCCCTTTTCCAGTGTCGTGTTCGACGGCGACGAACGCGCCGCCGCCCGCGCCATGCTTTATCCGGTCGGCTTCAAGCCGGAAGATTTCAAAAAGCCGCTCATCGGCGTCGCCTCCACCTGGGGCAACGTCACGCCCTGCAACATGCACATCGACAAGCTCGCGCTCGAATCCGAAAAGGGCGCGAACGCGGCGGGCGGCAAGGCCATCGTCTTCAACACCATCACCATTTCCGATGGCATCTCGATGGGCAGTGAAGGCATGAAATACTCGCTCGTCTCGCGCGAGGTCATTGCCGATTCCATCGAAACCGTCGTGGGCTGCGCCGGCATGGACGGCTTCGTGGCCATCGGCGGTTGCGACAAAAATATGCCCGGCTCCATCATCGCCATGGCGCGCCTCAACCGGCCTTCCGTGTTCGTCTATGGCGGCACCATCCTGCCCGGCTGCATCACCGGCGACACCCGCAAGCTCGACATCGTGTCCGTGTTCGAAGCCATCGGCGCGCATGCGAACAAAAAAATCGGGGACGCGGAATTTCAGGCCATCGAACAATGCGCCATTCCCGGTCCCGGCTCGTGCGGCGGCATGTACACCGCCAACACCATGGCCAGCGCCATCGAAGCGCTCGGCATGAGCCTGCCGAACAGCTCCGCGCAGAACGCCATCTCGCCCGCCAAGCTGGACGATTGCCGCCGCGCCGGGGCGTGCGTGATTGAAATGCTCAAGCAAGGCATCCGGCCGCTCGACATTCTGACGAAGAAGGCCTTCGAGAACGCCATCGCCGTGGTCATCGCGCTGAGCGGTTCGACCAATGCCGTGTTGCACCTGCTCGCCATCGCCCATGCGGCCAAGGTGAAGCTGGCGCTCGACGACTTCACCCGCGTCGGCAAAAACGTGCCCGTGCTCGCGGATTTGAAACCCAGCGGAAAACATTTGATGTCCGAACTTGTCGCCATCGGCGGCATCCGGCCGCTCATGAAGATGCTGCTCGATAAGGGCCTGCTGCACGGCGACGCCCTCACCGTGACCGGTGAAACGATGGCGCAAACGCTTGCCAACGTGAAACCGTATCCGGCCAGCCAGACCATCATCCAGCCGTTCGATAAGCCGATCAAGAAGGACAGCCATCTGGTCATCCTGCGCGGCAATCTGGCCTCCGAAGGCGCCGTCGCAAAGCTGACCAGCAAGGAAGGCCTGAAATTCACTGGCCGGGCGCGCGTGTTTAATTCCGAGGAAGCTGCGCTGGAAAAGATTCTGGACGGCTCGATTGTGAAGGGTGACGTGGTGGTGATTCGTTACGAGGGCCCGCGCGGCGGTCCCGGCATGCGCGAGATGCTGTCACCCACTTCAGCTATTATGGGTAAGGGATTGGGCAAGGACGTGGCACTCATCACCGACGGACGGTTCTCCGGTGGCAGCCACGGCTTTGTGGTGGGCCACATCACGCCGGAAGCTTACGTAGGCGGGACGCTGGCGCTCGTGAAGAACGGCGACTCCATCACCATTGACGCCGAAAAACGGCAGATCAACCTGGACATTCCCGCAAAAGAAATGGCAGTCCGCCGCAAGGCGTGGAAAAAGCCCGCGCCCCGTTACACCCGCGGCGTGCTGGCAAAGTATGCAGCACATGTTACATCCGCATCATTGGGAGCAGTGACGGATATGGATTTGAAGTTGTAGGAAATAATTCTATGACACCTTATACGCCACCGGGGCTGAATAAAAGCGCGTTTCACTGTCCCCACTGCAACGCATTTGCTAACCACACTTGGTCTGAGTTAATTGGCTCGTCGCACGGAAATATAGTTGCGCGGTTAATTTCATGGCGTGTTTCGGTTTGCATGCATTGCAATCAATTTACTATTTGGCAAAGCACCACGATGATTTATCCCGACAGCTCGCTTGCACCCCTTCCAAATTCGGATTTGCCGGCAGATATTGCAGCAGATTTTCAGGAGGCAAGGTCAATTGTTCAGCGTTCACCACGCGGTGCGGCGGCACTTTTCCGGTTGTGCATACAGAAGTTATGCATTCATTTGGGCGAACCAGGAAAGAACATAAATGCAGACATCGCAGCTCTTGTTAAGAAAGGGTTAAATCCAAAGATTCAGAAAAGCTTGGATGTCGTTAGGGTCATTGGAAATGAATCAGTCCACCCTGGAACGATTGATTTACGAGACCAGCCACAGACTGCCGTCCAATTGGCAACTCTCATCAATATCATTGCTGATGCAATGATTACGCAACCGAAACTCGTGGACGAATTGTATGGCGGATTGCCAGAAGCAAAGCGGGAAGAAATCAAAAAAAGAGATTCGTGATCGCGCAATTCATAATCCCAACGGGATTCCATCATTCAGCCCAGGGTTGCCCGCCTTCGCTGCGCTTCGGCGCGGCGAGCGGAGCTACCCTGGGTCAATGTCCAACCAATTTATCAACCCTGAAAGGGTTGAATCAAATTCCCATCCCGCGATGCAACCCCGTTGGGGTTGATTTCAATTTTTTGATTCGCTACCCGGTGTAGCCCCGAAAGCATTCGGGGCAACGCCGGGCTAATTGATTTCATCCCTTTGGGATGAGGTTTGTCACGGGCAACACCGGGCTGAACGATTTTATCCTTTCAGGATAATATTTGCTGCGTCATCCTCGCGTCATGCCCCAGTCCCTCGCAAAGATTCTGGTTCATACCGTTTTCTCCACCAAAGAACGTCGCCCTTTTCTACGCGACAAATCCCTCCGCGAAGAATTGCATCATTATATAGGCGGCATCCTGAACCAGCTCGACTGCCAGCCCATCATCGTGGGCGGCGTGGAAGATCACGTGCACTTCCTTTGTGCCTTGTCGCGTACTTGCAATGCGGCGGAAATGGTCAAGGAAGTCAAACGCGGTTCATCCCTGTGGCTGAAGACCAAAAGCACCGAGTTGCACGACTTCGCGTGGCAGAATGGTTATGGAATCTTTTCCATCGGATTTTCGCAAATTGAGACCGTGCGCGATTACATCGCCGGGCAGGAGGAACATCATCGCAAGGTTTCATTTCAGGATGAATTGCGGACGCTATTGAAACGTTACGCGATTAAATTCGATGAACGGTATGTTTGGGATTGATACAACCCTTTCAGGGCTGATGAATCTTGCGGATTGAATTCCCAGCGTAGCCGCGATCGCGTCAACGCTGGGCTGAATGATTCCTGCCCCGCTGGGGCAGGCCGCGGCGTTTACTCCAGCTCACACGTTGTATCGGAGCGCGCTCTCGGATCGGGCATTCGTTTCGCATTTGCCGGCCGGCTCACGGATTTTTGGCTTCGGTCTGGAGGAGCTGGTTCTTGAGCACGGCCTGATACTCCTCAAGATTGGCCTTGGTGATGGCCTTCGAAGGGATCAGGATTTTTCCGCCGGCAAACTGCGTTTTGTCACCGTGAAGATATTTGTCCATGCTGAGGATGGTTTGGTAACCCATCTTCAAGGCATTTTGCACAATCGTGCCGTAAATGTCGCCGCTGGCAATCCCGGCCAGGGTTTCATTGTAATTTTCGAAGCAAACAATCTTCACCTGCCCGGCCTTGCCCGCCTGACGCACGGCGGTGAGAACGGCCGGACCCTGATAGCCGTTAAGGCAAGCCATGCCCGCAAGGTCGGGATACTTCGTCAGCGCTTCTTCCGCATTTTTTTGGGCGATGCTGCTGGCGGAACCATCCAACAGCGTGTCGATAATCTGGATGTTCGAGCCGGCCAGCCCGCGGGTGATGCCCTCGATGCGGTCTTTCGTGTTTTGCGCGCCGGCATAGCCGACGAATAAAACGATTTTACCGCCCTGGGGCAGCGCGGCTTTGAGCAATTCCGCCGCCTGGGCCCCGGCGGCCACATTGTCCGTGCCGATGTAACAACGGCGCTGGCTGTTGGTCGCGTCACTGTCGGCGCAGACCAACAGCGTGTTGCCGGCGATTTTGTCCAGGAAATCCGTCTGGGTTTGAGGGTCGATCGGACTGATGGCAATGCCGTCCACGCCGTTCGTGTCGAGCGCGTCCAAAAGCTCCTGTTGCGCCGCCGGGGTGCCGGTTTCGAGATAGCGGAAATCCAAATCCACATCCTTGAGTTCCCGCGCGGCGAAGTCACAACCCAGCCACACCACCGACCAGTAATTATCCGGCGTGCCGCCGATGAAAACCAGCCGCAGTTTGTTTTGGGAAACGGTTCTTTCGCAGCCCTGGAACAAGGTCACAACACACAGGGCCATGATGAGGAAGGAGAGCTTTTTCATAATTGAATTGGAGGAATAGGTTTTCATCGATTCGTTCCGCTGATGTACCGAAGCTATTCCCGGGACGGAATCTTGTCAAAGTCAATACTTGGAGACCAGAAAGCCGTTGATAACAGACCGGGCGGGTGAAGCGGAGCGAAATCTGATTTTGCGTTTGTGGTCCGGTTCAACCAAAATGGTTTTACCGTCCGAATGTTTTCGAGAATTTTAATTTTCATGGCCATGGTCGCAATTTCTTCACCGGCGTTCGGCGCACCGGAAGCGGTGATTTTGCTGCACGGCCTGTGCCGCACGAGCCGTTCGATGACCAAAATGGAGAGCGCGCTTGCCGAAGCGGGTTACCAGGTGCAAAACGTGAGTTATCCCTCCCGCACGGCACATGTTGAAAAACTGGCCGATGACGCAATCGGGAAAGCCGTTGCCAATTGCCAGCAGGATGGCGCGACGAGGATAGATTTCGTCACGCATTCGCTCGGCGGGATTCTGGTCCGCAGCTACCTAGCGCGTCATGCGCTTCCGTCACTGGGACGCGTGGTCATGCTCGCGCCGCCGAACCAGGGCAGCGAGGTCGTGGACAAACTCGGCGGGATGTTGGTTTTCAAGTGGATCAACGGCCCGGCCGGAAATGAACTGGGCACGGACACCCGCTCCACGCCGAACCAGCTCGGCCCGGCAACTTATCCCGTCGGCATCATCGCCGGCGACCGTTCCATCAACTGGATCAACAGCCTGCTGATTCCCGGGCCGGACGACGGCAAGGTCTCCATTGAACGAACGACGCTGGCGGGCATGAGCGATCACCTGGTCATTCACACGGCGCATCCGTTCATCATGAGGAACCGCGAAGCCATCCGGCAGACGATTCAGTTTCTACGCACGGGCACCTTTGACCACACCGCCGGCTGACCCCGCCGCAAATTCCTGGCGCCCACCACTTACCGTCGGTCGCTTCAATTAGATATTGACAACATTGTATTAAGGCGCACTTAAGTGGAGCGTTCCCCTCGTGTCGCCGGCCAGGCAGGCCGGTTCCGCCGTGGGAATGTTAACCGCAATCGAAACCGCCGCTCCGGGAAACCATTCCGGGGCGGCATAAACACCAAAAAACAAAGATAGGAATCATATGAAAAACTTGAACCACACCCTGCTCGCCGCCGTTTTTACCGCAACCATCACCGCGACGACCGCCTACAGCCAGCCCGTGATCACCGTTGACGAATTCGGCAACGGAAACATCGGTGGAAGCCCGCTACCGAGTGGACTGGCGCTGGATCCGTTCTCAGGCATGACCACGCTCTCTTATACGTTGCCGTTCCCGGCGGTTCGCGGAGATGTCATCCTGACCGATGTTTCCGGCACGGTCTCGGACATCTTCCGGTTCGACGGAAATTTCACCTTGTACGTTTACTCCGACACCGACCTGTCGGAACCGAATCCGTCTCCGGCGGATGTGGGTTTTCCCGCCGCCCTTGAACCAAACACGCTGTTTGCGGTTGAAACCGGTCCTGAACCCGGACTCAACGGCCTGTTCAACTATAACCCCGGCACCACGGGTCCCGGGGCCAATTCGGCAGGCGCGACTTACAACTTGATCAGCGACGCAGCCCCCACTCCCGAACCGGGTTCGCTGGCTCTGCTGGCGGGTGGCCTTGGCGTGTTCGGCTTCGGCTTCCTGCATCGGAAACGCTCTCACGCTTAACCATCAAGCGACGGGCCACTGAAACCGATACCGGCAGATCGCCACCCGGCGGTCTGCCGTTTTTTTATTCCGGCAATTGCGGGGCATAACGGCGGATGGCTTCCCGGGCGGCCTGGGTCGAGTCCACGTTGTTTCTGCCGTGATCGGTCAGCTCGTCATAATAATCATTGGCCTGCCCGCAGAGGTCCCGGATGTATTTCATGTATTCGGTTTCCACCTCGTCGGTGGCCCGGGTGAAGACTTCCGTTTTGGCCGCTTCATATTCCGTGGCCGATGAAGTTTGTTCGATGCCGGCCATGAGTCCGCCTGCCTGCCGCGCCACGGCCGGGCCCAGGGAATAAAAATACTCGACAATTTTACGGTGCCCCTCCTCGTGTTCCTTCAGTTTCTCGTAATCCCCCCTGGGCATGGTGATGGTAATCTTCAGACCGAGATACATGGTCACGGTCTCGATGTGGAAATCATAAGGTTCACCGGCGCTCAGACGCGTGACGTGAAAGGCGAATGCGGGGTTGCAACCAAAGGCGTACTGCGTGTCGCCGTCCATGCCCTCGGAGATCTCCGAGGGCTTGGGTCCGGCCCGGTCATAATACGTGTAACTGACCACGAGGGTGGCGGCCTCGACGCTGACCGGGGAGCGATCGTTGTTCTCCAGCGTCGCGGTCTTTATATTTTCATCCTCCCGCATCTTGCGGGACAGTTCCGTCATCACAATTTTTTCGCCCTGCTCAAACATCGACGCCTTCGCCGGATCGTAGCCAAACTGCATCTGGAGTGATTTTGAAAGCTTCGCGAATTTGAGCCGGGCCAGTCCCATCCCGCCGGAATCCGGCAGGTATTGGACCAGCAATCCGTCCGGCATCACCCGCAGAAGTTTCACCACGTCGTAGGTCTTTCCATCGGTCGTGACGATTTGGGACGGCAACGAATTTGCGGGCGTGAGGGCAATGTGATTGGTCTCCGCGAATGACGAAGCTGCCGGCCCGGCAAACCCGGACAGTGTCGCGAGCCAAATCAGAACCGCTGCCGGAACGATTTTCCGGACGGGGATCGATGGGCCATGGCGATTTTGTATCATGCGCTCGTTCCGCTAAAGCCGGTCTTTCCAGGGCGGTCACCCCAACCGGTTTATGCCGATAAAAGCAGGATTAAAGCCAAGGAAAACCGAAACCATCATCGCAAAAGCCGTCGTTAAATTTCCTTCCCTCCCCGGTCCGCTTCTGGCTTTCTGTGGGTTGTCCAAACCACAACCACCGGAATGATCATGAAAACCTTTATCAATGCATTCAGCATCGCGGCTTGTGCCCTGGCGTTCGTGGGCACGGCGCGCGCACAAGCCACCGTCGACGGCAAATGGTCCGCACAGTTTGATTCCCAGATCGGGGTGCAAAAATACACCTACGATTTCAAAGTGGACGGCACCAATCTGACCGGCCGGGCCTTCGGCATCCGCGACAACGGAACGAACGACGTGGCCATCACGGAAGGCACGATCACCACGAACGGAATTTTCTTTGTGGAACCGCTCAAGATTGAAGACAACGACATCCGCATCGAATACACGGGCAAGGTGAGCGGCGACGAAATCAAGTTACACCGCAAGGTGGGTGATTTTGCCGAGGAAGATCTGGTGGCCAAACGCGTCAAGGAAGCGACCGCCACCTCCGGCGTCGAACGCGCGACCGCGGACACCAATTCGCCCCCGGCCAAACCGTAGGCTTACGCCGTCACGCCCCCGGCGATATACTGCTCCATTTGCGCGATGGCCGCGTCCTGGGCTGAAATCGTCCAGTTCACGAGATCGCCGATGGACACAATACCGGTGACTTTCTCGTTTTCCAGGACGGGCAGATGCCGCACGCGGTTCTCCGTCATCAGTTTCATGCACTCCTCGACCGTATGATCGGGAGTGACGGAAACCACCTGGTTGGAGAGGATTTCACTGACCTTGGTGGCCTTGGAGGTTTTGCCTTGCAACGCGATCTTGCGGGTGTAATCACGCTCGGTGAACACCCCCACCAATTTGCCGCCCGACAGGACCAGCAGGGCGCCAATGTTTTTGTCCGCCATCAGCTTGATGGCCTCGAAGACCGTCAGCTCCGGCGCGATGGACCATAGCGCCGTGCCCTTGTGATGCAACAGCGCGCTGATTGGAACGCTCGATTTCATAAGATTATTGGATTAACCCTATATCCACCGCTTCTGCAAACTTTTCAAGCGGTTTTTTTTGACCGGACCGAAACCAGGGCCGCCACCACCACGCACGCCCAGCCAAACCAGTCGCCGTGGCGATGGTAAAACGTCGGCGCCCGCCCGGCGCCGGCCTGGGTCACCGGAACGTCCACGGTCATCGTGCCCACGCCGTAAACACTGCCGGTACGGTCCCTGAAAATATCCCGCACGCGGCCATTGGCATCAATCCAGCAGGTCACGCCGTTGTTCGCGCAGCGGATGAGCGGAAGGTTGTTTTCGACGGCGCGAAAGACGGCGGTGGCCAGGTGCTGCCATTGCGCCGCACTGTCGCCAAACCAGCCGTCGTTCGTCAGGTTCACCAGAAAATCCACATCATCGTTCGCCGATTTGCGCGCAACCCCGGGAAATGCATCCTCGAAACAAATGAGCGGCGCGGCATTGACGTGCCGATCCCCCAGCTCAAAGGTCACCGGCCGGTTGCCGGGGGTGAAACTGCCGGTGATGGGGGTGAGATATTTGATGAACGGCAGCCATTGAACGAGCGGGATGTATTCCCCGAAAATCACCAGTTTCCGCTTGTGATACACGTCCGCCAGCCGGCCGGCCGGCGTGACGAGGAAGGCGCTGTTGAAATAGTCCACGCCGTCGGGGCTGGCCGATCCGCCGGGCGCCGGCTCGGCGTCGTCGCTGCTGGTAATCAGCCAGACCTGATACGCCTGCGCCAGTCCCGTGACGGCACGATAGGTGGCTTCGTCATAACGAAGCATCTTCGGCACGGCGGACTCGGGCCAGATCAACAAATCGGCCTTTCCGGAAGGACGAGTTATACGGATCCCTCCGGGCTCGCTGTTTGACTTCGCCGGGTCAACGATTTGCACCACCGGCCCCGCCGAATCCTGATTTTCATTCTCCGCCAGCGCCGATTCCGTCATTTGCAGCAATTGCCGAAATCGTTTTTCATCCTCATTCGCATTCCAGATCAGCGTCTGGGGAATCCCCGGTTGGACCAGCAGCACGCGGAGGGTGGTTCCCGGCGGATTCCCCTGCCCCGCCCGCACGAATCCGAAGATGAACAAGCCCATGACGGTGAGCAGGGGCAGGATCATTTCCGCCTGCCAGACGAAGCGGCGATTCGGGCTGCCGAAGATCGCGCGGGCGGCGGAGAACAACGACAGGGAAAACCACGCGACCAGAAATGAAACGCCATACACGCCGGTCACGGACGCGATTTGAATCAGCGGGACCATCCGGTATTGCGAGACGCCGAGCAAATCCCAGGGAAAACCGCCGAACAACCGCGCGCGCACCATTTCCAGCGCCACCCAGGCAGCGGCGCCCGCGAGCGACCAGCGCGTCCGGCGCAACCAATCGCCCTCGCCGATTTTTCCCGCCATGAGCCAGACCCAGACCGCGGGATACAACGCCAGGAAAACGCCCAGGGAAACCCAGCCCAGAATTGGAAATCCTGCCGCCGGAATCAGCAACAGCCAGTAAAGGGACGAGAGAAAATAGGCCAGGCCCGCGACGTAACCGATGCGAAAGGCGTCGCCGCGGCTCTTGCCCTGGGCAATGGCGAGCAACAACCCCGGCACAATCCAAGCAAACCCGGCGACCCCGATTTTTGGAAATGCGGCCGTGAGCAACAGGCCCGCGCCGATGGCGGCCAGATAACCACTGCGCAGCAACAGCTCGTTGAGAAAGCGTTTCGCCGTGCCGAATAGCGAATAATTCATCGTAAACGCCGGACCGGGCCGGGTGCATTCGGCGGCCTGTTTCACCAGCGCCGGGCCGGCATTGACCACAATCGCCAGGCGCGCGCCGCGCCAGACGGCGAGGTCGGCGCGCGAATTGCCGGCATAATCAAAGCCGCGCTCGCCGAACTTTTCAACCAGCACCTTGAGTTTGTTTTCGCCACGGAGATTGGTCCGGCCGTCGCTCGCCAGCACTTCGTCGAAAAGGCCGACGTAACTGGCGACCGGCAGGGCCAGGTCGCGGTCGGAGGCCGTGGCGAGCACCAGTTTCCGTCCCGCGCTTTTCTGTTCGCGCAGAAACGCCAGGAGCGACTCCTTGTACGGCAGGGTCGCGGGGTCAATCGAAACCCGTCGGGCAAGCTGCTGTTTGAGGAACGCCCGGCCGCGCGTCCACCAATAGAGAACCGGAAACAGCTGGAACGGATTCCGCCGGAGCAATTGCGCGAGCGCTTCCCAGAGCAAATCGGTCAGGATGAGCGTGCCGTCCAAATCCACGCAGAGCGGGACCTGGCTTTCGCGCGACGCGTCAGGCGATGGCGGCATGCTCACTGGGAATCAAAAGGCGGGGCGAGACTACCGGTGAATCGCTTAAGTTAAAAGTCAAATCCCGGCTCGCGAGGACGCTCGCCCCACCAACGGAAAATCGTTCTAAGCTTTGAGCGCGCGTTCCAGCAGGGCTTTTTCGCGTGGGCCGTAATTCAGTTTCAGCGCCTCGCTCCGGGCGGCGGGCGTCATTTTCTGCCAGGACTTTTGCAGGGCATTGATCGTCTTGTCCTCGGCCGTCCGGGCGGCCAGGTCGGCCAATTGATGCTCCAGAAACACCAGGCACAGGGCGTCCTCCAACACCCGCGTTTCCGGGTCGTCGGGAAAATGTTTCTTGAGGTTCAAATCCTGGACGCGGCAAACCACGGCTTCCGGATAACCGAGCTTGCGCAAAATGTCACCGGCCTTCCGGGCATGAAATTGCTTCAGGTTGGCGCGCCATTGCAGATAGCCGGCGCGGGTCATCGGATAGGTG
>Ga0070731_10002203_pt1 | contig 18887 bp, 16 predicted proteins | sample Coa_R1_2_FD_66448 | JGI IMG/M metagenome (GOLD analysis project Ga0070731, IMG submission 66448) | Surface soil microbial communities from Centralia Pennsylvania, which are recovering from an underground coalmine fire - Coalmine... | ecosystem: Environmental > Terrestrial > Soil > Unclassified ... | reverse complement strand
CACCGCCTCTTCCCGTAGCGTGGTGCCATTCGCGTGCGCGGTTTTCGCAACGGTTGCTGCGTTGTCGTAGCCGATCCTTGGCGCCAATGCCGTGACGAGCATCAACGAGCGGTGCAACAGGTCGTCGATCCGCTCGCGATCGGGCTCGATTCCTTCCACGCAATGCTGGCTGAAGCTCATCGCCGCGTCGCCCAAAAGCCGGATCGACTGCAGAAGGTTGTATATCAGCACCGGCTTGAAGACGTTGAGCTCGAAATTGCCCTGGCTTCCGGCGACCGTAATGGTGGTGTGATTGCCCATCACCTGTGTGCACACCATCGTCATGGCTTCGCACTGGGTCGGATTGACTTTGCCCGGCATGATCGACGAGCCCGGCTCGTTTTCCGGCAGCTTCAGTTCGCCGATGCCGGCACGCGGCCCCGATCCCATCAGCCGGATATCCTGCGCGACCTTGAACAGCGACGCGGCAATGGTGTTGAGCGCACCCGATACTTCCACGACAGTGTCGTGCGCAGCCATCGCCTCGAACTTGTTCGGTGCGCTGGTGAACGGCAGCTTCGTCATCTTCGCAATTTCCGCCGCGAACAGCTGGCCAAATGTTGCCGGCGCATTCAATCCGGTACCGACAGCGGTTCCGCCCTGGGCCAGCTGATAAAGCCGCGGCAGCGCAGCTTTGACGCGGGCGATCCCGTTTGCCACCTGCGTCGCATATCCGGAGAATTCCTGCCCCAGTGTAATCGGCGTCGCGTCCATGAGATGGGTGCGTCCGATCTTCACGGTGAGTTCGAACGCGGCGCTTTTTTCCTCAAGCGCTTTCTGGAGCCGCCGCAATCCGGGGAGCAGCACGCGATGAATCTGGAGCACCGCAGCGATGTGCATCGCCGTGGGAAAACAGTCGTTCGACGACTGGCTCCTGTTGACATGGTCGTTGGGATGCACCGGCTTCTTGGAACCGATGACGCCGCCCATCAACTCGATGGCACGGTTGGCGATGACTTCGTTGGCATTCATGTTGGACTGTGTGCCGGAACCCGTCTGCCACACGACGAGCGGAAAATGCGCATCGAGCTTTCCGTCGGCCACTTCCTCCGCTGCGCGCGCGATGGCTTCGCCGCGTTCCGAATTCAGAATACCCAACTCGACGTTGACGCGCGCCGCGGCGCATTTGATCAGGCCGAGCGCGCGCGTGACCGCAACAGGCATACGCTCGCCGCCAATTCGGAAATTCCTGCGCGAGCGCTCGGTCTGCGCACCCCAGTACCGGTCGGCCGGAACCTCGATCGGACCGAAGGAATCGGTTTCGATGCGCATTCCGTCTGCGTCGGAGGTGCGTTCGCCGGCGGTGCTCATTTTTTGCGGAAAGAATCGAGGCTTACAACCTCGCCCGGAGTTTCAGGTTTGGGCGCCGCAAGCTCCGGCGCTTTACCGCCTGCCACGCTCGGCCGTTTGCGCTGGCTCGCCTCTTCTTCCGGCTCGGTCTGAAAATTCAGTCCGAACTGTACGCCTGGATCGACGAAGGCGGTCAGTGCGCTGTACGGAATCGAGAGTGTAGCCGGAACCTTGCGGAACGACAGCGTGACGTCGAAATGATTGTCCTTGATTTTCAGGCCCCAAAACTGGTGCTGAAGAATGATCGTCATCTCCTCCGGATATTGCTCGAGCAGGAAATCGGGGATCTCCACGCCTGGCGCGCGCGTTCGAAACGAGATGCGGAAATGATGTGAGCCGACGAGTCCGTTCTTCTCGACATGTTTGAGCGCGCCGCGCACGACGCCCCGGAGCGCCGCGTCGGTCAAAGCCTTGTAGCCGATGAAGTCCTTCGTCATGCAGACCGGGATTGGAAACAATCAGAGACTAGACGCGCGCGTCGGCGAGTCAATCCGGACGATCCCGCAATTTTCGTTTTGCTTGCGTATGCGGGCCAGCACTGGAAGGCTGTCAGGCGAGAGGCAAAGCCACTACGACAGAAAAATTTCACACGCGCAGGAGCCAGGGGGCCGGCGCCCATTGGCAACTCAGGAATTAACCTGTGTTGGGCGGCGACCGTTGGCGGCCAGGTCGACCACGACATCGCAACAAAGCACTTCAAATTCACGGACAAAGTGGGGAGCTTCTGTTGCCCGGTGCTCCCCGAAACCGCGCTTGCCTAATTAGGCAGCGAGGGCCATTTCGTTATCGTTGGCACCTGTACGATTAGCCCGATAACGGCGGATACCATACCGAGCGAAAGGTCAACCTTTACACGTCCGTCGATCCTGTTTCGCCCCCGCCGCAGCGATCGGTCCCAATCGCTCCGGTGGAGGCGCCGGGTACCGCCCCCGGGTCCGGTCCGCTTATTACGCAGCCGTTTATCGCCATAGTCCGGGCGAGCCCGAACATCTGTTAATATAAGACAGGGGCCATTCGAATAGAAGGCGGGGGAGATGAAAATCTGGAAGTGGGCGGCTCGCGTCGCCGGGGTCGTTGCCGCAGTCGCAGGGCTCGCACTTGGCTACGTTTACGTTGTGTCCGAGCGAATGCTGGATCGGACATATCCGCTCCCGCCGAGTTCCGTTCGCGCGTCATCCGGCGCGGCTGCGATCGCGCGCGGCGACCGTCTGGCGCACGCTTTTGGCTGCACGGACTGTCATCGCCCGAATCTGGAAGGAGCGTTCATTCCGGATTTCGGCGTGTGGTCGCTCAACCTCACGCGGCTTGCGACGACGTTTTCCGACCGGGATTTCGATCGCGCGATTCGCCATGGTCTGCGGCCCGATGGAACCAGCGTGGCCGAATACATGCCCTCCGACGCGTTTCAGTACATGAGCGATTCCGATCTTGCCGACATTCTCGCGTTTGTTCGCGCGCATCCGCCCCGAGGCGTCGCGCATGCTGTCCCGTCATATGGAATCGCGCAGCGCTATGCCCTCCTGACCGGCAAGGGAAGGACCGGTCGGATGTGGTTTCCGTTGCAGAAACCGGCGCTCGATCTCGGACCGAAATACGCGCGCGGACGCCACATCGCGATGACCGCTTGCGGCGAATGCCACACGACCGAACTTGACGGCGCCACGCCGCCGGGACCGGGTCTGCCGCCAAACCTTTCGATCGTCGCTGCGTATGATCGCGCGGCCTTTCTGCACTTCATGCATACCGGAAAGGCGGCTGGAAATCGCGAACTGCCCATGATGTCGGCAGTCGCCACGGTCCGCGTCGGACATTTGAGCGACGCCGATCTGAATGCGCTCTACGACTATCTCGCGGCTCGGGGGCGAAAGCTCACAGCTTCGGGGAGCTAAAGGGCGAAGGCGGGCGAGAATCGGCCTATAAGGGCGCGATGCAGCAATATCTCGACCTGATGCGCACGGTGCTCGAACGGGGCGTCCAGAAACACGATCGCACCGGAACCGGAACGCTTTCGATTTTCGGTCACCAGATGCGGTTCGACCTCGCGGCGGGATTTCCGCTCGTCACGACGAAGAAGCTGCACCTGAAATCCATCATCTACGAACTTCTGTGGTTCCTGCGCGGAGACACCAATGTGCGCTGGCTGCAGCAGCGCGGTGTTTCCATTTGGGACGAATGGGCGGACGAGTCCGGCGATCTGGGTCCGGTCTATGGTTCGCAGTGGCGCTCGTGGCCGGCTCCGAATGGTGGCACGATCGATCAGATCGCCGCCGTCGTCGAACAAATCCGCCGCAATCCGGATTCGCGGCGCCTGATCGTCAGTGCCTGGAATCCGGCCGAGATCGACCGCATGGCGCTGCCGCCCTGTCATTGCCTCTTCCAGTTCTATGTCGCGAACGGCCGACTTTCGTGCCAGCTCTATCAGCGTTCGGCGGACATTTTCCTGGGCGTACCGTTCAACATCGCCTCTTACGCGCTGCTGACGATGATGATGGCGCAAGTAACCGAACTTTCGCCGGGCGAATTCGTGCATACGTTTGGCGACGCGCATCTTTATCTCAATCATCTCGAGCAGGTACGCGAACAGCTTGCGCGCACGCCATATCCGCTGCCGCAGATGCACATGAATCCAAAGGTGCATGACATGTTTGCGTTCCGGTATGACGATTTCCGTCTCGAGAATTACCGAGCCCATCCGCACATCAAGGCAAAGGTGGCAGTATGAGCGCCATCGAGATTCGCGGCGCAAAAAGGGGGGATGAAACTGCCATCGTTGATCTTCTTAGGGAACTCGCTGATTACGAAAGACTTCTGCACAGATTCCGCCTGACTCCCGAATGCGTGACGCGCGATTTTTTCGGTGCTGCGCCGGCCATTTCCTGCGATCTCGCCTTCGCAGACAGTGAGCCGGCCGGAGTCATGACGTGGTACCGGACGTATTCCAGTTTTGCCGCGGCTCGAGGAATTTACCTGGAGGATTTTTATGTGCGCCCCGCATCGCGGCGGCGCGGAATTGGTCGTGCACTTGTCGTCGACCTTGCGCGGCGCGCCGTCGAAGAGGGTTGCCCCAAGCTCGAATGGTCGGTGCTTACGTGGAACAAGCCGTCGATTGCCTTTTACGAGACATTGCGGGCCGAGCGGGTCGACGATTGGCACGTGTACCGATTGACGGGTGACGCGCTCGCGGTTCTGGCGCACGGATGAGCCGGATCGCGCTCGTGGTTGCAAAGGCCGCAAACGGCGTGATCGGCGATCACGGGCGAATTCCTTGGCGCATTCCCGAAGACATGCGCCGCTTCAAACAACTCACCATGGGCAAGCCCTGCATCATGGGGCGGAAGACCTGGGACAGCCTGCCGAAAAAGCCATTGCCGGGACGGATGAACATTGTCGTGACGCGTGATCGGCAATTTTCTTCCGACGGTGCTATGGTCGTTCACAGCTTCGACGAAGCGGTGGTACGAGCGGAGTCGGCTTGGCCGACGGAAGTCGCGGTCATCGGCGGCGAAACGATTTATCGCGCGGCGTTGCCTCGCGCCGACGTGATCTACTTGACGGAGGTGCTCGGCGAATTTGCCGGCGACGCGTATTTTCCGCACTTCGATCCGGCCGAGTGGCACGAGACCGCGCGCGAAGATCCCGTCGCGGACGCTGGCCTCGAGTACCGCTTCCTCACGCTCCAACGCAGCCATGCGTAGTGAATTTCGCGGAGACGCGGAGTACTGAACAACGAGACGATGAAATTGTTCTGCGCGTGCAATATTCCCGTTGATAGGCGCGCCAGTTTCGGAGGGGTCAGATGAACATTCGTGAAGTTGCGTCGGGGCTGAGATTTCCCGAGGGGCCGGTGGCGATGAAAGACGGCTCGGTCGTGATAGTCGAAATCGCGGCGGGCAGGATCGCGCGGATAAAGCCGGACGGAAAAAAGCAGACGATTGCCACGCCAGGCGGTGGGCCCAATGGACTGGCGGTCGGCCCCGACGGCGCGCTGTACGTCTGCAATAATGGTGGCAGCTTCGAATTCCACAAGCGCGCGGGTCTGCTCATCCCCGGCCATGCGCCGACATCGCATGCAGGTGGCCGCATCGAACGGGTGGATCTTGCAACAGGCAAGGTCGAAATTCTGTATCATGAATGCGACGGTGCACGTCTCGTGGCGCCGAACGATCTGGTGTTCGACACGAGCGGCGGCTTTTGGTTCACCGACCACGGCAAGACGACCACGGAAGGACACGCGCATGGCGCGCTCTATTATGCGCGCGGCGACGGCTCAAGGATCACGCGCGTCCTGCGCGAGCTGATCTCGCCCAACGGCGTGGGTCTCTCGCCTGACGGCAACACGGTCTATTACGCCGAGACATTTCCCGGTCGGCTGTGGAGTCTGCCGCTAATCGGTGCCGGCAGGCGCGGCAAGGTCGAGGGCTTTACGCCCGGCGTGTTCGTCGGCGCCTATCCTGGTCTTGCCTATTTTGATTCGCTGGGCGTACAGGCGGATGGCGGCGTGTGCGTCGCCACGATTCTCGCCGGTGGCATCACAACGTTCTGGCCCGGAAAAAAGAAGGTGCAGCACACGCCGATCGCCGACCCGCTGGTCACCAACATCTGCTGGGGCGGCAAAACCATGAAAACCGCCTACGTCACCGCCTCGGGCACCGGCAAGCTCCTGGCGCTCAACTGGCCGCAACCGGGGCTCAACCTCGCGTACAACGCCTGACCAACGTAGCGGAAGAGCCAATCGGCCCGCAGGGCATGATAATTTGGAGCGCTGGGCGCGAACTACCGCGCCGGTTCGCGGCGGCGTTCGAGAGAGGCCCGGCAGTCGCTGCTCACCAAGTTCTGTTTCCCCTCAATGCACGCGCGTTCGTCGCGCCGGGTCTTCGCGTTCGGACAAAGCCGCGCTACGTCCCCTTCACACGCGCGGCGGAATCCGCGCGGCCGCATCTCCCGCGCCCCCAGCCGCACGGCCCGCATTCCAAGGCCCAGGCCGTGCCGCATGCCCAAAAAATGCCCGGCGTGACCGCCATGTTGCTCCTGAGGGCCGCAGGCGTTGAGGGAAATTGCGAGGGCGACCAGCGCCGCGCTCACCGTATGCCTTGAAAATGGCAATTGCCGGACTCCTCCAGGAGTCCGGCAATCTACCCCCCGTCAAGCCCGAACGCTACGACCGGCCGTGGTGCGAAACCGGATGAAGATGGATCGTGCCGCTGTCGGCGAGCCGATATTCGCCATGCACACGGTGGTGGCCGGTGACAACCTGGCGATTGTCATGGCGGTTCGGGCCGTGCAGCACCTTTGAAGAGATGTGCGGGGCGGCGTGGTGGGCGTAGTTGGCTGCGAGCAAAGCCGCAAACCGGCTTGCCTGTCCGAACGCCGGCTGGCCGAGCGCTCCATGCTCGAGCATGGCCGCCTTGACGGTGTCGTAGCTTTCGCGCACCGCTTGGCTCACCTTGCCGACGCTGACGACCGCGTTCACCCCGGCGGGGTATTCGCCTTGAAGCGGGATACGCACGGCGGTGATCTCGGCGAATTTGATTTCGACCGGCGTACCGTTGGGGCGTGTGAATTTCGCGGACGCCCCGTCCTGCAGCGCGGCCGGATTGGCGTTTTTGGCGGCGCCGCCGGTCAGCGCAGTCTCGATGCGCTTCACGTAATTGCGCGTCTCGACCGGCAGTACCCGCCCGCGACCCAGCCTGTCCTCGAGATGGCCCGGTCCATCATTGTACGCCGCGAACATGGCCGGGTACCCGTAGTGCTGGTACAGCTGGTGCAGGTATGCCGCACCGGCATAGATGTTGGCGCGCGTGTTGAACGGATTTGGGCCGAGCTTGAACTGCGCACTCATCAATTTGTACGTCCCGGGCATCAGCTGCATGAGGCCCATTGCGCCGGCGTTCGAAACGATCGGCCTGTTCTCGCCGAGCATCGTGCGGCCGCCACTTTCCGTCTGCAGCACGGCCCTGATCCAGGTCGCCGGGACATTGAAGCGGGCCGAAGCTTCGGTAATGACCGGCGTCCAGCGGTCGACGAGCTGGCGCGCGTTCATGTTCGATTCCTGCTCGAACGTCGATTGCGGCAGGGGGCCGAGATGCTGCACCGCCGCGGTCCAGGCATGTTGCACCCAATGCGCAACGGCCTGCACCGTCGTCATCTGGTCCGGACGGACCGAGAATTTCTGGACCTGGAGCGTAATGCCCTGCCAGGTGAAAAGGATTCCGGCTGCAATGCCGGTCATGATTGTGAGCTTCGCAACCCCGTGCAGCAGGCCGCGGGTGCTGCTTTCCTGGGCTCTGGCGCCGAACTGCCGGACTTTTCCCGGCAAGCATTTGGCGCCGTGAATACGCGCAGAATAGGGGCTCGCGCCTGGAAGGCGCGTTTCGATCGTCTGCAGGGCACGCTCCCGTGTTTTTTGTTTCGTGAGTTCCGTCCCGCCAACCATTTGTTGGATCGGGCGGAATTTCCGTCGGGCGCGGCTCTGCCTGCTGCCTCTCGGGCCAACGCTCATTGGCGCGGGCAAAAAATCAGATAGTGGATTGGTTCCCGCAATACAAGCTTTTTTTTTGGCCGCGTACAATCAAATGTTACGGACGGAACCCAACATGTCCCCGGATTTTTTGCGGGCTGCTGCTGTACTTACCGGCTACTCGCTTGCTGTGCAGAGCGCGCCTTCGCTGTCAAGAAACGGCGCGAGGAGAACACCGTGTTCGCGCCGCAGTGGACCCGAGAAGGTCAGCCCGCTTGCCTCGCCCCGCGCGTGGAGTGCCTCCAGACCCCGGATCTGAAATCCGAGTTCGATTGAACCGGCGGGCTTGCCCTCCCGTGCGGGGTGAAGGGCCAGCGTGACATCACCGGTCGAAAATTCGCTCCAGCCGGGCGACTGAAACTTGAGCGGAAGACCCAACGTGTCGCGGTGGAACCGCACCGCCCTTTCCATGTCGGTCACGAACTTCATCACGTAAGCAAGGCGCGCCTGCATGACGGAATTCCTCCTGATCTTCCGATCCGAAAGCCGCCTCGGCGCGTTATTTCTTCCTGTCCCCGAGCGCATTTCGCGGATCAACCACGGAGAGGATCATGCCCGAGAACACAGCTTCGTCCAAGCCGTTCCTGACCGACGTCAAGACCCTGCGCGATCGCGCCCGGCAGCACCTGGAGTCCGGCGATGTGACCCAGAGTTACAAGGGTGATGTCAAGCGTACAATCGAGATCCTGCAGTCGGTGCTGGCTACCGAGATCGTCTGCGTACTGCGCTACACAATGCATGCAATTGCGGCGACGGGAATCTCGAGCGAAGGCGTCAAGGACGAGTTCGCCGAACACGCCAGGGAAGAGCAGGAACATATGATGGCGGTTGCGGAACGTATCAACCAGCTCGGCGGGAAACCCAATTTCAATCCGGAAGGTCTTCTCTCGCGCTCGGCCTCCCAATATGCGGAAGGCGAGAATCTTGTCGACATGATCAGGGAGAACCTGGTTGCGGAGCGCATCGCCGTTGATCATTACCGCGAATTGATCCGCTATTTTGGCGACGACGATCCGGCGACGCGCGTGATGATTGAGGAAATACTCGTCGTCGAGGAAGAGCATGCCAACGACATGCACGATCTCCTGGTCGCGCATGAAGGTCGCCCCATGCTGCAGAGATAGAAAAAAGCTGAAGGCCAAAAGACGCAGGGACGCAGCGGCGGCCTCTGCGCTAGGTTCTTTCTTTCTTGATCGCGCTGGCAGCCGCCGGGAGGCGGAGGAGAGCGAGCGTGCCGTCGCCGGTGATGCTCGACAGGCTGATAGTCGCACCCATGCGCCGCGCGAGGCCCATGGCGATGGCCAGCCCCACGCCCATGCCACCGCGCGAAATATGGCGCGGGAAACGCTGGAATACTTCGCCGGCCTTGAGGCGTTCGGCGGCGGAAAAACCTTCACCGGTGTCGCGCACGCCGATCAGCACTTCGCGTTCATCGGCGCGGATTTCCAGTCGAACGGTGCCCGCTTTCGGCGTGTAGGCCAGCGCGTTGTCGAGCAGATGTCCCAGAATGCGTGCAATCGTGTTCGCGTCGCCCCGGGCAAGCGCGATATCCGGCGCCGAAACGACGAGCTTCAATCCGCGCGCCTGCGCGAGCGAAGCGCGTTCGGCGATCTTTGCGCGCGCAATTTCGGAAACGTCGGCGCGTTCGGACGGAGCGTTCGCGCCCGTTGCATCCTGTGGCGTTTCGAGAGCCGCGTATTCCAGCACGGAACCGATTTTCGCGTGCAGCTCGCGACCGGCTCCGGCAATGTCGCGCGCATATTCGCTGTACTTGGGATGGGGTGTACCGAACACGCCGCTCTCGATGCTTTCGGCGAAGCCGATGATCGCATTGAGGGGCGTACGCAGCTCGTGGCTGACCTGTCCGATGAAACGCGACTTGGCGCGTTCAGCTTCCGCCGCGCGCCGCTCGGCATCGGCCAGCCGTACAAGGAGCCGCGCCTCACCGGGCCGCGTGGAGCGCAGGGACTGAAGTGCCGCGGCCGCGCGAGCCTCCTTTTCGAACAGGCGGACGAAAACAACCGCGAGTGCCGCCCCCGCAACCGAGGGGCCCAGTATGAAAAAGAGATAAAGCGGCAGAGCGCCGTACCAGGCGCCAAGCGCCTGTTTCACCGGGTGGCTTGCCACTGCGGTCAGCGGCCAGCGCGGAAGCTTCGCAAGCGAGACGAGGCGAGCCCCGGTCTTCAAATCGGCGATTCGAGCCCCCACGGTTCCATGCTCAAGCGCCAGGTCCGCGCGCCCGGGCGCTTCGCGCCATCCCGTCCCCAGGGCAACCAGCAGCCCGGAGGGAGTCGCCAGCGCGCCGTCTGCCATGCCGGCCCCGCGAAACAGGTACGCAGCATCAATCTGCACAAGGACAAGGTTCCTGTTTGCGGCGAAGAGGAGAACGAGGCTCCTGCCGTCGCGGGCCCCGAACGCGACTCTCTGTTGATGAGCCTGTGCAATCGTACTGCTGTCGAGCGGCAGCAGATCCCCTGGCGTCCTGAGCATCTCCGATTCCGGGACTCCGCTCGCGTCGAGCACGACAATATTCTTGAGCGCCGCGCCTCCCGCTTCAGCGAGTGCGGCCGAGGTTTCGGGGCTCGCAGCGGCGTTTGCGAAGGCTTTCCCGATCGCGGCGTAGCGATCGAGACTGGCGCCCAGGTCGGCGGCCATTTCCTGTGCACGCCGCGCACCGAATTCCGCGGCCTGGGACAATGCGCGGGCGTGGTCGTTGCGCATCTGGAGGAGCGCAGTCGAAGTAAAGCTACCGCAGATGAGAACAAGGCACACGATCACAAGAACCGGTACCCGGTTCGCCGAAGCCCGGAACTTTCGCAACAGCAGGATGCCTGCGATCGGGCCGGCGGCGGCCTGGGCTTGCGGCATGAAAGGGCTCGAAGCCTCGAGTGATTCGCGAATCACCCATTATGCGGAAGGCCGAGTCGCTGTCGATGCAGGCCCAATCCCCGCCTTTCCAAGCGGCTCCGAAATTGCGAGGATGTGGCAGACTTACGCCACGGAGGCTCCTGCGCCATGAAATACGGAATCGATTTTCGCTACCTCGCGAAGGGCGCAGCGACGCCTTCGGACAATTCTTATGTCATTGATCTTGAGGTGGACGAAAAGGAGTTCGCGCTAATTCCAAATGTGGGCGACCATGTCTGCATCCCGGGCGACAACCCCGGCATGCGCAACGTACCGCTTTCGGGTAAGGTCAGGACCAGGCTGTTTCATTACCGGCTCGGCTATTGCTACATCACCATTGTCGTCGAGGACAGCGACGAAGACTGGAAGAAGATCGGCGGCACTTGATACTCGTGCAATGAGTCGACAAGCTCGGGATGAGGGCTCAACAAGAACGCCTCACCCTGAGCTCGTCGAAGGGATGGTCGTTATTTCAATTCACCCAAGCATCTTCGTCGCGACTTCGAACAGGTTCGAAGAACGATCGGGCATCGCAAGCATGGCTTCGAGTTCGGCGCGCATGAGCTGTTGCCGGTTCGGACCATAGCGCCGCCAGTTCTCGAACGCGCCAGCCATCCGCGCGGCAACCTGCGGATTGATGCCGTCGAGGGTGCGCAATATCTCCCCCACGAGCCGATAACCTGCGCCGTCGCCTGCGTGGAAGCGCAGGTGATTGGCCGAGAAGGCACCGATCAGCGCGCGCACGCGGTTTGGATTGCGGATATCGAAGAACGGATGCTTCGTCAGCGCGCGCACGCCGTCGACCGTACCGGGCAGGGGTGACGCGGCCTGGAGCGCGAGCCATTTGTCGAGCACCAGCGCATCGCCGCGGAAACGATCGTAGAAGTTTGCAAGAGCCTGTTCGCGACGATGCGAGTTCATGCGTACGAGTTGCACAAGCCCGGCCATCATGTCGGTCATGTTGGTCGCCGCGCGGTAATGCTCTGCGGCGAGACGCGCCGCGTTTTCGTCGTCGGCCGCGGTGAGGTAGCGCAGGCAGGCGTTGCGCAACGCACGCCGACCGGCGGACTCCGCGTCCGGGCTGAAGGCAGCGTCGGAGTCGAGATCATCGTACAGATTTTGAAAGCGGTCGCGGTGCGCTGCTGCGACGGCGGCGATGAAACCGCAGCGTGCTGCATGAATGGCCTCGGGATCGACGGGCTGCATCGCGAGGGCGAGTTCGCTTTCGGTGGGCGGCATCAGCATCAGCGCGGCAAAGGCGCGGTCCTCGCCTGCGCGCGCGAGAACATTGTCAATCGCCTCGACGACAACGGGATCCGGTGCCACGATTTGGCCGCCGCCCGCGGCTTGCGCCATATCGAGCATCACGTCCCGGGCGAGCGTCTGGCCGGCCTCCCAACGATTGAACGCGTCGGGATCGCGCGCCATCAGCGTCGCGCGTTCGGCGCGACTCACGGAAATGTGAAGTTTGGCAGGAACGGAGAACCTTCGCCCGACCGAAACGAGTGGCGGCTCGTCGATGTTCACGAACTGAAATCGTTGCTCGCTCTCTGTCAATTCGAGCACCCGCTCCTCGGGGCCGATGGCATTCTCCCCGTCAAGCGTGAGGGGCAGAGAGCCCCCAGCGTTCCCGAGAAGCCCGACGCGGACCGGCATGTGCATCGCCTTTTTCGTCGGCTGCCCGGGCGTGGGGCCAAGGCGTTGTTTCAGTGTCAGCGCATAGGTCTTGCGCGCGGCATCGTATTCGCCGCGTGCCTCGATGTCGGGCGTCCCGGATTGCTGATACCACAGGCGGAATTGCCCGAGGTCGCGGCCGCACGCGTCCTCGAAACACTTCACCCAGTCTTCGACGGTTGCCGCCTGTCCGTCGTGACGCGCGAAGTAAAGGTCGGTTGCCTTGCGGTAGCCCTCGTCACCGACGAGTGTCTTCAGCATGCCGATCACTTCGGCGCCCTTTTCGTACACCGTACCGGTATAGAAGTTGTCGATGGTGATGTAGGACTGCGGCTGTACGGGGTGGGCGAGGGGGCCGGCATCTTCCTGGAATTGCCGCAGCCGCAGCTGGCGCACGTCCTGGATTCGCTGCACCGCCGGCGAACGCATGTCGCCCGAGAAGCTCTGGTCGCGAAAGACCGTCAGACCTTCCTTGAGCGACAATTGGAACCAGTCACGGCAGGTGACGCGATTGCCGGTCCAGTTGTGAAAATATTCGTGTGCGACCACGCCCTCGATGCGCGCATAATCGTCGTCGGTTGCCGTCTCGGGACTGGCGAGCAGCACCTTGTCGTTGAAGATGTTGAGGCCCTTGTTCTCCATCGCGCCGAAATTGAACGCGGAGACGGCCACGATCATGAAAATGTCGAGATCGTATTCGCGGCCGTACGCTTGTTCATCCCAGTGCATCGCGTGCTTGAGCGAGTCCATGGCGTAGCGCGCGCGCTCTTCGTTGCCGTGTTCCACATAAATGCGCAGCGCCACGCGCCGGCCCGACATGGTGACGAATTCGTCGGCGATATGGCCGAGATCGCCCGCGACGAGCGCGAACAGATAGCAGGGCTTTGGATGCGGATCGTGCCAGACGGCGAAGTGGCGTCCGTTCGCCAGATCCCCATGTTCGACAGGATTGCCGTTCGACAGCAGCACCGGCAGGATTTTTTTGTCTGCCTCGATGCGCGTCGTGTACACCGCGAGGATGTCCGGCCTGTCCGGGAAGTAGGTGATGCAGCGGAAGCCTTCCGCTTCGCATTGGGTGCAGAAGATTCCCTTCGCCAGATAAAGCCCTTCGAGCGTCGTGTTGCGCGCGGGCGCAATCTCGGTCTCGATTTCGAGCGTGAAACGCGCCGGTGGCTCGGGAATGGTGAGCGTTTCGGCGTCCAGGCTGTATTGTTCCGGAAAGAGAGCGCGGCCGTCGAGTGCGATGGAGATGAGCTTCAACCGCTCGCCGTTGAGCACGAGCGGCGCCGGCGACTTAGCCAGCCGCTCCACCTGCATCCGTGCCCTGACCCGGGTTGCTTCCGGATCGAGCGCGAAGTCAAGCGCGATCTCGCGCACGCGATAATCCGGCGGGCGGTAGTCCTTTAGACGAACGGCGCGCGGCTCTTCGGTGCGCATGAGGCTTCCTCGCGGGAATTTGGCCCCGCCCTCATACGCGGAAATGAGACGGGGAAAAAGTCAGGTTGCTACTGTGTTGGCAGTTCCTGTTCCACCGCCTCCCGAAGTCGCGGAAGAGCAACAGCGACCGTTTCCCATACAAAGATTGCCGAAACGTCCTCATAGTCATGGCGATACACGTTTCCAGCGGCTGCCATCTGCCGCCACGCGATGGTCGGGTGGCGGGCCGTCAGGTCGTCGGGCAGACACCGCGAAGCCTCAGAAATGATTTCCAGGCATCGCGTCACCGCATAAACGCTCTTCAAATCACGGACGAATGACTCTCGATCCAAACCGTGAATGAACCGCGTTGCAAGCTCGATATTGTGGAGAATATCCCCCAGCGCGGAAGCACGAGCTTCAAAAGGCATAAAGCGCGTCGGACATAGAGGAACGCAAATACGGCTTGAGGGCTTTCTGATTCACAACGTCGACTGCCCCGTCGAACAGACCTGAAATGTATTCTTTGAGATCAACATAGTCATAGACCGTTATCGGCACAGCGGGATCGGTGTCGATCATGATGTCGAGATCGCTTTCTGGACCTTGGGTGCCTCGCGCTACGGAACCGAACACGGCAGCGTGCCTCACGCCGCGAGCCCGAAGTTCGAGTTCGTGTTCCCTTAAAATGGCGAGTGCAACGGAAGAATCCATTACGGCAGTATGACACAACAGCACCAGGTTTTCACCTTGCAAGTTCGCAGGTCTCGACCCTCGGCGTGCGTCTCTAGGAGTCGTTCTGGTCGATGCGGGCGAGGATGTCCTGCGCCTGGTGTGCGAGATCGGCGAGCGATGAGGGCATCTCTTCGCCCGATTTGCGCGCCCAGGCGATCAGTTCCTCGGCGAAGCTTTCGAGCTGCGGCGCACAGGCGATCAGACGCGCCTGGCGCTCGACCCGCATGGGATCGAGATCGTATTCCGCGCCGGGTACACGCCAGCCGCCCCATTCGGCGCTGCCGGTGATGACGATCGGATAGGTGCCCGGGATGGGATGACGTGCGCAATCCTCGGGCGGCTGCCACTTGTTGCGCGCCCGCATCACGCGCCAGCGCTCGTCGCCGCGCTGTTTGTCGTCTTCGAGCGGCTGCTCGGCCTGCAGTTCTTCCGCGGCGAAGTCGCGCCCGAGGCCAACCTCGTAAAAGATGCGCAGCGGCTCATCGATGCCTTTCGCCCATTGCGGCACCACTTTTTCCACGATGGCCCAGGTGCCCACCGGTTTCACGTACACGCGCTGGTTCTTGTGAAAGATGGCTTTCATCCGACGGTCTCTGCCTGTCCGGCCTCAGGATAGGTAGGCCCTCTTAAGCGGCGGTTAAGGACGTTGGACCGGATTGCCAGATTGCGGCGCGAAGCCCTATCGTGGCGGTCGGATCTTCGTGAATTCCGCGCAATGAATTTCGATTTCTCCGACGAGCAAAAACTCCTTCGCGAACAGGCGCGGCGGTTGCTGGCCGACAGATGCCCGCCGCCTGCCGTGCGCGCGGTGCTGGAAAGCGATGCCGGATACGATCGCGCTCTGTGGAAAAGCATCGCGGAGATGGGCTGGCTCGGAACGGCGATTCCGGAAAGTTACGCCGGCCTCGGGTTTGGCGCGCTCGAACTGTGCGTCATCGCCGAAGAGCTTGGCCGCGTGCTTGCGCCTGTACCGTTTTCCTCGACCGTCTGCCTTTTCGCGGAAGCGCTGATGCTCGCGGGCAGCGAGGAACAGAAGCGGCGTTATCTGCCGAAACTGCCGCGTGGCGAATTGATCGGAACCCTCGCGCGCGCCGAGCATGCAGGCGCCGTGACGCCGAAATCAATTCATGCATCCTTTCGGGCCGCCAGACTGTCGGGCACGAAAACGGCCGTTGCCGACGCCATGGACGCCGATGCTGCAATCGTCCTCGCGCGCACCAGCGATGAGGGCGGCGAACGCGGATTGTCGCTGGTGCTCGTCGATCTGAACGGGCGAGGCGTCACGCGCACGCGGCAGGACTGCATCGATCCCTCGCGCAAACGTGGCGCGCTCGGGTTCGAGAATGCGCCGGCCGAATTGCTGGGGGGCGCGGGCGAGGGGTGGGAGTTGCAGCGTCGCATTCTTGACCGCGCCGCAATCGTGACGGCGTTCGAACAGGTCGGCGGCGCCGACGCCTGCCTCGCCATGGCGAAAGACTACGCAGTCACGCGCCACGCCTTCGGACGGCCGATCGGTTCCTTCCAGGCAGTCAAGCACCGGCTGGCCGATATGTACATTGCCAACGAGCTTGCGCGTTCGAACGCCTGGTACGGCGCCTGGGCGCTCGCCACCAATGCCCGCGAACTCCCGCTGGCGGCGGCCGCCGCGCGGGTCTCGGCGACCCAGGCGTTCGATTTCGCCGCCAACGAGAACGTGCAGATACACGGCGGGATCGGCTTCACCTGGGAAGCCAATTGCCATCTCTTCCAGAAGCGCGCGCGCGAGCTTGCCCTGTCGCTCGGACCGCAGCGGGTCTGGAAAGACCGCCTCGTCACCGAACTCGAACGGAGCAACGTCGCGTAATGGTACAGAGAGGATTCACAACGAGGCAGTGAGACGTTGAGAAGGACGTGCGCGGCCGAGGCGCGATTGATCCTCACTTCTCAACACAGTCGCTCACTGTCAATGGATGGTGAAACGCAATGGATTTTGACGATACGCCCCAGGAAGCCGCGTTTCGCGCGGAAGTCCACGCCTGGCTCGCGGCGAATGCGCCGCCCGGACGGCGCCAACGCGGCGACGAAGCCCGGCTCGGGCCCGGCCAAAGCAATCTCGAAGAGGCCCGTGCCTGGCAGGCGAAAAAAGCCGCCAAAGGTTACGCGCGCATCACCTGGCCGAAGGAACTGGGCGGGCTCGGCGGCACCGCCATCCAGCAGGTGATCTACAACCAGGAAGAAGCGAAGTTCGACGTGCCCTCGACTTACGCGTTCTCGATCGGCCTTGGCATGTGTATCCCGACGCTGATGGCGTACGGATCGAAGGAGATGGTCGCGCGCTATGTGGCGCCGGCGCTCAGGGGCGATGAAATCTGGTGTCAGCTTTTTTCGGAGCCCGCCGCCGGTTCCGATGTCGCGGGGCTGCGCATGCGCGCCCTGCGCGACGGCGAACAATGGGTGGTCAACGGCCAGAAGATCTGGACGTCCGGCGCGCACTATTCCGATTACGGTCTCCTGCTCGCGCGTACCGATTTCGATGCTCCGAAGCACAAGGGGCTGACGATGTTTTTCCTGTCCATGCAGTCGCCCGGCGTCGAGGCGCGTCCCATCCGGCAGGCGACCGGCGGCGCGACCTTCAATGAGGTGTTCTTCACCGACGTACGCATTCCCGATTCGCAGCGCTTGGGCGACGTGGGACAGGGATGGACCGTCGCGCTGACCACCCTGATGCACGAGCGGCTCGCGGTCGGCGGCGGGCAGGGCGGCAACATCGACGTGAAGGAGCTGCTTTCGCTCGCCCGCCATCTCGAACTCGAGGACGGGCCGGCTCTCAGGAACGCGCATGTGCGCGAAAGGATCGCCGACTGGTACGTACGTTCCGCCGGTCTGAAATATACGACCTATCGCACCATGACGGCGCTCTCGCGTGGGGAACAGCCCGGGCCGGAAGCGTCGATCGCGAAAGTGGTCGTCGCCTCGAAGCTGCAGGAATTGTGCGCCTTTGCGACCGAGCTTGAAAGCGAGGCAGGCGCGCTCAAGGGCGACGATGCGCCGGCGCATGGGGCGTTTCAGCTCGGCTGGATGAGCGCGCCCGGATTCCGCATCGCCGGAGGCACCGACGAAATCCTGCGCAACATCATCGCCGAACGCGTGCTGGGCCTCCCGCCCGACATCCGCGTCGACAAGGACGTGCCATTCAACAAGATGCCCGGCAACTGACGCGAACGGGCCTGAAGCCGGGATCGACTAGGGCTTCATCCGGTAGACCGAGCCCAGATCGTAGGCGCCGCCATATTGCGTCGTGCCGTAAAGGCGACCCTTCGCATCGAGCGCAAGCGTTCCATAGGGATAGCCGCCGTCGCTGCAACCGGACGCCGCGCAGAAACTGTACAGTCGGCCGTAGGCGCCGCTCTTGATCTCGAACATCGCCCCGAAATTGTTGTCGCCGCCGCGGCCGGTGGTGCCGAAGATGTGACCCTTGGAATCGAGCGTGACGGCGGCCGCCGGCTCGGAGCCGTCGGCGCAGTTCGTCTGCGCGCAAAAGGAGTACAGGACAGAGTATTGCCCGCCCGCGGCCAGCTCGAAGACGACGCCGTCGCCGGCATTGCCGCCGAAATACGTGGTCCCGTAGAGATTGCCTGCCGCATCCTGCGCCAGCCCCGCAAACGGCCCGCTGCCGTCAGTGCAGTTAGCCTCGGTGCAGAAGGTGTAAAGCGTATTTTCGCTCCAGTTGCCGTTCGACGATGTCAGTTCGTAAATCGTGCCGCCGCTGTTGGCGCCGCCGTAATATCCGGTCGTGCCGTAAAGTGCGCCCGACATGCCGACAAGCACCGCGCCGCGCGGCAATCCGCCGTCGCTGCAGTTCGAAGCGCTGCAGAAATTGTACAGAATCTGAAAGGACCAGCCGCCCCGGCCGGGCGTGAGAGAATAAACGGTGCCACTTCCGTTCGTTCCGCCGGCAATGGTGGCGCCGTAGAGCGGCGACTTGCCGTCCCAGGCTGCGCCGGTGCTTTGGCCCGCATACGAAAGATCCCACGGCCCCGCGCCGTCATTGTTGTCGAAGCTGTGAAGATAGTGCAGCGCGTATTTTTTCCCGCCTTTGCTCTTCAACTCGAAAACCGCGCCGTCGCCGTTGGAGCCGCCGAAATAGACGGTGCCGAAGAGGTTGCCGCTGGTGTCGACGACCAGCGTCACGCTCGGGCCCTGATCGGATTGGCAATTCGGCGGAGTGCCGGCGCAAAAACTCTTCAGGCTTTTGAAGGTCCAGCTTCCC
>Ga0070731_10002201_pt1 | contig 18902 bp, 8 predicted proteins | sample Coa_R1_2_FD_66448 | JGI IMG/M metagenome (GOLD analysis project Ga0070731, IMG submission 66448) | Surface soil microbial communities from Centralia Pennsylvania, which are recovering from an underground coalmine fire - Coalmine... | ecosystem: Environmental > Terrestrial > Soil > Unclassified ... | reverse complement strand
GTCGCGGACGCCCCTGGACGTCCGAGATCCCTCCGTTCCCGAACAGATCCTCCTCACCGCGCCGACCGGGGCCATCTACCACAATGGCGGTCACATCAGCATCGGTCCCGACGGGAAGCTGTATCTGGGGGTGGGGGACTCCCATTCGAGCGGAGCCCAATCTCAGGATATGACCGTGGTGGGAGGAAAGATCAATCGCATCAATACCGACGGCTCCATTCCCTCGGACAATCCCACGACCTTCCAAGGGCTCGGGGGGTCCCTGGGAGCGCCGAGCTCGGTGTGGTGCTGCGGCCTCCGAAATCCGTTTTCCCATGCCTGGCAGCAGGGCACGGGCAGGTTCTTCATCAACGACGTCGGCCAGGACACCTGGGAGGAGATCAACGACGGCATCAAGGGCCGGAATTACGGTTGGCAGGGAGGAGCCACGGACGGGTTCCGGAATCTGCCCAATTTCACGGATCCCCTGTATGCCTACAAGCACGGCGGGGATGCGGGCAACGGCAATCCTCTGTCGGGGAACGTGATCACCGGGGGCGCCTTTTATAGCGGCGTCTCCGCGGGAGCCCAGTACAAATTCCCCTCCGCGTACACCGACCATTACTTCTTCGCCGACAACGGGGCGGGCTGGATCAGCCACATGGACGTGAGCACCCTGTCGATTCCAAACAATGCCGCGGGCGGGAATTTCGCCAGCGGCATCAACGGCCCCGTCGATCTGAGGGTCAACACGGACGGCGCCCTCTACTACCTCGCCATCAACAGCGGCGAACTCCGGATGATCACCTTCGGTCCGGTGAATACCGCCCCGACGATCTCCCAGCAGCCCGCGAACCAGACCGTCACCGAAGGGCAGACGGCGACGTTTTCGGTCACGGCGGGGGGCACGGCGCCGCTGAGCTTTCAGTGGCAGTCGATGCCTCCCGGGGGCGCCTTCGCGGATATTTCCGGCGCGACCTCCTCGAGCTACACCACCGGGGCGACGACCGTCGGCATGACCGGCACCCAGTACCGGGTCCGGGTCTCGAACAGCATCAACAACGTGACCAGCAATCCCGCCACCCTGACGGTGAATTATGCGCCGCCGGTGATCACGCAACAGCCTCAGAACCGCACGGTGACCGTGGGGTCGACCGCATCGTTCAGCGTCACCGCCACGGGAACGAGTCTGACCTATCAATGGCAGTCGATGCCTCCCGGGGGCGCTTTTGCGAACCTTGGAGGGGCGACCTCGGCGAGCTACACCACGCCCGCGACCACGCTCGCGATGAGCGGGACGCAGTACCGAGTGATCATCGACAATCCCGCCGCGGGGACGGTGACCAGCAACGCCGCCACGCTGACGGTGACGTCGGGCACCATACCACCGGCGATCTCGGGCCAGCCGGCGAGCGAGACGGTGACGGCTCCCGCGACGGCCACCTTCAGCGTGACCGCCACGGGGACCAATCTGACCTACCAATGGCAATCGATGGCGCCCGGTGGCGCCTTCGCGAATCTCGGAGGCGCGACGGGGGCGAGTTACACGACGCCCGCCACGACCGTGGGGATGAGCGGGACGCAGTACCGCGTGGTCGTCAGCGGTGACGGGCCGTCGGTGACCAGCGCCGCGGCCACCTTGACCGTGAACGGGCCTGCAGCGGCGACTCCCCTCATCAGCCCGAATGGCGGCACCTTTAGCGGGCCGGTGACGGTGCGGCTGTCGACCACGACGGCCGGGGCGACCATCCACTACACCCTGAACAACACCGCGCCGACCTCCGGATCGGCGGCGTATACGACTCCCGTCGTGGTTTCGGCCACCACGACCGTCCGGGCGGTCGCGATCCCTTCAGGCAACGCCAACAGCACCAGCGCGGAAGCCGACGCGGTCTTCACGATCACCGGCACGACCCCTTACGGTCTCCCGTTCCGGGACCCTCCTTCGGGGCTCAACATCCCCTCGTCGGAGGCCGGACTTCCGCCCACCCTGACCGCGACCATGCTGTTTCAGAGCCCCGTCAGCACCCTGACGCCCAGTCCCGGACTCATCCCGTTCACCGTGAACGATCCTCTTTGGTCGGACGGAGCGGTGAAGAAGCGCTGGATCGCCCTTCCGGGCAACGCCCAGATCACGTTTGCGGCAACCGGGGAATGGAGCTTCCCGGCCGGCACGATTCTCGTGAAGCACTTCGACCTGCCGATCAACGACACCAACCCCAGCCAGACCAAACGGCTCGAGACCCGGGTGTTCTACATCGATCCGGCCGGCGGCAGTTACGGAGCCACCTACAAGTGGCGGGCGGACAACAGCGACGCGGATCTCCTTCCGGGGACCGCGGCGCTGGACGAGGTCGAAACCATCACGACGGCGACCGGGACGCGGACTCAGACCTGGTCGTACCCCAGTCGCAGCGACTGCTTGAACTGTCACAACGCGGCGGCGAAGGTCGTCCTGGGACCCAAGACGCGGCAATTGAACGGCTCCTTCGCCTATCCGGGGGGGACCACGGACAATCAACTGCGGACCTGGAGCTACCTTCAGATGTTCACCGTTCCCCTGACGGAGGGGGCGATCCCGACCTATTCGGCGCTCGTGGCGGTCGGCGACGTGAATTCCACCCTCGAGAATCGCGTCCGGTCCTATCTCGATTCCAACTGCGGCCATTGTCATCGACCCGGCGGCCCTTCGGCGCCGGCCGGGTGGGATGGTCGGTATGACACGGCCTTGTCCGCGACGAACATCGTCAATGGACCGGTCAACGGGAGCACCCAGGGACTGACGAATCCGAAGATCGTCGTTCCCATGGATCCCACCAATTCGATGATGCTGTATCGAATGTTAAGCCTGACCCAGGGGGTCCGCATGCCCCAGATCGCCAGTCATGTCGTCGATGTCGACGCGACGACCACCATCACGGCCTGGATCAACACGCTGACGCCCACGGGAGGAGGCGGCGGAGGGACAGGGGGTGGCGGAACCGGCGGGGGCGGCGTCGGCGGAGGGAGCCCCGCGGCCATCAGCAAGCCGGCCAGCGTCTGGGGGAGCTGCGGGGCCACCGGCTTGGAGGTCGGAGTCCTGGGACTGATCCTGCTCCTCCGGCGACGAGTCCGCCGCTAGGGTAGAGTGGCAAAAAGCGGCCGTCTCCGGAGGGGGACGGCCGCTTCCTTCGTTCCTAGATTAGAGGGCGAGTACCCCGGAGCTGTCGCCCAGGGACGTCACCTTCACCCCCATGCGCTGCAGCAGTGCGAGCCACAGGTTGTTGACGGGGGTCTCCTTGGGGAAGCGCAGGTGGCGGCCCTGTTTGAGGGAGCCGTCGCCCTTGCCTGCGAGCAGCACGGGCAGGTTGTCGTGGTTGTGCGCGTTGCCGTCGGAATTGCCGCTGCCGTAGGCGATCAGGCAGTGGTCGAGCAGGGTGCCGTCACCTTCCTTCACGGCCTTCAGGCGGCCCAGGATGTAGGCCAGCTGGGTGACGTGGAAGGTGTTGATCTTGGCGATCTTCGCCTTCTTCGCCTTGTCATTGCCGTGGTGCGACAGGTCGTGGTGGCCTTCCGGAACGCCGATGAAGGCGTAGGGCTTGTTGCTGCCTTCGTTGGCGACGACGAAGGTCGAGACCCGCGTGACATCCGTCTGGAAGGCCAGGACCATGAGGTCGCCCATCAGTTTGATGTGCTCCTCATAGCTGGCGGGAATCCCCGTCGGCTTCGCGACGCCGTCGGGCACTTTCACCTCGGGGAGATGCATCGCGCGCTCCAGGCGCTGCTCGATGTCGCGGATCGACGTCATATACTCGTCGAGCTTTCGCTGGTCCTGCTTGGTGACCTTGCCGTTGAGGTCCTTGTAGTCCTCGCGGACCGTGTCGATGACGCTCTGGCGCCGGGCGCGCGCCTTGGCCCGCTCGGCGGCCGAGCCGCCGCCGAAAAGCCGGTCGAAGACGGACTTCGGATTGACCTCCTTCGGAAGGGGCTGGGTGGCCGACTTCCAGGACATCGTCGAGCTGTAGACGCAGCTGTAGCCGGAGTCGCAGTTGCCCGCCATCGCGCCGGCTTCGCAGCCGATCTCCAGGGAGGACAGGCGGGTCTGGTCCCCGATCGCGGCGGCCGCGGCCTGATCGACCGACACGCCGGCGCGGATGTCGCTGCCGTCGGTCTTGCGGGGCTGGGCGCCCGTCAGGTAGGCGGAGAGAGCGCGTGCGTGGTCGCCGCCGCCGTCGCCATGGGCACGCGCCTTGTCCGCCGTGAGTCCGGTCAGGATCGAGACCTCGTCGCGAAGGTCCTTCAGGGGCTGAAGGATCGCCGGGAGCTCATAATCGGCCCCCTCGGCCTTGGGGGTCCAGTCGTCCATGTTCTTGCCGTTGGGCGTATAGATGAGGCCCATCCGGACGGGGAAGGCTTCGCCGCGGGCGAAGGCGGGCGTCATGGACTCGAGCCATGGCAGCGCCACGGCGGCGCCGATGCCTCGGAGCAGGGTGCGTCGGGAAATCGGCTGGATGCTCATGCTACTCGCCCTCTAGAGATCCCGCAACCGTCCCTAATCTTGTACGTTTTTGCCCCGCCTCAAGCGGAACGGATCGCTTTTTACCACTTCGGCCACCACGCTGGAGAACTTGTAGTTGTTCTTCGCCACGGCCCCCAGCGCCTTGTCGACCGCCCGGTCGTCGTAGGGCTCCAGCCCGCGGCCGATCGCGTAGATCAGCATCTTTTCCAGCACGCAGCGCGCGAAGAGGTCCTTCTTGGCCAGGATCGCCTTTTTCAGGTCGGCCACTCCCTTGATGGCCGTGCCGTCCGGGAGGGTCCCGCCCGGATCGATGTCGAAGGCGCCGTCCTTAGTGCGCCAGGCGCCGACGGCGTTGTAGTTCTCCAGCGCGAAGCCGATCGCGTCCATCCGCGAGTGGCAGTTCGCGCACGCGGGATTCGAGCGGTGCTGCTCCATGCGCTGGCGGAGCGAGCCCGACGCCGCCGCCTGGGAATTCTCCTGGAGCTCCGGCACATTCGGCGGGGGCGGCGGCGGCGGCTGGCCCAGGATCTGTTCCAGGACCCAGCGACCGCGCTTCACCGGCGAGGTGCGCGTGGGATTCGAGGTGACCGTCAGCACGCTGCCCTGGGTGAGGATGCCTCCGCGTTCGCCGTCCAGAAGGCCGACGCGGACGAAGGCGTCCCCGCGGATCGCCTGCCCGGGCTTGGCCGGTTTGGGATCCCCGATGCGGTTCCCGTTCGTGTCGTTGATGCCATAGTGCTTCGCGAGGCGCTCGTTCAGGAAGGTGTAATCGGACGAGACCAGGTCGAGGATCGGCCGGTCCTCCCGGAGGACCGACTCCAGGAACATCTGGGTTTCCTGCAGCATGGCCTGCCGCAAGCGCTGGTTGAACGCGGGGAAGAGGCCGCCGTCGGGGGCGACAAAGCTGATGCGCTTCAGCTGCAGCCATTGCATCGCGAAGCTGTCCACCAGGGTCCGCGAGCGGGGGTCCTTGAGCATGCGGCGGACCTGGGATTCCAGGTTGTTCGAGAGCTCGTTCCGGCCCGCCAGCTTGAAGAGCTCCTCGTCCGGCATGGTATCCCAGAGGAAATAGGAGAGCCGGGACGCGAGCTGGTAGTCGGTGAGCGGATGGGCGGTCGCGGCGTCGGGCTTGTCGTCCAGCTCCATGCGGAAGAGGAACTTCGGAGAGACGAGAATCGACTCGAGCGCCCGCTGGATCCCCGACTCCCATTTCTCGCCGCCCGCCTCCACCTTGTCGACCAGCTTCGTCAGGCGGCCGACCTCGGCGTCCGTGGCGGGGCGGCGGAAGGCCCGGTCGGCGAACTGCTTCAGGATCGCCTTCGTCTGTTCCGGTTTGGCCTTGCCGGCCACCGCGCTCATCGTCTGGCGCTGGAACGGGGGGCGGGGATCGAGGGGCCCGGTGAATTGGAAGCCCTCGATCAGCACCTCGGGGACGGGCTCGCCGTCGGCGCCCTTGTAGAGGGCGACCGCCAGGCGGTCGACGCCCGAGATCGGGGGAATCTTGATTTCGTACTTCTTCGCGTCCTTCTCGTCGACCTTGCCGTCCTTTTCGGGGGCCGCGGGCACGTCGATGGTCTCGAGGATGCGGAACGGCTTCAGGCTTTGGAGCGCGGCGCCGGAGAGCTTGGCCGCGTCGGCGTCGGAGGCCGGATTTGGAACGTCCTTGCCGCAGGCCAGGACGGCGATCTTCGCCGGCTTGCCCTTCGCGTACGCGCGGAACCGGAACATGTACTCGCCGTCGGGCTGCAGGTGGTAGCCCTTGAACAGCGGGCCCGTCCGGACGGCGTCGCCCTTTTCGGCGCGCAAGGGACGGTACTTCGTCTGCGGCACGTTCGAGCTCGCGGGCTCGAGGTATTTCGCCCCGGTGTGGTTGTCCGTGGGCTTCGGCGGATCGGCCGGGAAGATGCGCTGGACGATGGTCTCCGCGGCCGTCAGGTAGCGCTCCATCAGGACGGGCGAGATCGTCAGCACGTCCCCGATGTTGTCGAAGCCGTAGCCGACGTCGTCCGAGGGGAAGTCCTCGGCCGGGTCGAAGTCGATGCCGACCAGATCCCGGACGGTGTTGCCGTACTCGGTTCGGTTGAGGCGGCGAACCGTGACCCGGCCGGGGTTGAGCGGCGCGTTGGGATCGACCCTCGCGATCGCCGCCTGGATCGCGGCCACGAGTTCCTCGCGCTCCTTCTGGCTGGGCTGGACTTTTGACTCGTCGGGCGGCATTTCGTGCGACTGGAGCTTGTTGATCGTCTCCTTCCAGATCTTGCGTTCGGCGCGCAGGGATGCCTCGGTGGTGAAGCGGACGAGGTTGAGGTCGGCTTTGGGTTTGCCCGGGGTTCCGCCGTGGCACTTGTAGCAGTACTTCGACGCGAGGGGCTGGATGGTCCTGGCGAAGACGTCGTCGGCCGGGGCGGTCTGGGAGCTGACGGGGGAGAGAACGAGGAGCCCCAGAAGGGCCGCGAAGACCAGGCTCGCCCAACGAATCAAGGTGCCTCCGTGCTAGCTGTATAACGCTCGCCGCATGGGAAATGTATATCGGACGTTACCGGGTTTGTGACGGAGCGGTGTCATGGATTCCGGGTTCGTTGAACCGGCGGCCCGATCGGGAGGGGGCGGCGGCCCGGGCGACGCAAAACCATACGGGGGACTACGCATTCAGGTACGAACGATTCTGTTCTTTCGTCCGCCCCCGCGGGTACCTACCATAGACTGATGAGACGCCTGCTGCCCCTGGTGCTCCTTCTGGCGGGGACCGCCCCCGCCGACCCGCCGCCCTTCGAGGTGCCGGACGGCTTCACCATCGAGCTGGTCGCGGGTCCGCCCCTGGTCGAGCGGCCCATCATGGCCTCCTTCGACGACCAGGGCCGTCTCTTCGTCGCCGACTCGGCCGGGGTCAACCTGAAGGGCAGCGACCTGATCAAGGATCCGCCGCACCGGATCCGGGTCCTGGAAGACACCGACGGCGACGGGAAGTTCGACACGAGCCGCGTCTGGGCGGACCAGATGGTGTTCCCCCAGGGGCTGCTTTGGCACCAGGGCGCCGTGTACTGCACGTCGCCGCCCTCGGTCTGGAAGCTCGAGGACCCCGACGGCCGCGGCGTCTGCACGAAACGGACGGAGCTGATCACGGGCCTGGCGAACACGGGGGTCGCCGACGACGCCCACGGCGCCTGTCTGGGCCCCGACGGCCGCATCTATTTCCTCCCCGGACGGATGGCCCACAACCTTCGCACGCCGGACGGAACGTTCGCGAAAAAGGCGGTCGGGCCCTGGCTGATGCGCTGCAAGACCGACGGCAGCGAGATGGAAATCGTCTGCGGCTGCCAAGGCAATCCCGTCGAGGTCGACTGGACTCCCGAAGGCGACTTCTTCATCTCGGGGACCTTTTGGGCGCCCGACTCGTACGGCGGCGGCCTGCGCGACGCCCTGATTCACGGCGTCGAGGGCGGCGAATACGCGGTGCGGGACCGGGTCTATACCGACCGCATCCGAACCGGCGACTTCCTGCCCGTGATGGTGCCCATGATCGCGACGGCTCCGGCGGGGATGATGATTGCGAAAAGCGACGCGCTGGGCTTCAAGGGCAACCTGTTCTGCACCTACTTCAATCCGCACCAGGTCCGTCGCCACGTCCTGGAGCGCGACGGCGCGACGTTCAAGTCGAAGAACGAGGACTTCATCACGTCCAAGAGCCCGGACTTCCATCCGACCGACGTCCTGGAGGACGCGGACGGGAGCCTCCTCGTGGTCGATACGGGAGGCTGGTTCCGCATCGGCTGCCCGACGTCGCAGATCGCCAAGCCCCAGGTGCTGGGGGGCATCTACCGGATCCGGAAGAAGGGTCAGCCGAAGGTGGAGGATCCCCGCGGGCGGAAGGCCGACTGGACGCAGCTCGGCGCGCTGCTCGGCGACCCGCGCTGGATGGTGCGCCAGGAGGCGATCGAGCGGGCGTCCAGGCTCAAGCCCGAGGAGATCGCGGGCCTCATCCGGGGCGGCGCGGGCGAAGCGAAGCTGAACGCGATGTGGGCGCTGACGCGCGTCGAGGGCTCCGAGGCCCGCCGGGCGATGGCCGCGTTCCTCTCGGATCCCGGAACCGAGGCGGTCCGGCAGGTGGCCTGCATCTCCGCCGGCTTGCATCGGGACGGCTTGGCCGTGCCGATGCTGATCCAGCGGCTCGCGGACCCGGCTCCGCAGGTCCGGCGCGAGGCCGCGAACGCCTTAGGCAGGATCCGGGACCGGTCGGCCGTCGTTCCGCTGCTCGAGGCGATGCGGGCCGGGGGCGATCGCTTCCTGGAGCATGCGCTGATCTATGCGCTGATCCGGATCGGCGATCGCGACCGCCTGCTGACCGCACTCCAGGATCCGAGCCCGGCGGTCCGTCGCGCGGCGCTGATCGGGCTCGATCAGATGGAGAACGGCACTCTGAAGCCGGAGCAGGTCACGCCGCTCCTGGACCCGATCGACCTGCCGCTCCAGCAGGCGGCCCTCAAGGTGATCACGTCGCATTCGGGCTGGTCGAGCGAGATTTTCGGCCTCGTGCGCGAATGGCTGTCCGCGGGGACCCTCGATCCGGAGCGTTCCGAGCTCCTGAAGGGAGTGCTCGTCTCGTTCAGCCGCGACTCCGCCATGCAGGACCTGATGGCTCAGGCGCTCCGGGAGGACAAGACGTCGCCCTCGATGCGCCTCCTGGTCCTGGAAGCGATGGCCCGCGCGCTGCCCGAGCGCTATCCCCCGACCTGGCTTGGCGAAGCGCGCTGGGCGCTGGACGATGCGGATGAGCGCGTGGTCCGGCAATCGGTCGCCCTGATCCGGGCGGCTTCGGTGGGCGATTTCGACGACGCCCTCCTCCGGATCGCCCGGGACGAGGCCCGGTCGGTGGAGCTTCGCGTGGAATCCCTTCACGCGGCCGTCCCGCGGCTCGCGAAGCTGGACGGCGCGCAGTTCCGGTTCCTGATCGGCTGCATGGAGAAGGACAAGGCGCCGCTGCTGCGGCTGTCGGCGGCCGAGGCGATGGGGAAGTCGCCCTTGGATGATGCCCAGCTCAATCAGCTGACGCCGATCCTGGCGGGGGCCGGTCCCTTGGAGATGCCCCGGGTGATCGGGGTCTATGAGCGGTCCCGGAACCTCGCGGTGGCGAAGAAGCTGGTCGGGGTCCTCGAATCGGCGCCGGGCTTCACGAGCCTGACCGCGGAGGCTCTGCGGAAGGTGCTGAAGGGCTTTCCGGACGAGGTCCGCCAGCAAGCGGAGCCGCTGGTCCGGAAGCTGGAGGTCGACACGGCGGCGATGAAGGAGAAACTCGATTCCATGGCGTCGGTGCTGGAGAGGGGCGACGCGAAGGCGGGCCGGGAGGTCTTCTTGGGCAAGAAGGCCGGCTGTACGGCGTGTCACACGGTGGCGGGCCAGGGCGGGAAGGTGGGGCCGGACCTGAGCAAGATTGGATCGATTCGCGCGCCCCGGGACCTTCTGGAAGCGATCGTCTTTCCGAGCGCCACGTTCGCCCGGGGCTTCGAGCCGTTCCTGATCCGGACGAAGGACGGGGCCATCTACGACGGGCTCATCACCCGCGAGACGCCCGACGCGATCTACCTGTTCACGTCGGAACGGCTCGAGAAGCGGATCCCGCGGGGGTCCATCGAGATCCTGCAGCAGAGCAAGGTCTCGATCATGCCCCAGGGCCTGGACAACCAGATCAGCCGCGACGAGCTGCGCGACCTGATCGCGTTCCTCGGGTCGCTCCGCTAACGAGCGTAGACCAGGGTTCCGCCGACGAAGGTCGCCAGCACTTTCGTCCGCAAAATCTCGTCCACCGGGCAATTCAGGACGTCGCGGTCGATGATGATGAAGTCCGCGAACTTCCCGACTTCCAGGCTGCCCTTGTCCTTCTCCTCGTGGTGCAGGTAGGCGTTGTTGATCGTGTACAGCCGGATCGCCTGCTCGCGCGTCAGTCGCTCCTCGGGATTCGGGAGCGCGCCGCCTTCGGTCTCCCGGGTCAGGGTGATCCACATCCCCAGCCACGGGTTCCAGGGATTCGTCGACCGGTAGGAATCGGTTCGGATCATGTGGTCGCTCCCGCCGCCGATGGTCGTGTACTCCATCCAGCTTTTGTAGGGTTGGAACCACTTCACCCGCTTCTCGCCGAGCATGCCCAGGAGCGTGGTCCCGTCCTTGTAGAGCCAGGCGGGCTGCACGTCGGCGCAGACGCCCAGCCGCTTGCAGATCTCGAGGTTGCGTTGAGAGGGAAAATTCGCGTGGGTGATGCACCAGCGCAGTTCCCGGATCGGCGTCTTCTTGTCCGTGTCGCTGTAGGCGTCCAAGAGGACGTCCATCGCGCCTTCGCCCGCCGTGTGAGCCGTCATCTGCCAGCCGCGCTTGGCCGCCTCCTCGAGAACCACGCGCAGCTGGTCCGGTTGGATGAAGAGGAGGCCGCGATAGTCCTCTTCGATGACCTGGTACCCTGGGCCTTTGGGCCAGGGCTCCCGCATGTAGGCGCTGCCATTCAGCATGCCGCCGTCGAGGAAGAGCTTGATCGGTCCGACCCGGATCCAGTCGTCGCCCTTGCCGGTCGGTCCAAAACGGCCGTCCGCGCCGGTCATGTCCTCGAGCCTCTTGATGATCTGCTCGCGGCTCCCCGACGGATTGAAGGAGGGCGAAATGGTGATCCGCGCGGTGAGCGATCCCTCTTTCTCCAGGGCGAGGAACTGATCGAGCGCGTCCCGCGAGGTGTTCCGGTCGGCGACGCTCGTGATGCCCGTCATGTTGTACAGCGCGAGCAGGTGCTTGACGGCTTCGTGCTTCGCGCCGGGCGGGCTGTCGCTGTCGACGTTCGGCGCCTGCTTGAGCAGGGCCAGGGCCGAGGATCCCCGCAGCATCCCGGTGGGCTCTCCGGTGGCGGGATCCTTGACGACGATGCCGCCGGGCGGGTTCTTCGTGTCCTTCGTGATCCCGGACACCTCCAGCGCCCTGGAGTTGGCCACGCCCGTCGGTCCCGCGTGGTACAGGACGGGGTGCTTCGCATCCGCGGCGTCGAGCTCCGCCTTGGTCGGGAAGCGCGCTTCCTTCAGCCGGGTGGGGAACGCGTAGGGCACGACGATCCAGTCCTTCTCGGGAAGGTCCCCGGCCTTCTTCCGGATGAAGGCGTAGGCATCCTGGAGGGACTTGAACTCAGGCAAGGGGGCGTTGATCTCGCTGGACGACGCGCCCATCAGGTGGACGTGGCTGTCGATGAGGCCGGGAAGCACGGGATTCCCTTCGGCATCGATGACCTGGGTCTTGCCCTGCTCGACCCAGCGGAAGATGGACTCGTCGCTTCCCATCGCCACGATGCGGCCGTCCTTGACGGCGAACGCTTCGGAGATCGAGAACTGGCCGTCGACCGTGATGATCTTCCCATGATGGACGACCAGGTCGGCGGGTCCGGCGGCGGAGTCCGGCCCCGACGAGCAGGACGCGCTCAACAGCAGGGCCAGCATCGCGACGTGCTTCATCCGAATTCTCCTTGGAGAGGCCTGCACTCTATACGCTTTGGACCCTCAGGGAAACTCTTTCAGTGCTATACTCCCGCGCGGCAGGAGTTGAAGGGGGAAGAGCGCCGGTTGCCCATCCTCCCTCTCCAGACCCTGCCCTTTTCGGAGAGGGGGGCGGTCATGCATCGGGTTCATCTCCTCGGTGGGGCCATCGTGGTGTCGGTGGCCATCGGCGTCAGCTTCATCACGAGCACCTGGGTCGCTTCCCATGCGTATCTGCAGCGGGGCGAACAGCAGGAGAAGGGCTCTCGGACGCTCGAGGTCACCGGCTCGGCAAAGAAGGCCATCGTTTCCGACCTCGCGCTGTGGTCCATCCGGGTGGCCGGGGAAGGAAAGTCCATCGAGGAGGCGTTCCAGAAAATGTCCGCTTCGGGAGACAAGATCCGCGATTTCCTGACGCAGAAAGGCTTCCCCGTCGACACGGTGAAGGCCGGCCCGATTCACACGGAAACGCACTACCGGAAGGACGAAAAAGGGAACGCCACGCGCGACATCACGAGCTACGAGCTGGTCCGGGTCTTCGACGTCCGGACGGGCGACGTCCGGCTGGTCGAGAAGGTCGCCGGGGAGGTCACCGAGATTCTGAAGTCCGGGGCGCACCTGGAAAGTCTGGCTCCCGAGTTCGTCTACACGAAGCTGTCCGATCTCAAGATCGAGATGATCGGAGAGGCGACCCGGAACGCCCGGGATCGGGCCGACCGCATCGCGAAGGAGAGCGGGTGCAAGGTAGGACCCGTGAAGGACGCTCGGGCGGGGGTCCTTCAGATCACCCGACCGTGGTCGACGGAGGTGACCCCGGGCGGCGCCAACGATACTTCCTCGGTGGAGAAGGACGTGACGTCGGTCGTTCACCTGTCGCTGGTGATCGAGCGGTAACGGCTCAGGGTTTCCCGAGAGTCTCCAGAAGGTCGGCGGCGCGGCGGTCGCTGGGATTGATCTCGAGGGCCTTTCGGCAGGAGGCCCTGGCCTCTTCGGTTCGGTTCAGGCGCCACAGGCACAGCGCGAGCTGGACGTGCGGGGCGGAAGAGTCGGGACGGAGGGCGATGACGTCGGGCCAGAGCTTGGCCGCTTCCGCGTAGTTCTGGTCGATCTGGTAGGACCGGGCGAGGCCCGTGACCGCGTCGCCGGAAGCGGGATCGGCCTCCCGTGCCGCCCGGTACGCCTGGCGGGCCTCTTCCGCACGGCCCGTCTGGGTGAAGGTTTCGCCCATCAGGATGCGGGCGCCGACGTAGCACGAGGCGCCGCGAGGAATGCGCCGCAACAGCTCGATCGCGCCCCGGGCATCCGCCGCATGGAGGCGGCTCTGGGCCTTGAAGAGGACCGCCTCGGCGACGAAGTCGAGAAAGACGGCGGTCCGCGGATCCCGGGAAAGGGGTGACGGGGAACGCTCCAAGGTCTCCAGGGCTCGGTCGGGGTCGTCCACGTGGAGTCGCACGGCTTCGGCCAGCAGACGGCGACTTTCGCGCCGCCGGTGGATCTCCCCCAGGAGGAGGTCGCTGACTCCGGTATACAAGGCGCGAACCGGCGACTCCTTCCGGAGGCCGTCGAGCCACTCCAGCACCTGCGGCCGGGTGTCTTGTCCCATGGACCGGGGCGCCGTGTACTCGAGGAAGCAGCGATCGTCAGTGACGATGGGTCCTGGGCCCAGGGTCGCCCGGGCCTGGACGGCGTCGGTCACCAGATGGCCCAAGAGAACCGGGACTCTCGGCGACCCGGTGCCGACGTAGTCCTCGAGGGCCCGGGTGGATGCCAGCCGGTCCTCCAGCCCCGCCAAATCCGTTTGGAGCGGATCCAGGCTCCCGAGCAAGAGATAGTCGTGGCCGGGGAACACCTCCCAGACGCTGCCGTGGGGATACACCGAGTAGAAGGTCCGCATCACGTCCTGCAGATTCTCAGGCGAGAGCCAGTAGGCGTGAACCCACTGGCAGAAGATCCCGCCGGGGGCCAGCCGCCGGGACGCTTCCTGGAAGAAGTCCTGCGTGAAGAGATTTGCCATCCCGCTGACCCAGAGGTTCGACGGCTGGGAGACGATGACGTCGTAGGCGTCCCGTCCGAACAGGAGGGCATTTCTGCCGTCGCCCACGATGACGTGGACGCGCGGGTCTTGGAGGACGCCGCCGATGGCCTCCTTGAAATGGGCCGCTCCCCGGATCACGGCCGGTGACAGTTCGACGCAGTCCAATCGCTCCAGCGGATGCTTCGCCATCGCGGCCAGGGTCAGTCCGCCGCCGAGCCCGATGCACAGCGCGCGCTTGGGTCTGGGGTGGTGGACGAGCGCGAGATCCCCGACGAACAGCATGTTCGCGCGGTCCGTCGGTCCCGTCGACGCGTCGGACTTGCCGTTCACCTTCATGGTGAGGATGCCGTTCTGCTGGCGATGGATCGTGACGAGGCCGTAGGCATCCCCGTACTGCCCAAGGAGCTCCGTGTCCCGCCGGAGGTAGTCCCGGAGGCTCTCCTTCTGGCCCTCGGCGCTGCGCAGGTCCGCCGCCCCGTAGATGAACGGTCCGCTGGCCATCACCTTCGGGTCCCAGGCCGGAAGCAGGATCCATCCCAACGCCGCCGCGGCGACCGGGATCGCCGCGGGCCAGCGCCGGGGCAGGAAGAGGACCGCCGCGAGTGCCAGGTTGAGCGTCGCGGCCAGCTTCACCGTCGACGCCAGCCCCAGCCACGGGACGAGGGCGAAGGAGCCGGCGAGGGATCCGACGATGGACCCGAGCGTGTTGGCGGTATAGACGGCTCCGACGGAACGGCCCACGGATCGGCCCGGCCCCGCGGCCCAGCGAATCGCGAGCGGGAACACCGCTCCCATGCACAGCGTCGGCGCCAGGACGAAGAGCGCGATGTACCGGGTTTGCGTCCACAGCTGCGATCCATAGTCGCGTCGCATGCCGTCGACGAGCGGGGCGACCGCGAGCGGCAGATCTCCGAGCGCCGGGAGGAGGACGATCGCGAACCCTCCGATGGCGACCTGGACGATCCCGAGCGCGGCCGGCATGTCCTTTAGTCGGGGCAGGAGGAGCGAGGCCAGGGCGCTGCCGAGCGCGAGGCCGAGGATGAAGGCCGTCAGGATGAGCGTGAACGCGTGGACGGTCGATCCCAGCGCGAGGACCAGCGACCGGGTCCAGGCGATCTCGTAGAGCAACGCGGCGACGCCCGATCCCGCGGCGACCGCGAGCGGCAGGAGCGGGGGCCTCGCTTCCACCGGCGGGGCGGCGGTCCGCTCGCCGCCGCTCCTCTTCGACAACGCCCAGGACGCCAGGGCGATGGCGAGGTTCAGGATCGCCGCCAGGCCCGTGGTCCGTCGCAAGCCGAGATCCGGGACCAGCCAGAAGCCGGCCGCCAGGGTCCCCAGGACCCCGCCCAGCGTGTTGATGGCATACGCCCGGCCGGCCTCGCGGCCGGCGCGGTCGACCGACGACGACAGGAAGCGCGCGAGGATCGGCAGCGTGGCGCCCATCAGGGTCGTCGGGACGAGCAGGATGGCCGCGACCAGGAGGATGCGCAGGAGGCCATAGAGCGCGGGGACGTCGTTCCAGAGAAGGCGAAAGAGCGGCTCGCTCGCCCAGAAGAGGGCGGGGACGAGCAGGGCGGACAGGCCGACCGCTCCCTCCAGAAGTCCGTAGAGGGCCAGGAGCCGACCCCCGCTGCGACGGTCGGCCTGGCGCCCGCCCCACCAGCCCCCCAAGGCGAGGCCGCCCATGAAGACCCCGACCACCGTCCCGACCGAATGCGTCGTGTTGCCGAGGACGGTGCCCGCGGAGCGGATCCAGACGACCTCGTAGAGCAGGCCGCAGACGCCGCTGACGAAAAAGAAGGCGAGGACCAGGGAGCGCATGAGAATCGAGTTCCTTTACGGTCGCCGAATCACTTTAACGCACTCAGGAAGAGATTCGCGAACTGGATCTTCTCTCCGCTCGCCTGGAAGGCGATCGGATGGGGGGCCGTCGCCGGGGAGATCGTGTGGGTCTTCTTCCTGCCATCCTGGTTCACGCTGCACTGGTCGCCCTGGACCGCCACGATGATGCGGTCCCACTGGCCGGCCTTCACTTCGGCGCTCAGGCTCACCGTCGAGTCTCCCAGATGAAGCTCGAGATTGCCGTTCTTCGAGCTCTTCCAGTCGAACACCAGCAGGAAGTTCTGGACCGATCGTTCCGTGCTCAGCAGGCCCGCGTGGGCGGAGCCCTCGAGCACCCAGTCGTTTGCCTTCCAGCCATCCGTCCCCGTCCAGCCCCGAAGGTCGAGCCCCGTATACAGCGACTGCAAGCCCTGGTATTCCTCGGCGATCTCCTGGGGCGGGGGATTCGTCGAGGGCAGCTCCTTGAGGCGGAGGTTTCGGAAATGGCACGGGGCTCCCTCCGACTCCAGGCACAGATAGCCCTTTCGCGGATCGCACTTCGTGCCCCCGGACACTTCCTTCCCGTTGACCTCCAGTTTCACGGTCCCGTCGTTGACGACGACCCGGTAGTGGTTCCAGTGGCCAAACGGATACGCGCGCTTTTCGCTGGGCAGGCAGCGCATCCAGCCGGCGGGATGGGGCCGGTCGGGCACGAACGTCGCGCCGTGGATCGAAAAGATGTCCCCTTGGCCCGTCCACAGCCCCTTGGGATCGTCGCCGTCGAGCACCTGGATCTCGTGGCCTTTGGTGAACGGCTGGCCTTTCACCGGCATCGCCCCGCTGTGGATGAAGAATCCGGAGTTGCCGCCTTTCTGCAGATGCATCCAGTCGAATTCGACGATGTAGTTCTCGTACATCCGCTCGGTCCGGAGCACTCCGGTGGGCTTCCCGCTGATCACGATCAGACCCTCCGAGGCCCGGAAGGTCTCGGGCGCGCAATTCACCCGGACCCAGCCGCTGAGGTCCCGTCCGTTGAAGAGGGGGACGAAGCCGTCGTCTGCCGAAGAAGGCCTCGCGCCTCCGCCACAGCCCAGGGCCAGCGGCAGCAGCAGAACGGAGAGACCGCGCATCCTCATCCTCCTGGCGGGAATTCCCGGGGGATCGTAGCGATCCGTAGCCCCGAGCGCCACCAATCCCACGCTCTTAGCGAAGCAGGTCCGCGATCGCGCCCTTGAGGAGGACTTCGGTGGGCGGACCGACCAGCGACCAGGTGGGCTCGTAGCCGCCTTCCGCATGGGCCGCGTCGGTGCAGATGTAGCCGGGTCCCCCTTCGCCGTAGCCGGCGACGGCGACGAAGCGGTCGGGCCGAAGCGATTGGGCAAAGAGCTGGAACTCGACGAAGGGTTCGCCGGGCAGGTGGAGGATGTCGAGCGAACCGATGCGCAAGCGGCCGATGTCGACGGCGGGCCGGGCTCGGACGCGATCGGCCCACGCGAGGCGGATCGCGGCGGCTTGCCGCTGGTCGGGCGGCGCCGCGGGGTCCTCGAGAGTCCTCCGCAGCCGTTCCGGGGAGTTGGCCTCATCGGTCTTGGGAGGGAGGCGGACGTCGACCGTCTTCCAGGAGAAGGAGCGGACGCGCTCCTTCGTCGTCGCCGCGATCGAGCGGATCATTCCGGAATAGAGCTGCTTGGAGAGCTCCTGACGCCTCTCGGGGGCGCCGTCGTTGTATTTCCCCGCGGTCACGTCTCCCGCGCAGCCGGTGAAGTAGATCTGGGCCACGCCTTCCTCGCCCTCGAGATACGAGCGGGCCAAGCCGGGCGTGTCGGGCTGGACCTTGCCGTCGCCGTAAATGCATTGCGGGTGGGACGCGTAGTAGTGCATCCGCACGAGCGCGATCTCCCCGTCATAGAACGTGACCGTCTTCAGCCACGGGTCAATTCGTCCCTCGGGTTGGGCCCGCAGGGCCTCGGATTTCGTGAGGGCGTAGCGGACCTGGATCTTGCCGTCGGGGCCGACGACCCGGCGGGTGGAGGCGAAGCGCTCGACCTTGGCCTGTCCCACGCCGATGTGGGTGAACGGCTCCAGGTGGTGCACCGCGGTCTCGACCGCATGGGCGGCGTCCGTCGTCATCCGCGCCATCCAGTCCAGATCGAGGTGCTTCAGGGGTTTCGACGTCGCCGAAAGAAGCTCTTCGGCCCGGGCGTCGACGAGCGGGGCGCTGTGGGTATGGGTCATGTGGAGGGAGACCTGGGTGACCGGGACTCCCGCCGCGGCCGCGATCTTGCGGCGAAAGAGGTCGTACGCCGCCCCGCGGAGGACGCACCAGTCCATGGCGCCCAGGACGAGCCGGGTACGCCCGTCGTCCAGGACGATCCCCTTGAGCACCATGGGCTGGACGATCTCCTCCGCGGTGCCCTTGATGAGCGGATGGCCCAGAGGCGGAGTGACGTCGGACGCGAAGAGGGCGAGCCTCAGGTCCGGGGCACCGGCCGGCGCGGGCGCTGCGCAGCCGAGCAGGAGGACGAGGCCTAGTGAGGCTTTGGCCATTGCAGGTGCCGGTGCAGGAACTCGAACGTCCCGACCCCGTTGATCTTGTGCGGGCCGTCGAAGACTTCGATCTGGGTGCGGTCTCCGATCTTCAGCTCGTCATAAAGCCGCTTCACCTTGGCGTACTCGTAGGCGACCTTCTCGTCGGGAGCGACGCCGTCGCCGTGGCCGCGCTCGACCATGAAGGGCCGCGGCGCGATCAGGGCCGCCATCTCGGCGTAGTTGAAGGTGTTGCCGAGGTTCCATTCGAACATCTCGTACTCCCCCGTGGTGACGTAACTGTAGGGGCTGTCCAGCGCCGCGTTCTTCCAGATCCACTCGTTGAAGTCGGCGGAGCAGATCGACAGACAGTAGCGGGGGATCGCCGCCGGAACCCGCATGGCGGTCTTGCCGCCATAGCTGAGCCCGTAGAAGGCGATCCGATGCGGATCGACGAACGGCTGGGAGGCCAGCCACTGGGTGATCACCTCATGCTGGGGGATGATGATGGAAAACAGATGCTTGCCCAGGAGGTTGGCCTTGC
>Ga0070731_10002200_pt1 | contig 18903 bp, 21 predicted proteins | sample Coa_R1_2_FD_66448 | JGI IMG/M metagenome (GOLD analysis project Ga0070731, IMG submission 66448) | Surface soil microbial communities from Centralia Pennsylvania, which are recovering from an underground coalmine fire - Coalmine... | ecosystem: Environmental > Terrestrial > Soil > Unclassified ... | reverse complement strand
CGTCCACGGTGCTCCACAAAAGCCAAGCAACGCGACAGTAGGCGGCAATTGCCGCTTGGTACTGACAATCGTTTCATAGACCGGAGTGAGCTTAGCTTGATCAATTTCCGACCGCACTCGGTGCAACGCCGAAGGCGCATCAAGTGCATCAAGCCGCGGTCCTTCGCCTTCCTCAAAGCTCACGCGCTGACCGAGCGCATACGGCACCACCAAAATATCGGAAAACACGATCGCAGCATCAAATCCAAATCGCCAGATCGGTTGCAACGTCACTTCCGCCGCCAATTTCGGATTAAAACATAGATCGAGAAAACTTTTCGTCCTTTCCCGAATTGCCCGATATTCCGGCAGATAGCGTCCAGCCTGACGCATCAACCAGATCGGAGGAACGGCAACTCGTTCACCTCGTAAAACCCGAATGAGAGGTTTGTTCACTGCAGGAACCGGGTTCGCTTTAATCCTAACTCAACTAGAGTCTTAGAATCTGTTGTAGTGTCTGAACGGTTGATTGGACTCATACATTTCGTTTCACATTCCATCCATGACTTACCCACATATCCTCGGTATTATTCATTTATAGGATTGCCGACGGTTAGCGATGATTATCGCCATTTCTACAGCCGATTTCGGTGTGGTTCAGCGGTATCGTCCACATTTCACCGATGCGCCGATAGGGTACCGATTCTTAGTGTTGGCACGGCACGGGTGTGGACGGCGGACAGGTTTATGCGCCTATAGTGCTTGCACCCCGAGAAAAGCCATGGCCTTCTGCACAGTCGTCGACAGCTTTTCCCATCGAGTTCGATCCATTCTATGGCGCTTGCGGCAGGCTATTTTCACCTTCATCTGATCTCTGACGCGACCGGCGAGACCTTGATTACGGTCGCTCGCGCGGCAGCAGCGCAATATGCCAAAGTCATGCCGGTCGAGCATGTGCATCCACTGGTTCGGACCCAAAAGCAGCTTGATCGCGTATTGGTCGAGATTGAAGAATCGCCGGGTATTGTCCTCTATACCCTGCTCGAAGAAAACCTGGTCGGACGGCTGGAAGCGAAATGCCGCGCGCTCGGCCTGCCGTGCCTGTCGATTCTCGGACCGGTCCTGCATCTATTCCAAGCCTATCTCGGCGCGGAATCGACCCACAAAGTCGGCGCCCAACACACGCTCAATGCCGAATATTTCCGCCGCATCGACGCGCTGAACTACACGATGCTTCACGACGATGGTCAACAGACCGATGATCTCGAAGAGGCCGATGTCGTGCTGGTTGGAGTTTCGCGGACCTCGAAAACGCCGACCTCCATTTATCTCGCCAATCGCGGGGTGAAGACGGCGAACATACCATTGGTGCCGGGAGTGCCGCCGCCCCCACAGGTGGAGCGATTGAGCCATCCGCTCGTGGTCGGTCTCTTTGCGACACCTGAACGGATCGTGCAGATCCGGCAAAATCGGCTCCTTGGGCTCAAAGCCCATCGCGATGACGACCGATATATCGACCGCCGGGCCGTCGCCGAAGAAATCGCCGCTTCACGTAAGCTCTGCACCAAACATAACTGGCCGGTAATCGATGTGAGCCGCCGTTCAATCGAAGAGACCGCGGCTGCGGTACTTGCTTATCTTGGCGAGCGCCGTCGGCAGCGGCCGTCGTGAGCGCCGCCGATGACGCTCTGGCTCGCCGCGGAACCGCTGCTGCTGGCCTCGCGCAGCAAGGCACGGCGGATGTTGCTCGCCGCCGCCGGGATACCGGTTGAAGTCCGCCCGGCCGATCTCAATGAACGCAGCTTGGCGGCGGCCGCCTCCTCCCCGGCGCCCGGCGCAATTGCGCTGCATCTGGCGCGTGGAAAAGCATGCACCGTGGCGGCGAACTGGCCCGCCCGGCTAACGCTCGGCGCCGATCAGACGCTCGCGCTTGGCGCCGAGTGCTTTGCTAAACCGGCCGATCGGACGGCAGCGCGGGCGCAATTGAGTGCGCTGCGCGGACGGACGCACGAGCTGCACTCGGCTGTTGCCTGCGTGACAGACACGAAAGTCCTCTTCGAACATGTCGGGATTGCGCGGCTCGCCATGCGCTCGTTTTCCGACGAGTTCCTCGACCATTACCTTGACGCCGCCGGCAGCGCTGCAACTGAGAGCGTGGGCGGCTACCAAATCGAAGGCCTCGGCATCCAACTATTCGAACGCATCGACGGCGATTATTTCACGGTATTGGGATTGCCGCTGCTGCAGGTCTTGGATTTCCTGCGCCGCCAGGGCTGGCTCGCGCAATGAGCGGGGAGGGCCCATTCATTCTTTGCCTGACCGGCTCGCTGGGCATGGGTAAATCGACCGCCGCCAAATTCTTTGCCGCAGCCGGCGTGCCGGTGCACGATTCGGACGCGGTCGTCCATGCGCTCTACGAAGGCGAAGCCGTGCCCTTGATCGAACAGGCATTTCCGGGCTCGACCGCGGGCGGCAAGGTCGACCGCTGCAAGCTCGCCACGATGGTGCTTACCGACGGCGCGGCGCTCGGCCGGCTCGAGGCCATCGTCCATCCGCTGGTTTTTGCTTCGCGGGAAAGGTTTCTCGCCGAGGCGCAGGCGCGCGGCGCGCCCATCGTCGTTCTCGACGTGCCGCTTCTATTCGAGACCGGCGCTCAATGCCGTTGCGATGCCACCGTGGTGGTCTCGGCGCCGCCCGAGGTGCAGCGTCGTCGCGCTTTCGAGCGGCCCGGCATGACCGAGGACAAATTCACCGCCATCCTCAACAAGCAGATGCCGGATTCGGAAAAGCGTCGGCGCGCCGATTTCATCCTCGATAGTTCACAGAGCTTCGACCACACCCGCGCTCAAATTCGCGACATTTTGCAAAGCGTGGCTAAAATGCCGCGACGGCGCCGCTGATTCGCATCGGGCAGGGTTCAATGCGCGAGATCGTTTTTGACACTGAGACCACCGGGCTTGATCCGCTGCAGGGCGATCGCCTGGTGGAAATCGGCTGTATCGAGCTCTTCAATCGGTTTCCGACCGGCAAAACCTTCCACAGTTATTTCAATCCCGAGCGTGACATGCCGGAGCAGGCGCGGGCGATCCATGGCCTGACCGGCGAATTTCTCAATGATAAGCCCCTGTTCGCCCACAAAGTGGAAGAACTCGTCGCCTTTCTCGGCGACGCGCAGCTGGTTGCGCATAACGCGATGTTCGATCTCGGTTTCCTCAACGCCGAATTGGAACGTGCCGGGCGCGGCGTAGTCAGCCGCGATCGGATAATCGATACCCTTCTCATCGCGCGCCGCAAGCACCCCGGCGGCGCCAACCGCCTCGACGACCTGTGCGAACGTTATGCGATCGACAATTCGCGGCGCACCAAGCATGGCGCGCTGCTCGATGCCGAACTCTTGGCGGAAGTTTATGTGGAGCTGATCGGCGCCCGACAAGCGCAGCTCATTCTTTCACAAGCCGCAACGCCGGCCTCTACCGGCGGCGTGGCGATCGTGCTGCGCGAGCGGCCAATGCCGCTGGCCGTTCGCCTGACGCCTGAGGAACGCGCGGCGCACCGTCGGTTCGTCGCCAGTCTCGGCGACAACGCCATCTGGCGCGATTACGTCAGCTTGGATTGAGCGAGGGTCCCGGGGACAAGGGTTGCGCGCCGGCGATCCGCTGGCGATACAGCCCGACGAAATCCACCGGCTCCAGCAAAAGCGGCGGGAAACCGCCATTGCGTGTCGCGGTGGCGACGATTTCGCGCGCAAACGGAAACAACAGACGCGGGCATTCGATCATCACAGTCGGCTGCAGGCTGTCGGCCGGCACGTTGAGCAAGCGGAATATTCCCGAATACGCCAATTCGAAGCCGAACAGCAGCAACCCCTGGGATTCCGCTTTGCCCTCCAGCCGCAGTGTCACTTCGATATCGGTCTCGGTCAGGGGCGCGGCATCCACGCCGATGTTGATGTTGATAGCCGGTTGCTGCGAACTTGGCGCCATCGAGCGCGGAGCGTTCGGATTTTCGAACGAAAAATCCTTTACGTATTGTGTGAGAACGCCGATCTGCGGCACCGGCGTTTGCGCCATTCCGGTCTGCGGCGCGGGGCCGCCATTGGTCGCTGACATACTCGTCTCCGGCCTATGTATTGCGGCTTGGCTAACATAAGGGCAAGGAACGAACAATGCCGGCAATGTCGGCGCGGCACGACATTTATGGCCTGCTATCGGTGCTGATTTCGACGGATTTGCCCAAAAGGGTGTCACTCCAGCCGGCTTCGATCATTGGCGTGGCAATTCCGATCGTTTAATCTCTCGACTCGGCACGCGTTGGCCACGATCCGCAGCTACTGGATGGGTGCCGTTGCGTGCCTACATAGTACGTGGAGCCGGGTTTCCTGCCACGATCGGTCGCGGTTCGAATCGACGTTGCAACCTACCGTGCCGCTACAAGCGCTGCCGAAAGAATGTCCGACGTGTTCGACATCTATACCATCATCTTCCTGGCGCTGGCGGTATTCATATTCCTGCGCCTGCGTAGCGTATTGGGTCAGCGCACTGGCCGTGAACGCCCGCCCTATGATCCCTATTCGGCACGCGATGCCGTGCGCAGCCCGGCGACCGACAAGGTGGTGACGCTGCCGCCGCGCGCCACTGAAACACCGGCGCCGGCGGCCGAAGCCCCGCAGGCTTCGGCTGAGCGCTGGAAGGACGTGGCCGAGAGCGGGTCGACCGTCGCGGCGGGTTTGGATGCGATCGCGGCCGCCGACCCCAGTTTTGATGCGAAGCATTTCATCACCGGCGCGCGCACCGCCTACGAGATGATCGTGACGGCTTTTGCCGGCGGCGACCGCCGCCAATTACGCAGTCTGCTGTCGCGTGAAGTCTTCGACGGTTTCGATGCCGCGATCACCGAGCGCGAGCGCCGCAGCGAGACCGTTGAAACGCGCTTTGTCTCGATCGAGGCCTCGACCATCACTGCCGCCGAATTACGCAATCGCAGCACGGCGCAAATCACGATCCGCTTCATTTCGAAACTGGTTTCCGCAACGCGGGACCGTGCCGGTACTGTGATCGACGGCAACGCCGACAAGGTGACCGACGTTACGGACGTGTGGACCTTCGCGCGCGACATTGCCTCGCGCGATCCAAACTGGAAAGTGGTCGCAACCGAAGCCGGGCAATGACCAATGACGGCGCCATGCGGCGGCTTGCGTCCGTTCATTCTGTTGCTGGGTACGCTCGGTCTTTTGACGTCCGCATATGCCCAGGAGCGCGCGCCGATCATATTCCCGGGTACGCAATACGAACCCGTCGTTTGGACGGATCTCGACGGCTGGGACAACGACGACCACGCTGCGGCGTTTGCCGCCTTCCTGGCGAGTTGCCGCGCGCTCGATAAAAGGCATGGTCAGGATCGCGAATTGACGGCAATTCCCGTGGCGCTCAAGGAAATTTGCGAGCGCGCGCGGCTAGCCATTCCGCTCGACGAGGCGGGCGCGAAAAAATTCTTCGAGGACAATTTTCGGCCCGTCCGCATCCACCGGCTCGGCGACGCCACGGGATTTCTCACCGGCTATTACGAGCCCATCATCGACGGATCGCGCGTGCCGACCGGCGCGTTTACGGCGCCGCTCTATCGTCGGCCGCCAAATCTCGTCGTTTCCGGATGGCGCAAGCTCGGCAAAGACGCCTTTCCGAACAAGGGCGCGCTTGTTGGCCGCCGCGTCGGCAGGCGCAAGATCGTGCCCTACTACACCCGCGCCGAAATCGAGGATGGCGCACTCGATGGTTGGCATCTCGAAATCTGCTATCTGCACGATCAGGTCGACGTTCTGTTTGCGCAAATCCAAGGTTCAGCCCGGATCAGACTGGAAGACGGCACCATCCTGCGCGTCAATTACGATTCACATAATGGTTGGCCCTACACGCCCATCGGCCGCATCCTCGTCGACGACAAAGTTATGACCAAGGATCAGGTGTCGATGCAGAGCATCCGCGCTTGGATGGAAGCGAATCCGGATCAAGCCAAAGAGGTACGCCGGCAAAATAAAGCTTATGTGTTCTTCCGCATTACGGATCTCTCAACGGAAGATGAAGCGGTCGGCGGCGAGGGCGTAGAGCTAATGCCTGGCCGTTCGATCGCGATCGACCGAGCGCTGCACGCCTACGGCACGCCGTTTTTCATCGAGGCCGCCCTGCCGATTGCCAACCAGAAGGCGGAAACCAAGTTCGATCGCCTCGTTATCGCACAGGACACCGGGTCGGCGATTGTCGGACCGGCGCGCGCCGACATTTATTTCGGCGCCGGCGACGAAGCCGCCCGCATTGCCGGCCGGATCAAAAATGCCGGCGAGTTCATCATGCTGATCCCGCGCGAACTCGATCCGGTAGTAGCCGGGCGCAATATGCCGCTGCCGCCGGAACGTCCGCGCATGTTCAGTTCCAGCTCGGACACCGTAGAAGATCCCGCAGTTGTCGATCCAACGGCGGACGAGACGCCGCAGCCACAGGCGATTGCCCTCACGCCGGCCTCCTCCCCGAAAGGGAAAGCCAAAACGCGACGTAAAAAATGAGCGGCCGCCGTAATCTGAGCGATGAGGAACGCGCGCTGTGGGCTGGTTTTGCACGTGTGATCAAGCCGTTGCGACCCGCCAAGGCGCCGCCGCCGAAGCCGATTGTCGCCAGCGCCAAGGCGGCTGCCGCGCGGCGGGAGCCGCCAGCGCGGCAGGAACAGCCGACCGCCAAATCGTTGCGGCTCGCGCCGTTCGACCGCCGGCTTAAGCAGCGCGTGTCGCGCGGCCGTGACGCTATCGATGCCCGGATCGATCTGCACGGCATGACGCAGCGCGAAGCTCATGCCGCGTTGCTTCGCTTCCTGCGGCAAGCTCAGGCGAATGAAGCCAAGGTCGCGCTCGTTGTCACGGGCAAAGGCGCGGGTAAAGACGCGCACGATCCAAGCACGCGCGGCGTGCTGCGTCGGCAAGTGCCGATGTGGCTCGCGTTGCCCGAATTCCGCCACTTCGTCGTCGGCTTCGACGAAGCTCATCCGAGCCATGGCGGGCAGGGCGCCCTCTATGTGCGCTTACGGCGTGCTCGATATAACTTGCTTGTTAACCCTGACGCCTAGAAAGCCACGCGAGCTGCAAGAATTGGTCAACTTCGTCTGCGAGAAACGGGTTTCGCAACGCCGCGCCGTTGTTCGCAGGGGTGTTCATGTCCGACAATCTCGCCGCGCCGATGAAGGCCGCCTCGACGCGAGGCAGCGTCACCGATACCCGCGTCCTCGCCCAGGTTGAGAAATGGATGGCGTTGATCCGCGAGATCAAGCAACAGCCGGCAAAGAACTAATCGATCTTGATTCCCGCGGATGTGATTACCGCGCTCCACTTCGCGGTGTCCGCCTTCAGAAACCTGCCAAGTTCGTCCGGCGAAGAGCTCGCCGCCTTATAGGCGGTATTGGCGAGCTTGGCGACCATCGCCGGCTCGGCGAGAGCCTTAACGACCCCGGCGTTGAGCTTCTGCACGATATCGGAAGGCGTCTTGCCCGGCGCGAATATACCCTGCCAGGACTCGACCACGTATCCGGCAATGCCGGATTCGGCGATCGTCGGCACATCGGGCGCCGCCGGCGATCTCTGCGCGCCGGTCGATCCGAGCACACGCACCTGGCCCGATCGCGAAAAATTCAGCAATTCGCCGCTGCCGAAATAACAATCGATACGGCCGGGAATGAGATCGATGAAAGCAGGCGCCGCGCCGCGGTAGGGCGCGTGCGTCAGCTTGATCTTGGCCATCTGCATGAACAGCATTTCGGCGAGATGCGGACCGCTGCCGGTGCCGGGAGAGCCGATGATGAGCTTGCCCGGGTGAGCCTGCGCCGCGGCGACGAATTCCATGACCGTCTTGGCCGGCTCGGAGTTCGGCACGAACATGAAAAAAGGAAATTTCGCGACCAGCGAGACTGGCGCGAGATCGGTCATCGGATCGTAGTCGAGCGCGCGATAGAGCGCGGCGTTCGCTGAAAGCGACGAGGTTCCGAAGAGGATCGTGTAACCGTCGGGTTCGGCGTGGGCGACGAATTCGTTGCCGATATTGGTGCCGGCGCCGCCTTTGTTGTCGACGACGACCTGCTGACCCCAGATTTTCGACAGCTGCTCGGCAACGATCCTCGCGTTGGTATCGGTCGGTCCGCCGGCCGCGATCGGCACGATCATGTGCACGGCGCGGTCGGGCCACGCCGCGGCCTGCGCTGCGGATGCCATATTCGGCACCAGCGCGGCTGCCGCGGATTGGGCGACGAATCGGCGACGCGTCAGCATGGCCGGCCCCGGCTGTATCGGCGGCAAGCTTAGCGGCAAATGCCGCCCGACGCCACGCGGGGGCACCGCGTCACAATGACCGCCGGGGGACGCCTGGCTACAGAATAAACCGGCTCAGGTCCGCGTTTTTGGCGAGATCGCCAACGTGCTTATGCACATAGGCGGCGTCGATCTTGACCGTCTCGCCGGAACGGTCGGGCGCGCCGAACGACACCTCATCGAGCACGCGTTCCATCACCGTCTGCAAGCGCCGCGCGCCGATATTTTCGACGCTTGAATTCACCGCCACCGCGATATCGGCCACGGCATCGATAGCATCTTCCGCGAAGTCCAGCGTCACGCCTTCGGTCGCCATCAGTGCGATGTATTGCTTGATCAGCGAAGCTTCCGGTTCGGTGAGGATGCGCCGCATATCGTCGCGCGTCAGTGGCTTCAGCTCGACGCGAATCGGCAACCGACCCTGCAACTCGGGCAATAGGTCGGACGGTTTCGAAATATGGAACGCGCCCGAGGCGATGAAGAGAACATGGTCGGTCTTCACCGAGCCATGCTTGGTGGCAACCGTGGTACCCTCGATCAACGGTAACAGATCGCGTTGCACCCCCTCGCGCGACACGTCGGCGCCGACCCGGCCATCGCGCGCGCAAATCTTGTCGATCTCGTCGAGGAACACGATGCCGTTGTTCTCGACCACTTTGATCGCTTCTTGGGTCAGTTGATCGGTATCGAGCAATTTGTCGGATTCCTCATTGATCAGGATGTCGAAGGAATCCTGCACCGTGACGCGCCGCGTTTTGGTGCGGCCACCGCCGAGCTTGCCGAAAATGTCGCCGATCGAAATCGCGCCCATCTGCGCGCCCGGCATACCGGGAATATCGAACAACGGCATGCCGCCGCCCGCGGCCTGCACTTCGATTTCGATCTCCTTGTCGTTGAGCTCGCCGGCGCGCAGTTTTTTGCGGAAGGTCTCTTTGGTCGACGCGCTCGCATTGGCGCCGACCAGCGCGTCGAGCACGCGATCCTCGGCGGCTTTCTGCGCGCGGGCCTGAACGTCCTTGCGTTTTTTCTCGCGTGTCAAACCGATGGCGACCTCGACCAGATCGCGCACGATCTGCTCGACATCGCGGCCGACATAACCGACCTCGGTGAATTTGGTCGCTTCGACTTTAAGAAACGGCGCACCGGCGAGCTTCGCCAGACGCCGCGAAATCTCGGTTTTGCCGACGCCGGTCGGCCCGATCATCAAAATGTTCTTGGGCTGCACCTCCTCGCGCAACCGCTCGTCGAGCTGCAGCCGGCGCCAGCGGTTGCGCAACGCAATCGCCACCGCGCGCTTGGCGTCGGATTGCCCGACAATGAAGCGGTCGAGCTCGGAGACGATTTCGCGGGGGGAGAAGTCGGTCACGCTTTCAACGTTTCCACGGTCACATTGCGGTTGGTGTAGACGCAGATTTCGGCGGCAATATCGAGCGCGCGACGCACGATCGCCTCGGCATCGAGCGACCCGTCGACCAACGCGCGCGCGGCGGCGAGCGCGTAATTGCCGCCGGAGCCGATGCCGACGATGCCGGCCTCGGGCTCGAGCACGTCGCCGGTGCCGGTGAGCACCAGCGATACGTCCTTGTCGGCAACGATCATCATGGCTTCGAGCCGCCGCAAAAAGCGGTCGGTGCGCCAATCCTTGGCGAGTTCGACCGCGGCGCGGGTCAACTGGCCGGGATATTGTTCAAGCTTGGACTCCAGCCGCTCGAACAGCGTGAACGCGTCGGCCGTGGCCCCGGCAAAGCCGCCGATGACGGCGCCGCCGCCGAGCCGGCGCACTTTCTTGGCATTGGCCTTGACGATGGTTTGGCCGATCGAGACCTGGCCGTCGCCGCCGACAGCGACAAGCCCGCCCTTGCGGACGGTCAGGATGGTCGTGCCGTGCCACAGACCGGCTTGGCCGGCTTCGAAGGATGACATGGGTCGGAAAACCTTTTGATGAGGGGAGATTTAGGAGTTGGCCGCGGTCAATGCAAATCCAGGGACGCCAGTGGCGGCTCGGACCAAGCCCTGATACAAGGCGCGCGATTACTGGGCGGAGAGCGCAATGCGCAAGGCGTCCGTAAAGCGCAAGACTAAGGAAACCGACGTCGAGGTCGCGATCGATCTCGACGGCTCCGGTGTGTCGTCGATTGCAACCGGTATCGGCTTCCTCGATCACATGCTGGACCTTTTGGCCCGGCACTCGCGTATCGATATTGCGGTCAAGGCCAAGGGTGACTTGCACATCGACCACCACCACACCACCGAGGACGTGGGTATCGCGCTCGGCCAGGCGCTCAAGCAGGCGCTCGGCGACATGAAGGGCATCACTCGCTATGCCGATGTGCATGTGCCGATGGACGAGGCGCTCACGCGCGTCGCGATCGACATATCCGGCCGGCCGTTCCTGGTTTTCACGGTCAAATTCGTGCGTGCCAAGATCGGGGAGTTCGACACCGAGCTCATTGCAGAATGGTTTCAGGCTTTCGCGGTGAATGCCGCGGTGACGCTGCACGTCGCCACGCTCTATGGCAGCAACGATCATCATATCGCCGAATCCTGCTTCAAAGGCCTGGCGCGCGCGCTGCGCACGGCCGTCGCCATCGATCCGCGGGCTGCGAACGAGGTGCCGTCGACCAAAGGCACGCTCGGCGGATAGCGCAAAAGACAACGTTTCTGAAAGACCGAAGTCGATGTCCGTTTACACCGTTCATGAGCCGCCGCTGCGGACCGCCGATGCATTGGCCGATCCGGAGCGATTTGTCTTTGTGCGCGACGGGTTCTACTGGTGGGCGTTCCTGCTCGCGCCGCTCTGGATGTTGCGCCACAGATTATGGTTGGTGCTCGTGGTCTATCTCGTCGTTAGCGCGGCGCTGGACGCAGCCATGCAGCGCGTCGGGATGTCGGCATTCGCAATCGCATCTATCGGCATTCTGGTCTCGTTCTTGGTCGGCTTCGAAGCCAGTACGTTTTGGCGTTTCACACTGCGGCGCCGGCGCTGGAAGGACGTCGGCATCGTCAGCGGTGACGACCTCGAAGACGCCGAGCGGCGGTTCTTCGACGCTTGGCTGCGCAACACATCGGCTCGGGGTGGCCCGCCGCGAGCAACAACGCCAGCACCGCCAGCGCCACCACCAGCAGCGCCGGGTTCGACCGAAGTATCCGGCGTGGTCGGTCTTTTCCCCGAGCCGGGAGTGCAGCGGTGAGCGTCGCCATCGTCGATTACGGCTCCGGAAATTTGCATTCGGCGGCGAAGGCGTTCGAACGCGCTGCGCACGACGTCGGGATGGATCAGCCGGTTATAGTGACGCATGATCCCGCCGTGGTGGCGCGCGCCGACCGCGTGGTGCTACCCGGCGTCGGCGCCTTTGCCGATTGCCGGCGCGGGCTCGATGCCGTTCCCGGCATGGTCGAGGCGCTGGAAGAAGCGGTGCGGCGCAGGGGCCGGCCGTTCTTCGGCATTTGCGTCGGCATGCAGCTTCTCGCCGAGCGCGGGCGCGAATATGAAATCAGCGAGGGCCTCGGCTGGATTGCCGGCGAGGTCGATCGCATCGCGCCGAACGATGCGAAGCTGAAAATTCCCCACATGGGCTGGAACACGCTCAACGTCGCGCGGCCGCACCAGCTGATCGATGGGCTGGCGCTCGGGCCGCGAGGCCGGCACGCCTATTTCGTGCATTCGTATCAGCTCAATCCGGCGCAACGTTCCGATCTGATAGCGGACGCCGATTACGGCGGCGCGGTGACCGCGATCGTCGGGCGCGACAATATCGTCGGCACGCAATTCCACCCCGAGAAGAGCCAGAAGTTCGGCCTGGCGCTGATCGCGAATTTCCTGAAGTGGAAACCGTGATTCTGTTTCCTGCCATCGATCTGAAGAACGGCGAAGCGGTCCGCCTGCAGCAGGGCGACATGGCCCGCGCGACGGTCTTCAACCGCGATCCCGCGGCGCAAGCGCGCGCCTTCGAACAACAGGGGTTCGATTATCTCCACATCGTCGATCTTGACGGCGCCTTTGCCGGCAAGCCGATGAATGCCGCGGCAGTCGAGCGCATTCTCGCCGGGGTGAAAATCCCGGTCCAGCTCGGCGGCGGCATTCGCGACCGCGCAACCATCGATGCTTGGCTCGATAGGGGCGTGACCCGCGTGATCATTGGCACGGCGGCGGTGCGCGATCCGGCGCTGGTCAAGGCGGCGGCGCGGGCACATCCGGGTCGCGTCGCCGTCGGGCTCGACGCTCGCGACGGCAGGGTCGCGGTCGAAGGCTGGGCCGCCACGTCGGAACTCGCCGCGCTCGAAATCGCGCGGCGCTTCGAAGACGCCGGCGTCGCGGCCATCGTCTATACCGACGTTATGCGCGACGGCATGTTGAAGGGCCTCAACCTTGACGCATCGCTTGCGCTCGCCGAACAGATTGCTATTCCCGTGATCGCCTCCGGCGGACTGGCCTCGCTCGACGATGTACGCGCCTTGCTGCAGCCGCGGGCGCAAAAACTTGCAGGCGCTATCGCCGGCCGCGCGCTCTATGACGGCCGGCTCGATGCGGCGGCGGCGCTTGAATTGATCCGTTCGGCAAGGTCGGCGACCTGATTCATGTTCAAGGTCCGTGTTATTCCCTGCCTTGACGTGAAAGACGGCCGCGTCGTCAAAGGCGTCAATTTCATCAACCTGCGCGATGCCGGCGATCCGGTCGCGGCGGCGATCGCCTATGACGAAGCCAGTGCCGACGAACTGACCTTTCTCGACATCACCGCGAGCCACGAGAACCGCGGCATCATGCTCGACGTGGTGCGCCGCACCGCCGAAGCTTGCTTCATGCCGCTCACCGTCGGCGGCGGCGTGCGTACGATTGACGATATCCGCGCGCTACTCACATCGGGCGCCGACAAAGTCTCGATCAATACCGCGGCGGTGGCGCGCCGCGATTTCGTCAAAGAGGCGGCGGAAAAATTCGGCGACCAATGCATCGTGGTCGCGATCGATGCCAAGAGAGTATCGCAGCCGGATGAGCCGGGGCGCTGGGAAATCTTCACCCACGGCGGCCGCAATCCGACCGGTATAGATGCCATCGCCTACGCCCGCGAGGTGGTGGCGCTCGGCGCCGGCGAAATTTTGCTCACTTCCATGGATCGCGACGGGACCCGGCAGGGCTTCGATATCGCGCTCACCCGCGCCGTCGCCGACGCAGTACCAATACCGGTGATCGCCTCGGGCGGCGTCGGCAATCTCGACCACCTGGTCGAAGGTATCCGCGACGGCCATGCCACGGCCGTGCTTGCCGCTTCGATCTTCCATTTCGGCGAGTATTCCGTGCGTCAGGCCAAGGAATATATGGCCAAGGCCGGTCTGCCGATGCGGCTCGATCCGTAATCTCCCTCTCCCCGCATTCAGGCAGAGGTGATAAGGAACGCTCCATGTCGACGTTCACACTCCATGATCTGGAAAAGCGCGTTAGCGATCGTGCGCGGGAAAGCGCGGACGTCTCCTACACCCGCAAACTGCTCGACCGAGGCGTGGTCCACTGTGCCAAAAAATTCGGCGAGGAAGCCGTCGAGGCCGCGATCGCCGCGGTCGGCGAAGATAAAAGCCGCATGATCGCCGAAGCCGCCGATGTGCTCTATCATCTCTTGGTCGTGCTCCATGCCCGCGGCATCGCGCTCGACGAGGTCGAGGCCGAGCTTGGCGCGCGCACGCGCCAGTCGGGCCTCGACGAGAAAGCGTCGCGCAAAAGTGGTTGAAATGAGCGGGTAAGGTCGACCGAATGGAGCAACGCACCGAAGCGGACGTGTCGCCCTATCGCGTGTTCTCGCGCAGCGAATGGGCCACGCTTCGCGATGACACGCCGATGACGCTCGAGCCGGCTGAAATCGCCCGGCTGCGCTCGATGCACGATCGGCTCGATATGTCGGAAGTCGCAGAAATTTATCTGCCGCTGTCGCGGCTTCTCTCCCTCTACGTTGCCGCCACGCAAAATCTGTTTCGCGCGCAGCAGGGCTTCCTCGGCACCGAGGACGCCAAGGTGCCCTACATTATCGGCGTCGGCGGCTCGGTTGCGGTCGGCAAATCGACCACGGCGCGCGTGCTGCAGGCCCTGCTCGCACGCTGGCCCAACGTGCCCAAAGTCGATCTCATCACGACCGACGGCTTCCTCTATCCCAATGCCGTGCTCGAGCGCGAAGGCCTCATGGAGAAAAAAGGCTTTCCGGAGAGCTACGACCTGCCGGCGCTGTTGCGCTTTCTCACCGATATCAAGGCCGGCCAGCACCCGGTGCGCGCGCCGGTCTATTCGCATCTCATCTACGACGTCATTCCCAACCAATGGGTCGAAATCGACCGGCCGGAGATTCTGATCGTCGAGGGGCTGAACGTGTTGCAGGCCGGGCGGTTGCCGAAGGACGGCAAGGCCGTCCCTTTCGTCTCGGACTTTTTCGATTTCTCGGTCTATCTCGACGCCGAGGAGGACGTGCTGTTGGCGTGGTATGTCAGCCGCTTCCTGACCTTGCGCGGCACCGCCTTCGCCGATCCGAAATCCTATTTCCACCGCTATGCGCGGCTATCGGATGACGAGGCGATCGCCACCGCGACCTCGATCTGGGAGCGCATCAATCTGGTCAATCTGCGGGAAAATATTCTGCCGACGCGGCAACGCGCCGATCTGATCCTGAAGAAGAGCGAAAGCCACCAAGTCGAGCAAGTGGCGTTGCGCAGGCTGTGACGGTCAGGCCGCGAATGCGGCGGCGTCCGTTGGGGCGAGCGCCGCGGCAAGCCGCTCGCGGTCCAGCGGCTTGACCAAAAAGCCGTCCATGCCGGCGGCAAGGCTTTCCTCGCGATCCTCGGCGGAGGCATTCGCGGTGAGCGCGATGATCGGCGTGCGCGGGGTTCCATCCTCGGCTTCAATCGCACGGATTTTTCGGGTCGCCTCCAATCCGTCCATGCCGGGCATGTGCAAATCCATCAGCACGCGATCGAACGGCGTGCCCGCGGCGCGCGCGCCCAGCCAGCACTCGATGGCGGCGCGGCCGCTGCCCGCCATGGTCGGGCGATGGCCAAGCTTCGCCAGCAGCGCGCGGACCAGAAGCGCGTTGATTTCGTTGTCCTCGGCGACCAGAACGGACAGGCCTCCGGCGGCCGATATCGCGCTCGGCGCCTCGGCGGGCTCGCTCGCGGCGCCGTGGTCGAAGGCATCGTCGGCCGCAAAGCGCGCTGCGAGCGAGGTGGCGCGTACCGGCTTGATCAAATAGCCGGTGAAGCCCGCGTCTTTTAGGTTTGCCAGTTCGTTGCGCATGGCCGGCGTGACCAGCACGATCCGCCGTGGGATCGCTGCGGTCAGGTGTGCCAAGGCCGCACTCGTCGCCCCGCCGAGTGCATGGTCGACCAGCACCGTATTCCACGGCTGCTCGGGCAACAGCGCCGCAGCGACCCTCTCATCGGGGACGATGGTCGTGTGCGCGCCCCAGCGCTGCAAGCGCCGCGCCAGCAATGACGCCTCGACGGTGGCGGGCGCGACGATAAGAATATCGTGGCCGGAAAGGTCGGGGACCGCCATCACTTGCTCGTCTGCATCGCCGGTTCGCGGCAGGGGAACGACGACCCGGAATGTCGAACCTTGGCCGGGCGTGCTTTCGAGAGCAATCGATCCTCCCATGCGCTCGACGATGCGCTTGGAAATTGTCAAACCCAGTCCGATGCCGTCGAATTTGCGCGTCGAGCCTATGTCGGCCTGTTCGAATTCGAGAAAAACCCGCGTCTGATCCTCGGGGGCGATGCCAATGCCGGTGTCACGCACGGCAATGACTATTTCATCCGCAGGCGTCCCCGGCTCGACGATGATCGAAACGCCGCCGGTCTCGGTAAATTTGATCGCGTTGCCGACCAGGTTGAAAATCACTTGGCGCAGGCGCGCCGCATCGCCGATGACGCGCGATGGCAGGCGCTCGTCGACGTAGCCGCAGATTTCGAGGCCCTTGGCCTGTGCGCGCGGCCCCAAAAGTTCGACAGCCTCTTCGATAAATGCGGCAAGCGGGAATGGCCGCGGCGCGAGATCGAGCCGTCCCGCCTCGATCTTTGCCAAATCGAGCATTTCCTCGATGAACGACACCAAGGTGCCACCGGACGTCTTCATCGCCGTGAGATAGGTCGCCTGCTCCGGCACCAGCGGGGTGTCGCCCAGGAGATCGGCCATGCCAAGTATGCCGTTGAGCGGCGTGCGGATTTCGTGCGAGGCCATCGCCAGGAAGCGCGACTTGGCGCGATTCGCCGCTTCCGCCTGGTCGCGGGCGTCGGCAAGCGCGCGTTCGGCAATGACGCGGTCGGTGACGTCGCGGCCGACGCTTTGCATCTCGCTGCCACTGTCGGAACGCACCGTGACTTCGCGCCATGCGATCCAACGCGCACCGTCACTCGCGACAATTTTTTGGTCGTGCACCCGCGTGCCGTCGGCAAGGATGGTGGTTTTGCCTTGCTCTTCCACCGGCAGTGCGAAGCTAGTGCCTAACAGGTCCTCGCGGGCGCGGCCGGCGAGCGCGCAGAATGTATCATTGACATAGGTGATCGCGCCGTTGCCGTCGCGCCGCACGATAACGTCGCCTTGCGCCTCAAAAAAGCTCTTCGCGCGCTCTTGCGCTTCTCTGAATTCCCAATGCCGGTCTTCCGCTTCGTCCAGACGCGCCTCCAGCCCACGCAGCTCGGCTTTCATCTGGCGGATGCGCGAAAGCAGGATACCCATGGCGCCGCACGACGCGCCGAACAGCGCTGCCACCCCGATCGCGAACGAATTCGGGTCATAGTGCGCACCGGGAGCCGTCGCTCCTGACAGGAAGCCGAAGGCGACCGCAAACGCCATCGAGGTGATGGCAAGCGCGCGGACGACCAGCAACAAGAACCGGCGGGTGAGGATCGCGGGCCTTCGGATATTGGCGCGATCTCGCATTGTCCCTGTCCCCGCTCGGCCCAGCGCGGCCCGCATGGTGGCGGCGTTTGGCCCGATCTATCGATGGCGCGGGCGCGACTGTGAGCCAGGAACCTTGCCCATTGCTTGCCGGCCATGCGGGCGATTCAGACGCGGCCGGATGCGATTGGAGGAAGGGTTGATGCTTTGTTAACATGCAGGGCCTCAATTCCCTTAAGGCTCGTTGTGTAGCCCCTCGTCGAGAGCCTCGGCCGGAGAAATCGGATGGACAAAGCTGTAAGTTCCAAGCGCTCGCGCGCGAAATTTGCCGGGCCAGCGCTCGAGCGCCCGTTACGCGCGGAGGCCGAAGCCGCGGTGCGCACGCTTATTCGGTGGGCCGGCGACGATCCCGACCGCGAGGGGCTTCGCGCCACACCGGCGCGGGTGGTGCGCGCCTACGAGGAATGGTTTTCCGGCTATGGCGCCGATCCGCGCGAATATCTCAAGCGCACATTCGAGGAGACCGGCGGCTACGATGAAGTGGTGGTGCTGCGCGACATCCGCTTTGAGTCGCATTGCGAGCACCATTTGGCGCCGATCATCGGCCGCGTGCATATCGGCTATCTGCCGCGCAACCGCGTCGTCGGCATTTCCAAGCTGGCGCGGCTGGTCGAGGTTTTCTCCCGGCGCTTGCAGATTCAGGAAAAGATGACGGCGGAGATCGCGTCTTGTCTCGATGCCGTGCTCAAGCCGCACGGCGTCGCCGTCGTTGCCGAAGCCACGCATCAATGCATGACGACGCGCGGCGTGCACAAGCCCGGCGTCACCATGGTGACGAGCCGCATGCTCGGCGTGTTTCGCGATCACGCCGAGACGCGGCAGGAATTTTTATCCGCCATCGGCATGCATGGGAGTGGGCGGAACGGGGTGGGGTAAAGGCTACACCGCCGCCGCTCAGGCTGCGCGCCTGATTTCGTCAGTCAGCGCGCGGTAGGACAGCGCCTCCGCCAAATGCACGCGGCCGACTTTGTCGATGCCGTCGAGGTCGGCGAGCGTGCGCGCGACGCGCAGCACGCGGTGATAGCCGCGTGCCGAGAGCCGCATCGCGTCGGCGGCTTCGCGCAGCAACGCAAGTCCGCTCGCATCCGGCCGCGCCACGTCTTCCAGCACCGCGCCGGCCACCGCGGCATTGCTGCGGATATGCGGCAGGCCGATTGCGGCATAGCGCGTGGCCTGGCGGTCGCGGGCGGCCGCCACCCGGTCGGCGACTTCACGGCTGCCTTCGGCCGGCGGCGGCAGGATGAGATCGGATGCGGTCACCGCCGGGACCTCGATATGCAAGTCGATGCGGTCGAGCAGCGGCCCGGAAATGCGCGTCTGGTAATCGGCCGAGCAGCGCGCATTGGGTCCGCGGCGGCAGGCAAAGCCCGGTTCGTCGGCGCGGCCGCAGCGGCACGGATTCATCGCCGCGACCAGCATGAAGCGCGCCGGATAGGTGACGCGGTGGTTGGCGCGTGCGATCGATACCTCGCCGCTCTCCAGCGGCTGGCGCAGCGAGTCGAGTGCCTGCGGAGCGAATTCCGGCAGCTCGTCGAGGAACAGCACACCGTGATGCGCCAGCGACACTTCGCCCGGCCGAGCATGCAAGCCGCCGCCGACCAAGGCCGGCATGCTGGCCGAATGATGCGGCGCGCGGAACGGCCGCCGGTTG
>Ga0070731_10002199_pt1 | contig 18908 bp, 18 predicted proteins | sample Coa_R1_2_FD_66448 | JGI IMG/M metagenome (GOLD analysis project Ga0070731, IMG submission 66448) | Surface soil microbial communities from Centralia Pennsylvania, which are recovering from an underground coalmine fire - Coalmine... | ecosystem: Environmental > Terrestrial > Soil > Unclassified ... | reverse complement strand
TCGCGGTCGCGTGCACGGTCGAGGAGCTCACGGCGATCGCCACCATCGACCTGCGCGTCGACTACCTGCGCGCGGCGGCGCCCGACCTCGAGCTCCACGCACGCTCGGAGTGCTACCGCCTCACGCGCAACGTCGCGTTCGTGCGTGCGATCGCATGGGAGCGGAGCCTCGACGATCCGTTCGCGAGCGCGCTCGGGACGTTCATGCTCGGGGCCAACCGGAGCGACAGCTCGTTCGAGCGCCTCGTACGCGCGCGCCGGGGCGCCACACCGTGAACCAGATCCTCGACGCGATCCCCTACGCGCGCTTCCTCGGCATCGAGCTCGAGCGCACGGACGACGGGTTCGAGTGCGTCCTGCCCTTCCGGCGCGAGATCGTCGGCAACGCGGCGCTGCCCGCCGTGCACGGCGGCGTGCTCGGCGCGTTTCTCGAGCTCACCGCGCTCCTGCGGCTCATCGACGAGAACCCCGGCGCGCAGGTACCGAAGCCGATCACGTTCAGCGTCGACTACCTGCGCTCCGCCGGCCCATCGACGACCCGCGCGCGGGCCGAGATCTTCAAGCTCGGCCGGCGCATCGCGAACGTCCGGGTCGTCGCCTGGCAGGACGACCCGGGCCGTCCAGTGGTCGCGGGCAACGGCAAGTTCCTGCTGGCGTGACTGCCCGCTACTCGACTTTGATGTAGTAGTTGAACTGCTGCCCGCTGTACTCGTTCGCGGGGCCGAACGGGTCGGGCAGCGGGCTCCCGAACGGCTGCGACGTGTAGCGGACCGGCATGTTCGGGTCCGACTGGTCGATGCCGATCGACGCGTCCGAGTCGTAGACGCCCATCATCCAGTACATCCCCGGCGGCAGCTGCGTCGGCGCCACGGGGATCTCCATCCGTCCGACGCTCATCGGCGTCGGCCCCGTGGCGGCCACGAGCTCACCCGGCTCACCGTTGGCGTCCGCGTAGAGCGCGAGCACCATGTTCGGCCCGCCGCTCTTCGTGATCACGCAGAGATGCGTCAGCATGGCCGTCTCCGGCAGCATGAGGTCGCCGCCGAGCAGGAAGTCGGCCGAGTGCGCGCTCGCTTCCGGGAACTCGACGTCGTTGCCGAAGTCGAACCCGGGCGCGAGCGTGGTGGTGGTCGTCGTCTCTGTCGTGACGGTCGTGCTCGTCGTAGTGGTGGTGCTGGTCGTGGTGCTCGTGGTCGTGGTCGTGGTGCTCGTCGTCGTCGTGCTCGTCGAGGTCGACGTGGTCGTGCTGTTCGCCCTGCACGCGCCGCAGAGGGTCCCAGCTCCGAGGGACGTGCCGCCGGCGGCGGAGCAGCTCGCCGCGTCGCGCGCGACGCGCGCCCGCATCGAGGTGCACCAGTCGCTGTCCTCATCGCACGGCACGCAGCAGACGACGGCCGACGGACGGCCGCAGGTCGAGCGCGCTGCGCAAGCGACGACCCGGGGTCCGCCGTCGCGCAGGCAGCCAGCGCGGCGCAGCGCGTTGCCGTAGCGGACCACGCAGCTCACGTAGGCGCCGTGGGTCGGCGCCTGGTCGCACGGACATTGCGCGTCGATGGCCGCCGCGACGTCGGTCGGGCACGCGGCCCTCACCCGCGGCTGGCGGCGAGCGTCTGCCACGGCGACCGGCAGAGCGAACAGCGCCACGACGAACACGAGCGAATGCGAAGCGCGCATTGTCGACCTCCTGGGCGAGCGCCGCCCGGAGAGCCAAGACTGCGAGCGTCATGCCAGCACGGCGCGCGCAGGAATGTTCGGCGTCCCGAGACGCGCCGACATTCCCGCGCCGCCGGAGCGCTACGAACTCGTCACGCAGACGTCGCGGCGTCCGGGTTCTCGTTCAAATACCGACTCGCGGCGTCCGCAGCCGGGAACCGCGTGCAGCATGCTACGGGCTTTTCCTCGACGACGACGTCGCCTACGCTCGTTCCATGCGCGCACTTCGAGTCTCGATCGCCACTTTCGTCGTCGTCGGTGCGCTCTTGCCGGCGCTCGTCGCCGCGGACCCGGTCGGCGTCGTGAAGGAGTCGGGCAAAACCGCGGGGCACGCCGCCCGCGACGGCGCGCAGACCGCCGGTCGCACGGTCCGCGACTTCTTCAAGCACGGGCCGCACACGGCGAAGCGCACGTGGAAGGCGAACGCCGCCCGGACGAAGGCGGACGCGCACGCCGACAAGGAGCGCGTGAAGAAGGAGGCGCACGACGAGCGGTGATGCGGCGTGGCCCCCGACCACGGACGCGCTCGTCGCGGCGCAGGAAGCGCTCGCGTCGGCGCGTCCCCCACCGTGGCGGCTGCCGTCCGGCGGCAGCGCGGTGGCCGGCTGCTTCGTCTGCTTCGGACGCGGCCGCGTCGGTCCCGGCGTCGCCGACGAGCCGGGCTGGGCCGCCGCCGCGTTCCTCGTGGACGACGAGCTCCGCGTCACGGTGACGACCGGCCGGGCCGCGGCACCGTACGTGGCCGGGCTCCTCGCGCTCCGCGACGGACCGCTCCTCGAGGCCGCCGTCCGCGGTCTCCCCGTCCGTCCGGACGTCGTCCTCGTGAACGCGACGGGTCGCGATCATCCGCGACGTGCTGGGCTCGCCCTTCACCTCGGCGCGCGGCTCGACGTGCCGAGCGTCGGCGTGACGGCGCAGCCGCTGATCGCACGCGGCGACTAGCCGGCGGACGTGCCCGGCGCGGTCGCACCGCTCCGCATCGGCGACGAGATCGTCGGCTGCTGGCTCCGCCTCCGGCGACACGTCCGTCCGCTCGCGATCCATCCCGGCTGGCGCACCGACCTCGACACGGCCGTCGCGGTCGCGACGGCCGCGACGCTCGACGCGGTCACGCCCGAGCCGCTCCGCCAGGCGCGGCGCGTCGCGCGCGAGGCGCGCGCCCAGGGGCTCAGCTGACGCGCAGCACGCCGGCACCCTCGATCTGGCTCCGCTTCAGATCCTGCAGCGCGCGGTTCGCTTCCGCGAGCGGATAGACCCGGACCTCCGTCCGGAGCGGGACCTCCGCGGCGAGGCGCAGCAACGCACGCGCGTCGTCACGCGTGCTGTTCGCCACGCTGCGCAGCGTCCGCTCGTGATAGAGGAGCGCGTAGTCCATCTCGGGGATGGGCGACATCGTGATGCCGGCGAGCGCGACCGTCGCGCCCTTCCGGGTCACGCGTAGCGCCGCGGGGACGAGCGCGCCGGCGGGCGCGAACACGATCGCCGCGTCGAGCGGGCGTGGCGGCACATCCTCGGCGCCGCCCACCCACGCGGCGCCGAGCGCGGTCGCGAGCTGCCGGTGCGCCACGCCGCGCGTGAAGACGTACACCTCGCAGCCGAGGTGACGCGCCATCTGCAGGACGAGATGTGCGGAGGCGCCGAAGCCGTACAGCCCGAGCCGCTCGCCCGGACGCGCCGCGCTGAGCCGCAGCGAGCGGTAGCCGATCACGCCCGCGCAGAGGAGCGGCGCCGCGTGCTCGTCGTCGAAGACCTGCGGGATCCGGTACGCGAACGCCGCGCCGACGACGGTGTACTCCGCGTAGCCGCCGTCGACGTGGTAGCCCGTGAACCGCGCCGCGTCGCAGAGGTTCTCGTCGCCACGACGACAGTACGCACACGTCCCGTCGGTCGCGTGGAGCCACGGAATGCCGACGCGATCGCCGGGCGCGAACGCCGTCACGCCCTCACCGAGCGCGTCGACGGTTCCGACGATCTGGTGGCCGGGCACGATCGGGAGCACGGGCAACGCGACGTCGCCCTCCACGGTGTGCAGGTCGGTGTGACACAGCCCGCAGACGCGGACGCGCACGCAAAGCTCGCCGCGTCCCGGCACGGGCGTCGGTACGTCGCGCGGGTGGAGCGGGTCGCTCTCCACCGGCGCTGGCCGCTCGAGCATCATCACTCGCATCGACTACTCCGGCGGGAAGAAGATCGCGTGCTGCTCGCTGCGGTACGTCTCGACCTCGTCGCCGTCCGCGCCGTGCTTCCACATCCGGAAGCGGAACTGGACGTGCAGGCTCCCCCCGACGCGCCGCACACGGCCGAGCTCGACACGCGTGAAGAAGCGCTCGCCGACGAGGACGGGCGCCGAGAAGCGCGCGTCGACGATGCGAACGCCGTGGCCGCGCCAGCCGTCGCCGATCACCCCGGCGCGGTGCGCGGCGATCACACCCGCCTGGCCCGTGAGCGCGATCGTCAGCTCGCCGGGGAGATGGTGCGGCCACGCCGGCGTGACCCGCTGCTCGATGACGCCCGGATCGGCGAGCGTAACCGTCTTCTCGAACACCCAGGCGCCGCCGTCCTCGGCGACGAGCGCGTCGAACAGCGCCGGCGCCTGCGTCAGCCGGTCGAGCTCTTCGCGCGGCACGCGCACACGGCAACCTTAGCGCGACCGGGTTGCAGCAGCCACGGCGCTCCAGTAGCGACGACGGCGATGACGGAAGGCACGACCCGGGTCGGTGCGGCATCCGTCCGCTGGCGGAGGGACGGCACGGGACCCGCGATCGTCTTCCTCCACGGCTTCCCGCTGTCCGGCGAGACGTGGGACGGCGTCATTGCGGGGCTGCGCGATCGCTTCACCTGCTGGACGCTCGACCTGATCGGCCTCGGCGGCTCGTCGAGCACGGCCGACGAGGACTACGCGTCGCCCGGACAGGCGCGCGCCTTCGCGCGCGTACTCTCCGAGCTCGGCGTCGGGCCCTTCGCGCTCGTCGGCAACGATACCGGCGGCTGGATGGCGCGCGAGCTCGCGCTCCTGGACCCCAGGCGCGTCCTGCGACTCGTCCTCACGAACACGGAGATCCCGGGCCACCGGCCGCCGTGGATCCCGACGTACCAGGTGCTCGCGCAGCTCCCCGGAACCGCGCTCGTCTTCGCGCAGCTGCTGAAGCTGTCCGCGTTCCGCCGCTCGTCGCTCGGCTTCGGCGGATGCTTCCACGATTTGGGCCATCTCGACGGCCCGTTTCACGCCCGGTTCGTCGAGCCGCTCCTGCACGCGCCGGGGCGGCTGGACGGCGCGATGCGCTTTCTGCGCGAGATGAAGTTCGCGCGCCTCGACGAGTTCGCCCGCCTTCACCGCGAGCTCACGATGCCGACGCTCTTCGTCTGGGGCGCCGACGACCCGACGTTCCCGGAGCCGCGCGCTCGCGCCATGCTGCCGCAGTTTCCGAACGTCGCGGGCTTCCACGCGCTGCCGGACGCGAAGCTCTTCTTCTACGAGGAGCATCCGGTCGAGCTCGCGCGGCTCGTGCGCGCGTTCGCCTGCTAGCGTCCCGAGTAGCGCATCGGGCTCCAGGCACGGAGCAGGTCCATCGCCTTCGTCGCGATGGACTCCGGCTGCGCCGCCTTCGTGTTCGCGGCGGCCTTGCGTGTCTTCCGGGCCGGCTTCTTCGTTGCCCGCTTCGTCGTCTTCTTCGTCGTCCGCGACTTCGTCCTCGCCATCCCGATGGCATGCCTCGCTCACGCGAGTTTGGCAAACCCCCGCGGCGCCGGTGACACGAACCGCAGCCGGGCGGCCGTCCGCGGATGGTCGAAGCCGAGGACGTGCGCATGCAGGGCGAGACGGCGGAACGGGTCGGTGCGCGCGCCGTACGCCGCGTCGCCCGCGATCGGATGGCCGATGCCGGCGAGGTGCACGCGAATCTGGTTGCGACGTCCGGTCTCGAGCCGGACCTCGACGAGCGCGTGGCGTGCCCCTGCGCCGACGACGCGCCAGTGCGTCACCGCGGGCCGTCCGCGTCCGGGATCGCGCGTCTCGCGCACGCGCCCGGGGGCGTCGTCGAGGAGCCGGCTCCGCACCGTCCCCGACGCTTGCGCGGGGCGCCCCTCGATCACCGCAAAATACGTCCGCTCGACCGCGTGCGACGCGAACTGCGCCTGCAGCCGCTCCTTGGCGAGCGGCGAGCGGGCGAAGACGAGGAGCCCGGACGCGGCGCGGTCCAGGCGGTGCACGATGAACACGCGCCCCGGCCGGGCCCGCGCGGTCAGCGCGGCGTAGAGCGTCCGCTCACGCTCGTGCGCCGTCGCGATCGTGAGCAGGCCCGCCGGCTTGTCGACTACGACGAGCTCGTCGTCCTCGTGTACGAGGCGCACGCCCGCCGGGAGCGCGACCACCGCCTCCTTCGCCGCGATCTCGACGACGTCGCCGACCGTGAGCCTGACGTCGGCCCGGACGGTCGTCCCATTCACGCGCACGCGCCCGGCGGCCAGCACTTGCTTCCGCGTCCGTCGCGATGCCTCGCCGAGCAGCCGCGCGAGACAGTCGCCGAGCGAGCACGGTCCGCGGACGGTGTAACGCACTACGCTCGGTCCGCCTGACTCCCCCACCCGTTCCAGTGCGTCCGCTCGCGCGCCGGAAGACGCCGGGCCGGCTTGAAGTCCTCGCCCGTGAAGTACGCGACCGCGAGTAGCGCGACCTGCGTGACGTGCGGCGGAAGTCCGAGCAGCTCGGCTGCTTCCGCCTCGTACATCAGGTGGTTCGTCGTCCACGCGCAGCCGATCCCGCGCGCGCGCAGCGCGAGCATGAACGACCACACCGCGGGCAGGATCGAGCCGTAGATCGTCGCCTGCAGGAGGACGCCGGCGTTCTCGACCCGCCCCTCGACGCACGGCACGACCAGGACCGGCACCTCGTGGAGATGCTCGCGGAAGTGCTCACCGGACGCGCGCATGCGCGGGAACTGTCGGGCACGGGGGTCGCCCGCCGGATACGGATTGTCGCCGTACATCCCGGCGACGATGGCCGCCGCGCGCCGGTAGAGGTCGGCGAGGGCCGCCCGCTTCGCCGCGTCCGTCACGACGACGAAGTGCCAGCCCTGCGCGTTGGATCCAGTCGGCGCCTGGAGCGCGACGTCGATGCAGCGCTCGAGGACGTCGCGCTCGACGGGGCGCGAGAGATCGAGTCGCCGGCGAACCACCCGGGTCGTCGTGAGCACACGATCCACCGTCGCGATGTCCATGTGGACACCGCTAGCACCGGACGCGCCGATACCGCTACTCGCCGCGCTCGAGGCGCGCGAGCCAGCTGCGGCCGTAGGTCCGTCTTTCGCGCTCGACGAGACCCGAGGGTGGTTCCGGCAGGTCCGCGCCGCGCTCGCCGCGGATCACGAGCCGGCCGCGGGGTGCGAGGACACCGGCGCCGAGGCGGAGCAGCGCGCCGATCTCGTCGCCGCCGTCGCGGTACCACGGGAACGGCGGGTCCGCGAACACGAGGTCGACGTCGTGCAGCCGCGGCAGCACGGTCCGGAACGGCGCCGCATGGATCACGAGCTCCGCCGGATCGCCGAGCTTCGCCGCGTTCGCGCGCAGGACCGGGACGGCGTGCGCGCCGGGCTCGATCGCATCGACCTGACGTGCGCCGCGGCTGAGCGCCTCGAACGCGAACGCGCCGGAGCCCGCGCAGCAGTCGACGACGTGCAGACCGTCGAGCCGCTGCCCGAGCCAGTCGAAGAGCGACTGCTTCACGCGGTCGGGCAGCGGCCGCGTCGCGAGGCCGCGCGGCGCGGCGAGGCGGCGGCCCTTGAACGCACCGCCGATGATGCGAAGCCCGCCCACCCAACCATCCTATCGTCGGCGGCGGCGGATGCGCGAGGCGGGGAGGCGCCGCGACCGATCACCTCGCCATGCGGGTCACCGCGTGCGAGAAGCACTCCGTCCCGATCGTGACGGTGACCGTGGTCGCCTCTGGCGGCTGGTTCGCCGCAGCGGCATCGAACCAGGCCTTGGCTCGCACCGTGAGCGCGAGCTTCCCGGGATTGCGCGCGCCGAGGCTCCTCAGCCTCACGACTTGGACCCCCGACGACCGCGTCGTGAACTTCCATAGTGGGCGCGCCGGGTTGCCGTGCGGCAGCAGCGCACCGACGGTCTGCTGCGCGATCGGCATCGAGTCCGTGTCGTCGATCCGCACGGTGACCGGGCTGCCCTGGTCGTAGGTCGCGAGGTCGAGAGTCAGCCTCGTGGTGAGCTGTCCGGTGCTTGGCCTCAACGTCACCCTCGCCCTCGGATCGTTCACCATGTTGCCACACGCGACACAGCGGCACTGGACGCAGCCCCCGGGACAGTTCGCCGCGTCGCCGAGATCGCACTGCTCGTCGTATTCGCGCACACCGTTGCCGCAGGTGGCCAGATCACAGGCGTCGCCGACCCCGTCGCCGTCCGTGTCGCGTTGGTCGGCGTTCGGCGTGCGCGGGCAGTTGTCCAGCTGATCGGGGACACCGTCCCCGTCCGAATCCGCACTGGAGGGCAGGATCGGCAACGTGCGGTCACAGAGGATTCCCGCCGGGCAGTCGGCATCGACGCTACAGACGCGTTGCTCCCGCTTGCACGTCCCCGCGAGGCACAGGCACCCACCGCCCGCACATGCGGGCTGGACGCTGCAATCGCTGCTCGCGGCACACGCACCGCCGATCGTTTCGAGACAGCGTCCGAACGCCTCGAACGACGTGCCGGGATCGTCGGGACCCGTGCCGGTGCCGAACGGATCGCCATTGCCGCCGTAGCGGGCCAGGGTGTTGGTGATTCGCTCGCCGACGCTGTAGGTGCGCAATACGAGGTCGCCTGCAAACGGCGGGGTATCGTCGGTCAGATCGGTGCCGCCGGTGGGACACCCGTTCGTCGTCGGGCCTCCGATGTCGCATTCGGCGGTGAGGAACCGTACGTCCGTTGCGAATGCCCGGAACGGGAAGCGGAAATCGCACCCGGGGAACGTACAGAAGCGCACGGGTTGCGCGGTCTGGTGCAGGCAATCCGCTGGCGGCGAGGCGGTTAGACACTCCGGCCGCGTGAGGTCCCAGACCTGCAGCACCGTATCGAACGTGTCGCCATCTCCGCTCAAATCCTGGTTGCCCTGCTGGGACTCGCTGGTCGAGAAGGCCACCACCTGGTCGTTGCACGTGAAGGCGTTCACCTCCTGACCGACGTTGATCACGATCGGCGTCGCGCCCGCGCCGCCGGGAACCATGAGCTGGAGCACGTCGTCGACCGTGTCGCTGTCGCCGTTCAATGATCCGCCTGCCCCTTCGTGGGCGGCAAACGCCACCACCGGCCCGCAGACCTGCGGCAGGATTCGCGACTCGGTGAGCCGCCCAGGCACCGCCGTCACGGCCAACCCCGAGTCGAGCCACATGCCGTCGGCCAGGCGATACACCTGCAAGGTCGTATTGAAGGGATTGTCGCCGACCGTCGCGGCGATGAAGTCGTCCGACATCGTGACGTAGGTCGCCGCCTGGCCGAGATTCTGCACGGCGCCACTGCCCGGCCAGTACTGCACCACGTTGTCGGCGGTGTCCGAGTCGCCGTTGAGCGAGCCGGCGGGACAGTTCGCCGGGCACGCGCCCGTGCACTGGCTCGCCTCGGGCCGCAAGAACGCCGCCTTGCCGCCTGCCGAGACCGTCGCCTGGGTCGCCGGGCACAACGTCGCGACCACGGGCGTCGGCCCGGACACGTCGAGCGCCTCCAGCACCGTGTCGGTGAGTGCGCCGTTGGGGAAGAGATCGGCGGTCGGGTCGTTCCACACCGGGCCGCGCACGAACACGTCGCGGACACCATTGTTGTCGGACGGGACCAGGTTCGTGGCATCGCTCTCGAACGCGACCCACAGTCCGTCGCGGGCGATCGAGGGCTGCGCGGAGGGGCCATCGGGATCGCCCCCGCCATCGGCGAGGCTGACGCGATCGGTGATCAACGCGTGGGGATAACGCACGAACACGTCGGCAGTGAGCGACGTCTTGTCCGGCACGAGCTGGTTCGCCATGTCGATCGGTGCATACGCGAACGCCGTGTGCTCGCCGTCGGACGCGACCGAAGGCGTCGTCGCCTGCCCCGAGACGCCGAACCCACCCGTACGGACCGACACCGACAGCGGACCCACGTCGCCGGTGGCGTCGAGACGGTTGACGTACTGCGGAACGTGACCCGACTGCGGGAAATCGAAGGCCACGAGCTGGCCGTCGGCGGCGGCGGATATCTGAGAGGCCCCGAACGGCAGCGCCGGGTCGACGCTCGCGCGGAGGTTGTTGGCGAAGAACGTGAATTGGGCGGTCACGGCTGTGGCGGGGTTACTGGGGTCCACGTTGGTGGCTGCGGTTTCGAAGAGGATCTCCGGCACCGAACCCGGGAAGAGACCGATCAGTGGATGATCGGAGCTGGCGTTCAGCTGCGTGTTCGAGTTCGTCACGACGCGCGCCGTGAGACCGAGCGTCCGGTCGCGGGTGAAGATGTCGCGGAATCCACCGGTGTCCGGGATTCCGATGATGACGACGAGGTTGGTGGCATCGCTGGCGAAGGTCACGATGCGCCCGTCGTCCGAGATCGCAGGGCTGAACGAGCTGCCGTCCGGATCCCCGCCGTTGCTGGAGATGGAAATCCGCTCGGTCGTCCCGAGCTGGAGATCGCGGAGGAAGATGTCCTGGCGCGTCGCGTTCGCCCCGAGACTGGGGGCGAGGCTGGCGAACACGACGTACCGCCCGTCCGGCGTTATGGCGGGATTGAACGACGGCCCGTCGGCTTCGGGGCCGGCCATGCCCGTCCCCACGCTGACGCGGGTGGTGACGTTGGAGCTGCGATCGCGCACGAACACATCGGAGACGCCGTTGCCGTCACCCGTTACCAGGTTCGACGCCGTGCTCTCGAAGACGACGAAACGCCCGTCGGGCGTGATGCCAGCGTTGCGCGACGGGCCGTCGGCGTCTCCGCCAGTCGGCGTGACGCTCACGCGCTCGGTGACGTTCACCGCCCCGGCGGCCTCGGGCCGCCGATAGAATACGCGACCGCCCGCCACGGCTACCGGGCGCCCGTCGATCGCCGGCGAGGTGTCGACCGCGCGCGGCTCGGCCAGGGCGGCCGTGGGCTCGGTCCCATCGACGCGGAAGACGCGCAGCACCGCATCGCTGCGGTCGCCGTCGCCGTTGATCGAGCAGAATCCCTCGCTGGACTCGGGCTCCAGGAAGGCGAGCACATCCCCCGCGGTGGCTTCCGCCGCGAACGTCGCGGTGAACCCCTGCTCGGAATGCGCATCGGTGAGACGGACGATCGCGCGGGCCTTCCCGCCCGCCGCACAGCCCGCAGGCGCCGCGAGGGACGTCTGCTTGCCGTCGTGACGGTTGGTGAGGCTCACGGTGAAGTCCGCCATGTCGCCGTCGAGGTTGAGGTCCTGGAGAGCGACCGGCTCACTCGATACCGGCGCCAGGAGGTCGTCCGTGCGCTCCACACCGTCGAACAGGCTGTCCAGCTGAACGGTGGTTTCGGCGGTGAGCTCGTACGCGACGCAGGGATCACCGGTTCCGGAGCACTGCGCGTCGGCGTTGCACACGTCGTGCGGATCGAGCTGACAGATGCGCGGCAGGGTCCGCGACAGCAGGAGGGGTCCACCGTCCGCCGTTACGGCAGCGAGCAGGTTGGCGTCGTACAGCTCGCCGCATCGGCCCCCCGGACAGTCGCGGTTCGCGGTGCACGGCTGTCCGTCCTGCGCGCCGCCGGCACAGGCGTCCGCGCAGGGGGCCCCGCCACAATCGGCCTCGACCGCGCAGTCCATACCGATGCTGGAGCCGCTGCTGCACCGCCCGCGATGGCGCGCGATGCGCAACACGCTCATGACGGCATCGGTGGTGCCGAACATCGTGATGGCATTCGGATCGGTGCCCGGGGGTGGCGGCCCGGCGGCGAAGCGCGGCTCGAAGAGGGGTGCGATACGACCACCCTCGGGGGTGTAGGACGCGAGGAACACCTGGGACGGGATGCGAATCGGTAACGGCGGGCTGAACACCGCGTTGATCAGGCGCGGGAAGGCGACGTCGCCCTGGTTGTCGAGCACCCCGCTCCAGTCGAAGGGGACCAGCAGGTTGCCCGCGCTGTCCATCGCGAAGCGCAGCTCGGGAGCGGTGGCCGTGCACGGGCTGCTGGCGCTCTCGGGAACGCAGTCCGCGCGATAGTCGTTGCGGGGCGGGAGTGCCGTGAAGTAGGGGAACACACCGTCGACGTTCGGCGCGCAGCTGCCGTCGGCCGCGTAGAGGGCATCGATGCAGGCACGGAGCCCCGTCGTGCCGGCGCAGCTCGTGCTGGCGAGCCCGCACGGCAGCGCGGCGTCGGTCTCCGCCGTGACGGCAATGGTGGCGGGACCACTCAGGGTGCGTCCATCGGTGGCCCCCGAGAAGAGTGCGTCGGTATCCGGAAAGCGGAAGGCGAGGTGTGGGCCATCGGTGCGCGACACGAGCGCGAGCCCGACCGGTGCACCCTGGTTGACACGCTGGCACACGGCGACGCCTCCATTCCCCAGCTGCGACGTGCAGGCGTCCACCTTCTGCGTCATCGGTGCGGCATTGCAATCGTCCGTGGTCAGGACGACGGCGCGTCGAGGTCCGTTGTGCAGCGGCTGGAACAGCACCGTCACGACGTGCTCGTCCGCCGAGGGCAGGAATCCCTGCGAAGTGTCGGCGCAAGGCGCGCGGAGGCCGATGTCGACCAGATCACCCGGCACGGCGTACGGCCGATCGATGGTGCCCAAGGTGCCACGGAACCCGAGCCGCGCCTGCGGGATCAGGTTACACGCCGCCCAGAGCGGGTACGGCCTGCTGGCGCCAGCCCCCAGCACGGCAAGGACGGCCAGCGTGCGAAACCCGCCGAGTGGCGTCCATAGACATCGCATCTGATCTTCTCCCCCCGGGTTGCCCAGTTTTCTCGGATCGCCGCTCCTCGGCACGACACGCGGTAACGTTTATAGCCGTGTCGCGATATCACAATGCAACCATTTGTGCGGTGAAATTTGGAAATTGCAGCCTATCGCTGGGGCACCTCAGGGAGGGCGAGCCGTGGTCCCAAAGCGCGCCGCCGGCGCCCGATCCTCCCGGCCCCGTGTGCGGCGACGGCGTCCTGGCGGCCCCTGAGGAGTGCGCTGCCCCTATCAGGGCTGTAGGAGCGACAACCGGGGGAAGTTGACCTAACGTTCGGAGGCGGACGTTGCCCCCACCCCCCGCGCGCCGCGCGGGGCGTATAGCGCCCAGAGCGGTGCGTGAAGGCGCGGCGCGTTGGCTGCCCGCGACGCGGGAACGGCCGTCAAGACCGGGGTAAGGGCGTGCGACGGCCGAAGCTCTCTACCGAGCGTTGCGTCGCAGGACGAAATTCGGCGCGCGGAGCGCTCCGCCCTACGGAGATGCGCGCGCCGCCGGCAATGGATCTCCGGTGTCCATCGAGAGGCCGAGATGTGTGAGGATGCGGTGGATCACCGCCCGGTGGTCGATCGTCGCGAGCACCGTCATCCGCCCCCCGCAGCGCGGACAGCAGAGGACATCCGTTTCGAACGTTCGGCGCATGAGGTCCGCCCACGCTCGATACTTCGGGCGCGCGCGGTGCGGCTGCGCGTCCTCATGCTCGTCGTCCACCCGTGTCGGCAGCAGACAGGGCTCGACCGCATCCGCCTCCGGCTCCGGCTCCGACTCGGCCCGCGCGACGACCTCCCGGCGCCACGGCGCGTTCGGCGCGAAGACCCCGTGATAGAGTACCAAGTTGATCCGCGGGCGGGGCACGAGCGGGACCAGGCGCTCGAGGAGCTCCATGGGTGTGAAGACGAGGTGGGTCGTCCCGTCCGCCCACGGTCGCTGGAGCGCCAAGGCGATCCGCCCATCGCGCAACCGTTGCAGGCGCCCCTGTCCCAGCGGCGGGCGGCAGAGGTACTCGCAGAGGCGTTCGAGCCGCTCGCGATCACCCGCCTCGACGTGCACCGCCGCATGGAGGTCGAAGCCGCCGTCGTGGGCGTGGAGCGGCACGTGGCGCTCGACCCAGGGCGCATCGGGGTCCGCACCGATCCGCACCGGCCCCCGGCCGGCCCGCGTGCCGAGCGCCGTGCGCCCGAGGATCGCCGCGCGCGACAGGCCCGCGAGCGCCGCTGATTCGTCCGCGAGCGGATCCGCGGCGTCGTCGTCGATCGTCGCGCCCACGACGCCGCGACGCTCGACGCGGCGCCGCACCCGGGCGACGACGCCGCGGACGTCGTCGTCGGTCGGAGGCCGTGCCGGATGGAAGCGCAGCGTGCCGTCCGGCTCGCGCGCGAAGACGCCGTCCAGCACGAGGGTATGGAAGTGGAGGTGAGCGTTCAGCGCCCCGCCGAACCGCTGCACACTCGTCACCATGCCGGTCTCTCCGCCGGCCAGGCCCTGATGCCGGGCCCGGCGGCGATACGCGCTGCGGAGCGCACGCACGAAAACGTGGAGCACGGTGCGACAGAGCCGGTGGTCGTAGGCGAGCCGGTAGCGAAGCCGGTGCGGGACCGAGAGCACCCACTGGCGGACGGGGACGTCCGCCGGGAGCACGTGATCGACGAGGTGCGCGGCGCGCTCGGCCATTCGCCGCCCGCCGCAGCTCGGACAGATCGCGCGGCCCTTGCACGAGAAGGGCACGAGCCGCTCGGAGGCGCAGTCCGCGCACCGGACGCGCGCGAAGCCATGAGCCAGGACTCCGCAGCGCAGGAATTTCCCGAACTCCTTGACGACGAAGCCGGGGACGCCGCTGCCGTCGGTCTCCGCGTCGACGGCGGCAAGGAACTCCGTGAGATGCGTGCGAACGACGCCGTAGAGCACACCGGTCGTCGGCGAGCGAGGCACGTAGACGGCCCCCACGCCCTCCGCCCGTAGCCGGCTCGGGACCAGCCGCGGGCACGCGGCTTCAAGGAGTGTGGCGTTTCGCGCGGAACGCAGCGAAACACCACGTTGCGCGCAGAGGGTCGGCGTCGGCAGCGCCGAGCCTAGAAACCATGCGTCTTGACAGAACGATTGTCTTCGCCTATATTTCGCCCCCATGCTCGTTCCCGCGGAGACGTTGGAGCCACCCGTCGCGTACGGGCGCGGCTTCGACCCCCACGAGACCGCGCTCCTACTCGATGGGTATCTCCGCCGCCTCGCCTCTCAGGAGAACCGCTGCCGGCTGATCCTCGGGGCGCTCGCCGCGGCGTTCCTCCGCCAAAGCGGTCACCACCTCCTGGGCTTCGCCCGGCTCGGCGACTGGGCCCGGGAGCGTCTCGGGCGCTCGTCGCGGGACGTCCAGAGCCTCGCGTCCGTCCATGCGCGCCTCGAGGCGCTGCCGCGGCTTCGGGCCGCGTTCCTCGCCGGTCGGCTCTCCTGGGCACAGACGCGGCTCCTCGTCGGCGTGGCGACCGAAGATGACGAAGAGCGCTGGCTCGCCTTCGCCGAGCACCGCACCGTCCGGGCGCTCGAAGCGGTGCTCCGCGCGTCGCGCGCCGCACCCGTCGCCGATGACGACGAACCGCGCGCCGAGTTCCGCCTGCACTGCCCGCGGCGCCTCCTGGTCCTCTGGCGCGACACGGTGGAGCTCGCCCGGCGCATGGCCGGGGCGCAGCTCACGCAAGGCGACGCCGCCGAGGCGATCGCCGCCGAGGCGCTCTCCGCGCGCCCGCCGGCGGACGAGGCATGGCCTGTGAAGCCGCCGCCGGCGCCGCTCGCGGATCCGAGCGAGACGCGCGACGTCTTCCCGATCGAGCTCGACTGGTCGGCTGTCGACGAAGCGGTGCCCGACGACGTCGAACCGCTGGCGCGGGACATCGACGCCTGTGACCCGTTCGTGCTTGAGGCCCGCATGCGCGTCGTCGTGCGCGCGCTCCAGCGGATCGACTGGCAGATGGGCCGCCTCCTCCGCGTCTTCGTCGATCGCCGCCTCTACTGGCTGATGCAGTTCCCGTCCGCCGCGCGCTATCTGCGCGAGCGGCTCGGGATCTCGCCGCGGAAGGCGCGGGCGCTCGTCGCGCTGGAGCGGAAGACCTGGACGACACCAGGGCTCGGCGAGGCATACCGCGACAGCGAGCTGTCCTGGGCCCGGGCGCTCACGATTCTGCCCGTCGTCAATGAAGAGACCGGCCCGGCCTGGATCGCGCGTGCCGGCGAGGTCACCGTTCGCCGGCTCACGGCCGAGGTCGAGTGGGCGCTCGTGGTGCGCGACGGGATCACACCGATTGCGCCCCCGCCGCCCGGGGCTGATCTGGTGCTCGACGAGCGGCAGATGTGTGCGCGCCGCGACTGGGAGTATCCCGACGCGGAGATCGTCTTCCGTGCCGCCGTGTCCGTCGTGTCCCTCTTCCGCACCGCCGTCCTTACCTTCGCTGGCCCGTCGGAGGGGCTGTGGCAGGGGCTGGAGAACCTCCTCCGCCACGTGAAGGCCGAGTGGGAGGGACAGCCGCCCCATCGTGATCTGGTCTTCGCGCGCGACGGGTGGCGGTGCGCCGTCCCGGCGTGCTCGTCACGGCGGAACCTTCACGACCACCACATCCTCTTCCGCTCCCGTGGCGGCGACAACGCGCGCGACAACCGCGTCACGGTCTGCGCGTGGCACCATCTCCGGGGCATCCACGGCGGCCATGTCCGCGCGTGGGGCGAGGCGCCGGACGGCATCACGTGGGAGCTCGGTGTGCGAGCTGGCCGGCGGCCGCTGCTGCGGCTCGAAGGCGACCGCTACACGCCGACGAGCACGCCGTCGCCCTCGACCTTCACCTCGTAGCGATCGACGCGCTCGCTCTCGTCCATCGTGTTGACGCCGGTCGTGACGTCGTACTGCCAGCCGTGCCAGGGACACGTGACGATGGTGCCATCGAGCTCGCCCTCGCCGAGCGGACCGCCACGGTGGAGACAGGTGTTGTCCATCGCGTGGAACGTGCCGCCGACGTTGAAGATCGCGATCTGCTTGCCGCCCGCCTCGACACATTTACCCGTCCCGGGCGGCACCTCGCCGACGGCGGCGACGCGCACGAAGTTCGCCATGGCGCGGCTTCTGGCACGCGCCCCCGGGACCGTCAAGACGCGAGCGCGGCCTCGACGGCGGGGATGGCCGAGAGACGGCGGAGCCATTCCTGCACCGCCGGCGCCGCGTCGAGGAGGCGTCGCTCCGCGTAGCGCTCCATCCAGGCGAGCTGCGCGAACGCGGCGACGTCGGCGATCGTCGGGACGCGGCCGAGCAGGAACGGCTTCCCCTCGAGCAGGGTCCCGAGCGTGGTCAGGTTGTCGACCATGCGCTCCTCGACCTCGGGCAGCGACGTCGCTGTGAATCCCGACGCCGCGAGACGACGCCGGACGGTGCGCAGCAGCACGCGGCCGACGAGCGGCCGCAGCGGCGCGGGCGCCATCTCGTCGACCGTGTTCGCGAGCGCCGCGGCGCGGTTCACGGGCGCGAGCCACTTGAACGCGCCGATCATCGGGTAGAGCGCCTCGTCGGCCCACTCCTCCAGCAGGTTCGCGTACGCGCGCGCCTCGGCCCCGATGGGGATCAGCGCCGGCTCTGGATGCCCCTCCTCGAGGTGGCGCGCGATGCGACTCGAGTCGGCGATCGCGACCCCGTCCTCCACCAGCACCGGGACCTTGCCGAGCGGGTTCAGGCGACGGAGCTCGCGCATCCGGCCGACCGTGAGCGTGACGCGGCGGAACGCGACCCCCTTCAGCTGCAGGCAGATGCGCGCCTTCAGGCAGAAGGGCGAGTCGTTCAGGTCGTAGAGCAGGACTTCGTCGACCATCGTGCGAAGCGAGGGGACGGCGATCAGCCGCGGAGCGCAGCGCGCAGCTCGCGCGCGAGGAGCTCGACCGTGCCGCGCGTACCACCGGCCTGCTTCTGCCGCCACTCGCCCTCGGTCTCGAAACGGCTGTCGCCGACGAGGAGACCCCAGGGTTTGATCGCCTGGCGAATGGCGTGTGCATCGACCGGGTCGCCGCCCGCGTCGCGCACCGCCTTCAGCACGTCGGGCACGACACGCAGGAACGCGCGCAGCGCCACGCCGGTCTTGATGCTGTACTTGCGGCCGACCCACGCTTTCGGGAACGCCGCCGCGACCTGCTTGAAGTAATTGAGGAAGAAGCGCTGCGAGTTCTCGCGAAACCGGTCGGACTGTCGCCCGCCGAGCGCATCGAGCGAGGTGAAGATGCCCTTCAGCTCTTCCGCGAGCGACGCCTGCGTGACCCGGCCACGGCCGACGCCGAACAGCTTGATCTCGCCGTGGAGCGGCGAGTCGGCGAACTCGTTGAGCGCGCGGATGATGTCGTGCGCCGCGGCGAGCTGCTTGTCGGGATAGAGGCGGCGGCCGGAGAGGCTGATCAGGTGCGAGGGGTTCAGCTTCGTGTGCTTCGCGTTGATCGTGACGAAGAGCTCGACCACCTGATCGGGCGTGAGCCGGTCGAAGATGACGGCCGGGACCTGGACGTCCTCCGCCTGTCCCGCGGTGATCAGCTGGTGGAGCGCGAGGAGCCGGTGCTGGCCGTCGAGCGCGCGCAGCGCGCCTTCCTCCGACGGGATCTCGAGGACGCCGAGGACACGATGCGAGCTGGTCGGCGTGAACTCGAGGCGTCGGTCGGCGACCAGGAGCACGGCGCCGGGGATCGCCGGTAGGTTCCCGGTCTCCGCGCACTGCGAGTAGTATTCGACGAGCTCGCCGATCTTCTTGCGGATGATCGGGCGCTGGTACGCCTCCGAGCTCGCGGCGATGCGCTTCTCGAGCAGCTCCCAGTTGACCTGCGGTGCACTCTTCGTCTTCTTCTTGCCACCAGGCGCGCCGTGCGCGGCGGCGTCGTACGAGAGGACCTCGAAGCGAACCAGGCGATCGACGTCGCGCGCGCCGAGCATTGCCTGGTAGAGCGGGACGCCGAACTGGTGCAGCCGCATCGCCGGGACGCTGATCATCCGTGCCCCCCCTTTCTCACGATCTCAGCAGGAGCGCCTGCCGCGGCCGTTCTTCCACCTCCTCCTCGCCGCCGATCGTCGCGAGCTTGCCATCGAGCCGGTCGAGACGCCGCTCGGCGGCGCCGTACGCCTGCGTCGCGTTGCCGAGGTGCTTGCCGATCAGGCGGAAGTCGTCGCGCAGCCGGCCGAGATCGCCGCCGAGGCGCGTCAGCTGGCCCATCACCTCGTGGGCACGCGCCTCGATGCGCAGGCCACGCAGCCCGAGGACGATCGCCTGGAGGT
>Ga0070731_10002198_pt1 | contig 18909 bp, 16 predicted proteins | sample Coa_R1_2_FD_66448 | JGI IMG/M metagenome (GOLD analysis project Ga0070731, IMG submission 66448) | Surface soil microbial communities from Centralia Pennsylvania, which are recovering from an underground coalmine fire - Coalmine... | ecosystem: Environmental > Terrestrial > Soil > Unclassified ... | reverse complement strand
TCTTCCGCGTCTGTCGTCCAAGCAGGTATTGGATCGCGTGGAAGGCGGGACTCGCATGCGGCTTGACGGCAACCCGGTCCTCAGGCCGCAGCACCGCAAAATAGAGCGCGGTCAGGATCGTCCCCAGCGAGGCTGACGACGCCTGGTGGCCGCCAACCTTGAGCCCGTCCCCGCCCTCGCGCAGATGGTTGGCCTGGTGGATCATCCAGGCCGAGAGCCAGAGCACTTTCTTCTCCAGCTCGATCAGATAAGGCAGCCGCACGTCGCTCATGGTGCATCCCTCGATGAACACGGCAGCGTACGCCCATTGCGTTGGCAGAACTTGCCAATTGTGCCACTGTCATTAAGCGAACTGGCAGAATCCACCAGATCATAAGCCCGAGGCAGGCAATCATGCCCAAGCGGAACCTCGATGCCATCGACCGCCAGATCCTGCTCGAACTGCAGCGCAACGGCAGAGCCTCGATCCAGGAGCTGGCGGAAGCCGTCGGGCTCACCCCATCGCCTTGCCTCAGGCGCGTCCGCATGCTCGAAGAGGCGGGCGTCATCCGTGGCTATGTCGCTCTGGTGGACGCCGAGGCAGTCGGGCTGCCGGTCAATGTCTTCGCCTCGGTCAGGCTCGAACGGCAGCGTGAAGAGGAGCTCGAACGCTTCAACCAGGCGATCGCCCGGTGGCCGGAGGTTGTCGAGTGCTATCTCATGACCGGCCCGCGGGACTACCTGCTCCGCATCGTCGTACCCGACCTCCCCTCCTACGAAACCTTTCTCAAGGCCAAGCTGACGCGCCTCGACGGTGTCCGCTCGATCGAGTCCAGCTTCTCGCTTGGCCAAGTGAAGCACACAAACGTACTGCCGATCGTCTAGGGCACTCACCGGCCTCACCCCTCCGGCGGGCTATGAGGCATCGTCCGGCGTCACGCGGCCCAGCGGCATATAGCTGGCGGGGCGCCGCTCCCTGAAGGCCTTCAAGGCCTCCTTCGAATCCGGATGCCCACTCATTCTCACGGTGTAACGCTGCTCGAACTCGTAGCCGGCGCGAAGGTCCATCGTCTCGATCCGGTTGAGGACCTGCTTGCCGAGACGCACGGCCGTCGGACTGAAGCCGGCGATCCGCAGGGCGAGGCGCCGCGCCTCAGCGAGCATGCCGACGCGATCGGTGATGATGATCGGGGCGCCCGCCGCGGCGAGCTCTGCGGCGGTGAGGGACTCGCCCGTGAAGAACATTCGCCGGACCAGCGGCTGCGGGGCCAGCCGCGCGAGGTGCCGTGCGCCGCCCATGACGCCAACGGTCAGCTCCGGCAGCCCCAGCCGCGCCTCACGGTCGGCGACGATGAAGTCGCACGACGCGGCGATCGCGAGCCCGGTCCCGAGCGCCGAGCCGTGAACCGCCCCGATCACCGGCACGGGACAGTCCTGAATGGCGAAGAATGCTTCGCGAACCCGCCACATACGCTCGACGCCGTTTTCCGGCGTCATGCTGGCGAATTCGTCGAGGTCGTTGCCGGCACAGAAATGCGGCCCCTCCCCGACCAGGACAATCGCCCGCATGCCGGCGCCGAGATCGTCGGGATGCTCGAAGAGCTGCGCGATCTCGCGATACATCACCTGGTCGACCGCGTTGACGGGCGGCCGGTTCAAGCGGACGACCGCAACGCCTGACGCGTCGAGATCGACGAGCAGGTGACGAAAAGCCGTCACGGCGAAGCTCCGGCGGCTCGTCCCGGGCGGGGACCATCAGGATTTGTCATTGATCCATTCTCCAGTAATCATCACGACCGCCGACAAGCTATTCTCCAAATAAAAGCAATTGATCAAGAAATATCAAGATCATTCTGTGCTTATTGAGTTGATGTTTATATTTAATTTGACCTAAATCCTGTTCTCCATAATGGTGTTTCTCATGAACCGGCGATCACGACATCAGGTACTTTAGAGGTCGAACGAGGGGCGCATGGATTTCGCCGAAACCGAGGAGAATCGGGCGCTCCGCCAGAGCTTGGTGCGGTTCGTCGAGCGGGAGATGCCGCGGGAAGCGGCGGCGGATTGGGACAAGCGCAATCACTTCCCGCGCGATGTCTTCCTGAAGCTGGCCGAGTTGGGCGTGCTGGGCCTCACGGTGCCCGAGGAGCACGGCGGGCTCGGCCGGAACATCATGGGGGCCATGATCACCATCGAGGAGCTGTCGCGCCGCAGCCTCGCGGTCTCGGTTCCCTATATCATGGCGGCCTGCTACGCCGGCATGAACCTCGCCGAATGCGGCACGGCGGAGCAGAAGCGGGATTTGCTGCCGCGTGTCGTCTCCGGCGACCTGCTGTTTGCCTATGGCTGGACGGAGCCCGACGTCGGGGCCGACCTGGCGAGCGTGAAGACTCGGGCGGTGCGCCGGGGCGATCGCATCGTCGTCAACGGTGCCAAGCGTTTCTGCTCCGGCGCCCAGATCGCCGATTACATCTATGCACTTGTGCGGACCGGAGAGGCCGCGGACCGCCATCGCAACCTGTCGATCCTGCTCATTCCGCCGGATACGCGCGGCGTCGGCATCACCCCGATCGATGCGCTCGGAATGAAGGGTGCGGCTACTACCGATGTCGTCTTCGACGATGTCGAACTGCCGCTGACCAGCTTGTTCGGCGGCGAGGCCGCGTGGAACAGGGGCTGGGACATGATCACCGGCACCGGGCTCAACGTGGAGAGGATCGAGGTCGCCGCAATGGCGGCCGGAATCGCACGGGCCGCTCTGGACGATGCATGGCACTACGCCCAGCAACGCCGGCAGTTCGGCCGGGCGATCGCCGATTTTCAGTCGATCCGGCACAAGCTGGCCGAGATGGCGACGCAGGTCCAGGCGGCCCGGCTGATGCTTTACCAGGCCGCCTGGACCGCCGATCAGGGCCTGCCCTGCGCCCGCGAAACCTCGATGGCCAAGCTCTTCGCCACCGAGACGGCCAAGACCGTCGCGCTCGAGTGCCAGACGATCTTCGGCGCCTATGGCTACGTCAAAGGCTTCGACGCCGAACGCTACGTGCGGGATGCGCTCCTCCTGCCGATCATCGGCGGCTCGTCCGCCATCCAGAAAAACAACATTTTCAAGCAACTGGCGGACTAGCCCTGGCACCCTGCTCCGCGGCGGCCCGCCTGCCGATCACGTCCCGCAGCAGGTTCTTCTGGACCTTGCCGGCGGCCGTGTAGGGCAGGCGGTCGACGACCTCCAGCCGTTCGGGGAATTTCTGGCGCGCGAGCCCGCCCTTCTCGAGCAGCCCGCGCATGATCTCGAAGTCGAAACGGCCGCCGGCCCGGAGCAGGACGAAGGCGCACCCGGTTTCGCCGAGTCTCGGATGCGGCATCGCGACAACCGCCGCATCGACGACATCCGGATGCGTGCAGATCAGGTCCTCGATCTCCTTCGGGCTGATGTTCTCGCCGCCGCGGATGATGATGTCCTTCTGGCGGCCGGTCACGACGAGGCACCCCTCGGGCGTCTCGATGCCGAGGTCGCCGGTGCGGAAATAGCCCTCGGCGTCGAAGGCCGCCTCGTTGTGCTCGGCGCGCTTGTAACCCACGAACAGCTCCGGACCGCGCGTCGTGATCTCGCCCTCCCGGCCGGGAGCGAGAGCGACGCCGGCCCGATCGACGAGACGCATCTCGTGGCCCAGCACGAAGCCCTCGGTGGTCGCCCGCAGCGCCTGCTGTGCCGGTTCGACGCAGCCCCAGGTCACCGTGGGCGCTTCCGTGCTGCCGTAGATGCGGAACGACACGCAGCGCGCGAAGGCGCGGTCGGCCTGGAGGATCACATCCGGCGGAACGGGGGCGCCGCCCGTCGGGAAGTAGCGCAGCGAGGGCAGCGGCGATCCCCGGTCCGCGGCGAGGCATGCAAGCTCCCGGAGGAAGGGCGTTGCACCGATGGTGAGCGTCACGCCGTTGGCATCGATCAGCGCTGCCGCCTGTTCGGGGTTCCAGCTCTCCATCAGGATCACCGGGCAGCCGAGCGTCACCGGCAGCTCGATGCCGTAGAGATAACCGGTGATGTGACCGAGCGGCGACGGCATGAGGATGACGTCCGCCGCCGAAAGCTCCAGCCACTCGATCACATTGTCGATCTCGGCCGCGATCGTGTTGTGCGTATGGAGGACGCCCTTGGGAATGCTGGTGGTTCCCGACGTGTACATCAGCAGCTTGACGTGGTTGGGATCGGGCCGGGGCCATGCCGGTCGTGTCTCGGCGGCCGCCACCAAGGCCTCAAAGCTGCTTTCGGACTTCAGTGCCGGGCGGACGACGATCACCTCGAGGCCCGGGACCTTCGCGGTTAGCCCTTCAGCCATCGTCCGGTGGTCGAAATTGCGGAATGTCTCGGGCACGAACAGGACCCGGGTCCCCGCATCCTCGACGATGAAGCCGACTTCGGCTGAACGGTAGATCGGAACGATCGGGTTGCAGACGAACCCGCCATACGCACAGGCCAGCTCGATAACGACCGCCTCGTGCCAGTTGGGAAGCTGGAAGCTCAACACCGCGCCGGGGCGGAGGCCCCTCGCGGCGAGCGCGCCGGCGAGCCGCAACGCGTCATCCTGCAGCGCCGCGGCCGTGTAGGCACCGCGGTCGTCGATAACGAGGCGTTGCTCAGGGTGCTTCGCGACGAGCTCGTCCAGGCGGTCGGCGATTGTCCGGTTCCGCCAGGCGCCGCTTGCGACGAAGCCGGCGATCATCGCGTCCGACAGCCGTGTCGGCCAATCGGTGGGATCGGGCCGCATTCCAGTCACCGAATCCGATCTGCTGAGCCCGGTGCGCGACGCCGGTCAGGCGACCTGTCCAGCGTCGACCACGACGTCGGCGCCGGTCATGTAGCGCGACAGGTCGGAGCCGAGGAACACGGCGACCGACGCGATGTCATCGGGCTTGCCTAGCCTGCCCAGCGGCATGGTGGCGAGCCAGCTGGCCACGATCTGGTCGTCCACGCCGGCAATCATCGGAGTCTCGATCACGCCGGGCAGGATCGCGTTCACCCGGATCCCGTAGCGGCCGAGATCGCGGGCGGCGTAGCGCGTCATGCCCCGCACCGTCCATTTTGAGGTGCCATAGGCGAAGATGTCGGGATAGCCGGACAGGCCGGCGACCGATGCCATGTTGATGATGGCCCCGCCGCCTGCGCGGCGCATCGTGTCGAGCACGGCCTTCATGCCGAGGAAAGGGCCGAGCTGGTTCACGCGGAAGAACCGCTCCATGGTCGCCGCATCGGTCTCGGCGAGCGAGCAGCGGTCATAGACCGCGGCGTTGTTGATCAGCACGTCGATCGTGCCATGCTTCGACAGCGTCTCGTCGATGACACGGCGCCAGTCATCCTCGCTCGATACGTCGTGCCGCAGGCCGAGCGCGTCGCCGCCGGTCCCCGATGCGGAGGCTCGGACGGCCTCCTCCCGGATGTCGGTCAGCACGACCTTGGCGCCCTCGGCAACGTAGCGGCGGGCGCATCCCGCGCCCAGGCCGCTCGCGGCACCGGTCACGATCGCCACCTTGCCGTCCAGCAATCCCATCGACCTATCCTCCGGCCGACGTCACAGGAGGCCGAGATAGGAGGTGAGCTTGTCCTGGTCGATCACGATCATGCGCTCGCGGATCCGCCAATCGGCGCCCCGCCTCACCCATTTGTCGCGCCTATGTCCGACGATCGATTCGTCCGGATGGCCGGGGTGGCTGCGGAACATCATGAAATACGAGATGACCTCGGCGTTGCTGTCGTCGGCTTCCAGCACCAGGACGTTCGTGATCAGGCGGCGAGTCCGCGGCGGCGGCTCGTCCGTATAGGTGAGCCCCGAGGTCAGGCGTTTGATCCGCAGCAGAAAGCCCGGCTTGTCCTCGTCGATGTGGCAGAACAGCTCGGCTTTGCCGAGATTCTCCTGGCCGCGCTCCAGGAACAGCCGCGACGGCGCCCAATAGCGCAGCTCATCATCAAAGAACGCCACCCACTCGTCGAAGCGGCTGTTGTCGCGGGCCCAGGCCTCGCGGACCAACAGATCGGTGAAGCGCTGGGTTACCTCGAACGACACGCTCATGGCTCACGCCTCCGCCGGCTCGCGCATCAATTCCTGCCAGCGCTCCCAGAAGCCGAAGACGCCGACCTCCGACGGGGTGGAATCGATGCTGCCCGGCCGTTCGTTCTCGCGGTGGACGGTGGCACGTCCGAGATCGTAATTGAGCGGGAACTTGCGCCGGTAATGGCCGCGCAGCCCCTGCATGCAGCCCATCCACATCTCGGCGTCGTCGGAGTCGATGATGCCGAGCGCGTTGTAGCTTCTGCCGACCTCGCGGCGCGACATGTCGCGTCGCCAGGCGGGCGCGCCGTGATCGACCAGGGTCCAGTAGATGAGCTCGGTCTCTTCCGTCGAGACCGGCTGATAATACCGCAGCGACATGCCGCCCAGGTAAAGAATGAAGACAAGATTGGGGAAGACCGACAGGATCAGCCCCGACGTTGTCAGGTTGGCCTGGGTCGGCGACAGGCGCCGTCTCGCGTCCTCCCGCACCGCATGCTCGTACTCCTCAAACCCCTCGGGCGCGTTCGGCGGAATCGGATGACCCAACACGATCAGCCCGTGGCCGCGCTCGCCGACCTGGAAGTCGTTCTCGAGCCCCCGCTTGGCAAATTCCTTCATGTCGCCGAGGAAGCCCAGCGCCGCGATCGAGCGATGGGCATAGGGCGCATGATAGTTGTCGCCGGAGGTCTGTTCCGCCCCGAGCTTCCAGTTCACTTTCATGCGCCAGGTCTGCTTCCCCGGCAGCAGGTCGTAGCCCGCCTCGGTGCGGCGGGCGATCACGTCGAAGTAGTATTTGAACTCGCCGAGATAGTCCTCGAAGCTTTCGCCGTTCTCGGCCAGCGACCCGAAGATGAAGCCGTGATAGTTGCGCAGCTTCGGCACCGGGATCAGGCCCCAATCATTGGGATCGAAGCTTTCCGGATAGCGCTCGCGCGAAGGCACGCCGGTGAGCTTGCCCTCGGCGCTGAAGCTCCACGCATGGTAGGGACAGCTCAGCACCTTGGCGGTGCCGTGATCGACCCGGCAGATCTTCATGCCGCGATGGCGGCAGGAATTGATGAAGGCGCGGATGACGCCGTCCCGCCCGCGCCACACGATGATCGGCTCGTAGCCCATCGCGGTGGTCACGAAATCCCCATTGTTGGGGAGCTGGCTCTCATGGGCAAGGAACAGCCAGCAGCGTCCGAAGATCTTCCCCTGCTCCTCCTCGAAGAGACCGGGATCGAAGAACACCGTCGGGTCCGTCCGGCGGTCACCGACCGCCGGCAGCTTGGGCCGTTCCATGCATATTCCTCCATATACCTCTTGTTCGACCTGCTTGGCCGCTACGCCATCAGACGGGCTGCGGGCCCAGCCCCATTTCCTGCAATATGTCCAGCGGGGTGAGGTTGGCCGGGAAGGTCGGCACGCGCAGCAGCTCCGGCAGCGGCGCCCCTGCCTCGTATGCCGCAACCAGCGCGTCGGGATCGAAGGGGGAACCGAGAGGGTTCGCCGCGAAGTCCGGATCCGTCTCGAAGTATCTCTGCAGCGCTTCCGAAGTTTCGAAATTGTCGAACTGCAGCTCGACTTTATTGCCGTCCGGATCCTTGTAGTAGAACGACGTCGTGACGCCGTGATTCATTGCCCAGGTTGGCTGGATGCCGAGCGCCTTGAGGCGCGTGTAGGATTTCAACAGGCCGCCGAAATCGGCGAAGGTGAAAGCCGTATGGTCAATGCCGCAGCTGTTCGGATCGCTGCGTTCGAGGCGCGGCACGTTGGCGATGCCGATGCGGTGGTGCTCTTCGTCATAGGTGATGAAGGCCAGATCCGGCGACGCAAGCGCGATCCGGCCGTTGAGTACGTTCAGGTACCATTGCACCATCGCATCGAAGTTCGATGTCTTGAAGACGACGTGGGCAAGCTTGGCCGGCCTGACCGGCTCCTCGATTTCCGCCAGTTTGATGCGACGGGGCGACATTTCGTTCATTCCCTTCCTCCCAATCAGCCTCGAGCCCTAGCGATACGGCATCCGCCCCGCGACCCCGGCTCACGTTCGAGCCTGGATGTGCGAGCCGCTCCGGGTGCTGTTTTCATTGTTGATTTTGGGGATGATAGGTCCCGGCCTGACTGAGGTCCAATCGGAAGCACGGATGCACCGCATGGGCGCGGTCAATGCTGCCCTGCCGCAAATGCTTGACCCGGCTCGGCGACGAGCCGGCCCAGCCGCGCGTCTCGGGCCGCCTGCATCGCAGCCAGCGCCTCGCCCGAAAGGCCGAGCAGGCGGAGGGCGTTGCCGCCGATGACCAGCGCCTTCTCATCATCGGTCAGCACCGTGGAGCTGCAAACAAGGCTCATCGGGTCCGGCTCGCACATGTCGTAGGGGTAGTCGCTGCCCATCACGAGCCGGTCGGCGCCGTAGGTCTGCGCAAGGAAATCGAGTTGCGCCGTCGTATAGACTACGGTGTCGAAGTGAAACCGCCGCAGATAACCGGACGGCGCTGCATCGATGCAGAGGCGGCAATCACTCCGGGCCGCATGAGCGTGATCCATACGGCCGAAATACATCGGCAGATAGCCGCCACCATGAGCAAGGCAGAAATTGACCCGGGGAAACCGATCCAGCGTGCCATCGAAGATGAGGCGGCTTGCCGACAGGGTCGTCTCCAGCGGGTTCCCGATCAGATTGATCAGGTTGTGCGCCGCGAAGCGCGCGCCATGCGAGAACCCGTTCGGGTGGATGAACACCAGGCTGCCGAGCGCTTCGGCGCGCGCGAAGAATGGCGCGAGCCGCTCTGCCGACAGCTCGTCAGTGCCGGCGAGGGTGCCAATCTCGACCCCCTTCAGGCCGAGTCGGGTGATGGCGTGGTCGAGCTCCTCGATTGCCAGCCGGGTATCCTGGAGCGGCACCGTGGCGAACCCGGCGAAACGGTCGGGACGTCGGGCGGCCTGCTCGGCGATCCATTCGTTGATCAGCCGGCTGGTGCGCCGCGCCAAATCCGGCTCGGCCCAGTAGAAGTATTGGAACGGCGACGGCGACAGCACCTGCAGGTCGATCCCGGCAGCATCCATGTCGTCGAGCCGTGCCTCGAGCGAGTCGAGCTTGGGCTTCGCCGCACGCAGCGACAGACGGTTCTCCGCCATGGTCGCATCGTTGGTGAAGTGCAGGATCGGCTCCTGGCCGGGCTCCCGAAACGGCGCGACCATCGCATCGGCGGCGTCGACATGAACATGGCAGTGCATGTCGACCGACAGGCCAGCGCCGAACGCCGGCTGGCGCGGCCTGTCCCCCCCGCCGGCCGGCCGTTCGGAGCACCGGTAGATCACCTGAGCCGCGTCCCTTGCCCAGGCCGACCAATCGTCGGCGTCACAGGCCGAGTGTCCGTTTGACCCAGTCCGCGTGGACGCGGCCGACTTTCGCGAGGTGGTCCTCGTTCGAGTACAGGCTCATGTGGGTGACGCCCTCGATGATCGCCAAGTGCTTGTTCGGGTTTGGAATGAGGTTGTAGATGTCGGTTTCCAGATCCGACGAGGTGATGTTGTCGCCCTTCGCGATCGCGATCACGACCGGCGTGTCATAGATGCGCGTAGCGTAGGGAGCCACGTTGTAGTTCAGCAGCAGCTCGGTCGATTCGATCGTATTGTAGTGCTCGTGGCGGGGCGCCTCGCGGGCCTTGATGTCCTCGAAGATCTTTTTCACATGGGGATAGGGCCAAGTGCTCATTTCCTCGAACGGGTGGAGCGACGACATCGGCATGGTGTCGCCGGGCTCGCCGGCGCTGCGCTTCCGGCGATCAGCCAGCAGCAATTTCTTCAGCTCCGCGAACCGCGTCTCGCCGTGGCAACGCCGGAGCGTCGCGTAGCCGTCAACCACCGGCACGGTGCCGATGATGAAGCGGACCCGCGGATCGGTCGCGCCGACGACCAGAACGTGCCCGCCGCTGTAAGAGATGCCCCAGACGCCGATCCGTTCCGGATCGACAGCCTCCAGCGTCTCGGCGAAACTGATCGCGTTCTTGTAATCCTCGATCTGCGCCCAAGGGTCGATGTGCTGCCGCCGCACGCCGTCGCTCTCCCCCAGGTTCCGATAGTCGAACATGAGCACGCCGACGCCGGCCTCGACGAGCGGCTTGGCATAGTACGGCATGACGATCTCTTTAACGTAGCACCAGCCGCCCGCCATGATGGCCAGGGGGACCTTGCCGGTCGCGCCCTTCGGCAGCTCCAGAACGCCCCGAATCGTCTCGCCGCAGCTGAGGAAGGAGATCTGTTGTCCCATGGCTCGCTTGCACCCATTGCCGAAGTTGGGCGCATCTTATTGGTCGACCCAATGAGCGTCAACACGATATCGGTCGATAGATACGTCACAATTGGTCGACATCACAACAACGGGTCGGCGAGGCGGCCAACGCCTAGTCGAAATCCCCGAAGATCGCCGAGCGGACGGCGCGGATATGGGCACGCATGCGGTCCGCGGCCTGGTCGGGGTCGCGAGTCTTGACGGCATTCAGTACTGCCCTGTGCTCCTGCACCGCTTCGCGCATGCGGTCGGAGGTCATGTAGATACTGCGCAACCGTCCCCAGACATTGGGATCGGTCTGGCCGTGGGCGGAGGCTAGAAAGCTCGCGAGGAGCCGATTGTGCGTCGCGTCGGCGAGCAGCTGGTGCCATTTCCGATCGAGGGCCTGGAAGACCTCCGGGTCGCTCGTCGCCTCCAGCCTCTGAAGCTGACGCTCCAGTTCCTCGAGCAGCCGCGGAGTCGCGCGCGTGGCCGCGAGGCGCGCCAGCTGCGGCTCCAAAACCATACGCGCTTCAATGACTTCCCGAGGATTCGTCATGTCCGCGATACGGGCGTTGCCGTTCTGCGGCGCGCTCGGCGGGCGCGTGCCGATGAACGTGCCGATGCCGACATGGCGCCACACCTCTCCCGCCTTCTCGAGCTTGGCGAGCACGGTCCGGAGCTTCGAGCGCGTCAGGTTGAGCGTGATCGCCAGCTCACGCTCCGGCGGCAGCCGTCCGTCCTCCGGGAAATTGCCCTCCTTCAGGAATCGCCTGAGGCGCTCCAGGTCGGAGTGGGTCTTGTCGTCCTCCTGCGGGGCACCACCACGTGGCAAGCGGCAATCTCCTCAATGGCAATCCGGCTGTCTCAATTCCCCTCTTTATAAGCCGAGGCGGTACGGGGAGCCACCGCTTCGCTCATCGATCCGATCACCGACGACCGAGCCGCATTGGGCGATCGGCCAGTCGCCGAAAAGTTCGGCGAAACCTGTTGACCGATTGACACCCAATATCATATTGATCCGCCATAAATGTGGCAATGGTTGACATTGGGTTGCACCACGTGGGCTAAAGGGAGTTGGGATGTCGACGCTACCGAGCATCACCGCGAAGGACCTCAAGGGCGTGATGGCGTACCTCGTGACGCCGATCAAGGAGGGTGCAGACCGCACCACACAACAAGCAATCAACCTCGACGAAGCGGCCCGCGCCGTCGATGCCCTCATCCGGGACGGGGTTCAGGGATTCTGTCTCAACGGGACGTTCGGCGAGGCGCCGTCGATCACCGCCGAGGAGCAGACGCTGCTGACCCGGACGGTGGTTGAGACCGCGCGCGGGCGCGTTCCGGTATTCGGGGGCGCGACGTCGCTTAATACCCGCGAGACGATTGCTCGCGTGCGTGCCGCGCGCGACGCCGGCGCCCAGGGCGTGATGCTGGGCCGGCCGATGATGGCAGTGATGGGGGACGAGAACGTCGTCCAGTTCTACCGCGACGTCGCCGAGGAAGTGCCGGACATGGCCATCTTCCTCTACGACGACCAGGAGGCCTTCAAGCGGCCGATCACCAACCGGGTCTATCGCGAGCTGGCCAAGATCCCGCAGATCATCGGCTGCAAGTACCGCTCGCGGATGATGGTCTCCGGCCTGCTGACCGACGTGTACAACAGGGACGTCGAGGCGGTCGGCGACAGCATCAAGCTCATGCCCGCCGAGTTCGACTGGGCCTTCTACCACCACAATTTCGGGATCGACGCCATCTGGTCGACCGCCGTAAACGGCGGCCCCAGCCCGGCGCTTGCGCTGCAGAAGGCGATCTTCGCCGGCGACCGCAAGCGGGCGGACGAGATCACACGCGACATTTCCTGGTCCTACGAGGGGCTCGTGCCCGAGGGCGGGCTCGAGCTCTGGCACGCCGACAAGATTCCCTTCATGAAGGCGCGCTTCGCCGCGGCGGGCTATCTCAAGCCCGGCCCGGCCTTGCCGCCCTACACCTTCATCAGCCGTCAGCGCCTCGAAGTCGCGACCGAGCTGGGGCGGCGCGCCAAGACCCTGCAGGAAAAGTACGCCGCGTGAGCACGGCGGCCAACGCTTCGCCGCCGGTTGACGCACGCAAGAGTCCGCGATGAGCCTCGTTCGTCCCTTCGCCCCGCTCTCCCGCTACCGCTGGTCGTCCGACCGGCCGGAGGATCGGTTCGACGTAGAGAACCCGGCCACCGGGACCGTCATCACGACGGTCCAGGGGGGCGGCGAGGCCGAGATCGACGCCGCCGTGCGTGCGGCCGACCGCGCTTTCAGCGCCGATTGGCGGTGGCAGGCGCCACGTGAACGCGGGCGCCTGCTGGTCGAATGCAGCCGCCTGCTCCGCAGCCATGCCGACGAGCTGGCCGAGCTCGAGTCGATCGAGGTCGGCAAGCCGGTCAACCAGGCAAGGCCGTTCGACATCGAGAACCTGATCTGGTCCTTCGAATACTTCGGCGGGCTGGCGGACAAGCTGCCCGGCGGCTTCCTCGATTTCGGACCGGTCGACGTCATCACCCGGCTGGAGCCGTTCGGCGTGGTGGCGGGGATCATCCCCTTCAACTGGCCGCCAATCCACACCGGCGCCAAAGCCGCGCCGGCGCTCGCGGTCGGCAACACGGTCGTGCTGAAGCCCGGAGAACAGGCGCCGCTCAGCATTCTCCGGATCGTCGAGCTGGTGAACACCATCCTGCCGCCCGACGTGCTGCATGTCGTGCCTGGGCACGGGCCAAGTGCCGGGCGTGCGCTCGCAGCCCATCCGCTGGTCAGGAAGATCTCGTTCACCGGGTCGTCACCAACCGGCGCTGCCGTTCTCGCCGCGGCGGCGCCCAACATCACCCCGGCGCTGCTCGAGCTGGGCGGCAAGAACCCCTTCATCGTCTTCGCCGATGCCGATCTCGATCGCGCCGTCGCGGGCGCCCTTGAAGGCGGCTACTTCAACCAAGGCGAGGCCTGCACCGCCGCATCGCGGCTGATCATACATGACTCTGTGCACGACGCCTTTGTCGAGCGGCTGGCCGACGCCGTGGCGCGGCTCAAGGTGGGCGACGGACTCGACCCGGGCGTCCATGTCGGGCCGCTGGTGACGCGGGCGCAGCAGCGCCGGGTGCTCCACTACATCGAGCTGGGCGTGCGCGAAGGGGCGCGAATCGCCGCCCAGGCGCAGCTTCCGGCCGATCATCGGCTCGCCGACGGGTATTTCGTGCCGCCGACGCTGTTCATGGACGTCACGGAAGACATGACAATCGCGCGCGAGGAGATTTTCGGGCCGGTCTCCTGCGTGCTCAAATTCTCGAGCTTCGACGAGGCGATCCGAATCGCCAATGCGACCCCCTACGGGCTCGTCGCCGGCGTCTATTCGCGCCACCCCGAGACCTGCCAGCGCGCCGCCCGCCGCATCGATGCCGGCATCGTCTTCGTCAACAACTACAACCGGGCGCTGATGGGCACGCCGTTCGGCGGGACCAAGGCGAGCGGTTACGGCCGCGAGCATTCGGTCGCGACCCTCGCCGAATTCGGCCGCTTCAAGGCCGTCCGGACGCCGAATGGCGAGGGCGAGATCCCCCGCTGGTTCGCCGTCGACGAACTCCTGCGCGGCGGCCGATGAAAATCCTCCCGCCGGCGCAGCACCAAGTGTGGCCTGAGGCTGCATGAGATTCCACCGGCTCGACCTCAATCTCCTCGTCGCTCTGGACGCGCTCCTCACCGAGCAGAGCGTCACTCGGGCGGGTGAGCGGCTTTACCTCAGCCAGTCGGCGATGAGCGGCGCGCTGGCCAAGCTCAGGCTGCACTTCGACGATGAGCTGATCGTGCAAGTCGGCCGCAAGATGGTGCTGACGCCTTTGGCCGAGAACCTGAAAGGCCGCGTCGGCACGATTCTCAAGCTGGCGCAGTCGCTGCTCGACACCCGCCCGACCTTCGACCCGCGGACATCGGATCGCCGGTTCTCCGTGGTCGCCTCGGACGTCGTGATGTCGGTCCTCATGCAAGGCGTCGTCCGCCGGCTGGCAGCCGAAGCGCCCGGGGTCTCGCTCGAACTGCTGGAGCCCGACGGCCGGCATCTCGTGGACGACCTGGAGCATGCCGAAGTCGATCTCCTGATCATCCCGGTCGAGTACGCGGCGCGCCACCATGCTCAGGAAGTCCTCTACGAGGACACGTATAGCTGCGTCGTCTGGAAGGAGAATTCCCGGATCGGGGCCGAGCTGACGCTCGAAGAGTTCACCTCGCTCGCGCATGCGACAATGAATTTCGGGCGCGCCCGCATTCCCGGCCTGATCGGAGCGCATCTCGAGCGGCTCGGACTCAGCCTCGCGATCGGGGCGGTGGCCCCGTCCTTCAGCCTGCTGCCCGAGCTGGTGGTCGGCACGGAGCGCATCGCCACCATCCCGACCCGGCTCGCCCAGCAGAAGAGCCAGACCCTGCCGATCCGGATCCTCCGGCCGCCGATCAACATGCCCCCGATCATTGAAGTACTGCAGTGGCAAAGCTACAGAGACGAGGATGCGGGGTTGCTGTGGTTGCGTGAAATTCTTAAGCAAAGCATACAGAGAACGCCATCTTTACTGCGTGCCGTTTAATTGACATGACGAAATTATTTTAACACCTCTCTTCGTTTTGCGGTTTCTGGTCAGCGTACTTATCAAAGAAATGCTTGATAAATTCGAAAACAGGGGAGCGGATAGAATGACGCGGCTTGGTAAAGAATTCGGTTCTTGCACGGATGATAAGGCCCAGGTTCGGCCGTCTCCGACACGCCGCGCCGTCGCAGAGGGCTGTCGGTGCCGCGATCGCCATCCGCCGGGAATGGGCGCCAGCGTCCTGGCGCTTGTCGTCGGCATGGCCGCCGCGGCGCCGTATGCGTCCGCGCAGCAGGATCAGGGTCAGCCGCCGCAAACGCAGGCTCAGGCCGGACCGGCGAAGGGCCTCGAGGAAATCGTCGTGACCGCCCAGAAGCGCCAGGAGCGGGTCCAGGACATCCCGATCTCGGTGCATGCGATGACCGCCGAGATGCTGGCGGAGGAGCACATCCAATCGACTGCCGACCTGCAGCTCCAGGTGCCCAGCCTCGTCTACAACGAGCTGGTCGGCTTCGCGGAGCCCTATCTCCGCGGCATCGGCAGCGACCTGACACAGCCGAATGCCGACGCCAGTGTCGCCACGTACGAGGACGGTGCCTTCCTGTCGAGCACGCAGGGAACGCTCATGTCGCTCCTCGGCATCGAGCGGGTCGAGGTGCTCGAAGGCCCTCAGGGAACGCTCTACGGCCGCAACGCCGTAGGCGGCGCGATCAACCTCTACACGCTCACGCCCGGCGACCAGCTCGACGCCGACGTAACAGGAACCATCGGCAGCTATGCCCGCAAGGAGGGTGCCGCCCATATCTCGGGACCGGTGACGGATAATCTCGATCTCGGCATGTACGTCGCCGGGACCGAGATGAACACGTATCTGTCGCGCTACACGCCGATCACCGGCAACACGCCGCAGGACGATTCGGACTGGGGGCTGCGATTCAAGGCGGTCTACCGGCCGACCGACTGGCTGACCCTGACGGGCTCGGTGGAAGAGCTGATGTCGCGCTCGGCAGAGGCGGATTCGTACCGCCAGATCCAGCCGAACGCCGTCGGCTGGCTTCTCGGCGCGCCGGTGCTCACCCGCGACCGGTACACGCTGACCAACGATCTCGGGGACTACAACACGGTTGTCCAGCGTGGCGCCATCCTGCGTGAGGAGGCTGATTTCACCAGCCTCAAGGTGCTGGGCATCAGCTCTTACCGAGACACGCGGAACAGCGGTTCGGCGGATCTCGATGCGACCGAGTTACCGGTCCTTGGCTTCACCGCGGAGGACAAGTACCTGCAATACTCGCAGGAGCTGCAAATACTGTCTCCCGACGACAGCCCGGTCAAGTGGATCGGCGGCCTTTACTGGTTCCATGAGGCGGCTCGTCAATATCCTTTGGATATTCAAGGCGCCATCTTCGCGCCGCTGATGGGCGTCGCACAATTCGGCGAGGTCCACACCCAGTCCTATGCTGCCTTCGGCCAGGCCACGATCCCCCTGACCGTGGTCGCCGACGGAATGAATCTCACGCTCGGTGCGCGCTACTCGATCGACGAGAAGCAGTTCCATGGCGCACAGGCGCTTCTGGTGCCGGGGGGGTTCGGCATCGACTACACGTCGTTCATGCCCAGCAGCAAGAAATGGGAGAGCTTCACGCCCAAGATTACGCTCGACTACCGCTGGGATGGCACGCTGTTCTACGCCACCTATTCGAAGGGATTCAAATCCGGAACTTACAATATCGGTTCGCCTGCGGATGCCGGCCCCGTCAATCCCGAGAAGCTTACGGCATTCGAGGTCGGCACGAAATCCGATCTCTTCGACGGAAAGGTACGCATCAATACTTCTGCTTACTATTACGATTTCAAGGATCTACAAGTTGAGATCGTCGAGCCTTCGGCGCTAGGCTCGATCTTGCTGGAAAACGCGGCCACAGCCGAGGCGAAGGGCATCGAGATCAGCACCGACTACCTGGTGCTTCAGGGGCTCAAGCTCAGCGCCGGGGTCGCCTACGAGCAGGCCACCTACTCAAGCTTTCCCGCCTATGCCGGCTACACGCCGGCGGCAGCCGGCAATGCAACGATCTCCGTCGATGCAACCGGTCATCAGATCCAGCGCGCGCCGAAATGGGTGGGAACGCTCTCCGCGAACTATATTACGGATCTTGATTTCGGGGGCTCGCTTGCCGCAAACGCCTCGCTGTATCTGAACTCCGGGTATTTCTGGGACCCGCAGAACACGACGAAGCAGGACGGCTACGGCCTGCTCAACTCCAGCTTCACCTACACCCTGCCAGATGATCGCTGGTCGGTAATGCTGTGGGGCACTAACCTGACCGACACGTACTATAATCTCGTTTCCAACGTGAACGCGTTCGGCACCGACGTCATCACGGCACCGCGTCGAATGGTCGGTATCACCGCCAAGTTCGCCTTCACCGGGGAAGCTACGCCCGCACCATTAGCGCCTCCTCCCGCCCCGCCTGCCGCGGCCCCGGCGCTCGCGCCGGCGCCCACGTCTGAAGCGCGACGTTCCTTCCAGGTGTTCTTCGATTTCGACAAGTCGAACATCACCGACGCGGCGGCGCGGGTCATCCAGGAGGCCGCGGATGCGGTGAAGGCCGGCCATGTCGTGCAGATCACGGTCACCGGCCATACCGACACGGTCGGGACTGCGGCCTACAACCAGGGCCTCAGCGAACGTCGCGCGGCGGCGGTCAAGCTGGGCCTGGTGACGGACGGCGTTCCCGGTGGCGAGATCACGACGATCGGCGCCGGCAAGAACGGCCTGCTCGTTCCGACCGCCGACGGCGTCCGAGAGCCGCAGAACCGCCGCGCGGAGATCGTGCTGCAGTAGCTGCCCGAGAGGCCTGAGTTGTCGTCGGCCAACAGGGCAGCGAGGATGGCCCATCCGAGGCCTGCCCCGACAGCAGGCCTCCACGCCACGAGCAGGCATTGGACCAGCACCGTCCGGTGTCCCAGCTGTCGCACTTCCGGCACAGCCCGCTGGCGCGAGGGACCTGACGGTCGCTGCAGTCTCGAGGAACTACCCGACGGCTTCCGCGCCGAGCCAAGCGCCGGCAGCCGGCCGGAGATCTGGTGCATAAGATGCGGCGTGACGGCAACTCCATAGACGCTCGCTTAGCCGGACGCGTGAGACGTGCGCTCCGGATGAGGCGGTCCCAAAGAAGCGGCGCGTTCCGTAGCTTGCAAATCGCTCTGCTGATCCGGGAACTGCCGGGCAAAGGCGATCCGATCGGCCTCCTGCTGCGAGTGCGAACGGAGGATCTCGATCGACCGCCGCACGCGTCCGCAAGGCCCGATCGATGGCTCGAGGTCGATCTCGGCCGTATTGCCGGCGACCACATCATGCGTGCCGAAAAGGCGTCGCGGCGATGGGTGATCAGATGCAGCTTTCAAGCGACCGGCGACCCAGGGACATCTCGACACCGGGGGAGACGTTTCCGCAGGTCATGCGGTGAGAACCTTCAGTAATGATACTTAAGCTACGCACCTCGCTCACGGGCATCTTGGTCGAAAACGTGACTTTCCTACTGACCGAGCAGGCCTCTGCAGAAGACCGCCCAATACTATCGCCCACCTCCCCATGGGACCGACCGTGGCCCTGTCCTTTCGATGACCGCGCGGAAATGGTGATTCGACTTAATCGACAGCTGGCTCAATCGATCGCCCAGCTTGGCTGGCGTAGATCGTTCCTCCTTGCAATGGCCTCTGGCGCGCGCATAATGTCATAGTGCTGATGTCGTCTTGCGGCCTGCGGGATGTGCGGTGTCGCTCGCATTCGATCCGGTCAAGAGGCGTCTGCCAGCATCCGTTTCCGATAGGTGCAGGACAGCATGATTGGATTTATCGGGCTCGGCCAGATGGGCGGCGCCATCGTTCGGCGCCTGCTGGCCGGTGGAACTGAGATACTCGCCTTCGACGAGACCGCCGACCGGCTCGCGGAGGCCGCGCGGCACGGCGCAAGGCCGGCCGGCTCCGCGAGGGAGATAGCCGACTCTGTCTCGATCGTGATGACCTGC
>Ga0070731_10002197_pt1 | contig 18911 bp, 18 predicted proteins | sample Coa_R1_2_FD_66448 | JGI IMG/M metagenome (GOLD analysis project Ga0070731, IMG submission 66448) | Surface soil microbial communities from Centralia Pennsylvania, which are recovering from an underground coalmine fire - Coalmine... | ecosystem: Environmental > Terrestrial > Soil > Unclassified ... | reverse complement strand
CACGTGAAGATCATCGATCGCGCGAGGGACGTCGGCAAGCTCGCGACCGGCGCGATCTTCGCGCCCAATTACATCGAGAACAAGCTCAAGTTCTTTCCACACATCAGGGAGGCGGTCGCGTTCGGCGCCGGACGCGACTACGTGTGCGCGTTCGTCAACATCGACATGGGCTCGGTCGGCAACTGGGCCGAGCGACGCGGCATTCCCTACGCGGGCTATGGCGATCTCGCCGCGAAGCCCGAGGTGTACGAGCTCGTGCGCGGATGCATCGAGCAGGCGAATGCGGACCTCGCGACCGAGCCCGGTCTTGCCCATTCGCAGGTGCGCCGCTTCCTCATCCTGCACAAGGAGCTCGATCCCGACGACGACGAGCTCACGCGTACGCGCAAGGTGCGCCGCGGATTCATCGCCGACAAGTACGCGTCGCTGGTCGACGCGCTCTATGCAGGGAAAACGGTCCAGCATGTCGACACGGCGGTGAAGTTCGAGGACGGCCGAAGCGGCATCGTCTCGGCAGACCTTCGCATCGAGGACGCCAAGGTGCTGCCGACGCAGACCGCAAGGGCTGCTTAAGGCGAAACTCGATGGCGTCGATCCCAGCGCAGGTCGCTCCCATGAGCGCCGCGACGCGCGAAACTCCGCCGTCTCCCGGCCGCATCGGTGCAGTGATCCTCGGCGTCGACCACATCTCGCTTCGCTTCGGCGGCGTAAAGGCGATCTCCGATGTGTCGTTCGAGGTGCGCGAGCACGAGGTGCTGGCGATCATCGGTCCGAACGGCGCGGGAAAAAGCTCGATGCTGAACGTCGTCAACGGCGTCTATCACCCGCAGCAAGGGAGGATCCGTTTCAAGGGCCGAGAATTTCCGGCGATGACACCGCATCGTGCGGCGTCGATGGGCATCGCGCGCACGTTCCAGAACCTTGCGCTCTTCAAGGGCATGACGGTGCTCGACAACATCATGACCGGGCGCAACCTGCGCATGACGACCGGCATTCTCGCGCAGGCGCTTCGCGTCGGGCCTGCGGAACGCGAGGAAATTCGCCACCGCGAGGTGGTCGAGCACATCGTGGACTTTTTGGAAATCCAGGCGCATCGCAAGACGCCGGTCCGGCGCTTGCCTTACGGCCTGCAAAAGCGCGTCGATCTCGGCCGCGCGCTCGCGTCCGAGCCGGACGTGCTGCTGCTCGACGAGCCGATGGCCGGCATGAACGTCGAGGAGAAACAGGACATGTGCCGATTCGTGCTCGACGTCAACGAGCAGTACGGCACGACGATCGTGCTGATCGAGCACGACATGAGCGTGGTGATGGACATTTCCGATCGCGTCGTCGTGCTCGACTACGGGAAGAAGATCGGCGACGGCAGCCCCGACGACGTGCGGCACAACCAGGCGGTGATCGACGCGTACCTCGGCGCTGCCAGATGAACGACCCCCACGCTCGCTCCTACGATCCTCGTGCTTCGCACTCGGCTGTTCGCCCTCCGGGCGGCCCGTCGGGCTCACGCGCTCGCTGCCCGGAGGGGGGAGTCAGCCGCTGGGGGCGGCCCGGCGCGGCTCACCGACGATGACGATTCCCCGCTACGTTCCGGTCGCGGTGCTCGGCGTTCTGCTCGCCGCAGGGCTGATCGCGCCGCTCGCCACCGGCGAAACGGCGCCGGGCTTCTGGGTGGAAGTGCTGATCGGCGGCCTGATGACCGGCGTGCTCTATGCGCTCGTCGCGCTGGGCTTCGTGCTGATCTTCAAGGCTTCCGGCGTATTCAACTTCGCGCAGGGCGCGATGGTGCTGTTCGCTGCGCTCGCCGTCGCGCGCCTCGCCGAGCACATGCCGGTCTGGGTCGCGACGATCGCAGCCGTCCTCATCATGGTCGCGCTCGCATTCGTCGTCGAGCGCGTCGTGCTGCGGCCGCTCGTCAATCAGGAAGCGGTCGCGCTTCTGATGGCGACGCTCGGCATCACGTTCTTCCTGAACGGGTTCGGCCAGGCGATCTGGGGGAGCGACATCTACGAGATCAATCTCGGCATTCCGCGCGAGCCGATGATGGTGCTCGACAAGGTGTTCGAAGGCGGCGTGCTCGTGAACCGCGACGATATCGCGGCGGCGGTTGCGGCGGTGCTCCTCGTCGGCGCGCTCGCCGTCTTCTTCCGTCGCACGGCGACCGGCCGCGCGCTTCGCGCCGTCGCCGACGACCACCAGGCCGCGCAATCGATCGGCATTCCGCTCAATCGCATCTGGATCATCGTCTGGTCGGTCGCAGGCGTCGTCGCGATCGTCGGCGGCGTGATCTGGGGCGGCAAGCTCGGCGTGCAGTTCTCGATCTCGCAAGTAGCGCTGAAGGCACTGCCGGTCGTGATCCTCGGCGGTTTCGAATCGGTGCCGGGCGCGATCGTCGGGGGCTTGATCATCGGCGTCGGCGAGAAGATGGCGGAAGTGTTCCTCGCGCCGCCGCTCATCAAGGCGTTCGATCTCGCCGGCGGCGGCATCGAGAACTGGTTCGCTTACGTGCTCGCGCTCCTTTTCCTGCTCGTTCGCCCCGAGGGACTCTTCGGCGAGCGGCGCATCGATCGGGTTTAGGAAACCAGGTGTTCTTCCGCGAAAACGGCCAGTTCAAGTCGACGTATCGCGCCGACATGCAGTTGCTGCCGATCGTGCAGGACCGTTATTTCATGCTGGCGCTCGTCGCGTTGGCGTTCCTCGCCGTGCCGTTCATGGCGAGCGACTACCTGTTCCTTTCGATCGTCAATCCGTTCCTGATCCTCACGCTCGCGGCGATCGGCCTCAATCTCCTCGTCGGCTATTGCGGTCAGATCTCGATCGGACATGCGGCCTTCATGGCGTGGGGCGCCTACGCCGCGTACAACCTCGTGCAGCGCGTGCCGATGCTGAACTTCCTCGTGGTGCTCGTGCTCGCGGGCTTGATCGCGGCGCTCGTCGGCATGTTCTTCGGCATCCCGAGCCTGCGGATCAAGGGCCTCTACCTCGCGGTCGCGACGCTCGCCGCGCAATTCTTCACCGACTGGGTTTTCGCGCGCGTCAAGTGGTTCACCAACTATGCGCACTCGGGATCGGTGTCGACGGCGCCGGTGACCCTCTTCGGCTGGACGATCGACACGCCACGCGACAAGTACCTGTTCCTGCTCGGCGTCCTCATCGTGTTTACCGTGATCGCGAAGAATCTGACGCGCGGCCATCTCGGACGCGCGTGGATGGCGACGCGCGACATGGACGTTGCCGCCGAAGTGATCGGCATCCGGCCCGTGTACGCGAAGCTCACGGCGTTCGGCGTGAGCTCGTTCTATTGCGGCGTCGCGGGCGCGCTCTGGGGATTCCTGCAACTCGGGTCGTGGGAGCCGCTCGCATTCGACTTGAACCTGTCCTTCTCGCTGCTCTTCATGATCATCATCGGCGGCATGGGATCGATCCTGGGCTCGTACCTCGGCGCGGCATTCATCGTCGCGTTGCCGATTGCGCTCAACCAGATCCCCAGGAGGCTGGGCCTGCCGCTGTCCACGGCGATGGCGGCGAACGTCGAGTTCATGATCTTCGGCTCGCTGATCGTGCTGTTTCTCGTACTGGAACCGAACGGGCTCGCGCGGCTTTGGGCAATCCTGAAGGAGAAGCTCCGGCTCTGGCCCTTCCCGCATTGAACGGACTATGATGGCGTGTCGTTTCCATAAGGAGGAGGCCATGAAAGTGAGATCGAAGGGAACGCTTGCCTTGGCTGCGTGCGCGCTGGCGGCGGCGCTTGCCACGAGCGGCAAAGCACTCGCGCAGGCCAACGAGCAGTTCTTCCCGGTGCTCGTGTACCGGACAGGCGCGTACGCGCCGAACGGCGCTCCGTGGGCCAACGGCTACGACGACTATCTGAAGCTGGTCGACGCGCGCGACGGCGGCGTCAACGGCGTGAAGCTCACGTTCGATGAGTGCGAGACCGGCTACGCGACCGACCGGGGCGTCGAGTGCTACGAGCGGTTGAAGGGCAAGGGCCCGACCGGAGCCACCGTCTTCCAGCCATTGTCCACCGGCATCACGTTCGCGCTGACCGACAAGTCGTTCGCCGATCACATTCCGCTGATCACGGCGGGCTATGGCCGGGCCGATTCGGTCGACGGCAGCGTGTTCGGCTGGAATTTTCCGATCGGCGGCACGTACTGGGACGCGGCCGACATCCTGATCCAGCACGTGGGCAAGAAGGTGGGCGGCCTCGACAAGCTCAAAGGAAAGAAGATCGCGCTCGTCTATCACGACTCGCCTTACGGGAAAGAGCCGATCGCGCTGTTGCAGGAACGCGCGAAGCGGCTCGGCTACGAGCTCATTCTGCTTCCGGTCACGCATCCTGGCGTCGAGCAGAAGGCGACGTGGTTGCAGATTCGCCAGCAGCGTCCCGATTTCGTTTTCCTGTGGGGCTGGGGCGTCATGAATTCGACGGCCATCAAGGAAGCGGTCGCGACCGGCTATCCGCGCGAGAAGATGTACGGCGTCTGGTGGTCGGGCGCCGAGCCGGATGTGCTGCCCGCGGGCGACGGCGCGAAGGGCTACAACGCCCTCGTGTTCCTCGCCCCGGCCGGCAAGGGCGCCGTGCACGCGGACATCGTCAAGTACGTCTACGACAAGGGGCAGGGCACGGGCAAGAAGGAGGAAATCGGCGAGGTTCTCTACAACCGCGGCATGGTGTCGGCCATGTTCGGCGTCGAGGCCGTGCGCAAGGCGCAGGAGAAGTTCGGCAAGAAGCCGCTGACTGGCGAGCAGGTGCGCTGGGGCCTCGAGCATCTCGAGATCACGCCGGAGATGATCAAGAAACTCGGCATGACCGGCTTCATGGAGCCGATTCATACGTCGTGCGAGAACCATGAAGGCGCGCACGCGGCGAGGGTCGAGACATGGGACGGCAAGAAGTGGAACGTCGTGCCGAACAGTCGCTATGAGTCGGACATGTCGATCATCGGCCCGATGATCCAGGCGTCGGCCAAGAAGTACGCGGAGGAGAAGAAGCTGCCGACGCGCGATTGCAGCAAGGAAGACGGCGCGTAGGCGCATCGGTTCTGGGCATGACCATGACCGCCGCCGCCGCGAGCATGCAGCCCGCGCCGGCGACGGCCCCGATGCTGAAGGTCAACGGCATCGAGGTCATCTACAACCATGTCATCCTGGTGCTGAAAGGGGTTTCGCTCGAAGTCCCCGAAGGCAAAATCGTGGCGCTGCTCGGCGCCAACGGCGCCGGCAAGACGACCACGTTGAAGGCGATCTCGAATCTGCTTCGCGCGGAGCGTGGCGAGGTCACGAAGGGAACGATCGAGTTCCGCGGCGAGCGCGTCGATCGCCTCACGCCGAACGATCTCGTCCGTCGCGGCGTGTGCCAGGTGATGGAAGGCCGCCACTGCTTTGCGCACCTGACGGTCGAGGAGAACCTGTTCTCGGGCGCGTTCACGCGGCGCGCGTCGCGATCGGAAATCGCGGCGACGCTCGACAGGGTCTATCACTACTTCCCGCGCCTGAAGGAGCGGCGTGCGAGTCAGTCGGGCTACACGTCGGGCGGCGAGCAGCAGATGACGGCGATCGGCCGCGCGTTGATGGCTCATCCGTCGATGATCCTGCTCGACGAGCCGTCGATGGGTTTGGCGCCACAGCTCGTCGAGGAGATTTTCGAAATCGTCGGCGAGCTCAATCGCAACGAGCGCGTGTCGTTCCTGCTCGCCGAGCAGAACGCGATGGTCGCGCTTCGCCATGCGAGCTACGGCTACATTCTCGAAAACGGACGCGTTGTGATGGACGGGGAAGCGCGCGATCTCGCGAAGAACGAGGACGTGAAGGAGTTCTATCTGGGACTGTCGACGTCGGGACGGCGGAGCTTTCGCGAAGTGAAGCACTATCGGCGTCGCAAGAGGTGGCTGGCATGAGCGCTGCCGAGCCGCCTCAAAGCGCGAATTCCGCCCCCTCCGGGGGCAGCGAAGCAGCGAAGCTGCGAGCGCGGGCGGATCATGCAAGCGTGGAGCACTACGACGCGCTCGAAGCGCGCGATGCCGACGTTCGTCTGCGCGAGCAGCTCGCACAACTGCAAAGACAGATTGCTTACGCGAAGTCGCACACGGCGGCATACGCGCGCGTGCTGTCGAGCGTCGATCCACGCGACATCACGACGCGCGAAGTGCTCGCGCAATTGCCGATCACGCGCAAGTCCGAGCTTGCGGATTTGCAACGCAAGTCGCGGCCGTTCGGCGGTTTCGCGGCAAGCGGATGGTCCGACGTAAAGCGTGTGTTCGCGTCACCCGGCGGCATCTACGAGCCGGAAGGCGCGGCGCCCGATTACTGGCGGCTCGCGCGCGCGCTTTTCGCGGCAGGCTTCCGCAAAGGCGAGCTCGTGCACAACGCGTTTTCGTACCACATGACGCCGGCCGGCTCGATGCTCGAGTCGTCGCTGCACGCGCTCGGTTGTGCCGTCCTGCCAGCCGGCACCGGGCAGACCGATCAGCAGGTGCAGGCGATCGCCGACCTTCGGCCCGATGGCTACGTCGGCACACCGTCGTTCCTGCGCACGCTGCTCGAACGCGCGGACGAAGCCGGTCTCGATGTGTGCAGCATCGCGAAGGCGCTCGTCTCGGCGGAGCCATTTCCGGCATCGCTTCGCGATTGGCTCATCGCGCGCGGCGTAAACGGTTACCAGGTCTATGCGACCGCCGACGTCGGCTCGATCGCTTACGAGACGACGGCGCGCGAGGGACTCGTTGTCGACGAAGGCATACTGCTCGAAATCGTGCGCCCGGGGAGCGGCGATCCGCTGCCCGACGGTGAAATCGGCGAAGCGATCGTGACTCCCCTGGCGAACATGGACTATCCGCTGATCCGCTTCGCGACGGGAGACCTGTCGGCGGTTTTGCCCGGCGCATCGGCGTGCGGACGCACGAACATGCGGATCAAGGGCTGGCTCGGACGCGCCGACCAGGCGACGAAGGTCAAGGGCATGTTCGTGCATCCGTCTCAGGTGGACGCGATCGTGCGTCGCCATCCGGAGGTCAGGCGCGCGCGGCTCGTCGTCGACAACGTCGGCGGCGCCGACCGGATGATGCTGCACGTCGAGGTGTGCGGCATGGACAGGGATCTGGCGGACGCGATCGTCGCCTCGATTCGCGAGGTGACAAAGCTCCGCGGCGAGGTGCAGTTCCGTGCGGTGGACGAGTTGCCGAACGACGGCAAAATGATCGACGATCTGCGCAAGCTCGAGTAGCGATGAGCGACACCAAGAGCGACCCGTTCGCGCCGCTTCATCCGGACACGCTGCGCGACATCGCCTCAAGCGGCGTCGTACGCGCGTTCCCGCGCAACAGCGTGCTGATCAACGAGGGCGATCAGGGCGACACGCTGTACGTGATTCTCTCGGGACGCGTGAAGGTCTTCTCGAGCAACGAGCACGGACGCGAGTTCGTGATCGACTTTCAAGGCCCCGGTGAATACGTCGGCGAGATGATGCTCGACGGCGAACCGCGCTCGGCGTCCGTGATGACCGTCGAGCCGACGACGTGCGCCGTCGTCAACCGCGCGCAGTTTCGCGAGTTCATCCTCGCGCATCCCGACTTCGCGCTGCACCTGATCGAGCGGTTGATTCACCGCGTCCGCGTGACGACCGGGAATCTGAAGAGCCTGGCCCTCTCGGACGTTTACGGGCGCCTCGTGCGTCTCTTGAATGCGCTCGCGCAGGATGTCGATGGCCGGCAGGTCGTGCCGGAGAAGTTGACTCAGCAGGAGATCGCCGATCGCGTCGGCGCATCGCGCGACATGATCGGCAAGCTGATGAAGGATCTGACGGGCGGCGGCTATCTCGCCGTCGAGGAACGCACGATCACGATCCTGCGCAAGCTGCCGACGGGCTGGTAGCCAGCGCAGAGGTCAGAGGCCGTCTCCGACCCTGCAGGTCGGTATCGTAAAACGGCGCCGCAATCCGCCACGAATATTCCACATCGCCAGGGCCGATTCGTCCATCGTCGCGCGTCGCCTCGACGCCTAGTCTTGCTATCACGCGCTTCGCAATTGCCGCGAATGCACGAAGGCAACGAGACGATGATGGACACACGTAACGTTCCGCCGCAATTCTGAGCGCGTCGCCCCGACCCGTGCCGGCACGCGAAATCGCCGGGCTGCCATGCGAAAGCATCGTCGAACGCCCCGCGATTTAGCCGGCCACGGGCCGGCCCGAACCAAAAGCGAAAACGGGGCCAGGCTCGCGAAATTCGAGCCTGGCCCCGTTTTGTTACCGATGTCTACGGCTACTTTTCGATTCCGCCGAAGCAGATGTACTTGACCTCGACGAATTCGTCGATGCCGTACTTCGATCCCTCGCGGCCCAGGCCCGATTGCTTGACGCCGCCGAACGGCGCGACCTCGGTGGTGATGAGCCCGGTGTTGACGCCGACCATTCCGTAGTCGAGCGCCTCGGCGACGCGCCATACGCGTCCGAGGTCACGGCTGTAGAAATACGATGCGAGCCCGAACTCGCTGCGATTGGCGAGCTCCACCACTTCGCTGTCCGTGCGAAAAGCAATGAGCGGCGCGATGGGGCCGAACGTTTCCTCGTGGAAGATCTGCATCTCGGGACTCACGTTCGTTAGGACGGTCGGCTCGAAGAACGTGCCGCCCAACGGATGCCGCTTGCCGCCGATCGCGATCGTCGCGCCACGCGACTTCGCATCGGCAAGATGCTCCTCGACCTTCGCCAGCGCTTCGGCGTTGATCAGCGGACCCTGCGTGACACCGGCCTCGGTGCCGCGCCCGACTTTGAGCGCGCCGACCTTCGCCGAGAGCTTCCGCGCAAACGCGTCGTAAACCTTCTCGTGAACGAAGAAGCGGTTCGCGCAAACGCACGTCTGGCCCGAGTTGCGATACTTCGAGACGATCGCGCCGTCGGCCGCCGCATCGAGATCGGCATCGTCGAACACGATGAACGGCGCGTTGCCGCCGAGCTCGAGCGAGATCTTCTTGATCGTCGGCGCGACTTGCCGCATGAGCAGGCGACCGACTTCCGTCGACCCGGTGAACGAAACTTTGCGCACGATCGGATTCGCGCACATCTCGGCGCCGATCGACGGCGCATCGCCGGTGATCACGTTCAGCACGCCGGACGGAAATCCGGCGCGATCCGCGAGCTCGGCGAGCGCGAATGCGGAGAATGGCGTCGCCTCGGCGGGCTTGATGACGACCGTGCAGCCCGCGGCGAGCGCGGGCGACACCTTGCGCGTGATCATCGACGATGGAAAATTCCACGGCGTGATCGCGGCGCACACGCCAACCGGCTCCTTGACGACGACAAGGCGACGATCGTTGCCGATCGTCGGGATCACGTCGCCGTAGACGCGCTTCGCTTCCTCGGCAAACCATTCGACGTACGCGGCGCCGATAACAATCTCGCCCTTCGCCTCGGCAAGCGGCTTCCCTTGCTCGGCGGTCAGGATCCGCGCGAGATCGTCGGCGTTCGCGAGCATCAGCTCGTTCCACTTACGTAAGGTCGCGGAACGCTCCTTCGCTGTCCTTGCGCGCCACGCGGGGAACGCGCGCTCGGCGGCATCGATGGCGCGCTTCGTTTCCGCGACGCCGAACATCGGCGCCGTGCCGACGAGCTCGCCGGTCGCGGGATCGACGACGGGCATCGATCCGCCATCGTCGGCGCCGATCCATGCGCCGTCGACGTAGCATCGCTCGCGAAAGAGCGATGGATCGGCGAGGGCGAGTCCGGTTCGTTCGAGGGTGTCGGGTGCCATGGGTGCTCCTTTTGCGATCAGGCGTTTCGGCAAAGAAGTAGTCAGACTGCGCGTTCGTTGACGGCGTTCCGCGCCACGCGGGGCCTGCCGGCGCCTCTCGATACCAGCATCACGCCGGCGAGCACGAGGGCAACGCCGCCCAGTTGCAAAAGATTGACGCGCTCGCCGAGAATCGCGGCGCCGAGGCCGATCGTGAACATGGGACCGAGCGAGCCGACGAGCGAGGCCGTGCTCGCGCCGATGCGGCGGACCGATTCGGCGATCATCCACGTGGGGAGAACGGTGCAGAAAATCGCCATCGCGAGCGCAAGCGCATGCACCGAAGAAGCCACATCGAGCGCGGAGAACGGCCGCGTCGCGGCGAACTGGATGCCGATGAAGAGCGTCGACGCAAGCATCGCCCACGCGATGAAGCGTGACGAGCCCAGGCGCGCGATGATGCCGCCCGCGCCCACGAGATAGATCGCGTAGCCAACTGCGCCACCGAAAACCAGCAGGCCGCCCAGCAACGTCGATGCCGTGTCGCCGCTCACCCGGACGTCGTGGAACACGGCGAGCGCGATGCCCCCATACGAAAGAGCGAGCGCCGTCACCGTACGCCGCGTGATCGGCTGCGCGAGAAAGATCGCCGACAGCACGACGACGATCGTCGGATACAGGAACAGCACGAGTCGCTCCAGTGACGCGGTCACGTACTGGAGTCCGAGAAAGTCGAGCAGGCTCGACAGGTAATAGCCCACGAAGCCGAGCGCGGTGAGCCGTAGCGCATCCCGGCGGCCGACCGGCGCCGCGCCGCGACCGCTCCACCAGGCCATCAGCATGAAGAACGGCGCGGAATAGAGCATGCGCAACGTTAGCAGCGTCACCGGATCGACGTCCGATTCGCGGTACGCGAGCTTGATGAGGATCGCCTTGAACGAGAACCCGAGCACGCCGAGGATCGCGAGCAAGGCGCCGCTCATGCCCGAACCGCGCGCGATCAGCTCCAATCGACGAGACCGCTCCACGCGGTCGCGAGAATCAGCAGCCCGAACGCGATCCGGTACCAGGCGAACGGTATGAAGTCGTGACGACTCACGTAGCGAATCAGCCAGCGGACGCACAGGAACGCTGCGGCGAACGCGGCGACGAAACCGATCGCGAGCCCCTCGAGATCCTGTGCGGCGAAGAGCGCGCGGTTCTTCAGGAAATCGTAGGCGCACGCGGCGAGAAGCGTCGGGATGGCGAGGAAGAACGAAAAGCGGGTCGCTGCGGGGCGCGAGAGCCCCAGGAGCATGCCGCCGATGATCGTCGCGCCGGAGCGCGACGTTCCGGGAATCAGCGCAAAGGCTTGCGCAAACCCGACGGCGAGCGCGTCGGTCCAGCGCATCGCATCGACGTCGTCGATGCGCACCGTCGACAGCGTCGCGCGTCGTCGTCGCTCGACCCACAGGATGACGAATGCGCCAACGATGAACGCGAGCGCAACCGGCAGCGGCGCGAACAGGCGCTGCTTGATCGCTTTCTCGAACAGCAATCCAAGCACCGCCGCGGGCACGAATGCGATCGCGATATTGATCGCGAAGCGTTGCGCGACGCGGTCGCTGGCGAGACCACCCACCGTCGCGATCAGCCGCGCGCGATACTCCCAGCAGACGGCGAGAATCGCCCCCGCCTGGATGACGATTTCGAACACCTTCGCGCGTTCGCCTGTGTAACCGAGCAGCGAGCCGGCGACGATCAGATGCCCGGTGGAGGAGACAGGGAGAAACTCGGTGAGGCCCTCGACGATGCCCAGGATCAGGGCGACGAGGGCGGACGGGTGATCCAAAGGCGCGGTGCGACGCGAACGGGGCGGGGTCGAATTGTCGCACACCGACCTTCGGCATTGCGCCGGAACGTAACCCGGTTTAGGGTGGCGGCTCGCGCCTTTCCCAGAACGGATAGCGAATGGACCACGAACTGATCCAGCTCTTCGATCCTCAGTCGTCGACGTTCACGTACGTGCTCGTCGATCGTGCGTCGCGTGAAGCGATCGTCGTCGATTCGGTCGACGAGCATTACGATCGCGACATGGCGCTTCTTCGCCGACTCGGGCTCGAGCTTCGCTACGTCGTCGAGACGCACGCGCATGCCGATCACGTGACGGCCGCGGGGCGGCTGCGCGATGCCACGGGTGCGCTCACCGCCGCGCCGTTCAACTGCGGCATTGCGCCCGCGAACCTGCAACTTGCGCACGGCGACAAGCTGTGCTTCGGCGCGAACGAGGAAGTGAGCGCGATTTACACGCCGGGCCACACGTCGGGGAGCACGTGCTATTTGTGGCGCGGCAACGTGCTGACCGGCGACACGTTGCTGATCGAAGGCTGCGGCAGAACCGATTTCCAGAGCGGCGACGCCGGGTCGCTCTACGACAGCGTCCACGAGCGGCTTTTCACGCTGCCCGACGACACGCGCGTGTGGCCCGCGCACGATTACCACGGCAACACGGTATCGACGATCGGGCACGAGAAGCGGCACAACCCGCGGCTTGCCAATCGCGACCGGCAGGCGTTCATCGAGCTGATGGGGAACCTGCAATTGCCGAAGCCGAAGATGATCGACATCGCCGTGCCGGCGAACCGGAACCTCGGCTTGACGCACGCGGCGTAGGGCGAGCGCATCGATGGCCAATGCTCCCGAAGTCACCAACATGGCGTTGTTCTGCGATTTCGAGAACATCGCGCTCGGCGTTCGCGACGCCAACTACGAGAAGTTCGACATCGGCAAGGTGCTCGAGCGGCTGCTTCTGAAGGGCAGCATCGTCGTCAAGAAGGCCTACTGCGACTGGGAGCGTTACAAGGCGTTCAAGGCGCCGATGCACGAGGCGTCGTTCGAGCTGATCGAGATTCCGCACGTTCGGCAATCGGGAAAGAACTCCGCCGACATCCGGATGGTCGTCGATGCGCTCGATCTCTGCTACACGAAGTCGCACGTCGATACGTTCGTGATCATCAGCGGCGATTCCGACTTCTCGCCGCTCGTCTCGAAGCTGCGCGAGAACGCGAAGGCGGTGATCGGCGTCGGCGTCAAGAACTCGACATCGGATCTTCTGATCGCGAACTGCGACGAGTTCATTTACTACGACGATCTCGTGCGCGCGAAACGCAAGGCGCCCGTGAAGAAGCGCGCGGGCAAGGGCGCCACCGCGTCGGCGGCCGAGACGCCGCCCAAACCGTCGATCGACGAGGATCGCCGGATGGAGGCGCTGGAGCTCGCCGTCGAAACCATCGAGGCGCTGATCGCCGAGCGCGGCGACGAGGAGAAGATCTGGGGCTCGATGGTCAAGCAGGCGCTAAGGCGCCGCAAGCCGGGGTTCAACGAGTCGTTCTACGGCTTCCGCTCGTTCAACGAGCTGCTCGAGGATGCCGCACGCCACGGCCTGCTGATGCTCGAGCGCGACGACAAATCGGGCGGGTATCGGGTGCGGCTCGCGCCGGCGGAGTAAATCGCTACACGACCCTCACATCGATGTCGTACAGCCCGTCGATGTGGCCGTGCATCACGTCGCCCGCGACGACCGGCCCGACATTTTCCGGCGTTCCGCAATAGATGATGTCGCCCGGGAAGAGCTCGTAATACTTCGACAGGTGAGCTACCTGCTCGGACACGGCCCAGATCATGTTGGATAGATCGCTCGACTGGCGCACCTTGCCGTTGACCGCGAGCGTGATCGCGCCTTTCGTGAAATGCCCGGTCGACGACGCGGGGTGCAAGTAGCTCACGACGGCCGAGTGATCGAACGACTTTCCGATCTCCCACGGTTTCTTCTCGTTGCCCATCGCCTGCTGCAGGTCGCGGCGCGTCATGTCGAGTCCGATCGCGTAGCCGAACACGTGCTCCGTCGCGCTTTCCGCTGCGATGTCGCGGCCGCCCTTGCCGATCGCGGCGACGAGCTCGACTTCGTGGTGATAGTTCTTCGTGATCGGCGGGTAGGGATGGTCGATCGTGACGCCTTTGGGGACGAGCTGGACCGCATCGGTCGGCTTCTGGAAGAAGAACGGCGGCTCGCGATTCGGATCGGAGCCCATCTCGCGCGAATGCGCGGCGTAGTTGCGGCCGACGCAGTAGATGCGGCGCACCTCGAAGCGCCGCGACGTGCCGACGACCGGGATGAAGCTTCGCGCATGCGCGAACAGCACGTCGCCCGTCGCGTCGGCTGCATTCGTCGGAAGCGATGCCGCCGCGATCGCGCTGGCGCTTACCGCTGCCGAACCCTTGAGCCAGTCCCGTCTTTGTCGATCCATCGGTTCGCTCCTTCGCGGATTGCATTCGGCGCAACGACGCGCGCGCCGGACGTGGAAAGGATTCGCGCGAGCGCTTGTGCATCGCGCGGCGCCATCACCTTCGCGTCGTTGTCAAAGTAGCAGAAAACGTCGCGGTGCACGCGACGCGGCGACGAAGCGCGCGAGATGCGTCTTGGGTTCTTCGCTTCCCGCCCTTCGCTCCACGAGACGATGCGCTTCGCCCAGCGGTCGAGCGCCACGTCGGCGTAGCCGCTCACGTAAAGCTCCGCGTCGCCGTGCAGACGCACGTAGACGAAGTCGGCGGTAATGTCCTCGGCGTACGGCCATTTGCCTGCCGTGTCGGCGACGACGAGCGCGACGTTCTGCCGGCGCAGGAGGTCGATGAACGACGCGTCGACGAACGTTTCGTGCCGCACTTCGAGCGCATGTCGAAGCGGCCGGGCCGCACCGAACGACAGCCGCGCCCGTCCCTTGACTTTTTCGTTGCGACGTCTTGCAAGTGCTGCGGCCGCGTCGGTGTCGCGCGGCAACGAGGCGAGAAAACCTTCGAGCCGCTCGGCATCGAATCGCAGGATCGGCGGCAACTGCCAGAGGATCGGACCAAGCTTGTCGCCGAGGTTCGCGATGCCGGAGGCGAAGAAGTTCGCGAGCGCCTGCTCGCTTCCCCGCAGCTTCAGCATGTGCGTGATGAAGCGCGGCCCTTTGACGCTGAAGAGGAAGCCGTCGGGCGTTTCGTCGCGCCAATGCGCGTAGTACTCGGGACGCTGTAGCGAGTAGAACGAGCCGTTGATCTCGATCGTCGAGACGTGGCGCGATGCGTATTCGAGCTCGCGTCGCTGCGGCAAGCCGCGCGGATAGAACGCGCCTCGCCAGGGCGGATAGCGCCAGCCGGAGAGGCCGACCCGGATGTCGCCCCTCGCTGTTTTCCGCTTTGACGAATGCGCCATCCAATGCCTGGCCCCGGTGGGTCGCCTGCTCATCCGGGCGATCTATTGACCCATTCCATGCGGCATGCGTATTATAACACACGTTATAACGGAGCCGGCGATGTATACCCTCAAAATCACCCAGATCGGCAACTCGGTCGGCGTCATCCTGCCGAAAGAAGTCCTGGCAAGGCTAAATGTCGAAAAAGGCGACGTGATCTACATCACCGAATCGCCCGATGGCTATCGCATCACGCCACACAGCGAGGATTTCGAATCGCAGATGAAGGCAGCGCGCGCGATCATGAAGAAGCGGCGCGCGGTGCTGCGTGAGCTTGCGAAGTGACGCGATTCACCTGGCTCGCGTCCGAAGTCATCATTTCGATTCACGAAGCCCAACTCGCCGAACATGGTGGCACTGCCGGCACGCGCGATGTCGGCTTGCTGAAGTCGGCGCTCGCCCGACCCAGGAATCTGCACGCGTACAAAGACCCGGACTTCGCCGATCTTGCAGCGGCATATGGCTTCGGAATTGCGCGCAACCATCCGTTCGTCGATGGCAACAAGCGCACCGCTTATGTTGCTGTCGAGCTCTTTCTCGACCTCAACGGCGATGAGCTGCTCACCGACGATTCGGCGTCTGTTCTCACCATGCTCGCCCTTGCCGCCGGCGATATCGATGAGGCCACGTTCGCCGGTTGGATCCGCGCGCACTCGCGCAATCGGTGACATGCCGAGGTGCGCGAAGCGACATGGAGCCCCCCGTTTTCCGGCGCTCCGTCTCAGATCGAGCATCCCGCAATGAACATTGTCTCGTCCAAGACGGCTCGACTTGCGTCGATGAAAAGAAGCGATCGCATACACGATTTGCGTCAGCATCTCGAATCGGTCGCGCGGCTGGCTGCGCAATTCTCGGTGCATCAAGACGCGCCGCAGCCTGGGCTTATTTGGCCGTGACGCTGATGCGCCGGGTGCGATAAAGTCCGTCAGTCACGTTCAGACCAATATTCCGGTCGGCGGCTCCGGATCGCCGAGTGCCGCGAGGAGCTCGGCATAACCATAAGGCCGCAATCTTCCGGAGGGCTGGCACGCTCGCCCGCGAGCAGGGCGACGCGCGCTGCGTTCGCCATCGCCGCCTCATGTCCCCTCGACGACAATGTCATGCCGCCAATCGTCGCCGAAGTCGTACCGACGCGAGGTCGAGTCCTTGGCCATTTGCAATCACGCCTTCGAATAAATCTCTCCGCCGCGCTGCACGAACTCGATCGCCTTTGCCTCCATGCCCTTCGCAAGCGCGTCCGATGCGCTGACGCCCTGCGAAGCGGCGTACTCGCGCACGTCCTGCGTGATCTTCATCGAGCAGAAATGCGGCCCGCACATCGAGCAGAAGTGCGCGAGCTTGGCGCCGTGCTGCGGCAGCGTCTCGTCGTGGAATTCGCGCGCCTTGTCGGGGTCGAGGCCGAGGTTGAACTGATCTTCCCAGCGGAACTCGAAGCGGGCCTTCGACAACGCATTGTCCCGAAGCTGCGCCCCGGGATGGCCCTTCGCGAGGTCGGCGGCGTGCGCGGCGATCTTGTAAGCCATGATGCCGTCCTTGACGTCGACCTTGTTCGGCAAGCCCAGGTGCTCCTTGGGCGTCACATAGCAGAGCATCGCCGTGCCGTACCAGCCGATCATTGCCGCGCCGATCGCGCTCGTGATGTGGTCGTAGCCGGGCGCGATGTCGGTTGTGAGCGGCCCGAGCGTATAGAACGGCGCTTCGCCGCAAAGCCGCAACTGCTCGTCCATGTTGTGCTTGATGAGATGCATCGGCACGTGGCCAGGCCCCTCGATCATCACCTGCACGTCGTGCTGCCACGCGATCTGCGTGAGCTCGCCAAGTGTCGCGAGCTCCGCCATCTGCGCCTCGTCGTTCGCGTCGTGAATCGATCCGGGTCGAAGGCCATCGCCGAGCGAGAACGCGACGTCGTACGCCTTCATGATCTCGCAGATCTCGGCGAAGCGCGTGTAGAGAAAGCTCTCGCGGTGATGCGCGAGACACCACTTCGCCATGATCGAGCCGCCGCGCGACACGATGCCGGTCATCCGCTTCGCGGTGAGCGGAATGTAGCGAAGCAGGACGCCGGCGTGGATCGTGAAGTAGTCGACGCCTTGCTCCGCCTGCTCGATCAGCGTGTCGCGGTAGACCTCCCACGCGAGCTCCTCGGCCTTGCCGTCGACCTTTTCGAGCGCCTGGTAGATTGGCACGGTGCCGATCGGCACCGGCGAGTTGCGAATGATCCACTCGCGCGTCTCGTGGATGTTCTTGCCGGTGGAAAGATCCATCACCGTGTCGGCGCCGAAACGGATCGCCCACGTCATCTTCTCCACTTCCTCGCCGATCGACGACGACACGGCCGAGTTGCCGATGTTGGCGTTGATCTTCACGAGGAAATTGCGGCCGATGATCATCGGCTCGCTTTCGGGATGATTGACGTTGCTCGGGATGATCGCGCGGCCGCGTGCGACTTCGTCGCGAACGAATTGCGGCGTGATCGTCGCCGGAATGCTCGCGCCGAAACTTTGGCCAGCATGCTGACGGCGAATGCTCTCCGGCATCCGCGCGAGGGTCTCCTCACGAAGCTGGTTCTCGCGGATCGCGATGAATTCCATCTCCGGCGTCACGATGCCGCGACGCGCGTAATGCATCTGCGTGACGTTCGCGCCGGATTTCGCGCGGCGCGGCGAGCGGCGTAGATCGAACCGCATGCCGGCAAGCGCCGCATCGGCCAGGCGCGCTCGCCCGTACGCCGACGTCGGCGCTTCGAGCGTCACCGCGTCGTTGCGTTCGTCGATCCATCGCGCGCGAAGCGGCGGCAATCCACGGCGAATGTCGATGCGCGCGTCGGGATCGGTGTACGGTCCGGACGTGTCGTAAACGACAAGCGGCGGATTCTCCTCGGCGCCGAACGACGCGGGCGTGTCGGTCTGCGCGATCTCGCGCATCGGCACGCGAATGTCGGGACGCGAGCCCTCGACGTGGATTTTTCGGGATGACGGCAGCGGCGCCACCGCGGCCGAATCGACTTTCGCGTCGCGCGCGAAGAACTGGTCGTTGGCGTTCATTGAGCTCCTCTCGCCGATGCGAGGAGGAGCGGTGGTGGCGGTCCACGCTTCCCTGCGCCGGCATTATCCGAACAGGTGCGAAGGGTGTTCTCTCACCGACCCGCGGAACATCATGCGGGAAGGACCCCCAGCGTTCCGCCGAGTTTACTCCTGTCGCGAAACGTCGTGCTCGCGCGTGCGGCGCTCGGGCACCTTCGCGCTTCGCGCGATCAGCATCAGCGCGCCAAGCAGCACGAGCATCGCGGGCACGATATAGCGCCAGTGCGTGCCGTAGCGATCGTGCGCAAGCCACGCGATGCCGACCGCGATGAGGAAAGGTCCGACGACGATCGAGCTCTTGTTGAGCCCGTCGAGCGCAATGACGGCGATGCCGCCGACGATGAAACCGAGACCGATGATCCAGTCGATGTCCGGGAACAACCGGAATTCCCAGAGCAGCCAGCCGATGCCGACGACGATCATCGTGACGGGAAGCGAGGCGTCTCTCATCGAAATCCGTTCGCGAAAGCAATGGCCGTAGGCTACGCGAACGCGCCGTACTCGTCCAATTCCCCGATCGCGTCGCGGCAACGCGTATCGGGTCGCGCGAGCATGCGACGATTGCACGCGTCGCCAACGTCAGACACGCATTTCATGCCCAATAGAATTCCGCATTCCCTGCTGTTCGCCGTCGCCGCGCTTGCCGCGGCGTCCGCTTGCGCAAACGACCCTTCCGCGTGCATGCCGATTCGCGATGATCGCGAGCGTCTCGCGTGCTACGACGCCGCGCTTCGCCGTTCCGCGAGCCCGATCTCGCCGACATCGCTCGGCACGGCAAAGCCCGCGAACGACGCGACCGCCGGCTCGCGAATCGTAACTCACGAATCCGA
>Ga0070731_10002196_pt1 | contig 18921 bp, 18 predicted proteins | sample Coa_R1_2_FD_66448 | JGI IMG/M metagenome (GOLD analysis project Ga0070731, IMG submission 66448) | Surface soil microbial communities from Centralia Pennsylvania, which are recovering from an underground coalmine fire - Coalmine... | ecosystem: Environmental > Terrestrial > Soil > Unclassified ... | reverse complement strand
CTTGACAGGTTTGCCGTTGCCGACCATGCTGGCGGTGCCGATGCTTGAGCAAACCGTCCAGATTGTTTCCAACGAGCGCGACACCGATTCTTATTTCCGTCTCGTCCTGCGCGCGCCGCAAATCGCGCCGCTCATCCAGCCCGGCCAGTTCGCCCACGTCCGCGTGTTGCCACTGAAGGGCGCCCTGCTCCGGCGGCCGTTCAGCATCTTCCAGGTCACCGGCGACACCTTTTCCATCCTCTACAAAACCGTCGGCCAAGGCACCGAGGCACTCGCCCGGATGGGCTCCGGCGAAGAACTGAGCGCCATCGCGCCGCTCGGCCACGGATTTACCGTGCCCAGGCGCGGCGGTGAGACTCCCCTGCTGGTCGCGGGTGGTTACGGCATGGCGGCGATGTATCTGCTGGCGCAACGTTCGCCGCAAAAGGGCATCGTGTTCGTCGGCGGCCGCAGGCGGATTGACATCCTGTGCGAAAAGGAATTTGAGGCGCTCGGCTGGGACGTGCGCACGACCACCGAAGACGGCAGCCATGGCGAAAAGGGACTGGTTACCCAGCCGTTGCTTAAGGAATTAAAACGAAAAGCGCCCTATCGGAAGGTGTTTGCGTGCGGCCCGACGGGGATGCTGGGGGCAGTCGGCAAAATCGCCGGGGAATTCAATGTGCCGGCGGAACTTTCCATGGATGAACACATGTGCTGCGGTGTGGGTGTATGCCTGACGTGCGTGATTCCGATCAAGACCGGCGACGGCTGGGAATATCAACGCACCTGCACCGAAGGCCCGGTGTTTGATGCGCGCGAGGTTGTTTGGGAAACAGTGAAATGAAGTCCAAAGTCCAAAGTTTAAAGTCCAGGGTCCAAAGTCCAGGGTCCAAAGTCGAACCGGCAGCCGAGGGCGTAAATCTTGCCGTCCAGATTGGCAGGCTGACGCTGCCGAACCCGGTGATGGTCGCTTCGGGCACGTTCGGTTACGGCGTTGAATACGCGCAACTGCTCGACCTGAACCAACTCGGCGCGGTGGTTGTGAAAGGCATCCGGCTGCATCCGGTGCGCGGCAATCGCACGCCGCGCACGGTTGAGGTCACCAGCGGACTTATCAATGCCATCGGCTTGCAGGGACCGGGTGTGGACGGGTTCATCAAAAAATACTGGCCGTTCCTCAAGACGTTGAAGGTCCCGGCCATCATCAACATCTGGGGCACCACGGTCGAGGAATACGCCGACGTGGCGCGGCGCTTCGACGCGCTCGGCGGCGTGGGCGCGCTCGAACTCAACGTCTCCTGCCCGAATATCAAGGAAGGCGGCGCGCAATTCGGAACGGATCTGAGATTGATTGCGCAGGTCGTGGCGGCATGCCGCAAAGTGACGAAGCTGCCGCTGATTACGAAGATGAGCCCGAATGTGGTGAGCATCGCGCCGTTCGCAAAGGCAGCCGCCGACGCCGGCAGCGACGCGCTGTCCATCATGAACAGCTATCCGGCCATGGCGATTGACATCGAAACACGCAGGCCGAGATTGGCGAATGTCACCGGTGGCCTGACCGGGCCGTGCATCAAGCCGATCGCCATCAAACTGGTCTGGGAAGCGGCGCAGGCCGTAAAAATTCCCATCATCGGCATGGGCGGCATTCAGAACGCGGCGGACGCGATTGAATTCATGGTGGCGGGTGCGGCGGCGGTGGCGGTGGGCACGGCCAATTTCTATGAACCGCAGACACCGTTACAGGTAATTGCCGGGATTTGCGATTTTTTAAAGAAGCACGGCCTGAAAGACGTGAAAGAAATGATTGGCAGCGTGACACTGAAAAAATAAGTTACGATTTGCGACATACGATTTGCGCGCCGCCACCGGTTTTCAAATCACTCGTAAATCGTATATCGTAAATCCTGAATCGGATATGTTTGAGCATCGCTCCAAACCGTTGTTGCCGCGCCGGCAGTATTACCTGCGCCTGGCCCGGAGTGTGGGCACCGGCTTGCTGGTGATTGTGTTTGCGCTTGGCGTGGGGATGGTGGGTTACCGGACCTTCGAAGGCATGTCCTGGGTGGATGCCTTCGTCAATGCGGCAATGATTTTGTCCGGCATGGGACCGGTCTCGACGCTGCAAACCGGGGGCGGGAAGATTTTTGCGGGGTGCTACGCGCTGTTCAGCGGCCTGGCGTTCATCGCCATCCTCGGAATCATTTTTGCCCCGGCGGTGCACCGGTTCCTGCACCGGTTTCACGTAGAGGAAGCGAAACGCGCCGCCAAACCGCCGGACCAGCCTTGATTCTGTTTTGCGCTTCGCGCGCGGCAGGGTATGCTGGCTTCATGTTGTGGGCATTTACCAAGTATCACGGGCTGGGCAACGACTACCTCGTCATTGACCCGAAGAACCTGCCGGCGCCGCTGACGTCCGCGCAGATCAAGACGATCTGCCATCGCAATTACGGCATCGGTTCGGACGGCGTCCTGCTCGGGCCGCTCCCGTCCAAAAAGGCGAAGTTCGCGGTCCGCATTTTCAATCCCGACGGCAGCGAGGCGGAAAAGAGCGGCAACGGCCTCCGGATTTTTTCGCGTTACCTGTGGGACAAGAAACTGGTCGGCAAGGACGAGTTTGCCGTCGAAACCGCCGGCGGCCTGGTAAAGGCCACGGTGACGGAGCGCGGCAAAATTGTCCGCGTGGAGATGGGCAAGGTCAGTTTCTGGAGCGATGAAATTCCCGTGGCCGGCCCGCGCCGGGAAGTCATCAACGAACCCATTCATCTGCGCGGGGAACGATTCAACTTTTGTGCGGCGACGGTGGGCAACCCGCACTGCGTGCTGCCCATGGCCAAAATCAGCGCGGAACTGGCGAAACAAATCGGCCCGTTGCTGGAAACGCACCTGCGTTTTCCGAATCGCACCAACGTGCAATTCATGAAGGTGCTCGACCGCAACAACATCCAGATTGAGATCTGGGAACGCGGCGCGGGCTACACGCTGGCCAGCGGCAGCAGCAGCAGCGCGGCGGCGGCGGTGGCGCACCGGCTCGGCCTGTGTGACCGCGACATCTCCGTGCACATGCCCGGCGGCACCATTGAAATCGAGATTGGCGACGATTATGCGATTTGCATGACCGGCGCGGTGACCAAGGTGGCCGATGGCGTGATGGCGAAGGAAATGTTCAGCGCGTCCATCGCCGGCGGATGAGGCCGACCGGCGGAGGTAATGGGTTCCCGGGTTCCGTTTATGGGATTCAGCCTCAACGGGGTGCCCGCCACCGTGGCTAATTCCCGGAGAGCAAATCCCTGGCCGCGTCATAGTCCTGGGACGCAACCTGAACCCGGACATAGCCAAAGGTGTTCAGGTTAAACCCGATCGTCTGCATCAAACACTCGTCCGGGATAAACGCTTGAATTCCGGCCGCCTGGAGCCGGCTCACGACCAGATCCGCCGCCACCAGTGTTCCACACGTGACCAGCGTAACCAAATCCTTCTGCCGTTCGGCCGGCGATAGCGGCGGGAACTCATAATCAGGCCGGGCCGGACCGGAACGTGGCGGCGAATTTGGCGCCGCTGCGGTACCTGGTTCGACGAGCAGCGTATGGTCAATCGGACACTCCGGCACATCGTCGGAGTATTCCGCACCACAATATGAGCATTTGTTCATCGTCAGATTTCACGCTCAACCAACCAACCCCTAGTGCGGGGTACGCGTCACCGGAAGTCAAGCGCCGACGAATCCGGAAGCTGATCAATCACACCGCGGGCGACGAAGGTGAAAAGAGCGGAAAAGCTGAAATTACTTCACCGGCTGCAGTTTGGCGCGCAGGACATGGATGAGGGCCTTAACGGTGAGTTCAATGAAGAGAAACGGCTTGGCGATGAAATCGTTGCCGCCGGCCATCATGGAACTGGTGCGGCTGTCAAAGTCGCTGAGCGCAGTGACAAAGACGACGGGGGTCTTTTTATATTGCGGCATGGCGCGCAGCTTGGTGCACAGTTCAAAGCCGGTCATGCCGGGCATGTCGACGTCGAGGAACACGAGGTCGTAAGTGGTTTCGGTCAGCAACTTCAGCGCGGCGTTGGGATCGGCGGTGCTGGTGGAAGGCAATTGCGCCTTTTCCAGGGCATAAACCACGGCGCGCTGCGAGATCGGCTCGTCGTCCACCACCAGGATGTTGACGGGGGGCGGGTCCGGATTGTCCGGCCGTTTGCCGCGATCGAAAAGAAAGCCGAGAAAATCCACGGCGGCGGCAACGGTACGGAGGGTGGACGTGTTGATGCTCTTCGGTTTTTCGTAGAGTTCCTTGAGCAACGCCTCCAGGGCGGAGGACATGTGCGCCACGTGCATGAAACCGGCCAGGCCGGCGTTGCCGGCGAGCGCATGGCTGCGGCGGTAAAGTTCGTGGATATCCTTGAGCTGGATGGTTTCGCTGTTGGCCTTGATGAGGTTTTGCAAACCGGCGCGCAACGCGGCCAGGTTCGCGGGCTGGCTGTCAATGAAGGCCTGCCGCAGTTCCGACAGGAATTTCGTGTCACCCTCGATGTTGCTGAAGTCGGGTTTGGCGGCTGCGGCCGGTTTGCCCGGCTTGCCCGGCTTGGCGGCCACCTCCGGCACGGCCCCGCCGCCGCCGATGGTCTGGCGCACAATGTCCAATACGTCCTTGGGCGTGCAATTGGTCTTGGAGAGGCATTTGTTGGCGCCGGCCTTCCAGGCTTCCTGAATCATGTTGCTCAGGTAAGTGTTGGAAAAGACGATGATGGGCACCCTGGCAAAATCCGCCTCGCTGCGAACATTGATGATGAAATCCACACCCGACATCCTGGGCAGGACGAGGTCCAGCAGAATGATGTCGGGCTTGAACGTCCGCATGTCTTTCAAACCGCTTTCACCATCGTACGCCACCTCGGCCGAATAACCCTCAATCGCGAATTTATTCCGGTAAATGTTCGCAATCACCTGGTCGTCTTCGATGATGAGGACTTTTTTCATGAGTGAACCGGGGTCGCGACCGTCCCCGTCCAGGAAGGGTGCTTCATCAAAAAGTCCTGGGCGCGTTTGAATTCGCAGGCAAGGTCGGCGCATAATTTTTCCGCGCCATTCAGCTGGCCGGCCTTGCCCTGCCGCTCCAATTCGCGCAACAACGGCACCAGCCGGACCATGCCCAGGGTGGCGCTGGCCCCGGCGCAACTGTGCGCCACATGGCGGACGGCCTCGGCGTGATTCGTGCGAATCGCCGACTCCAATTGCGCGATTTGTTCCGTGGTCTGCTTGAAGTAAAGGTCCAACAATTCGCGCAGACTTTCCGGACTGCCGCCGCTTAAATCCAGCAACCGGTCCATTTCCACCGGTGCGGTTTCCACTTGCGGTGGAGCGGCGGGGGCGGGCGGGGCCACGGGCGGGGCCAACGGGAATGAACCCATTTGCGCACTCCAGCGCTCGATCACCACCCGCACGTCCTTGGGACGGATGGGCTTGGCCAGATAATCGTCCATGCCGGCTTCAATACATTTCTCGCGATCACCCTGCATCGCCTGCGCGGTCATCGCGATAATGATGATATGGGAGTTAAAATTGACGCTGCCGCCGCTCGCCTCGAGTTTGCGGATCATGCGCGTCGCTTCCAACCCGTCCATTTCCGGCATCATCACGTCCATGAAAACCAAATCATACGGCTTCCGGTCAAGCGCCTCGAGCGCTTCCTTGCCGTTGGCGGCCAGGTCCGGCTCGTAGCCCAGTTGCTGCAAAATACGCACGGCCACCTTCTGGTTGATGGTATTGTCGTCACACAACAACACGCGCAGCGGTTGGCGGCTGGCCAGGGATTCCCCGCTCTGAACCGGTGGCGGCGCCGGCTCGGGCAGCGATTTGGTCTTGGAAAAGGCACGGGTCAGGACTTCAAAAAACTGCGTGGGTTTGACGGGTTTGTTGACGAAGGCCACCCTGGGGATATGCGCCGTCAACGAAGCTTCGTGGCGCAGGCCGATCGGCGCGAGCAGCACCAGCGGCAGCGCCGCCTGCGGGGACAACTGATGAATTTCGGAGGCCAGGGTGAAACCGTCCATGCCCGGCAGTTGCACGTCAAGGATGACCAGATCAAAGAGCCTGCCGTTGCGGAGAAAATTTATTGCCTCCTGCGCGTCCGCCGCCTCCTGGGCAATCATGCCCCAACTGGTCACCTGCGCGGCCAGCAAATGCCGGCTGGTCGCGTTGTGCTCGACAATTAAAACGCGCCGATCCGCCAACGGGTCCTGCCGGCCGGCCAGCGCGAACGGCGAGGTTTGTGACTGGACCAACACGTTGATGGTAAAATGGAACGCCGAGCCTTCGCCCGGCACGCTCTCGGCCCACATTTTGCCGCCCATCAATTCGACCAGCTGTTTGCTGATGGCCAGGCCCAGGCCCGTGCCGCCATAACGGTGTGCCGTGGAAGGGTCGGCCTGCGTGAACGGCTTGAACAGGCGCGCCAGCCGGTCCGGCGGAATGCCAATCCCCGTGTCCCGCACGGAAAAATGAACATGAAACAGGGAGCGGTTTTGTTTTTCCTCCTCCTTGACGGAAAGCAATTTGATTTGCACCTGAATTTCACCGGCTTTGGTGAATTTGATGGCGTTGCTCAACAGATTCACCAAAACCTGGCGCAATCGCAACGCGTCGCCTTCCACCAACGCGGAAATCCGGTCGTCCATCTGATAAACCAGTTCGAGATTCTTTTCGAACGCCCGGGCGGCCATCAAATCCAGCGTCTCCTCCACGCACCCGCGCAAATCGAAGGGCCGCGAATCCAGCTCGAGTTTGCCCGCCTCAATTTTTGAAAAATCGAGGATGTCATTGATGATGGTGAGCAAGGCCTCGCTGCTGGCGTGGATGGTTTCCAGGTAACCGCGCTGTTCGACGGTCAACGGCGTTTCCAGCAGCAGGCCGACCATCGCCACGACCCCGTTCATGGGCGTGCGGATTTCATGGCTCATGGCCGCCAGAAAATCCGATTTGGCGCGCGCGGCGGATTCGGCGGCAATCCGGGCGGCCATGAGTTCGCGCTGATGGCGGAGCAGTTCGGCAAACTGCCGTTTGATTTTCAGCGCGGCGTGCAGGCGCGCCCGCAGTTCCACGGCGTCAAACGGCCGGCTCACACAATCGTGCGCACCCAGTTCAAAGGCGCGCAGCTTTTCCGCCGACGCGCCCGCGGCGGTAAACACGATGACGGGGATGGTCTCGGTGGCCGGGACCTCCTTGAGTTCCCGCAGCAATTCCATCTCGGTTGCCTCCAATAGGACCACATCGGCCGGATGGTTGCGGAGTAATTCGAAAATTCCGTTGCCGGGCGGCGCCAGCCGGAGGGCAATGTCGTCCAGCCGCAGCAATTCAGATAACACCGCCACTAATTCCGGGTCGTTACCAACCAGAAAAATTTGGGCTGCGGCATGTCTCATGACGGCGATTCCAGTGTGATTCCGATGTCTATTTTAAGGACGCTTATGTTCAAACGCTTATTCAACATCAGTTTGGCCGGTTTAGCCAACCCGATTTTTTTTAGTTACCGCAATTCCAATGCCGAAAGAAACGTTGCTGGCGCAGAGTTTTGGCGATAAAATCGGCCCATGCTGCAAACGGTGCTTGAGCCTGGCACAGCGGAAAACGCGGCTTTGTTTCGTGAAACGTATCTGGCCGCCTACCGCTTCATGTTGCTGGCGCGGTTGCTGGACGACAAATTCGCGGCGCTTTGGCGCTCCGGCAGGATCCATGGCGGCGTCTTTCTCGGGCGCGGCCAGGAAGCCCTGAGCGCGGCGACCGGCGTCTCATTGAAAAAAGGCGACGTGTTCGCGCCGTTGATTCGCGATGCGGCCGGGCGGCTGGCCTTCGGCGAGACCGTCCGGGACGCCGCCCGCACCTATCTCGGCTCGGCGCTGGGACCGATGCGTGGCCGCGACGGCAACGTTCACCGGGGCAAACCCCGGGAAGGTTATCTGCCCATGATCAGCCATCTCGGCGCGATGATTTCCGTCGTGAACGGCATTTTGCTGGCGCACCGGTTCAAAAAGATTTCCGGCACGGTCGGTGTGGCCAGCATCGGCGACGGCGCGACCTCCACCGGCGCGTTTCATGAAGCACTCAACCAGGCGGCGGTGGAAAAATTACCGCTCGTTCTGGTTGTGGCCGACAATCAGTATGCCTATTCAACCCCCACGGCGCGCCAGTTTGCCTGCCGCGATCTGGCGGACAAGGCGCCCGGCTACGGCGTGGAGGTGGATTCGGTGGACGGCACCGATCTGAGTGCGTGCCTGAAGTCCATCGGGCAGGCGGTCGCGCACGCGCGCGCCGGCCGTGGACCGCGGCTGGTCATCGCCACGTTGCTCCGGCTGTGCGGCCACGGTGAACACGATGATGCCGGCTATATTGATCCCCAGTTAAAGACGTCGCCCATCGGACGCGACTGCCTGAAAGTGGCCGAGGAACATCTGGTCCGCCAAAAGTGGGCGGACGCCACGACCCTCGCGACCTGGCGCAGTGAGGTCACTCACGAAATCGAGGAAGCCATCGCCCAGGTGCAGCGCGAGCCCGCGCCGGACCCGTTTGCCGAGGAGTGGCGGGCGATTTCCTCCCGCCACTTGAGCGAAACCCACGCTGACAATGAGGTGGACCCGGCATGAGTGTCACCTACCTCGAAGCCATCCGCGAGGCGCAGGCGCACGCGTTGCGCGATGATCCGCGCGTATTCATCTATGGGCAGGACGTCGGCGCGTTTGGCGGCGCATTCAAGGCCACCAAAAATCTGGCCAGTGAATTTCCGGGCCGCGTGCTGGATTCGCCCATCAGCGAGGACGCCATCATGGGCCTGGCCGTCGGTGCGGCCATCGAAGGCATGCGACCCATCGTGGAAATGCAGTTCGCGGATTTTTCCACCGTCGGCTTCAACCAGATCGTCAACCAGGCGGCGACCCTGTTCTGGCGCACCAATGTGCCCTGCCCCATCACGGTGCGCCTCCCGTTCGGCGGCACTTCCGGCAGTGGGCCGTTTCACAGCCAGTGCATGGAAACGGTCTATGCCCATTACCCGGGATTGATCGTGTTGACGCCCGCCACGGTCGAGGACGCCTACAGCATGCTGCTCGAAGCGGTGGCGATTGACGACCCGGTGATTTTCTGCGAGCACAAATTTCTTTATTATCATCTCAAGGCCGAAAGATTGCCGAGCGAGGCCCTGCCGGTCGGCAAGGCCCGTATTGCGCGCGAAGGCCGCGACATGACCATCGTGGCCTACAGCGCCATGGTCCACGAGGCGCTGGAAGCGGCCAAGGAACTGACGCCCGAAGGCTGGGAGGTTGAAGTGGTGGACTTGCGTTCCGTGAAGCCGATCGACACCGACACGGTAATGGCCAGCGTGGCGCGCACGGGACGGTTGCTGTGTGTCGGTGAAGCCTGGTCCTGGGGCGGGGCCACGGCGGAAATCATCGCGCGCGTGGTCACGGAAGGTTATGGCCTGCTCGACGCGCCGCCCCAACGGCTCAACGCCAAGGACACACCCGTGCCGTATCACCCGAATTTGTGGGCGGCCCATCGTCCAACCGCGCGCGCCATCGCCGCCGCCGCCCGGAAACTTCTCAGGCTCTGACCCCTTATGCCGCAGATTCCCATCATCATGCCGCAACTGGGCGAATCCATCGCCGAGGCCAATATCATCAGCTTCCTGGTCAAGCCCGGGGACACCATTGCGGCCGGACAGGATTTGATCGAAGTCGAGACCAACAAGGCGACCATGACGGTCACGGCGCCCTGCGGCGGGCGCGTCGAAGCTTTCACGGCGCAATTGAACGAAAGTTATCCCGTCGGGGCCACCCTCGGCCGCATCGAAACCACGAAGGAAGAAGCGGCACGGCTGGGTTTGGAGACTTCGGTTTCTCCCAAACCGGGTGACACCGACCGGGTTTCGAAGTCGGACGCGAACGGCAGCCGGAGCCGCGTGCAGCCGACCGTGCGCGGCCTGCCCGTGCCGGCCAACGCCGCCGGCGCCAGCTTTCTCTCGCCCCGGCTCAAGGCGCGCATGACGGAACTGGGTTTGAGCGCCGCCGATCTGGCGGGCGTGGCCGGCAGCGGCGCCGCGGGACGCGTGACCGTCGAGGACTTTGAAAAATTCATCGCGCATCTTGAAAAACAAAAAATGAGCCAGGCTTCGACCATGCGCGTGACCGTCGCCGACGCGATGCGACGCAGTTGGACCCGGCCGCTCGCCCACGTGGGCATGCCGGTCTGCCTCGATCCCTTGTTCGCCTACCGCAAGGTGGCGCGGCCCAAACCCGGTCCGGCACTCTGCGCGTTGCGCGCGCTGGCGGTGGCGCTGGCGGAAAACAGCGCGCCGGCCGGCCGCCTGGTCGGCAACAAAATCGTCCATCCGTCCGCCATCGACATCGGTTTTGCGGTCGAAGCCGAGGATGGGGTGTTGGTGCCCGTCATTCGCAACGCGGACCAGCGGTCGCTGAAAGACCTGATCGCGCCCTACAACGAACTGGTGGAACTGGCCCGCGAACGCAAATTGCCCCCCGGCGCCACCGGCGGCTCCATCGCCACCGTCACCAATTTCGGCACCTTCGGCCTCGAATGGGCAACGCCGATCCCGCTGCCGGAACAAAGCCTGGTGCTGGGAATGGGCGCCGCGCGCCATGCGCCCAGCTGGGATTCCGTGAAAGGCCAGTTCGTGCCCATCATGGAAGCGAACCTGACGTTGAGCTTCGACCACCGGGTCATCGACGGCGGCGCGGCCGGAAGATTGCTCCAGCGCGTCGCGGCCTTGATGTCAAAGCCGGAGGAACTTTGACGAAAGGGCGGCCTTTACCTTTCCGTATTTGCAACGATCTCCCGGCGTGAAACAAAAAATTCCGGAACGAAACGGTCCCATCTGAAAACGATCCGGGTTTTGTTTTAGGGCGGGCGTATTCAAGGGTCTCCCGGCCGTGCCCCGGGGAAATTTGCGTTTGATATCGCCTCAAACCGTCTGATAAGGTTCGCGATGCATACCATGAATTCTCTTAGAGCGAGGTTGGCTGTCCCGGTATTGCTGGTTCTATTTTATTTGTTGGGAACCGGCCAGCCCACCGCCGCCGGAGACGGACTGATGGCCAGCCCGACGCGTCCGTTCGATGCCAAACTCGCCCCGATGCTTCTGCACACCGGGGAGACCAACGTCCTCGATGTGGAGGGCAATCCGGTCCGGCTTTATGGCGTCAACATCGCATCGCTGGAATACCGGACCGACGGTGATCATGTGGAAGAATCGGTGGGCCGTGCCATCAACGATTGGAAGGTAAACTTCATCCGCCTGCCGCTGGCACAGGACCGCTGGTTCGGCAAAATGAAAGACCAAACCGACGGCGGCGCGGCCTATCGCGCCATTGTGGACCACATCGCGGACACCTGCGCGGCGGCGCATGTTTATATTGATCTGGATTTGCACTGGTCGGACTGCGGCAAGTGGGTCAATGACGGCGGACGGCTCGGCCAGCACAACATGCCGGACCAGAACTCCGTCATCTTCTGGCACGACCTGGCCGGACGCTACAAAAATCATCCCTACGTCATTTTCGGGCTCTATAATGAACCTCACGACGTGTCCTGGGAAGTGTGGCGCAATGGTGGAACGGCCATGGACATCCCGGCGGAATGGAATCCCGACAAGGCCAAAATGACCTACGAGGCAGTGGGCATGCAGAAGTTATATGACACGGTCCGCGCCGCCGGTGCGGACAATGTTGTGACGGTTGGCGGGCTGGACTGGGGATACGACCTGAGCGGGGTGCTGCACGGCTATGCGATCACCGGCACCAATTACGTCTATGAAACCCATCCCTATCCGAACAAAAAGGATTGGGACAAATGCTTTGGCGAGGTGAGCGCGAAATACCCGGTATACGTGGGCGAATGGGGTTTTGGCGGGCGAAACCTGGGCGGAACCAACGGCCTCGCCTATGGTCAACGGATGATGGATTACATCCAAACGCACGCCATCCCCATGTGGACGGCGTGGGATTTCAGCGCCACCGCGGGGCCGACCATGTTTAAAAACTGGAGGTATGAGCCGACCGCGTTCGGAGAATTTGTTGGCAAACAACTAACCGCGGCGGCCGCGGCCCGCGGTTCAAAAAATTGAAGCCTTTTGAATCAAACCGGCGGGGCCGAAGCCCCGCCTGTTAAATTTCAATCGATGATTACCGGGCGGCCGGTTCCGGAGCAGCCCGTTCTTCCTTTTCACGGACCAGGGTGGCACCCTTGCCGAGGCGCTTGCGCAGATAGGTCAGCTTGGCACGGCGGACTTCGCCTTTGCGTTCCACTTCGATTTTGTCCACCCGCGGCGAATGCAGCGGGAACACGCGCTCCACGCCTTCACCATAGCTGATCCGGCGGACGGTAAAGGTCTCATTCAAGCCATGCCCGCGCTTGCCAATCACGACACCGGAGAAGATCTGGATGCGCTCCTTGTCGCCTTCCACCACCTTGGTATGCACACGGATGTTGTCGCCGACCGCGAATTTCGCGTTGTCTTTGCGGTACTGCTCCGATTCGATTTTTTCCTGTAATGCCTGGTTCATATTAAATCCAATCTTGAGTTTTTAATTCTTAATGATTAGTTGCCGCATTTTTTACTCAAAACCCAACCCGCAACACTCAAAATTCAAAACTTGTTACATCAAATCCGGTCGTCGCTCTTTCGTGCGCTGTTTCGCCTGTTCGCGCCGCCATTTTTCGATCTCGGCGTGGTTGCCGGACACCAGCACGTCGGGGACCGGCATCCCGCGAAATTCCGCCGGCCGCGTATATTGCGGATATTCCAACTGCCCCTGGCTGAACGATTCGTCGAGCGAACTTTCATCGTCGCCCAACACCCCGGGCAGCAACCGGACCACGGCGTCAATCACCACCATCGCGGGCAGCGCCCCATTCGTCAGCACATAATCGCCGATGGACAACTCGTCATCCGCCAGTGCTTCCCGCACGCGCTCGTCAAAACCTTCATAATGACCGGTGACGAGCAGCAAATCATCCGTCTGCGCCAGTTCGCGGGCGATGGCCTGGCGGAACGGCCGCCCCGCGGGCGACAGCAAAATCACGCGCGTCTTTTCGCGCTTCAAACTTTCCACCGCTTCAAAGAGCGGTTCGGGCTTCAGCAACATTCCCGGTCCGCCGCCGAAAGGCCGGTCGTCCACGGTCTTATGCCGGTCATGCGTCCAGTCGCGGAGATTGTGGATCTTCAAATCCAGCAAACCGGCTGTCCGCGCGCGCTTGACGATGCTTTCATCAAGCGGTCCGGCGAACATCGCCGGAAACAAAGTAAGCACGTCAATTTTCATTTTGTAGCGGCGCCCGGCGGTCGCAGACCGCGCTACAAATCAAGCCGCCGGCCGGTCCTCGACAATTTCCACCGAGCAACGCAGTCCCTTTTTGGCGCTGCCGGCCAGCAACAGGGACCGGATGGCGTTGATCGTCACCCCGTGCCGGCCGATGATTTTGCCGACGTCCTGCTGGTCCAGGCGGAGTTCGTAAACCGTCATGCCCTCGCGCTCCACCGGCGTAACGGAAACCGCCTCGGGGTTTTGCACCAGTCCCTTGACGACATATTCCAAAAAGGCCTGCATGACGCCAAAAAAACGAATCAGGCCGTCGCCGTGGCCTTGCCGGCTTTCTTGATGAAGCTGGCGACGGTCTCGCTCGGTTGTGCGCCCTTGCCCAGCCAGTATTTGGCGCGGTCGAGCTTAAGCGAAAAATTGTCGCCCTTCTTCAAAGGCTGATACGTGCCGATTTCCTCGATGAACTTGCCATCGCGCGGACTGCGGCCGTCAGCCACTACAATGCGAAACACCGGGGCGTTTTTGGTCCCCACGCGTTTCATGCGAATTTTTACTGCCATAAATTATTCAAAAGAGCGCAGAGCTTAGCGCCCCCCGGCGTGCTTGGCAAGCCTTGATTTGAATGAAAAAGGCTGCTTGCCGACCTCGCCAATCGCTGGTTTGCTTTGGCGAAATGAGCCGGCCGTATGAGGAAGTTTTGAGCGGTGAGACCCTGCCGCGTTCCGCCCCGGGAACGCGGCACGAAATGATTTGTGACCGCTTGCACCGGTTAATGACCGCCAGCGTGGCGAATCTGCCCGCCACGCAATTGCTGGCGCCGCGCACGAAAATCAACGTTTCCCGCACGACGGCGATCTGCCCCGATCTGGCCCTCGTCACCGTGGCCACCGGCAAACTCTGGCTCGCCGCGGAAATCATCAGCCGAGACGATCATCAGGCTGACACCGTCATCAAGAAGCAGCTCTACGAGGACATCCGCGTGCCGCGGCTCTGGATGGTGGATCCCCGTTACGACAACGTGGAGATTTATCACTGCACGGAATGGGGAGTGGCGTTGAAGGGCATTCTGGCCGGAAGCGAAGTTCTCGGCGACACCCTGATTCCTGAATTTCAAGTCGTCATCGCCGAACTGTTCGCCACGCCGCCACCGACACATTAATTTCCGTTTTATTTGCTTGAATGAAAACCCCGTCCGGGTTGTCTTAAGTTCGATAACTGGAAACTATAAACAAACCTATGAAACATTCCCCACTGACATTGACCCTCGCGGCCGGACTGCTGCTGGCCGTCGGCGCGGCGCGCTTGTCCGCCGATGATGCGAGCGCACCCGTCACCATCAGCGGCTCGATGGTCTGCGGCAAATGCAAATTGCACATCACCCCGACCTGCCAGGATGTGCTTCAGGTTGAAAAGGACGGCAAGACGGTCAACTATTTTCTGACCGAAAACAAGGTGGCCACGGACTTCCACCCCAACATTTGCCAGAATGACGGTGAAAAAGTGACGGTCACCGGCACGGTTTCCGAAAAGGATGGAAAGGAAATGATGGAGGCCTCTAAAATTGAAGAGGCCAAATAATCATGGCGGCGGCGCCGGCCGCGCCCGGCGGTTGAATGCGACGGCCTCAGCGTAACGTACGCCGTGACCGCCAAAGATGTCCAATGCCGAACCGATGGTCAGGTCCACTTTCCCCTGCCCCAGTCGGGTGACCGCCTCCAAATCGCCCAGCGCATTCGCACCACCGGCGTAGGTGGTGGGCAGGGGTGTCCATTGACCGAGTTTCTCCACCAGCTCCCGGTCGATGCCGCGGCATAAACCTTCCACGTCCACCGCGTGAATCAGAAATTCCGCGCACCTCCGGGCAAGCTTTTGGAGCGTCTCCGATGAGAGGGTCAACTCCGTAAATTTTTGCCAGCGGTCGGTGACAACGAAATAATTCCCGTCCCGCCGGCGGCAGCTCAAATCCAGAACCAGCCGCGACGGGCCGACGGCCTTGACCAATTCGGCCAGCCGGCCTTCATCCACGCGGCCTTCGCGAAAAACCCAACTGGTGGCGATGACGTGGGACGCGCCGGCATCGAGCCAGGTGCGTGCGTTTTCCGCGTTAATGCCGCCGCCGACCTGGAGTCCGCCCGGAAATGCCGACAGGGCCGCGCGCGCTTCGGTTTCATTGCCGGGCCCGAGCATGATGACGTGACCGCCGGTGAGACCATCCCGTTTATAGAGTTCGGCGAACCACGCGGCGGGTTTCTCGGAGACAAAATTTGTCCGCAAGCAGGCAGCCTCGCCGAGCGAGCCGCCCACGATTTGCTTCACTTTGCCTTCATGCAGGTCGATGCAGGGACGAAACATGTGTCCAAGCTAAATTCGCGCGCGCAAAATGCACACTAAAAATTTGACGCCGCGGCGGGGACGGAGAATCATGTGGCTGCTTTTAATTCGTGAAAAGGCTGTGCTTGATTCCTCCAGCGAGTGGCAAATGGTTCTTTGCCTTCGTGTTGTTTCTGTGCCTTGGTTTTTCCACCAGCGCCAAACCCTACGGCCTGGACTCGCGCCCGGCCATCGGACCATTTCTGAACGGCACGATGCCGGAAACCGCCCCGGGCATTTCGGGCGACTGGTCGGCGGTGGCGGCCTTTCCAAACCTGCTGTTCACCAACGCCGTCGGCCTCACGTTCGTGCCGGGTACGGATGAGCTGTGCGTCTGGGAACGCGAAGGCCGTATCTGGACCTTTGAAAATAATCCGGGCGTAACGCATAAAAAACTCGTGCTCGACCTCAGCAACCAATGCCAGGGTTGGGACGATTCCGGTCTGCTGGGCGTGGCATTTCATCCGGGCTTTGCGACGAACCATTACGTTTTTGTCTATTACACCTGGTGCCCGCCCGGCACGGTCGCCGGCAGCCCGACCACCCGCCCGCCTTCCACCGGTAATTATCACGACCGGCTGTCACGCTTCACCCTGGATCCGAACGGCGTGGCCGTTCCGGGATCGGAAGTCGTGTTCGTGGACCTCAAATGCGACACGATCTGGCATCACGGCGGCGGCATGTTCTTTCATCCCAAAAACGGGTTTTTGTACTGGACCGACGGTGACAGCGCCAACGGCGAGAACGACCAGATCATCGACAAAACCCTGTTCTCCGGCGTATTCCGAGTTGACGTGAATTGCCGCGGCGGTTCCATCAGCCATCCGATTCCCCGCCAGCCGGTCAACGGCCGGACGGCGCATTATTTCATCCCTAACGACAATCCGTTCGTCGGCCAATCCAACGTTTTTGAGGAATTTTTCTGCCTCGGCCTGCGCAGTCCGCATCGCATGACCTATGATCCGGTCACGGGCCGGATTTATATCGGGGACGTCGGCGAAAGCGCGCGGGAAGAGGTGGACGTGATTGAGCCGGGCGAGTCCGGCTTGAATTTCCAGTGGAATTACTGTGAAGGCACGTTGGGCAAAATGCCATCCACCTACATCGGTATCAGCCGCGGGCCGGTGCTGGATTATCCGCACACCGACGGGCGCGCGGTCATCGGCGGTTATGTCTATCGCGGTAAAAAATTTGCCGCCGATCTGGGTGGCAAATACATCTTCGGCGACAACGTCATGCGGACGATCTGGGCGATGGACGAAACCACCACGCCTGTCAAAAAGAACGTCCTGTGCGTCATGCCCAAGGGCACCGGGCCGAATTCCGGTTCCGATTACACCGGGCTTTCGTCGTTCGGCGTGGATGCGGCCGGCGAAATTTATTTTTGCCAGATGAGCAGCATTGGCGGGCGCATTTTCACCCTGGCCCGCGGCGGACCGCCGCCACCGAGCCATCCCTTTCCCAAATTCCTCTCGCAGACCGGTGTGTTCCGCGATCTGGCCCAGCTCACACCCGAACCGGGCCTGGTCCCTTACAACGTCAACACCCCGCTCTGGTCGGACGGCGCGGTGAAGACGCGCTGGATGGCGCTGCCGGCCGGCGCGACCATTCATTTCGCGCCGAATGGCGAATGGACCTTCCCGGCCGGCACCGTGTTTGTGAAAAATTTTGAGCTGCCCGTGGACGACACCAATCCCCAAATCCGGCAGCGGCTCGAAACCCGCCTGCTCGTCCGTGACACGAACGGCGCGGTCTATGGCGCCAGCTACAAATGGCGCGCCGATCACAGTGACGCGGACCTGGTGACATCAGGGCTGACCGAGAACATCACCATCAAAACTGCCGGCGGGACGCGCACTCAGCGCTGGTTTTATCCCGGACGGCAGGATTGCCTGACCTGTCATACGCCCGTGTCCGGCGGCGTGCTCGGTGTCAAAACCCGCCAGCTCAACGGCGATTTCGAGTACCCGACCGGCGTCACCGACAATCAACTCCGTACCTGGAACCACATCGGCCTCTTCGACATGAAACTGGATGAAAGCGACATTCCCCGGTTCGCCAAACTGGTCGCCCTGACGGATACGGCCGCGTCCGTCGAGCTCCGCGCCCGTTCCTATCTCGATGCCAATTGCGCGCAATGTCACCGGCCCGGTGGCGCCGAGGCTTTTTTTGACACGCGCTTTGACACGCCGCTCGAAAAACAGGCCATCCTCAACGGCCCGGTCGCCAATCCGCTCAGGATTCCCGGCGCAAAAATCGTCGTGCCCGGAGACACGTCCAAATCCGTGCTCTTTCATCGCATCAGCGTGGTCGGCGACCTGCAGATGCCGCCGCTGGCCAGAAACACGGTGGACCAGCAGGCCGTTTCCACCATCGCCGAATGGATTGGTTCCCTGTCGCCGGTGGCGACATCGCTGCCGCCGGGTTGGACGCATGCGGACATTGGCAAAGTCGGTCTGGCCGGTGACGCCAGTTTTTTGAACGACCGGTTCAACCTCATCGGCTCCGGCAGCGATATTTGGGATACCGCCGACGGCTGCCACTTCGCCGGCACGCCCCTGACCGGTGACGGGCAAATCGTCGCGCGCGTTGTTTCGATCCAATACACCGATCCGTGGGCCAAGGCGGGCGTTATGTTTCGGGAGAGTTTCTCGCCCGGTGCCAAAGATGCTTTAATGGTCGTCACCGCCAGCGGCGGCTCGGCCTTCCAACGGCGCGTGAAGACCGGTGAACTCACCTGGAACACCGACGGTCCGCCGGCCAGCGTTCCGTGCTGGGTGCGACTGGTCCGTGCCGGCGACATGTTCACCGGTTACGTTTCGAAGGATGGCCATGATTGGAAACTGGTGGACCGTATTGCGGTCCCGATGGGCCGGACCGTTTACGCCGGTCTCGCCGTCACCGCACACAACAACGCGGAACTCAATTCCGCACTATTCGACCACGTCGCCGTCACCAAGTAGAAACGGTAGGGCGCGTCACTCCGTGCGCGCCGCCCTTTTACATTCGGACGTGCGGCGGGCAAGGGACTGCCCACCCTACCATTGCCTCTTCCCGCCTCGACAAGCCGCCGTTTTTTATTAGATTGTCGGGATGTCGTTTCGATTTGTGTGGCCGTAAATCCGCGTAAATCGCCAATCGTAAATCATCAATGAACCAGCCATTGACCATCGCCGGACGTGAATTCCGATCGCGCCTGATTCTGGGCACGGGAAAATTTTCCTCGCCCGAAGCCATGCGCGACGCGCT
>Ga0070731_10002195_pt1 | contig 18923 bp, 17 predicted proteins | sample Coa_R1_2_FD_66448 | JGI IMG/M metagenome (GOLD analysis project Ga0070731, IMG submission 66448) | Surface soil microbial communities from Centralia Pennsylvania, which are recovering from an underground coalmine fire - Coalmine... | ecosystem: Environmental > Terrestrial > Soil > Unclassified ... | reverse complement strand
ACGACGATCTCGGTCGCGCCGGCCGCCTTCGCGCCGCGCACGGCCGCGTTGATCTCGCCGGTGTAGAGGCGGCGGCCCTCCTCGTACATCGCGTGGCCGCCCTTCGTCTGCTGCCACCTGACGATCCCGGCCACGCCTTCCATGTCGCTCACGATGAAGACCTTCATCGCGCCAAGCCTATGACTCCGACGATCTCGCCGCGGCTGTTCGGCACCGGCGTCTCCCGCAGCTCGTCGACGTCGAGCAGGTGCGCCAGCGCCGGGCCGATCGCGCGGTAGGCGCCGTCCTCGGCCTTGAGGGCGATGCCGAGGCCGTCCTCGTGCGCGGCGCAGAAGAGACCCTCGGCGCCGCCCTTCGCGATCCAGCCGTCGCGAAGACGCATGAGCTCGGTGTCCGTCGCTCCGCTCGAGCCGCCCACGAGCTCGGGCCTCGCGCGCATTGCGCGGTGGATGCGGTCGGGCGCGCGGGTGAGGAGCTCCGCCGCAGCGCGCAGCGTGAGCGAGAACGTCGGGACGCCGCAGCCGTCGACGCCCCTCTCACCGCCGCCGATCAACTCGGCGATCCGCAGCTGCAATGGGTGGCCGGGGTCGCGGTACGGATGCCGCGGCCAGCCGTGCGCGCGGCAGGCGGCCAGCATGCCCGCGTGCTTCCCGGAGCAGTTGTGGCCGAGCTTCCCCTCCGGCCGGCACTCCTGCGGCCCGTTCTCCAGGTCGTCGACCGTCGCGCCGGCGCGGGCGAGCACCTTGCGGACCGCGTCGAGCTGGGCCGGCTCCGCACGGTGGGACGCGCACGCGATCGCGATCTCGTCGTCGCCGAGGTCGTCGTAGCCCTCGACGAACGGGATCGCCTGCAGGGGCTTCGCCGAGGAGCGCAGGAAACAGACGAGATCGGGGTCGCCGAACGAGCGGCCGTCGGTGCACGCGACGTGAACCTGGTGGACGGCCTCGACGACGGCGCCGCGGCGCACCGTTACCCTGATCGCATCCACCGACGCGGGAGCCTACGTGCCCGAGTTGCCCGAGGTCGAGGCGTGGCGCCGCCAGCTCGACCCGCTCGTCAAGAAGCATCCGATCGAGAAGGCCGGCCCGGCCCACGTCGCCACGCTGAAGACGATCGATCCGCCGCTCTCGGCGCTCGACGGCGAAGGGCTGAGCGGCGTCGAGCGGCGGGCGAAGCGATTCCTCTTGCCGAGTGACGACGGCGAGCTCGTGCTGATGGTGCACCTGATGAGCGCCGGCCGGCTGCGCTACCTGCGTCCCGGCGAGAAGGGGCCGAAGGTGCCGATGTTCAGGTTGCGCTTCACCGACGGCGGCGAGCTCGTGTTGACGGAGGCCGGGTCGAAGAAGCGCGCCGGCGTGTGGCTCCTGCGGCCGGAGGCCGTCGAGGCGGAGCTGGCGCACCTCGGCCCCGAGGCCGACACGCTGACGACGGAGCAGCTCGCGCAGATTCTCGTGTCCGACTCGAGGCGGCTCCATTCGATGCTGCGCGACCAACGTCTGATCGCCGGTATCGGCCGCGCGTGGGCGAACGAGATCCTCTGGACGGCACGCCTGTCGCCGTACGCGCTCTCGACCCAGCTCGACGACGAGGAGGTGGGCCGGCTCGGCTCGGCGATCCGCGACGAGATGGCGCGCGGGCTCGAGCTGCGCGTCGCCGGCGCCAACGACGCGAAGACGTACCGCGTGCACGACCGGCTCGGCCAGCCGTGCCCGCGCTGCGGCACCCCGCTCGCCCGCGTCGATTTCGACGAGCACACGATCTACTACTGCCCGACCTGCCAGACCGAGGGCCGCGTCCTCAAGGACCGCCGCCTCTCGCGGCTCTTGCGCTGACGCGCGAATCTGGCTCGGCGTCGGCGAAGCAGATCCGAACCTTCGGTGCCAGGTAGGTGCCAGGCACGTGCCGGAATCGTGCCGCCTTGATTTGTTCCCGCGAGCAGGCGAATCCGAGAATCGCAGCGTCCGACATCGGGTGGATCGGGCGGGACCGGCGGTGCCAGGCTTGTGCCAGGTACGTACCGGGCTTGGAGCGCTTCGTCCTGAGCGCTCGTTAGGGTCCCGCGCCGTGATCAGGACGCAGCCACAGCGGGGCGGCTGGCTCGAGGTGATCTGCGGGCCGATGTTCTCCGGCAAAAGCGAAGAGCTGATCCGGCGGCTACGACGTGCAGAGATCGCGGGCCAGCGCGCGCTGGTCGTCAAGCCGGCGATCGACGACCGCTACGACGTCGGCCACGTCGTCTCGCACGCCGGAGCGAAGATGCGCGCGGTGACGGCGGAGGCGAGCGCGGACGTGCCGCGGCTCGCGGCCGGGTACGACGCCGTCGGCATCGACGAAGCGCAGTTCTTCGACGACGGGATCGTCGACGCGATCGAGGAGCTCGTCGAACGCGGCGCACGCGTCGTCGCGGCCGGTCTGGCGCAGGACTTCCGCGGACTGCCGTTCGGCGCGATGCCGACCCTGCTGTGCGTCGCGGAGTTCGTCGACAAGCTCGAGGCCGTCTGCCATCGCTGCGGCGGCCCGGCGACGATGACGCAGCGGCTCGTCGACGGCGAGCCCGCGCCGTTCGCCGGCGAGACGATTCAAGTCGGCGCGCTCGACTCGTACGAGGCGCGCTGCAGAGCGTGTCACCGCGCAGGTCACGTCGACGCGCACGCCACGCTGCGCGCCTGATCGTCGCCTGCGCTAACCCCGCGGCAGGTTGCGGGCAGCCCGGCCCGCGCTGAGCGCGGCCTCGGCCGCCTCGGCCGCCGTCGCGACCACACGCAGAAGCGCAAGGTCACGCTCGTCGATCACGAGGTTGTCGCGGAACACCTCGAGCAGCCGCGGCCACGCGTCGCCCAGCAGGATGATCGCGGGGGCTGCGGGCTCGGTCTGTGCTGCCGCCCACACGACCGCGACCTCCGAGAGCGTCCCCACGCCGCCGTCGAGCGCGACGACCGCGTTCATGTCGAGCAGCGCCCGCAGCCGCGCGCCGTAGTCGTCGCTCGCGCGTGCCTCCGCCACCCACTCGTTCGGGCTCAGGCTCGTCCAGGCACTCATCGTCAGGCCCACGACGTGGCCGCCCGCCTCGTGCGCCCCGCGAGATACCGCCGCCATCAGCCCCGCGTACCCGCCCGTGACCACGACGGCGCCGCCCTCGGCGAGCAGGCGGCCGAGCTCGACCGCCGTCGCCCACACAGGCGCATCCTCGTCGAGTCGCGCGGAGCCGAGCACGGCGACCTGGTAGCGAGCCGTCACGCGGGGTCGCCCTCGGTCGCGCGGTGGATCGTGTCGTAGTGCTCGCGCTCGAGAGCCTCGCTCGCGAAGTTGTAGCTCCGCTTCCCCGCCGACTCGGCGACGAAAAACCCGAGCAGGCTCAACGGCAGCGCGGCGAGGAAGGGCGACAGCTCCTCACCGACTGCTCCGACAAGCGGAATGTGGTCGACGCCGTCTTCCCGCGGCGGTTGCTGACCGACGAGGGTCGCGTCGGCGCCGATGAACGCGAGCTCGGAGACGATCTCGTCCGCGCGGTCGCGCGCGGCACCGTCAGGCGCGATCACGACGACCGGCGTCCCGCGCCCGGAGATGAAGTACTGCTCGTGGGCCCATTCCTCGACGTCTGTCGCGACCGCGAGCCGCTGCGGCCCCTCGAACATCTTCGCGGCGCCGAACTTCGCGCTGGCCACGTTGGGCCCGGCGCCGAGAAACGTGATCCAGGATGCCCGGCTCAGCCGATCGGCCAGCCGGCGCGTCGGCTCGAGCGCTGCGTCGAGTGTGCTCGAGGCTGCGGCAGAAACCTCTCGAAGGCGGGCCCGAGCGTCGTCCGCGTCGATCCCCCGTGCGGCTCCCCACTCCACCGCGAGGCTGTTCAGCGCCGTGAGCAGACCGACGTAGGTGCTCGTCCCGGGAGAGAATCCCGTCGAGGGGATGTCGACGAGGATCGCTTCGTCGACGGCCTGCATGAGGCCGCCGGTCGGGTTGCCGGTCAGGGCGAGAACGCTGTGGCCGAAGCGGCGCGCCTGGCGCGCGGCTTCGATCGTCCGCCCCACCGAGCCCGAGTACGACACGCAGAGGACGGCCGTCCGCTCCGGCAGGTACCGCACGGCGTAGCGCGCGAGCTCGAGCGCGTGGATCGCGCGCGCATCGACACCCGAGTGACGCGCGAACGCAAGCATCGACGCCTCGCCTGCGAACATCGAGTCGCCGCAACCCGTGACGACGAGATGCTCGATCTCGTCGCGCATCAGTGCCTGCACCGCTTGCCCGATCTGCTCCTGCGCCGACTCGAGCTGCGACGCGATCACAGTCGGGATCGTCTCGATGTCGCCCCGCATCACCTCGATGCTGCGCCGGTCGCCGTCGCGGACCAGCGCGGCGAGCGAGATCGAGCCGAAGACGGAGATCGCCTTCGCGGCCGACTCGGCGCCGCGCCGGGCAGCGTCGGCGACGCCGAGCCCCGCGGCCAGACCCGCGGCGAGGCCGCCGCAGAACGCGTCCCCCGCGCCCGTCACGTCGACGACGGGGGCTTCGACCGCCGGGACGTGCTCGACCCGCTCGGCCTCGGCGACGAGGCAGCCGTCGGCGCCGAGCTTGACGACGATCGCGCCGCCGACCGCCGGGCGAAGCTCGCGGACCGCCCGCTCGGGATCGTCGTAGCCGAGCAAGTCGGCGAGCTCGTCGCGACTCGGGGCGAACACGTCGACCGCGGCAGCGAGTGCGAGCAACCGCTCGCGCACGTTGCCGGTGTAGTCCTCGTGGGTGTCGAGGATCACCTTCGCCGGCGACTCGCGGCGGCGCAGCTCTCCGACCACCGCCTCGGCGGCGTCGATCGACATGCTCGCCACGTGCACGACGCGGCTGTCGCTCCAGGCGGCGGGAAGGTCGGACGCCTGGACGGCCACCTCGCGGTACCGGTCGGCGGGTGTGCGATAGAGCCAGTGTCGGCTCCCGTCGCTCTCGTAGATGACCCAGTTGCGGATGGTCGGCCCGTCCACCGGGACAACACCGTCGAGCGCGATGCCCAGCGTGCGAAGCTCGTCGAGCGTTGCGTCGGGTAGATCGTCGCCGCGTCGCGTGACGATGCCGACCGACGGCTCCCAGAGGCGCGCGCCGAGCGCAGCCCAGATGGTGTTGCCGCCGAGCGACCCCATCGAGGTGGCTCCGTCCGGGAGGACGACGTCGTCGATCGTGAGGTTGCCGACGACGACGACGTTCGGCGCCGCGGTCACGGCGTCAGCCACGGGAACCCTGCCTGGAGGAGCGCCGAGCCTTCGGCTGCCGCGTCGACTTCGCCGAGGAGGTACGCGGCGTGCTCTCTGAGTGCGTCCGGCGCCGGCAGCTCCGAATGCAGCGCGCCGGCTCCCCTGATCACCTGCGCCGCCGAGACGCTCCCGCAAACCGCGCCGAGCAAAAGTGAGCTGGCCCTGAGATAGCCGGCCAGGAAACCTCCGCAGAATGCGTCTCCCGCGCCGGTCGAGTCGACGGCCGGCGTCGCCACCGCCGGGACCGCCACCTGGCACGTCGGATCGGCGACGAACGAACCCCGGGCGCCGAGCTTGATCGCGACCGCCCGCGCGCCCATCGCGAGCAGCCGGTTCGCGGCGACGCGCGCCACGGCGTACGAGCTGCGTTCGGCCGAGAGATCCGGAAACAGGAGCTCGAGCTCGAGTTGGCTCGGCATGAAGAAGCTGCCCTCGATCAGCTCGGCCAAGCGCTGCTCGTGCCCGACGATGTACTCCTCATGCGGGTCGAGAGAATACGGAACCCGCTCCTGCCGGCACCTGGAGATCACGGCCGCCTGCGCGTCGATCGGCATCGCCGCCACGTGCACCCAGCCGGCGCGCTGGATCGAGTCGAGGTCGGTGCCCTGAGGTGAGAGCTCGTGGAGACGACCTGCCGGTGTCACGTGCTCGTATCGCCGCTCACCGGACTCCGTGTTCGTGATGCGGTAGTGAACGGTCGGGCCGGGGAGGGCCCGAATCAGCTCGATCCCGATGCCCAGCCCGGCGACGTGGTTCATGAAGTCGTCCGGGTAGTCGGAGCCGACGCGGCTGACGACCGCGACCGGGTATCTCCAGATCGCCGCGCCGACGGCCGAGTACAGCGCGTCGCCTCCGGGAGCCGCGGAAGCCCGGCCGGCCGGGTTGATCGTGTCGTCGAGCGAGAAGTTCCCGGCCGTGACGAGGAGCTCGCTACTCGTCGGGGCCGGCATTCCCGAACCCGTACTTCGCGCGCGCGACCTCGCCGACGGCGGCGGGCTCGAGCCGGCCGAACTCCGTGACGTAGCCGGTGAGGTACTTCCCGGGGACGACGTCCACCAGGGGATTCAGGAAGCCGAATCCCTGTTCGGCCCAGTTCAGCGCCTCGGGGACGCCGTCGGGATCGGGATCCTCGTTGACGGACTGGATGTCGGGCCCGATCGCGTCGAGCAGCTTCCACAAGTCCGTCACGGCGTAGACCGGCACGCCGTTCGCGTTCCCGACCATCGCGACGACCAGGGCGCCCGGCGTCGTCATCAGGGTCCCGTCGCCCAGCACCGCATCCGCCCCCACCAGCGCCGCCTTGACGCCGTAGTGACCCATGACCCACCCGACACCCGCGTCGGTGACGACGGTGGCCCGATGTCCGACCTTCGCGGCTTCCGTCGCAACCCGAAGCCCGTCCGCGCGCCGGCTGCGGCAGGCCGTGGCGATCACGTGGAGCGTCTTGCCCTGCTCCGCCGCTCTCGTCACGACCGCCTGGGTGGAGCGGTCCGCGAAGTCGTGGACCAGCACCCGGTCACCGTCGTGGAGGAGCTCCGCCCCCGCGGCGGCGATGGCGGCGGATCCCGTCGTGTCTGCGCTCTTCGCCTCTTCCAGCCGGGAGAGGAGGCGCGCGGCGACGACGTCGCTCGGCCCCGCAGACGCCTCGGCCAGCATGAACCTGACCATGTTCCGCACGCCCGGCTGGTGCGCGGTTCCCTGCCCGACGGTCAGCAGCCGGTCGGCCAGCTCGCGAAGCGCTGCTTCCAAACCGGGCCGGTCCGGGGGCCACGCGTGCGCGAGCTCGTAGAGCGCGGTTGCGGCGTACAGCGCCCGTGCTCTCGCGCCGGGCGGATGAGGATCGGAGAAGGCAAGGAAGGCCCGCTGGACCTCGGAGGGAAGCGAGTCCAGCCACGGATCCACGTTCCCCTCCTTGCTAGAAGTCACGGCCCGTCAGGTGCGCGTAGATGTCGCACGGTCGGGCGAACCAGACCGCGTCCTTCTGTTGCGACAGATGCTCGATCGCCCGCCCGACGTGGTGCAGGCGAAACGGGACACCGGAGATGAACGAGTGCAGGATGATGCTCATCACCAGCGGTGTGTCGGCCGAGGCCGACAGCTGCTCGTCGAACTCGTCGACGATCCTGTCGGCGAATTCCTGCGCGCTGACGTTTCGCCCGATCATCGCGCTGCTGTCGTTGATCTCGACGGAGTAGGGAACCGTCAGGAGCGGCCCGTGACCGGTCTCGAGCCAGACCGGCTGGTCGTCGAACCGCAGTCCGAGCAGATAGCGGTAGCCGCATTCGGTGAGGAGATCCAAGGTATCGCGGGTATGCGTCAGCCACGGCGAGGACCAGCCGAGCGGCGCCCGTCCCTCCTCCCGCAGGATGCGTTCCGCCACCTTCTGCAGATAGGCCTTCTCCTCGCCGCGCGACATGGAGTCGAGAGCGTCCGAGTTGAACTCGCCGTGGGCGACGATCTCCGCACCGAATCGTCGCGCCTGTTCGAGCAGCGGCCGGGCCGAGTCGTAGACCGCGGTGTTGAGAAGAATCGTGATCGGGACGCCCAGCTTGTGCAGGCGATCCAGCAAGCGCGGCCCGCCGACGCGAAGCCCGTAGGCCCGCCAGCTCTGATTGACCAGGTCAGGCGCCGGGACGTCGGGGAGAATGTCCTCCGTCACCCCGCGGCCGGCCACATAGTCCTCGACGCCGACCGCGACGTAGACGGCGAGTCTCTTGCCGTCGGGCCAGGCTCCAGGCTCGCGGCCGGGAGCGAACGCATTGCGCGGCGGCCAGATGCGGCCCTCGCCTACGCGGTCGCTGGCGTCCTCCTCTTTCATCCGCCCGTGACCCAGCGGTCGATACCGAGATCTGCGAGGGCCGCCTCCTTCACGACCGCCTTGTAGTACGGCACCAGCTCGGCCGACTGCCGGCGCACTCGCTGCACCGCGGGCTGCCTCTCGCGAAAGAGCTCTCTCGCCTCTGCGAGGATCGCGCGCTCGTCGATTCGCGTCAGCGCACCTTGCTCGAAGACGACCTCGCCGTCGACCACCGTGTACTCGACGTCCACGCCCGACTCGCAGTACACGAGCTGCGCGCGCAGGTCGTTCAGCGGCGTGAATGCGAGCGAATCGAGGTTCAACAGCGTGAGGTCGGCCACGTACCCTTCCTCGACGTCGCCCAGCTCGGTCGCTCTCAGGACGGCAGACGCGCCGCCGCGCCACAGACAGTCGAGGATCTCGGCCGGCGACGGCCAGCGGTCACTGTCGTAGTCGCTGATGTTGTGAATCAGCCCCGCGAGCTTGACGACTCCCCACATGTTGCACGAGTCGTCGCACACCGCCTCGTCACTGCCGAGACCCGTCGGGATCCCGTGGTCTCGAAAGCGACGGAACGGGGCCACGCCGCTGCCGAGTCGCAGGTTGCTCACCGGGTTGTGTGCGATCACCGCGCCCGCCTCGGCGACGAGCTCGAGGTCTCGATCGTCCGCCCACACCATGTGAATGACGTTCATGCGGTCGCTGAGCAGGCCGAGGTCCGCCGTGTACTGCACCAGGCTGCGTCCGAACACCTGCTGCTTGTCGACGCCGAGAGCGCGCTGAGTCCTCGTCTCGAGGACATGGGCGAAGATCGGCAGCCGATGACGCGTGCTCAGCTCGTCCAGCGCGCGGAAGTACTCCACGCTCACGCGTTGCGGTGCAGACACCGACACGGCCGCAGTCAGCCGGCCGTTCGCGGCACCGTGCCAGCGCGCGATGAAGCCTTCGTAGGCCTCGAGTAGCGTCGCCGAATCCGCGGGCGGCGCAAGCGCGAGGCGCTCGACGATCTCTGGCGGTGCAACGCGATCGAGGTACGGCAACTTCTCGACTTCAGGCAGGTCGGATTGGTCGAGAGCGACACTCGCACGCATCCCCGAGTCTTCGTACGCGGCCATGATCGCGTCGATCACATCGGCGGTCGGGTAGGGCATGACGAAAGCGTCGTCCTGCACGGTCGTCGTGCCGGTGCGCAGCATCTCGATCGCCCCGAGCAACGTCCGGAGATACGCCTCGCGCGGCGTCGCGAGCAATTCCGGCGAAGCCGGCGACTCGTAGAGCATGAACGGCTCGAGGGGGAGTGCGGGAATGGAGCCCTTCAGGTGATTCGCGGTCGAATGGAAGTGCGCGTTGATCAGGCCGGGAAGCACCAACAGGCGTGAGTTGCCGCTGATGGTGCGTCCGCGTCCAGCCTGCTCGTACTCACTCCGCGCGCCTGGGCCGATCCGCTGAATTCGATTGCCGAGGACGAAGACGTCGGTGGGGCCTCGCATCCCGTCCGCAGACCCGGCGTCATAGACGTGAACGTCTGTGAGCAGGAGGGTCATGGTCGGCCGCCGGCCAGCTTCGGGACGTCCTCGATCAGACGGACGGTGTACGGGTCCTGAGGATGCTCGACCAGCTGTTCCGCCGACCCCTGCTCGACGACGTGCCCGTCGTGCAACACGACCGCGGTCCGCGCGATGCTCCGGACGAGAGCGAGGTTGTGCGTGATGAACACCATCGCCAGCTTCCGCTCCTGCTGGAGCCGGCGCAGGACCTCGACGACGACCGCCTGAGCGGAGACGTCCAGCGACGACGTCACCTCGTCGCAGACGAGCAGGTCGGGCTCCACCACGATCGCCCGGGCGACGGCGACTCGCTGCCGCTCGCCCCCGGACAGCTCGTCGGGATAGCGGCTGAGGAGATCCGTGCCGAGCGACACGTCCTCGAGCACCCGAGCGACGCGGTCCCTGCGCTCGGAGCCCGGAATCCGGAAGAAGTGCTCGAGAGGCTCGGTGAGGATCTGGTTGACCGTCTTCCGGGGGTTGAGCGACGTGTACGGGCTCTGGAAGATGTACTGGATCCGTTTGAGGACGGGCTTCGGGCGGTGCCGCGCTCCTTTCGCCAGAGGGCTCCCTTCGAATCTGATGTCGCCGTCCCAGTTCGAGTGCAGCCCCACGATGCACCGCGCCAGCGTCGTCTTGCCGGAGCCCGACTCGCCGACGATCGCGGTGCACGACGCCGGATGGATGTCGAGGTCGATGCCGACGAGCACACGCTGGTGAGCGTAGGAGGCGTCGAGGCCCCGCACCTCGAGCATCGGCTCCGCCGGCTCGGCGAGGTCTGAGCGAGACGCTGACCGGCGCGTGTACGGCTCGTTCTGGATCTCACCGGCTCGAATGCAGCGCACCTGACGGTCGTCGACGGCGACCGGTGCAGGCGGCTCGATCGAGCACGAGCTGACGGCGTACGAGCATCGCGGAGCGAAGGAGCAACCCTGTGGGCGGCGGCCGGGGCGAGGCGGCTGGCCCTCGATGCCCGTGAGCACTTCGGAGCGCTCGGGTGAGGGGACGGCTGCCAGCAATCCCCGCGTATAGGGGTGGATGGGGAACCCGAATACGTGCTCGGTCGGACCGATCTCGATCACGCGACCGGCATACATCACGGCCACCTGCGAGACGAGCCCGCCCACGACCGCGAGGTCGTGGCTCACGTAGACGGCCGCGACTCCATAGGAGCGACACATCGAGCGCACGGTTCCGAGCACGTGGCGCTGGGTGGAGACATCGAGGCCGGTCGTCGGCTCGTCGAAGACGATGAGCGACGGTCGACAGGCGAAGGCCATGGCGATCGTTATCCGCTGCTGCTGGCCGCCGGAGAGCTGGTGCGGGTACCGCTTGAGCAGCCCGGGCGTCGAGTCGAGCCTCGCCTCCCGCAGCACCTCGTCGATGCGAGCCTCGGCATCGTCGACGGCAGCGGGATGGACGCGAAGTGCCTCCCGCAGCTGGAAGCCGACCGGAAGCGTCGGGTCGAGCGCCGAAGCCGGGTCCTGAGGCACGTACGCAACCTTCGCGCCCCGCAGCGCGCGCAGCTCCCCTGCCTGAACGCCGAGAACGTTCTCCCCGTCGACGAGGACCTCGCCGCCGGCGATCCTGAGGCCGCGGCGTGCATGCACGAGCAGCGCGAGCGCGACGGTCGTCTTGCCCGACCCCGACTCGCCGACGAGGCCGAGCATCTCCCCCGCCCGCACGGAGAACGACACGTCGCCGACGACGTCTGCGCCGGTCGAGGCGAGCTCGACCCTCAGATTCTTGACCTCGAGCCGGATCGGAGCGTCGTCAGTCACGGCCCTCGACTCCGATCGCGACTCGTGTCACTGCATCGGTGAACGTGTTGATTCCGATCGTCAGCAGCGCAATCAGAAGTGCAGGCATCGCGACCGACCAGACGTTCAGGCTCAGGCCGATGCGGTTCTCCTGAACCATGTACCCCCAGTTGGGCGCGGGCGGAGGCAGCCCGAAGCCCAGGAAGGACAGGCCGGCCATCAGCACGATCGAGTACGTGAACCGCAGGCCGGCCTCGACCATGAGCGGGCTGACGAGGTTCGGGAGGATCTCGCCGGTCATCACCTTGGCCGGTCTCACGCCCTGGAGCTCGACCGACTTCACGTAGTCCCGTTCGGAGATCTCCAAGGCGGCCGAGCGAAGCACACGAGCGGACGCCGGTGCGTGCGTCAGGCCGACAGCGAGGATGATCAGCCAGATCCTCGGCCCGATGATGCTGATCAGCAGCAGAGCAAAGACCAGTTGCGGGAACGCGAGGAAGACGTCGACCGTCCGCATGATGAGACCGTCGGCGCCGCCCTTCAGGTACGCGGCGGAGACGCCGGCGGCGGCGCCGACCAGGATGCCGAGCGCGGTCGCCGCCAGCGCCATGAGGAGCATCTCCCAGGCTCCGGCGAGAACCCGCGAAAGCACGTCGCGACCGAGCTCGTCGCTCCCAAGCAGATACGTCGTGGACGGCCCCGAGAACGGAGTCGTGACGGGTGCGTCCGGCGCGTACGGGGTGATGAACGGCCCGATGACGGCCATGACCACCACAGAGCCGGCGAGCAAAGACGCGACGGCGCCGCGCGGGGTGCGAACGGCTGCTCCCAGCAGGTGAGCCCACTGGCCCCGAACCCGCGGGGTGACTTCGACCGGAGACGGCAGGACGACGCTCACGCGGTCATCTCGCGATTCGACGGCGTGGACTGACGAGCAGAGCGATCACGTCGGTGGCGATGTTCATGAAGACGTAGAAGGCGGCAAGCACCACCACGATGAACTGGATGACCGGGATGTCGCGGGCGCTGACCGCGTCCACGAGGCCCTGGCCGATGCCTGGGTAGTTGAAGACGTCCTCCACGATCACGATCCCGCCCGCCAGGTAGAGGAACGTGAGCCCGATGACCTGGATGGTCGGCGCGATGGAGTTCGGGAGGGCGTGGGCGAGCACGACCTGCCACTCCGGGACGCCTTTCAACCGTGCCATCTCGACATAGTCCGACTCCAGCGCCTCGATCATGGCCGCACGCATCATCCGGTGGATGTACGGAACGATCACCACGACGAGCGTCGCGACTGGGAGCACGAGGAGCTTCGGCTGGCTCCACCCGTACGTGCCGGGGGCCAATGGAGCCACCGCCGGCAGGATGTGGAACACCACCGTCGCGAAGAGAATGATCAGGACGATCGCGACCACGAACTCCGGCAGCGACGTGTCGGCGAGCAAGACCACAGAGCTGATGTGGTCGAACCAGCCGTCCTTTCGCAACGCAGCGATACAGCCGCCGACGATCCCGACGAGCGCGCCGATCGCGCCGGCTGCGACGACGAGGATGGCCGAGTTGACGAGGCGGGGCGAGACCTGGCCCCAGACGGGCTGGGAGTTGGCGAGGGAGTCGCCGAGCTTGCCTGTCAGCGTGCCGGAGATCCAGAGCCAGTACTGATCGACGAGCCCTCGGTTGAGATGGAGTTGGATCTCGAGGGCCTTCACGGCCTGCGGAGTGGCCGCGTGCCCGAGCACGGCGTACGCGGCGTTCCCCGGGAGTACCTGCGTCGCGAGGAAGACGACCACCGAGACGACGAACAGCGTGAACACACCGATCACCGCCCTCACGCCGACCAGGGTCAGGATCGGGTGCTCATCGCGCCAGCGTGGCGAGAAGACAGAGGCCCCCGCCGAGGGCGAGGGCCTCCTCCACAAGCTCATATCGCAGCGCCTCGGGGCCTAGAAGTAGTAGTCCTCGAAGTTGAAGTTCCCCATCGCCTCGCCGACCTTCCCCTCCACGAACCCGTGCAGCTTCGTGCTGTACGCGTCGATCGAATCGAGGAAGAAGGGCACGATGTAGCCGCCCTGGGTGAAGTCGATCTGCTGCATCTCGTGCTCGATCTCACGCCGCAACGCGACGTTGGTGGTCTTGTTCGCCTCGAGGTAGAGCTTGCCGTAGCGCGGGTTGGTGAAGTGGGTCTCGGGCCACGGAGAGGTCGGCAGGAACGTCTGCGCGACCTGCGAGAGGTACGGTGAGTAGTTGTAGTAGATCTGCCCGAACGGCACCTTCAGGTAGACGTTCGGCCCGAAGTAGTCCGACGCGCTGATCTGATTGATGTTGACGGTGACGCCGACTGCTTTTGCCTGCTGCTTGAAGATCGTCGCCATCAGAGGCGCGTACGCCTGGATCGCGAGCGAGGTGTAGAGCGTCACCGTCAGCTTGTCGTGACCGGCCTTCTTGAGCAGGTGCTTGGCCAGGTCGACGTCCTGATCCCGGTGGAGCGAACGGTTGTAGTCCACATCCCACGGGGAGGTGACGTCTGCGGCCACCCAGCCGTAGCCGTTCAAGGTCGTGTCGATCATCTGCTGTCGATCGACCAGGTACCGAAACGCCTGCCGGACGTTCACGTTGTCGAACGGCGCCTTGTCGACGCGCATCGTGAAGGGTGCGATAGATCCGGTCTTCGAGACGACCGTCTTGATCCCCGGCGTGTGCTGGAGGATCTTCGCCTGCGTTCCGGTGAGGAACCCCGTGCCGTCGATGGCGTTGCTGGTGAGCGCGTTCTGGAGGGCGTTCGCGTCCGAGAAGTCGGAGATGACCACCGAGTCCAGGTAGGGACGTCCGGACTTCCAGTAATTCGGGTTGCGGACGAAGACGCTCTGCTGACCGGGCGTGAAGCTCTTGTACATGAAGGGCCCGGTCCCGACCGCCTTGTCGCCCTTCTTCCAGCCCGCCGGCGGCACGTACATGACCCAATACAGAGCCGCCAGCTGCTCGAGGAAGCTCCCGAACGGAACCTTCATCGGAACCTCGACCGTGTGCTTGTCGAGCTTCCGCAGGCCCTTCAGGTCGACCGGGGTGAGGACGAGCCCGCCGGTGAGCCCCGTCTTCGGATCGAGCGAGGCGCGTAGGAACGAGACGACGTCGTCGGCGCCGAAAGGCTTGCCGTTGTGGAAGGTGACGCCTTTCCTCAGCCGGATGATCCACTTCGACGTCGAACCGTGCGGGATGATTTCCTCGGCCAGCACGTACTGCGGCTGTGCGTTGTTGGCCAGCTGGACGAGCGGCTGGTAGATCTGCTGGTTGCGGGCGGTACCGATCGCAGTGAACCCGCCGATGTACGGGTTCATGTTGTCGGTGCTGCTGCCTCCCGTGAGGCCGACCCGCAGGGTGCCGCCCTTGCGCGGTGCCGACCGCAGCGAGGCGGGGATCGCCCACGCCCGAGCCGACGCCCCCAGGGCCTCGACGGGAAGCGCACCGGCCACCAGGCCTGCACCCCCCACTGCCGCCGAGCGAAGAAGGGTCCGGCGGTCCAGTCGCCGATCCTGCCCGGTCGCGTCTCCATCCTGACGGGGTGTCGTGCTCAACAGTACGACCTCCTTTCCCTCTTCCTCCGCACGCGGCTCGCAGTCGCGTGTCCCGATCCCGCTTGCTCGGAGGGTCAGCGGCTAGTAAACAAGACGGCTCTGTCCCTGACAACACGCGCGCAGGGGCGTTAACCCGGACGATGTGCTCTACGGCACCGGACCGCTTCCGGATTCACAGACAGCCGTAGCTCCGCCATGAGAATCCTCGTCGTCAACGTCAACACCACAGCGTCGATGACCGACGCGATCGCGACCAGTGCACGCCGCTATGCCCGGCCGGATACGGAGATCCTCGCGACGCAACCGGCCTGGGGCCCGGACTCGGTGGACAGCTTCATGGAGGGCTACCTCAGTGCTGCGGCCGTCGTCGAGCGCGTTGCCACGTTCGAGGAGCCGTTCGACGCGGTCGTGCTCGCGGGATTCGGCGAGCCGGGTCGCGAGGGCCTGCGAGAGATCGTCGAGGTCCCCGTCCTCGACATCACCGACTCGGCCGCAGCGTTTGCCTGCCAGCTCGGCTACCGCTACTCGGTCGTCACGACGCTCGCCCGTTCGATCCCGACGATCCGGGAGAGCCTGCGCAACGCAGGCCTGCTCGATCGCTGCGCGTCGATTCGCGCGAGCGACCTGAGCACCCTCGAACTGGAGCAGGACGAGGAGAGGACGCGCGAACGGCTCACCGTCGAGGCCCGGAGGGCCGTCGACGAGGACGGCGCCGAAGTGATCTGCCTCGGCTGCGCGGGCATGGCGTCGCTCGACAAGGAGCTGGAGCAGGCGCTCGGCGTACCGGTCATCGACGGTGTCGTCGCGGCCGTGAAGCTCGCCGAGGGCCTCCACGACTACGGGCTGAAGACGAGCAAGGTCGGAGCGTTCGCAACGCCGAGCCCGAAGCAGATCCAGGGCTGGCCCAGACGCTGACCCGGCCCCTGCGATGATGGCGACGTGGAGGGGTCGCCATCACTGCGGCGCAACCGCGACTTCGTCCTGTTACAGAGCGGTCAGCTGCTCTCGACCTTCGGGTCGGCGATGTCGGCGATCGCATATCCGCTCCTCATGCTCGTGCTCACGGGCTCGGCGGCAAAGACGGGCTACGTCGGCGCGATCCAGTTCGCACCGCTCGTCCTGATCAGCCCGGTAGCCGGGATCGCCGCTGACCGTTTCGACCGGCGCAGGCTGATGATCGCCTCCGACGTCGCCGGGGCGGCGGCGGTCGGCGTGCTGGCGGCGGCCGTGCTGACGCACCACGCGAGGCCCTGGCTGATCCTGCTCGTTGCGTTCGTCGACACGAGCGCAACGGTCGTCTTTCGCGCCGGCAACGTCGGTGCGTTGAAGGCCGTCGTGCCGCAGGGGCAGCTCGCCGATGCGGCGAGCGTCACGATGGCGCGGATGTCGGTCGTCCGTCTGGCCGGTCCGCCGGCCGGCGGCGCGCTCTTCGGCCTCACGCGCGGGCTGCCGTTTCTCGCCGACGCGGTCTCGTACGTCTTCTCGACGATCTCGTTGCTGCTGATGCGCGTTCCCTTTCAGGAGGAGCGGGCGTCCGGGGCACGGACGCGGTTCCGCGAGGGGCTCGTCTACTTCTGGCGGATCCCGTTTCTCCGGACGACGATGGGCATGATCGCCGCCAGCAACCTCGCGGCCGTGGGCGTACCGATCGTCGTGATCGTGCTCGCGCACCGCCACGGCCTTTCGAGCGCCGCGATCGGCGGCTTCGTCGCGCTGCAAGGGCTGATGTTGCTGGCCGGCTCGGTTCTCTCACCGTTTCTCCGCCGGGTCTTCCCGATGCGCGCGATCCTGCTGTCCGAGTTCTGGATGGCGCTCGTCTATGCCTCGTTCCTTGCCTTTCCGAACGTGTACGTCCTCGCCGTCGCGGCCTCGCTGCACGCGTTCTGGTTCCCGAACACCGACTCCGCGATGATGGCCTACTCGTACCTGCTCATCCCCGACCGTCTGCTGGGCCGCGCGACGGCGGCGTCGAATGCGCTGCGGGCGTCCTCGGCTCCGCTCGGACCGCTCGCGGCCGGCCTCCTGCTGAGTCACTCGTCGCCCAGGCTGGCGGTGCTCGTGCTCAGCGCGCCGGTCGTGGTGGCCGCCGTCCTGGGCACGCTGAGCAGAGCGACGCGGAACTTGCCGAGTCTCGACGCTTCTCCCGCGGCAGCGGGCTCCTGAGCCCCGGTGACCATCCGCGCGGCGCAAGCGCCGGACGCGCCGGCGATCAAAGAGGTCGTCGAGCGCGCCTACGCGAAATACGTCGAGCGCATCGGGCGCCGACCGGGGCCGATGGACGACGACTATCCGGCGCTGGTCGCCGCAGGCGAGGTCTTCGTCGCGGTTCAGCAGGCGATCGTCGGCGTGCTCGTCCTCCGCCGCCAACCCGATCACCTGCTCGTCGAGAACGTCGCAGTCGACCCTGCCTTCCAAGGGCAGGGATACGGCCGCATGCTGCTCGACTTCGCCGAGGACCAGGCTCGAGCGTGGGGTGTCGACGAACTGCGCTTGTACACGCACCAACTGATGGTCGAGAACGTCCGCCTCTACCACCGTCTCGGCTGGCAGCAGACCGGTCGACGTACCGAGCACGGGTTCGCCCGGATCTACTTCAGCAAGAACCTCACGGCACCCGGCGCTTGATCGCACTCACGCACCACGTGCCAGCGGCGTCCAGCTGAACCTGCGCAGCGCGACGACGAGCCCGCCGACCATCCAGGCAGCCAGGACGGCCAGGTCCGTCCAGACCAACCCGATCCCGTGAGTCGCCGGGTCGTAGGCGTGATGGAGCGCGTCGGCGAGGTGCTGCACCGGGAACAGCTCGGCGACGTGCCGCATCCACGACGGCAGGTTGACGTTCGGGATGAAGACGCCCGAGATGAAGTAGAGCGGCAGCATGATCGCCTGCACCATCGGCTGCGCGGCGTCCTCCGAGCGAATCGCCGACGAGAGCGCGTAGCCGAGCACGCAGAACGTCACGGAGCCGACGATCGCCGACACCGCGATGCCCGGGATGGTCGACGTCGGCAGGTGGACGCCGTACGCAAAACGTCCGACAGCCAGCAGCACGCTCATGACGACGAGCGAGACGGCGATCGCGGTCAGCGACCTCCCCGCGATCAGCACCCATGCCGGCACCGGCGTCGCGCGGCGGCGTTTCAGGATGCCCGCCTCGCGCTGCGCAGTGATCGAGATGACGAGGTTGACGAACGACGACGCGATCAGCCCCAACGCCGAGATGCCCGGCACGTAGTACGTGGACGCCTTCACGCCCGTCGACCGAACCGTGTGGTTGCCGAACACGCCGACGAAGATCACGAGGAACAGCAGCGGCAGGACCAGGGTGAAGAAACGGGCCTGGCGGTTGCGCAGGAAGCCGATGAGGTCGTAGCGGGTCTGGTGGAGCACGAGCCCGAGCGTCCCGTTCGACGTCGGGGGCGCCTCCGGCGCCGCGGCCTTGCGGTCGCGACGCCGGCGAAGCAGCCAGCGGATGAGCAGGAACATCAGCTCTCCTTTCCGAGTTCGGTGAGCGCGAGGTAGACGTCCTCGAGCGTCGGACGCCGGACGTCGAGGTCGGGGAGGTCGAAGCCGGAGGCGCTCGCCCAGTCGGCGAGGTCGCGCACGTGCATGAGCGGCGACTCGGTGCGGATCGAGACCGTCCCGTTCGAATTCGGGTCGGCCAGCGAGCGCAGCGGCTCGGGCAGATCCGAGGCTCCGATCCCGCCGGGCGCGGTGAACGTGATCGTCGCCGCGAGCCGGTCGCGGCCGCCGAGCGTCAGCGGCGTGCCCTCGGCGACGATCTCGCCGCCCGCGATGACGGCGATGCGGTCGGCGAGCTGGTCGGCCTCGTCCATGTAGTGGGTGGTGAGGAACACGGTCTTGCCCAGCGAGCGCAGCCCGTCGATGACGCTCCATGCCGCGCGCCGGGCGGACGGATCGAAGCCGGTCGTCGGCTCGTCGAGGAAGATGAGCTCGGGGTCGCCGATCAGCGCGAGCGCGACGTCGAGCCGCCGCCGCTGGCCGCC
>Ga0070731_10002194_pt1 | contig 18929 bp, 14 predicted proteins | sample Coa_R1_2_FD_66448 | JGI IMG/M metagenome (GOLD analysis project Ga0070731, IMG submission 66448) | Surface soil microbial communities from Centralia Pennsylvania, which are recovering from an underground coalmine fire - Coalmine... | ecosystem: Environmental > Terrestrial > Soil > Unclassified ... | reverse complement strand
CGGCAGGGCCCCAAATCCCGGGGCCAGCGCAGAGCTTCGGCAAGGCGCGGCCGGTTTGCCGGGGGATTCCATTCCACCAGGATGAGCTCGGCGGAAAGTCCATGCCGCCGGCACTGCGCGATGAAAGCGTTGACGAACGTCTGCATGCGGCGGAGCAGCGATCCGCCGTGGTCATCGTTTCGCGATGCCGCGACCACGGAGAGATACGGCGCGGCCTCGTGCTGATTACTCATCGAACCTGGCGGCTACCTCCTGAAAACCCCGAGTGTGTCAACCATCCTCCGCAACGGAGCCGTCACGCGCCACGACCACGAAGCTCGCAATTGCCGAATTTCTTTTGCCATGCGCTGATTCTGCAAACGGCACTCTTGGAGTTCACTCGCCGGTTGTTGCGCGGGAAAGAAAGCGGCAGTCTGCTCTTCAAAAGCACGAATATAATCAGGGTAAGACATTTTCCGGCCCTGGAACTCCGGCGTGAGCGAGTCGAGACAAGCATCCACGTCAACCAGACTTGCGACTCGATCGCGATACTTAAGAAGCAGCTCAGCCGCGCAATCCTCCAGCCCATGGATTTCAAACAGGCAGGCCATCTTTAAGATCGCGACCGGAGTCAATTCCACCGGCCACATCGTCTCGTAGTCCGGATCACCGAGATCCCGGAAGTAGAGTGCATCAGCCCAGAGCACTTGGCCTTCGACTGTTTGGGCCGGAATCGGGTGCCGGAACGGCCTTGGCAACGAGGCCCGGCTGTAGCAGAACGTTTCGAGATCGAACAAGCTGAAGCCAAGGGAACGCAACAGGGTGTCGATGTTGCTGAAAAGGTTGGCGTGCGGATGCACGGGACCATGAAACTGGCATTCCACCGACAGCCCGAGCACGGGCTTCTCGCGAAGCGTTTGCTCAGCGCCGCGCAGAACTTCATAGTCGGAGCCATCCGTGTCCACCTTAATGAAATCCGGGACGGACGACGCCTCCCGTTGCAGGAACTGGTCCAGCTCGACGCGATCTGCAGTGGCGACCCCGGCAGCGTCGGAATGACGTCGGTTAGGGCCGGCGTTCATGACGGCGCGAGCTCGCACGGCGCTGGTTCTCTGGAACGGTTGATTGTCATGCGTCTGCAATTTCTGGCCACGCAGCCGTTCCGGAAACAGCTGGTCGTACTGCCGGTAGCCGACGTGCGCGGAATAGTAGCGGACGCCCGAATGGGTTGTGCCCCGGTTTAGCCTTTTCACTTCCTCCACCACGGGATCGAAGGCCACGGCAATCAGGTCGCCGCCGAATGCGTACCAGTGCTCTCCGATGCCGCCGCTGGCGCCGACATCCACAAGGAAGAATTTTTCATCGGCGAAAATGCCGCGAGCAACGAGGTCCAAGGTGAAGCGCGGGCTGGCTCGAAGAATCATGTGCAGAGTTCGACGCGAATCGTTACCGCGTCGGCGCCGATGCAGCCAACACCTTTTCTCCGACCAGTGTTTCGATCCACGGATAGGTTCGCGCCAAGCCCTCTTCGAGCGAGATCCGCGGCTCCCACCCCAGCACCTGCCGCAGCAGCGTATTGTCGGAATTGCGCCCACGGACCCCCATGGGCCCGGGAATGTGTTTTTTGACGATCGCTACGCCCGCCACCGCCGCGACCATGTCGGCGAGTTGATTGATGGTCACCATGCGATCCTGCCCCAGATTGAGTGGCTCGTGGAAATCGGCGCGCATCAGCTTATGAATACCTTCGACGCAATCGTCGATGAAGCAGAAAGAGCGCGTCTGTTCGCCGTCGCCCCAAATTTCGACCACTGGATTCCCGGTGAGCTTGGCCGCAGCAACTTTGCGGCACATCGCCGCCGGCGCTTTCTCGCGGCCGCCGTCCCAAGTACCATGCGGTCCGAAAATATTATGGAAGCGTACGATGCGCGTTTCGATCCCGTAGTCTTCACGATAGTGCGTGCACAGCCGCTCGGAAACCAGCTTCTCCCACCCGTAGGCGTCTTGCGGTTGAGCCGGATACGCGTCCTGCTCCTTGAGCGGAGTGACGTTGGCGTCCAGTTGCCGGTACTCCGGATACACGCAGGCCGACGACGTGTACAGATAGCGGCGCACACCATTCTCACGTGCTGCGTCGAGAGTGTGCAGATTGATCAGGGAATTATTGTGCAGAATGGCGGCATGGTGGTTCGAAATGAACCCCATGCCTCCCATGTCAGCAGCCAGCGAGTAGACCTCGTCCAAGCCGCGCGTAGCTTCGAGGCAATTCTCCCAGCGGCGCAAATCGAGAATCGCGAATTCGTCGGCAATGCTCGGAGAAAACTCCGGCGCCTTGAGATCTACACCGCGCACCCAGTAGCCAAGGCCTTTTAAGTGGGTAACCAGGTGATGCCCGATGAAGCCGCCAGCTCCCGTTACCAAAACTTTGATGCCTGCCGGCATTGCGATAGCGATTCTCCCGAACCCCTGTGTTAACCCATTTGCCGCCTGGAGCGCAACCTAGCGGAGTTGATGGGATGGGAAAAACTCTCTATACTGGGCCGATCCAAAATGAATATTTCCGTCATCGGTCTGGGCAAGCTGGGCGCTGTCATGGCCGCCGTGTTCGCCGACAAAGGGAACACGGTGCATGGCGTGGACGTGAATTCGCTCACCGTCGACGCCATCAATGCCGGCCGCGCGCCTGTTCAGGAGCCCGGACTGGACCAGCTGATCCGGAAAAATCAGCGCCGTCTAAGCGCTACAACCAACTGCGCCGAAGCCGTTGCCGCTACCAGTATCACGTTCATCATTCTGCCCACTCCGTCTGATGCAAGCGGCGCGTTTTCGCTGGATTATGTGCTGCCGCAGGTGCGCGTTATAGGCGAAGCGCTGCGCGCCAAGAAAAATTTCCACCTGGTGGTACTTTCGAGTACAGTTATGCCGGGAGCCACTGGCGACCTGTTGCGACCGCTGCTCGAAGAGACGTCAGGCAAAACCTGCGGGCAGGACTTCGGCCTGTGCTACAACCCGGAGTTCATCGCTCTGGGCAGCGTGATTCGCGACATGAGCAATCCGGACATGATCCTGATTGGCGAATCCGACCCGCGCTCCGGGCAGATGCTGGCCGATCTCTACGGGCAGGTTTGCGAGAACCGTCCACCCATCGCGCGCATGAATTTCGTCAATGCGGAAGTCACCAAGCTGTCCATAAACACATTCGTCACTACCAAGATTTCCTACGCGAACATGCTGGCGCAGCTCTGTGAGCAGCTTCCCGGCGCGGATGTGGAAGTGGTGACCGCGGCGCTCGGCCTGGACTCGCGCATTGGCCGCAAATACCTGACGGGTGCGCTGGGCTATGGCGGCCCCTGTTTTCCGCGGGACAACGTCGCCTTCGCGCGCCTCGCCCGTCAGAATGGCATGGAGGCGACGCTCGCCGAGGCGACCGAACAAGTGAATCGCCGCCAGGCGCCGAGGCTGGGCGAATTGATTCTGGCTCTGCTTCCGAAGGGCGGAACAGCCGGCATCCTCGGCCTCGCCTACAAGCCTGCAACCAGCGTGGTGGATGAATCGCAAGGCTCGGCCGTGGCGCAATATTTGGTTGCGAAAGGCGTTCCAGTCGCCGTCTATGATCCGGCAGCGATGGAAAATGCCCGCCGCCATCTTGGATCGGGCGTCACGTTTGCGAATTCGCTGCACGAGTGCGCGGCCCAATCGCATGTCCTCGCCATTACTACTCCATGGGATGAATTCCGCAGCCTGCAACCCGGCAGTTTGAACACCACGCTCGGACGTCCCGCGATCATCGATTGCTGGCGCATTCTGTCGCGGCAAAACTTCGAGGCCGTCGCGGATTACCTCACCCTGGGTGTCGGACCGCGCCAGAACGCAGGCCGCCTGATCGAGTCCGCCGTCGTCTAACTCACCGCTTTCTGGAGGTCACATGAAACGTCTTTGGCTTTGCGCCGTTCTGGCGCTAGGCGCGCTCAGCCTCACTTTGCAGGCTCTCGAACGGCCCGGCGTCGAGTTCAAGATTTTCCAGTTTCCGCCGGATAAGATCCCGCGCATCGACGGCAAAACCGATGACTGGGACATCGTGCCGGAAAGCTACGTGATCGGCAGCGATCAGCTCAAGGACACGATGAACAATCACACCTACGACAAGAACGATCTGGATGTCCGCGTCAAAGTCGGCTGGGTGAAGGGTTTGAACCGGCTGTATTTCCTCTACGAAGCCTATGACAACTATTGGGACTTCGCCAAGACCGATCTGCACCAGGACATTTTGGAGCTGGTGGTCGATGGCGATCTCTCCGGCGGGCCTTTCATCAAGCAGTTGCACCCGGCCAAGCTTCCCGAGGCCGAAGCTCATTTTCTTTTTCACGGCGTGCACGCGCAGAACTATCACATCTTCACTCCAGCCGAGGGCAAGGACTGGGCCATGGTCTGGGGCTGTCAACCTTGGATCAAAGATCTGCCCTATGCCAACGCCGCGTATGCCTACAATTTCAAGCCGGGCGAGAGCGGCAAGCTGACCCTGGAATTCTGGATCACACCCTTTGATTACGCCGGCTGCGAGGGCCCGCAGCGTGCCGTCGAGAGCAGGCTTTACGAGAACAAGGTGATCGGCATGTCGTGGTCCGTCCTGGATTTCGACGACACCGACAAGCCCGTGCACGGCTTCTGGAATCTCTCCCACAAAACCGAAATGTACGGCAACGCATCGTACGCCGTAGCCTTCCGCCTGATGCCGCTTGAGGCGCAATTTCACAAGCCGCTCGAGCCGGATTGGTCGTTCCAAGTGCTGGATATGGATCGGCGCCTGGTCGCGTTTCAGGACAAGTCCTACGGCAAGGTGGTGAGCTGGCGCTGGGATTTCGGCGACAACACGACTTCCGCGGAGCAGCATCCTATCCACCAGTACGAGAAAGGTGGCGAGTACGTCGTGACGCTTTACGTGGAAGGGCCGGCGGGCAAAGCGCGGCGCGCCAAGGTGTGGGATGTCGTGTTGAAGTAATCCAGTCGTGATACTATAACCTCTATTAGCGATATAGGAGGTTATATAAAATGAGTGAGATCGCGCGAATTGCCGATCAGTTGCGGCGCTCCCAACATGGGGAGGCATGGCACGGGCCGGCGCTTGCAGAGCTGCTGGCGGATATCGACGCCGCACAGGCGCTACAACGCCCCAATCCCGCCGCCCACAACATCTGGGAGCTGGTGAATCACATCACCGCCTGGCAAACCGCTGCCAACGGCGCGGTACGAGGCGGGGTAATGCCGCGTCTGGGAAAGGCGGACGATTGGCCGCCCGCCGGCCGCGCCGAGGCCGAGTGGCGCGCCGCGGTCAAGCGTCTGGCGAAGGCGAATCAGGAATTGCACAGCGCGTTATCCAAGTTTCCCGAGGAGCGACTGGACGATCGCCTGCCGGGCCGCAAGCACTCGTTCTACTTCATGCTGCACGGCATCATCCAGCACAATCTTTATCACGGCGGCCAGGTGGCGCTGCTTAAAAAGTTACTTGCCTGAAAGGAATTCGAGTACCGCCTTATCGAAAACCTCCGGGTGTTCGATGTGCGGAATGTGCCCGCACTCAGGAATGATCAGCGCCGACGCGTGGGGGATGTCCTTGGCGGCCTGCCGAGCTAGTTCCGGGAAGCGCCCCATCTTTTCGCGGAGCTCGGCAGGAGCACTTGCGCTGATCAGCGCCGTACGGTCTTTGTCTCCCACGATGATAAGCGTGGGCGGTTTAATCAGCGGATATTCATAACGGACCGGCTGCTGGTAAATCATCTGATACGCCAGCGCGGACGCTTTCGCCCAGCGCGGATATTCGCCGCTCAGCGTTACCCGGATGGGCACTTCAGCAAGCGGCCCATAAACCTCCGGCTTCGGATTCACAAAGTAGCGCGCAAACGCCGCGCGAATTCTCTCCGGATTGATGTTGTTCAGGTCGTTCTGATAGAGAGCATCGTCCGATTGTGGCGGGCCCTGGCGGTAATCCTCCATGCCCAGCGGCCCTTCCAGAATGAGCTGGGACACGCGCTCCGGATACATCAGCGTGAAGCGGACCGCGAGCACGCCTCCAGTCGAATGGCCCACGACAATTACGTTTTGAATGCCCAGCGTGTCGAGCACGCGCGCCGTGTTGGCAGCCAGAAGCTGGAAGCTGTAATGGATATCGGGCTTCGACGATTTGCCCCAGCCGATCTGGTCGGGAATCACCACCCGGTACCCCGCGGAGGCGAGCACTTTGGCGACTCGTCCCCAGTAATATCCGCCGAAATTCTTGCCATGCATGAGAACCACGGTGCGCCCGTTTGCGGGACCGGTAGGCGCGACATCACCGTAGGCCATGATGAGGTCCTGGTTCTCGATGCGGAACGGCATGAAGTGCACGGGATACGGGTAGGCATACGATTCCAGCGCGATTCCCAGCGGCTGCAGTTGCGCCATCACCGGAAGGCACCAGAGTGCCAGAAGCGGAAGCTTTTTCATCACGCCCGAAAGCTTATCGCCCCCGATCCCGCTGCGCAAGGAGTGATACAGTGGCGTTGAGGAGAAATCGATGAGTCACTCCACCAGACGCGATTTCCTGAAAGCCGGCGTGGCTGCCGGCGTTCTATCCGGCACCGGCCTGGCCGTCGCCGCTCCCACCAAACGGGCCGCGACAGACTGGGTGACGCTCGGCAAATCCAACGTCAAAGTAACCCGGCTGGCCTTTGGCACCGGAACTTTCAGCGGCAAGACGCAGCGCGATCTAGGACAGCCGGAGTTCACGGGCCTGGTGCGCTACGCCTACGACCAGGGCATTCGCTTCTTCGAAACCGCCGAAAGCTATCACGGCATGCCGGAGATGCTGTCCGTTGCGCTGAAGGGTCTGCCGCGCGACAGCTACCGGCTCATGACCAAGTACAGCACGCCGGCGTCGGGCGACCCCACGCCCAAGATCGATCAATTCCGCAAGCAGCTCGGCACCGAATACATCGACATCTTGCTGCTGCATTGTCTGCGCCCGCCCACCTGGGCGTCGGATTATAAGAGCCTGCAAGATGGATTCTCCGAAGCCAAGAGCCAAAAGGTGATTCTCACCCACGGAGCTTCCGTTCACGGTCTGCCGGCGCTGCAAACGTTTCCCGGCAACCAGTGGCTGGAGATCGCCATGATCCGCATGAATCACAACGGAACGCGCATGGACACGCCGGGAATGCAGGACCTGGATGTTCCGGGCAATGTGGATCAGGTGGTGGCGCACACCAAGCAGGTACACGCGCAGGGCATGGGCGTCATCAGCATGAAGCTCTGCGGCGAGGGCCGCTTCACGAACGCCGAGGATCGCGACAAAGCGATGAAGTTCGCCATGAATCTGGGATGCGTGGACGCGGTAACAATCGGGTTCAAGAACACGTGGGAAATCGACGACGCCATCGCGCGCATGAACCGCGTGATGAATTCGTAAAGCGAGGGAAACCGCTCCCTTCGGTCACGGCTCGCAGTCGGCGCTGGTCGATCGATGCGGCTCTTGCGAGCCGCGACCAGAGGGAGCGGTGCTTACTGCTCCACGCGCTCCGGCACCACCGGCACCGACACCGCCGGCTCGAACAATCCAAACGTAACCACATCGGTCGCCGCAGCCAGCGTCACGTACTGCTTGCCATCCACGCTGAACGTGATCGGTGACGCCGTCAGATTCTGTCCCAGGTAAAAGTGCCACAGATGCTTGCCGGTCTTCGAGTCCAGCGCGACTAGTTCCCATCGTCGTCGCCAAAAAATAGCACGCCGCCGGCGGTCGAAACCGTTCCTGCCCACATGGCGTTGGCTCCCGTCATGGGATATTCCCAACGCTTCTCTCCGGTTTTCGGATCTAGTGCGCGCATGTAGAATTTCCCATCGCCGGAGGGCGCCGTACCGGTCCCGCCGTAGCCCTTCATGGGCTCGCCTTTTTTGGTCGAACTGCTGTAGACGTCGCACGCCTCGAGCGTCGAGACATAGAACAGCCCCTTCTCCGGATTGAATGACGGCGACATCCAGTTGGACGCGCCGCGCACGTTGGGACACACGCGCCTGCCGTCAGGTGTCGGATCGGTATCGGGCAACACAATCGGCCGGCCTTTGGCGTCGACGCCCTTGGCCCAGTTAAGCTCTACGTACGGAGTAGCGCGCAGGAACTCGCCGGTGACGCGATCCAGCACGTAGAAAAATCCATTGCGATTGGCATGCACCACCACCTTCCGCTGCCGTCCCTGAAAGGGCATGTCCATCAGAACCGGCCACGCCTGCGCATCCCAATCGTGGGTGTCGTGCGGCGTGAACTGGAAATACCACTTCATCTTACCGGTGTCGGCATCTAGCGCCACCAATGATGCGGAGTAGAGGTTGTCGCCTTTTCGATTGCCGCCATAGAAATCGGGCCAGGGATTGCCGGTAGTCCAGTAAATGAGATTCAGTTCGGGATCGAAGGTACCGCTCAGCCAGGTGGCGCCGCCGCCCCACTGCACGTCGGCTTCGCCCCATGTTTCCGACCCCGGCTCGCCTTTGGCGGGGATGGTGTAGAACTGCCATAGTTTTTCACCGGTCGCCGCGGCATAGGCCGCGATGAATCCGCGATTACCGCTATCGCCGCCGGAAACACCCACCAGGATGCGGTCTTTCACGGCGAGCGGCGCGAGTGTGGCGAAATTTCCCTGTTTGCCGTTAGCATATTCCTTATCCCAGATCACAGCGCCGGTCTTGCGGTGGAGCGCGACCAGGTGCGCATCGCTGGTGACAAAGAACACCTTGTCGTCGAGCATGGCCACGCCGCGATTCACGTCGCTGCGCTTGGCCTGCTCGTCTTTGTACAACCAAATCCGGCGGCCGGTGCGCGCGTCGAGCGCATGCACCTGGTTGCTGTCGGAGACATACATGATGCCGTCGTAGACCAGCGGAGTAGCTTCCAAATGGCTGGATTTATCTACGTGATAAACCCACTTCGGCACCAGGGTCGCGACATTGGCGTTGGTGATTTGCTTAAGCGGGCTGTGGCGCTGGCCGCTGTAATCGCCGGCGTAAGTCAGCCAGTTCTCCGTGGGACCTTTACGGATCTTTTCGTAGCCGGCTTGCCCGAACAGCGTCCCCGCCATCGCCGCAATGCACAATAACGATCGCCTCACTTCGATATCTCCTTGCTCTCGGCGGGCCGCAGGGATTGCCGGCTGAGAAACGCCAGCAGATTGTCCACTTCGCTCGCGCTCAAGCGCTGCTTGTAATCGCCTGGCATCACCGACTTCTTGCGGAATACCACTTCGCTCAGATCCTGCTTGAGCAAACGGTGCAGGTCACCATGCCCGTCCAGAATCTGAATGGCGTAGTTGGTGTTGTCCTTGGCAACGCCGGCAATTTTCTTGCCATCGCGCAGAGTCACGGTGACGCCGCGAAAGCCGTCGGCAATGGTGGCATTGGGATCGAGAATCGCTTCGCGAAGCTGCGGCGGCGTTTTGCTGCGGCCTGCATTGGAAAGATCGGGGCCCAGAAATCCGCCACGCCCGCGAATCATGTGGCAATTCACGCATCCTGCTTTGCCGTAGTAAAGCGTGCTGCCGGCCTCGGGATCACCCGCCAGATGACTGTCAAAAGCGGGAGAGGTTAGATCGCGCAGGTACGTTACCATCTGCCAGATGTTCTCTTCGGGCAGCCGCGAAAGCGGCATCTCCGTGCCCTTGATACCGTCCTTGATGGATGCGAATAGACGGCGGTTGGGCACGTCGCGGATCAGGTCGCCCTTCGCCAGGTTGGGGCCGCGGCCACCCTCCGCATTGGTACCATGACAGCCGCTGCAACCTTCGACAAACAACCTCTTCCCCGCGGCAATAGCTGCAGGATCTGCGGCCAGGGGATTTTTTATGTCTTCTTCCTTACTCTCCTGCGCGAAAACCAGGGCAGTCGACAACAGGGTCAAAACTACCATTGAACGCATCTTCATGAGTACTCTTTCAGCGGCAAGCAAACCGGAAGCACTAGTATAGTCGAGCACGGATTGCCTGAACAAAATATCATAGTCGTCGTGAATACTCGCGCATTGTTTGCTATTCTGCTCGCCCTTCCTGTTGCCGCTCAACAGAAGTGGGATCCCAACTCGTGGCCACCGCTGCAAGTGCCCAAGCTACTGCAAGCCCCGCGCATCGATGGTGATCTCTCCGAATGGAAATATGTCGCCTTCACGGACGGAGTGTGGGACATTCTGCGCATACGCCAGACGCCCTGGTACTTGCCGGCCATCAATCGCCTCACCGATCATGGCAATGAGCCGCCGCCCGAAGAAGACTTGCAGGCCCGCTACTACACGGCCTGGGACGACACCTATCTCTATTTCGGCGCGGAAGTAAAAGACAACGTCAACGATGTCGACGATCCGGCGCACGAGCCCAAGCGCTGGTATTTCAAGGACGCCATTTGCTGGTTCATCGAGGCGCCTCGCGACAATGTTGCGTCGAGTTTCGGGCAGGGTGACAACGCGTTCTGCTTCGTCATCGATGCGCGCAAGCCGCCGTATGCTGCGTGGTGGCGCCATGGCGCGCCCGGTAAAACGTACATCGAAGAGCCCATTCCGGCTAGTGCCGTGAGTTATGCGATTCGAATGAATCCCTGGAAACGCAGCGCCGGAGATTTCATTCTCGAAGCGCGCGTGGCGATGGCGCCGACGCTAGGCAAAAGCAATCCCAACTGGCACAAGCCGCGCGAAGGCGACATGTACAGCCTGGAGATCGTGCACACCGATCCCGATGGCGGCGGCTACGGCGGCCACTTGATCATGTACGGACAAGGCGATGACGATGCCACGTGGGGGCGCATGCTGCTCACCGGGCCTATTCAGCCGATTGAGCGCAAACCGGAATAGCTCTGGTGTCGCTATAACCGATAAATGCCGAAACAGAGCCGTGACCGAAGGGAGCGGTTGCCACTAGCCTTATTGCCCGCTCACCGGCGAAGGTTCCGCGCCATTCGCAAAGTGCTGCACATGCCATTTGATCGAGCGCTCAATCCAATCCACCACATGCTTCGACTCGCTGACTCCGTGCCCTTCGCGCGGATACCGCACCATGATGGCTTCGTTGCCGACATCCCGTAGCGCGATGTAATACTGCTCGGCCTCGGCGATCGGCACATCGGCGTCATTCTCACCGTGCACCAGCATGGTAGGTGTGTGCGCCTTGGCTACATGCTTCAGCGCCGAGCGTTCCCACAACACGTCCATCATGTTGCCCTGGTGCGGGAAAACGCCGAATTCCATCTGCTCGTACTGGTTGTAATAAGTCATGTAGTTGTAGCTGATCAGGTTGGTGATCGCCGCAGTCGGAATGGAAGATTTGAAAAGGCTGGTCTGCGTAATCAGCCACGCGCTCAACTGGCCGCCGTAGCTGACGCCCTCGACACCCACGCGATTCTGGTCCAGAAACAGAAAACGCCGCAGCGCCGCGCTCGCGCCGTAGAGCACGTCCTGGCCCTCGTTGCCGTTCTGATCGCCGAAAACCGCATCGGCAAATTTCTGGCCATAGCCGGTTGATCCGCGATAGTTCACCATCAGCGTGGCCAGGCCGCGCGCGGCGTAAATCTGGTTCTTGGCATTGTAGGCGGGACCCTGCTGGCCGTGCGGGCCGCCGTGAATATTCAAAATCAATGGATACTTCGAGCCTGGGTTCACACCAATAGGCTTGGTGAGAAAGGCCTCGACTTCAAATTTGTTGTCGTTGCTGATGAACGTGAACGATTCCACTTCGGCGACTGGTTTGTCTGCCAGCAATTCGGAGTTCAGGCTGGTGATTTTTTTGGCAGCTTCACCGCCGCGCTTCAGATAGATCTCGGACGGGTGGCTGGGGCTGACAAATGTGTAAGCCAGCACGCCCTTCGCCAGGGACCACGCCCCGACCGTCCCCGGCGCGTTGACGATCACCTCCGGCGCTCCGCCCGCGACCGGCAAACGATACAGCCGGACATTGCCGCGCTCTTGCACTGTCGTGTAGATAGCCGAACCGTCCGGCGACCAATCAGCGGCACCCTGGCGATTGTCGATGACCGCGCCCAGCTCGCGGCGGTTGCGCCCGTCGGCGTCGATCAGCCAGACGTGCGTGTCTTCCATCGTCGTTTCCAGGTCGGTGAGCCCACGCCGCGTGCCGCGAAACACAATGGTCTTGCCATCCGGCGACCATAGCGGCTGATACTCAGCGCTTTCTGTGGCGGTGAGACGCCGTATCGAGCCGTCGGAGACGCGCAGAACGAACAAATCGTAGTTGAAGAACTGATCTTCGTTGGGCTCGCGATTGGAGACAAACAGAATTTCCTCGCCGTTGGGCGACCAATCGATCGAATGTTCGTAGTGATTCCCCGTCGTGAGCTGCCGCGACTGCCCCGTGGCCACGTCCATAACGAAAATGTGCGTGCGTTTGTTGTCGTTGAAATGGGAAAGACCTTCCCCGGCGTCCGGCTTGTAGAGATACCGCGTAATGACTACGGGATCGCCAGTGGCCTCCGCCGTTTCCGGTCCCGGCACCGAAGATGTGTAGGCGATGCGCTTGCTGTCCGGCGACCAGGTGAGGCGCTTGCCCACCGTCGGCATGGGATTGTTGGTCCAGGAGAGCTCAGTAAGAAATTTCGCGCCCGAGCCATCCGGACGCGCCACCACCAAACCCGACTTCTCGCCCACTTTGCCCTGGTAAGCGATCCATTGCCCGTCGGGCGACCATTCAGCGCCGGATGACGGATCCTTTTCGCCGCCAAAACGCACGGATTTGCCATCAGCCAGCGTCATCACCCAGAGCTGCGACCACGGACGGCCCGGGCCGTCGTTGCGCGAAACGGTGTAGGCGAGCCGGCTGCCATCGGGAGAGAAATGGACGCTGCCGGCGGCCCGCAGCTTGATCAAATCGCTGGACTGGAGCCCGCGCTGGGCGAAGGCGGAAGTCACAAAAAGCAGTGCAAGTAGGGATCGACGAAACATAGGGAGATTATAGACCCCGCAGCAAGTTGCTACCCTGGGGCCGGTGCTATCATGGAATCACTTCGCTTCAAGCCTATGATCCGAAGTGTCTTTACAGCCGCCACTCTCTACACCCTAGGGGTGGTGTGTCTGCCTGCCCAAACGCCTTCCGTAACATTTGAAAAAGACGTTCGGCCGATTTTTACCAAGTCCTGTTTGGGCTGCCACGGCGCGGCCATGCAGATGGGCGATTTGGACTTGCGTACTCCCGCCTCCATCCTCAAAGGGGGGAAGAGCAAAGTCCCGGCGCTGGTGAAGGGCTCGGCCGAAAAAAGCCTGCTGTACCAGAAGATAGCCGACAAATCCATGCCGTTCGGGGATACGAAGCTGAGCGACACAGAAACGCAAATCATTCGCGCCTGGATCGACGGCGGCGCAAAATCGGCGGACGCGGGAAACGTAGCGGACGCAAAAGCGGATCCCTCCAGCCACTGGGCCTTCAAAGCTCCCGTGCGGCCCGAAATTCCCACCGTGAAGAACAAAGCGTGGGTGCGCACGCCGGTCGATGCTTTCATCCTGGCTGAGCTCGAAAAGAAAGGCATCCGCCCGCCGCAGCCAGCCGATCCCACTACGCTCGCACGCCGCGCTTATTTCGATTTGATCGGTCTGCCTCCGACGCCCGAAGATCGCAAGGCATTTCTCGCCGATAAAAGTCCGGATGCCTTTGCGAAACTCGCGCAAAATCTTCTGACGCGGCCGGAGTACGGCGAGCGCTGGGCGCGGCATTGGCTCGATGTCGTGCGCTACGCGGAGTCCAACGGCTACGAGCGCGATGGCGCCAAACCGCAGGCCTGGCGATACCGCGACTACGTCATCGACGCCTTCAACAAAGACAAACCCTACGATCGCTTCCTTACCGAGCAGCTAGCCGGCGATGAAGTAGAAGGCTCGAATGCCGAGACGCAAATTGCCACCAGCTTCATGCGCCTGGGAACGTTCGATGACGAGCCCGCCGAACCGCTGCTGGATCGCTACGATCAACTCGATGACGTGTTGGGAACGACATCCGCAGCGTTTCTCGGCATCACGCTGCGCTGCGCGCGCTGCCACGATCACAAATTCGATCCGTACAAGCAGACCGACTACTACCGCTTCCTGGCGGTCTTCGAGCCGCTGAAGCGCCCGCTCGATGGCCAGAAGGAACTGGATCGCCTGGTAGGGACGGAAGCCGAGCTCAACGCGTATCGCCTGGCCATGTCAAAGGCGGATGAGCAGGTGACACCTCTGCGGCGGCAGCTCGATGAGCTGAAACGCAATCTCACCAAGCAGTTTCTCGCCAAGAAAGCTTCCGCGCCGATAGACACTTCCTGGACCGATCTGGCCGAAACCGTCATGGCGTTCCAGGTTGCCGCCGACCAGCGCAGTAAAGAACAGAAAGAGCTGGTAAAGAAATACGAAGAGCGCCTGGACAAAGAAATACACACCATCGCCACCCCGGAGGAAGCCGCCAATCTGGATGGATGGACTTCGGAAATCGCGGCCATCAACGCCGCGCGCCCCAAGGAGCCGCCCCGCGCCTACGTGTGGTATGAGGAGAGTCCGAAGCCGGCAGCGACTCACCTGCTGGTGCGCGGCGATCCCACCCGGCAGGGCGACGAACTGCAGCCGGGTACGCCGGTGGTACTGGGCGCTGCCCTCGCCGAGCCGCCGAAGCCTACCCCGACCACCAGCGGCCGCCGCTTATGGCTGGCCAAGTGGATGACCAGCCGCGACAATCCGCTGACCGCACGCGTCATCGTCAACCGGCTCTGGCAATGGCATTTCGGCGAAGGCCTGGTCACGACCGAGAACGATTACGGCGTGGTTGGCCAGCGGCCCACCAATCAAGCGCTGCTGGATTATCTGGCTACGGAGCTGATCCAATCCGGCTGGAGCTTGAAGCACATCCAACGGCTCATTGTGGAATCGAGCACCTATCGGGCGTCTGCGAGTTGGAACGAGCAGGCCGCGAAAATCGATCCCGACGACACGCTGCATTGGCGCTGGAAGCCGCGCCGTCTGGATGCCGAATCGGTGCGCGACAGTTTGCTTGCCGTCAGCGGCCAGTTGAATCGGGAAATGCATGGGCCCAGCATTTATCCGGACCTGCCGCGCGCGGTGTTGGAAGGCCAATCCAGGCCAGGAGAAGGCTGGGGCAAGTCGGACGAGAAAGAAGCCTCCCGGCGCAGCGTCTATATTTTTGCCAAGCGCGCGATTGCCGTACCGGAGCTGGAAACGCTGGATGCGCCCGATAGCACGTCGAGTTGCGAGAAGCGTGACGTTTCCCTCACCGGACCGCAAGCGCTGACCTTCCTGAATGGAACCTTCACCAATTTGCAGGCACGAAAGCTGGCCGAGCGTCTGGAACACGAAGCGGGTGCAGATGTGAAAGCGCAGGCCGCCCGCGCATTCGAGCTGGTGCTAGCGCGGACAGCGACAACCGAAGAGTTACGCACGGCCGCGGAATTTGTCGCCAAACAGCAGAAGCAGATCGAAGCGGATGCGAAAGGTAACGGTGACGCCGCCCGCCGCGCGCTCGAAGCCTTCTGCCTCGTGATGTTGAACAGCAACGAGTTTTTTTATTTAAACTAGGTGCAGCAGATGACGGATCCAAAATTCACGCCTTGTGGGATATCGCGCCGCGAGATGCTCTGGGAAGCTGGCGGAGGTTTCGTCGGCACGGCCCTGACGTTCTTGCTGGCGCAGGATGGATTCTTTGGCCGTGCGGCGCAGGCAGCCGAGTTGACGCCAGCCTCTTCCGCGCTGGCTCCTAAGCACCCGCATTTCCCGGCTAAGGCGAAATCCTGCATCTTCCTGTTCATGTACGGCGGCCCCAGCCAGGTGGACCTGTGGGATCCCAAACCGGAGTTGGTGCGCCTGCACGGCCAGCCCATGCCGACGTTGGACAGCGATCCGCTCCTCAAGATTCGCAAGCCGGGCACGCTGCTCGGTTCGCCGCGCAAATTCACCCGCCGCGGCCAATCGGGCGTCGAAGTATCGGAACTTTATCCGCAGTTGGGCCAGGTGATCGACGATATCGCCGTGATTCGCAGCACCTACGCCGATAGCTTCGCCCACGGCTCCGGCCTGCTGCAGATGAACACCGGATTCATTCGCCAGGGCTATCCCAGCATGGGCTCCTGGGTGACGTACGGCCTCGGCAGCCAGAACCAGAACCTGCCGGGCTACGTGGTGCTGCTGGATCATCGCGGCGGCCCCATTTCCGGCCCGCCCAACTGGGCCTCAGGCTTCATGCCTGCGACGTATCAAGGGACGCAATTCCGCACCAGCGGCGATCCCATTCTGTTCCTTGAGCCGCCCGAAGGCGTGACCCAGGCACAGCAGCGGCAGCAGCTCGATCTTCTCGCCAAGCTCAACGAGATGCGCTCCTCGAAGCTCGAACCCGCCAGCGCGGACAATTCCGAGCTGATGTCGCGCATTGCCAGCTACGAACTGGCGTTCCGCATGCAGTCCACCGCACCCGAAGCGGTCGATCTCTCCAAAGAAACCGACGCTACCAAGAAAATGTACGGCCTGGATAATCCGGCTACCGAAAAGTTCGCCCGCAAGTGCTTAATCGCCCGGCGGTTGATTGAGCGCGGCGTGCGCTTTGTGCAGGTCTATTCCGGCGGCGGCCACAACGACGAGAATTGGGATGCCCATGGCGACGTGGACAAGAATCACGAACTGCACGCTGGAGAAACCGATCAGCCCATGTACGCGCTCATCACCGATCTCAAGCGCCGCGGCCTCCTCGATGAAACATTAGTCGCCTGGGCCGGCGAATTCGGCCGCACTCCCACCTCCCAGAACAGCAAGGGGCGCGACCACAGCCCGCGCGGCTTCACCACTTGGCTGGCGGGCGGCGGCGTCAAAGGCGGCCAGGTCATCGGCGCCACCGACGACTTCGGCTATGCCGCAGTGGAGAATCCTGTGCACGTCCACGACCTGCACGCCAGCATGCTGCATCTCATGGGCCTCGACCACAAGCTGCTCACCTATTTCCACGCCGGACGCAACATGCGGATTACCGATGTCTCCGGCCGCGTGGTAAAAGAGTTAGTTGCCTAATCCAAATATCGTGACTGAAAAAGAATTCACCGGGAAAACCGCGCTCGTCACCGGCGGCTCGCGCGGTATCGGCCGCGCCATATCGATCAAGCTCGCCCGTTCTGGCGCCAACATTGCGATCAATTACCAAAGCCGCGATGCGGATGCCATTGCGACCAAAGAGGCTGTGGAGAAAGAAGGCGTCCGCTGCGCGCTGGTGAAGGGCGACATCTCCAACCCCGAAGCCATGGCTAGCGTGACCGCGCGCACCCGCGAGGCCTTGGGACCGATTTCGCTGCTGGTCGCCAACGCCGCCATCAGCCTGATCGAAAGCCATAACGAAATCACTTTCGAGAGTTGGCGTAAGACCATGTCCGTCAATCTCGACGGCACGTTTCTTTCCGTGATGGCGGTCAAGGATGAAATGCTGGCGCAGAATTACGGCCGCATTGTTTGCATCTCGTCAGTCGCCGCGCTGCGTCCACGCAAAATGCAGATTCATTATGCATCAAGCAAAGCCGCCCTTTCGGCGCTGGTGCGCTGCTGCGCCGAAGCGTTCGCTCCTCACGTTCGCGTCAATTGCATCGCGCCGGGTCTGGTCGAAACCGAAATGGGCGCGACGATCGGTCCGGCCGTCACCAAATCAATCATCGAGGCCACGCCGCTGGCGCGTCTGGGGCGTCCCGAAGAGATCGCCAACGCTGTGCATTTTTTGCTATCCGATCAGTCCAGCTTCATGACTGGGCAGACAATCGCCGTCAGCGGCGGTCGCGTGATGCTTCCGTAGCGCTGTTCGATACCGGACGCTTCACGCAAATCGATGAAAACAAACTAGAAATTCCGGGTTGGGGCGAACCGGAATTCAAATGAAATCTAAAAATATTCCTCGACTTTGGTCATTGTGGCAGTACAATACTAGCAATCGCCCACAGAGGAGGGCACAAACAGAATGCACAACATGTTGAGTGAACAGCAAGAAAGTCTTCTGAAGCGCGGTTTTTCACGCAGGAACTTCGGGCGAATCGCAACCCTGGTAGGTGCCGGCGCGACTCTGCCTTTTTACAACGAATTTGCTTTGGCCCAGCGCGCCGCAGGCGGCCGCCGGATGATGTTCGATATGCCGCCAGACGCGGTGCGGATCAGCAGCAACGAGAATCCGGCAGGCCCCTGCCCGGAAGCTGCCGATGCCATCCACAACGTCGTCCAAAAGGGCGGCTATTACGGCTGGAAAGAACCGATGGAGTTCGCCCAGCTCGCCTGCGAGACCGAGGGCATCAAGGAAGATTACATCTCGATCTCCGCTGGATCGAGCGATCCGCTAGCCCATGCTGTGCTGGCATTCTGCTCCCCGACCAAGAGCTTCGTGATGGGAGACCCCGGCTACGAAGCCGGCTCCGGCACGGCTAACTTCATCGGCGCCAAAGTTTATCGCGTGCCGTTGACGAAGGACTACAAGCATGATGTGAAGGCGATGGTGGCGGCCGATCCGAACGCCGGTATCATCTACATCTGCAACCCCAACAACCCGACCGGTACGCTGACGCCGAAGGCAGACATCGAATGGGTCCTGGCCAACAAGCCCAAGGGCTCGATCCTGTTGCTGGATGAAGCGTATATTCACATCTCACAGGCGTGGGAAAGCCGCGGCACTGACCTGGTGGCCAAGGACGCCGATGTGATTGTGCTCCGAACCTTCTCCAAGCTCTATGGCATGGCTGGATTGCGTGCCGGCTTCGCCGCCGGGCGCCCCGACCTGCTAGCTAAAATGCGTCCATGGCAGAGCGGTATGCTTCCCGTCACCGGCATGGCCGGCGCGGCTGCCAGTTTGAAAGTGAAGAGCCTGGTTCCGGATCGCCGAAAGGGCTACAAAGAGCTCCGCGAAGACGTGTTCGCCTTCATGGACAAGCACAACTACACCTACGTCAAG
>Ga0070731_10002193_pt1 | contig 18934 bp, 15 predicted proteins | sample Coa_R1_2_FD_66448 | JGI IMG/M metagenome (GOLD analysis project Ga0070731, IMG submission 66448) | Surface soil microbial communities from Centralia Pennsylvania, which are recovering from an underground coalmine fire - Coalmine... | ecosystem: Environmental > Terrestrial > Soil > Unclassified ... | reverse complement strand
TTCAGGCGGGAATTGCGGCCGTCCCCGAGAATCGTGGCGATGACGTCCAGCCGGAGATCGGCGTCGGTCCCGGCCTCGGCGGTGCGGAAGGCCATGATGAAGCGGTCCGACGGGAGCTCGGTCTTGACCTCGACGGTGCGCTCTTCCTTCTGAGGCGGCTCCATCCAGTGCGCCTCGTCCGCATCCTTGCCCTTGGCGATCCCGCCGAAGAATTTCTCGGCGCGGCGGAACACGTCTTCCTTTTTCACGTCCCCAACGATCACGAGCGACGCGTTGTTGGGCTTGTAATAGGCCTTGTAGTACTCCAGCATCCGGTCGCGCGAGAGCTTCTCGACGTCCTCCCGCCAGCCCAGGACGGGATGCCGGTACCGGCTCTGGGTGTAGATGGTCTTTTCCAGCGACCGCTCCAGCTCGCCCCAGGGGCCGTCGAGCCAGATGTTCATCTCCTGCAGCACCGGCCCGCGCTCCAGCTCGAACTCCCGAGGATCCAGGGTGCTGTTCCCGCAGGTGTCGGCGAGGATGTCCAGGATCTCGTCGAGATGGCTCGAATGCACGTGGAACCAGTATCCCGTCATGTCGTGCGTGGTGTACGCGTTGTTCTCTCCGCCGCAGCGGTAGGTCACCAGGTCGATGTCCCCGCGTTTGTACTTGGAGCTGCCTTTGAACACCATGTGCTCGAAGAAATGGGAGACCCCGGTCAGGCCTTCCGGTTCGTTGACCGAGCCGACGCGGTAGGCCAGCATCGCCGTCAAGGTCGGCAGCCGGTGGTCTTCCTTGACCACGATCGCCAGCCCGTTGGGAAGCTCGCGACGCTCCAGGCCCGACAGCAGGTCGACCGACTGGGATCCGCCCCCTTGGGGGGGGCCGCCGGAGCAGCCCAGCGCCGCGGCGACCAGGACTCCCAGTAATCGGCTAAGGTGACGATGGGACATGCCGGTCCTCCCGCAGCTTGACCGAAGCTCTCAGTGATTCGACTTCCTGGGGGCTGAGCAGCCGCACCGCGCCCGACGACAGGTGGCCGAGCGCCAGCGGCCCGACCCGCAGCCGCTTCAGGTGCTTGACCTTGAGGCCGAAGCGGGCGAAGACCCGCCGCACCTCGCGGTTCATGCCTTCGTGCACGGTCACTTCGACAATGGCGCTTTCGCGGTCGCGCTTCTTGATCAGGATCTTGATGGGGCCGGTCTTGCCTTCCGAAAGCCAGACCCCCCGTTGCATTTTTTCCAGGACGGCAGGTGTCAGCTCTCCCTTCACCACCACGTGATACGTGCGGGCCACGCCGTAGCGTGGATGCGTCAGCAGATTCGCCAGCTCGCCGTCGTTGGTCATCACCAGGAGGCCCTCGGACTCCCAGTCGAGGCGGCCGACCGGGTACACCCTCTCCGGGATGTGCTGGACGTACTGCATCACGGTGCGGCGGCCGGCTTCGTCCTTGGTGGTGGTAACCACCTTCTTGGGCTTGTTGAGAATGAGCGTCACCGGACGGGGGGGCTTCACCCGCTGGCCCCCGAACATGATCTTGTTCTTGGCCGGGTCCACCTTGAACCCCATTTCGGTCACCACTTCGCCGTCGACGGTCACCTGGCCGGCAGCGATCAGCTGCTCGCAGGAGCGTCGCGAGGCGATGCCGGAGTTGGCCAGGACCTTATGGAGGCGTTCGGCTACCATGGGAAGCACCGGGGGAAAGGGGATGGGAGGCTCTCAGGACGGCCGGACGCGCTCGATCTCCCGGGCATAGTCTCACCGCCGTCTCGGCGGATTTCCTCTCCAAGGGGGGGTGACCCGGAGGGGCATTCTATCAGACGGGCCCGCGAATGCAAGTCCCGCCGCCATCCCTCCCGGGCGCTCGCGCCCGTTCCCGGGGACGACGGAGCCCCACGCCCCTACAGGTGGTCGTTCAGGACTTCCTTCAGGCGGGGCGTGTCGATGTTCGATCCGGTGATGACGATGCAGATCCGCTTCAGCCCCTCGGGGAGCAGGCCTTCGAGCACCGCGGCGGGTCCGACCGCCGCCGAGCCTTCGATCGCCACCCGGTGCCGCCTCAGCATCTCCGCCACGGTCTTCCGGAGATGGGACTCTTTGACCACGACCATGTCGTCGATGTATTTCAATCCCCGCTCGTAGGAGCGCTGCGACACGCCCCGCTCCAGGCCCTCCGCGATCGTGGGCTTCGACTCCACGGTCGGATGCGCCTTCTGATCGCGCCGGGAGAGCCACATGGCGGGCGACGCATCGGTGTTCACGCCGATGATCTTCGTTTTCGGCGAAATCTCCCGCGCCACCACGCCCATGCCGATCGCCAGGCCTCCCCCGCCGACCGGGACGATGATGGCGTCGGGCTTCTTCCGCAGATCCTCGAAGATCTCCAGCGCCGTCGTTCCCCCGTTCCCCGCTTGGATGTGATCGTCATCGCTGGGAGAGACCCAGACCCGGCCGGTTTTCTTCGCCAGTTCGATCGCGTACTCTTCGGTTTCGTGGTAGGTGGTGAACGGCGTCTTCACCACATGCGCCCCGAGGCGCCTCATGGCCTTCTCCTTGGTCTCGCCGATGGACTTGGGGACGCAGACCGTGCAGTGCACGCCGTAATGCTTGGCGGCCCAGGCCAGCCCCTTGCCATGGTTGCCCGCGCTGGCGCAGAGCACCCCCATCATGCGCTCTTCCTTGCTCAACCAGGGAAAACGCGCAAGCGGCCCGCGGACCTTGAAGGATCCCGTGAGTTGCAGATTCTCGCATTTCAGCCAGACCTGGCCGCCGTAGGCCTCCCCCAGCCATTCCGAGGGAACCACCGGGGTGCGCAGCGCCAGACCCGTGACGTAGGCCCGGACATGTTCAACCAGTTTGAAATCGACCACGATCCTCTCCCGGGGGGGCTCCAACGCGGAGCCCGCTGCCGCGTCCGATTCTATATGGTGGCACCGCCCGGGCGTCAACGTATAATGGTCGGATCATGAAGCCCCTCGCCCTCCTCGTCGCCGTCCTGGGAGCCCTCCTGGGTCCCGGAGTTCCGCCCGACGGCGCCACCCTCGTCACCGCCGGGAACTCCTCGATCAACGCGCGGGAGCTGACGCTGACGGGTGACGGTTCGGACCTGGTCGTCAAGTACGTCGACCTGGGCGGCGAGGCCGGCACCCTGAAAGCGGCCGATCTGGTCGAAATTGCGTTCAACGGCGGCCGCGCCGCCAGCACCGGCCGCCCGGCGACCGATGACGTCGAAGTCCTCCTGACGACGGGCGATCTGCTCGTGGGCAAAGTGGGGGCGAAATCCGACGACGGGATCAATCTGATCTCCCCGGTGTTCTCCAATCCGCTGGTCAAGTTCGGCCAGATCCGCGCCGTTATCTTCCCGGTCAACCGGGCCTTCCTCCCGCTGCGCCTTCCGGAAAAGGCCGAAACGGCCGACATCATCCTCACCCAGTCGGGCGACCGGGCCGAAGGCACCCTCCTGACGATTTCCGATGCTGGCGTGGTCTACAAGTCCAAGCGGCTCGACAAGGACGTGACGGTCCCCCTGGACAAGGCCGCAGGGGTCTGGATGATCGAGACCGAGGCGCCGCCGAAGGAACCCGCCGGCCTGCACGCGACCGTGCTGACGTCCGACGGGTCCTCCGTCCGCGGCGAAATCCAGTCGCTGAAGGACGGCGGCCTGACGCTGAAGGATTCGTACGGGACCGTGCACAAGGTCCCGGCCAATCTGCTGTCCGGCATCTACATGAAGAACGGACGGGTGGTCTACCTCTCCGACATGAAGCCCGGGCTCATCGACGAGGACGCGAACTATATCCGGGGACCCAAGAAGCTCTCGAGCGACCTGGACTTCCCGTACCAGAGGGACCGCAGCGCCAAGGGCGGGAAGCTCATCCTGGGCGGCGTCGAGCACCGCAAGGGCGTCGGCGTCCGGGCTCGATCGCTTCTGGGATACTCGCTCGAGGGCGGGTTTCGCCGGTTCCAGGCCACCCTGGGATTGGACGCCGCGTCGCTGGGCCTGGGCGCCGTCCGCGCCCAGATCGACGTGGACGGGAAGACGGTGAAGGAGATCAGCCTGAAGGGAACGGAGCCGCCCCAGGCCATCGACCTGGACGTGTCGGGCGCGAAGGAACTTCGGCTCCTGATCACCTGGGCGGGCTTCGGACAGTCGGATTTCGCGGACTGGGGCTCGGCCCGATTGATTCGTTAGGCCGGTGCTTTCGATGGTGAGTCTCGCCCGCTCCTCCCTGCTCCTCCTGGCGCCGATCGGCCTCTTGATCGTCGTCGCCGTCGCCGCGCGCGCCACCCGGCAGCCGCTGGGCCGGGTCCGCCGGATGGGGTCCCTAGCCGTCCGCTTCCTCATGGTCCTTCTCCTGACCTGCGCCCTCAGCGGGCCGGTCTGGACCCGGATGTCCGAGTTTCCCCGCGCCACCGTCTTTCTCGCGGACGTGTCCGAGAGCATCCCCGCGGGGGCCCTCGACAAGGCCCTGGCCGATCTCAAGCCCCACTGGGACCGGGAGGTCGCCCTGGGCAATCGGTGCGCCCTGGTGGCGTTCGCCGGCGGGACGAAGATCCTGATCCCCCCCGGAACCCGCCCGCTCGACGTCCTCACGATCCCGCCGGACGAGTCGCTGCACCGATCCTCCACCGACTTCACGCGCGCCTTCGACTCCGCCCGATCCTTGGCCCAGAGCCAGTTCGCCAATCGCATCGTCCTGCTCACCGACGGCATCGACTCCACCCGGCCGGCCCGGCGCGTCGACATTCCTCCCGCCACGATCGCGCTGCCTCTGGCCGGGCCCGCCGGCGATGTCGCGATCGTCGATGTCCAGGCGCCGGTCGCCGTCCGTTCGGGCGAACCCTTCGACATCCGCGTCACGATCGCGACGGACCATGCGGGAGAGGCCCGCTTGTCCGTGGTCCTCGACGAGACGGCGCTCCCGGAGTCCACGCGACGATTCCGGCTCCCCGGGCCGGGCCGGCACGTGCTGGTGCTCCCCGCCCTGCAGCAGAAGGCGGCGTTTGCGGCGGGGCTCCACCGCCTCCTGGTCATGGCCGAGTCGGCGGGCGACCACGAGCCGCGGAACAACGTCGGTCTGGCGGCGATCACGGTCACCGGAAAGCCGCGCGTGCTCCTGGTCGAGGGAACCCCAAGGGACGGGGAGTTTCTCGCGCGCCTGCTCGGAACCCAGGACATCGAGTTCGTCCGGAAGTCGCCCCCCGAACTCGTCCCCGGCGCCGAAGCCCTGGATGAGTATGTCGCGGTGATCCTGGCGGGCGTCCCCCGAGAGACCCTGCCGTCGTCGACCGTCGCCGCACTCAAGACCTATGTGGAGCAGACGGGCGGCGGGCTTTGGGTCGTCGGCGCTCCCGCGCTCCAAGGCGGCCGGGGGTACGCCGGCAGCGAGCTCGAGAAGCTGCTGCCCGTCTCGTTCTCCGACGCGGTCGCGCCCATCGCCGACAACTCCCCGAAGAAGGAGACCCCGCCCGCCCCTCCTCCTCCGACGCCGCCGACGCCGGACCCCGAGGACGCCAAGCCGACGAAGGTGCTGGCTCCCTCGGTCGCCCTCCTCCTGATCGTCGACAAGTCCGGCTCGATGGCGGGCCGCAACATCGAGATCGTCAAGGAGACCTGCATCGCCAGCGCCAATGCCCTGTCCCGCCGCGACCTGATCGGCGTGGTGGCCTTCGATCACCGGCCCTACGCCTTCCTGGAGTTCACGGAAGCCGAGCGGATCGACTACATCACCCAGCGCATCCTCCGGCTCTATGCCGACGGAGGCACCCGCATCTGCCCGGCCCTCGAGCTGGCCGAGCGGATGTTCGAGGTCGATGCCCGGGCCCAGCGCTGCGCCATCAAGCATGCCGTCCTTCTGTCGGACGGCGACGCCCCCCCGGCCGACAACGAGTCCGTCGTCCGGCGCATGGCCGAGGCCGGCATCACCGTCAGCACCGTCTGCGTGTCGGGCGCCAAATTTGACGCCGTGCTCATGAGCCAGATCGCCAATTGGGGAAAGGGCCGCTTCTATTTCACTCCCAGCTTCGAAAAGGTCCGCCAGCTCATCGTGAACGAGACCCAGAAAGTGATCGCGACGCTGCCGAAAGACGACAAGAAAGCGCCGCCGCCCGCACCGGCGCCGAAGACGGCGGACCCTCCTCCCCCCGCCGTGCCGCCCCCGCCGCCGCCTCCGAACGCCGACAAGCCGCCCCCCTTGCAGCCCGTCGTGCTGAAGGACGCGCACGAGATCCTCGCGGGGATCGATGGGAAGTCCCTGCCGGGACTCCGGGGGCGCCTGGCCGCCGCCGCGAAGCCCAAGGCCGACGTGCCCCTGGCCACGAAGGAAGGACAGGCGATCCTGGCCCTCGGCCGCCTGGGGTTGGGGAAGACGGCCGTCTGGGCGTCGGATTTGTCGAGCCCCTGGAGCGCGGACTGGCTCGGGTGGAAAGACTCGCCGAAGCTGTTCGCCCAGCTCGTCCGCTTCCTGTCGGGCTCGGGGCCGGACGCCGAGCTCGCCGGACGGGTTCGATTCAGCCGGGACGGCGCCGGCGCCCTTCTGTGCCTCGATGCCGCCGGCCCCGGAGGCGCGCTCACGGTCACGGACGCCGCCTCGGGGGCGGTGCTGCCGATCGAGCAGGATCCGGACGGCGATGGCCGCGTGCGCATCGCGCTCGACCAGCCCGGCGAACTCCGCCGCCTGAAGCTCCAGCGAGCCGACGGCAAGAAGGTCGCCCTGGGCGCCATCCGCGCCTACGACGAGGAATTCGCCCCGCGGGAGCCGTCCCGGGACCTGTTCGCCGCCGGATTGCAGGCGACGTCGGTCGACCAGCTGGACCGCATCCTGGGGGAGACCCACGTCTCGGGCGAGGAGCGCCGCGACCTGATTCCCTGGCTGGTCATCGGCGCCCTGCTCCTGCTGCCCCTCGATGTCGCGCTCCGGCGCATCATGACGGGGTGAGCGTTCGCCCGATCCGCCCCGCCGGGGCGGTCCGCGCGGCCCCGCGCTCAGGGGCCAGAGACGCGATCGATCGACTGCTCCATCACCCGGAGGAAGTTTTCTCCCAGGATCTTCCGCACGTCCCCGGCGGAAAAGCCGCGCTCCAGCAGCCGGCGGGTCAGGTTGGGCAGCTCGGAGCAGTCCTTCACCCCCTCGGGCAGGGCGGTGACGCCGTCGAAGTCCGACCCGAGCCCCACGTGGTCGATCCCGGCGACCCTGGCGATATGCTCGAGGTGGTCGATGAGGAGGTCCAGCGGCGGGCGCGCCATCGCCGCCTCCGTCTGGTCGTAGCGGAGCGAGATCTCCTTCAGCGCGCGATCCATCGCCACGGGGTCGTCCCGGAATTGCTCGCGGGCCCGGGCCCGCTCCTGGTCGTCGGCCAGGTCGGCCGACTTCTTGCGGTCGTAGAATCCCTGGCTGAGGAATCCCGAGTAGAAGTTGACGCCGACGACCCCGCCGTTCTTCGCCAGCGCCCGCAGCTGGTCGTCCCGGAGGTTCCGCACGTGGTCGCAGAGGGCCCGGGCGCAGGAATGGGAGGCGATCACCGGCGTGTCCGACACGGCGATCGCGTCGTAGAACGTGTTCTCGGAGACGTGCGAGAGGTCGACCAGCATCCCCAGGCGGTTCATCTCGCGGACGACGGCTCGGCCGAAATCGGTGAGTCCCCGGACCTTGCCCGGGTCTCGGGCCGCCTCGGCCCAGCTGAGCGAGTTGTTCCAGGTCAGCGTCAGGTAGCGAACGCCCAGCTCGAAAAAGGAGCGGAGCAGGCCGAGATCCTCCTCGATCGCATGCCCGCCCTCGATGCAGAGGATGCCGCAGACCTTTCCCTGGGCGGCGGCGCGGCGCACGTCGGCCGCCGACCTCGCCAGAACGAGCCGATCCGGATATTTCGCGGCCCACTGCTTGACGGCATCGATCATCCGGAAGGCGCGCTTGGCGGACTCCTTCCGCTGGACGTACTTGGGTTCCACCCAGCAGGACAGGAACTGGGCGTCGAGCCCGCCGCGGAACATGCGCGGCAGGTCGAGATGGCCCTTCCCCGTCTCGGTGCCCAGGTCCTCTCCGTCGTCGAGGGCGCGGCTGATCGTGTCGGCGTGGCCGTCGACGACGATGGAGTCCCGATGCAGGTCCAGAGCCGCGTCGGCCACCGTTCCCCCCTTCTGGGTGCTCGTCACGGCGCGACGGCCTCCCTCGCCGCGTCGGCGGCCGGAGGCGTCGGGGCCGGCGTCGGCGGACCCGGATAGACGTTGGCGCGATCCAGAATCGCGCCGAAGACCGCGAGCATCACCAGCGATCCGATCACGATCGGCACGTACAGGGACGCGTCGACCTCGGGCCGGACGACGATGATGGCGAGCGTCCCGCTGATCATGCCGAAGAGGTAAATCACCAGGACCGCTTCCCGTTTGCTGAGGCCCAGGGCGACCAGGCGATGCGACAAATGGTCGCGGCCGCAGTAGACGATGGCCTCGATCGGATTCTTCACGATGCCGCGGCGGATGCGGAGGATCGTGGAGAGCGTGATGTCGTAGAGCGGAACGCAGAGGATCGCGCACGGCACGATGACGGCCTTCAGGCGGTCGCCCCGGGACCAGCCGCACTGGACGGTCAGGGCCGCCAGCAGGAAGCCCAGGAGCAACGATCCGTTGTCCCCCAGGAAGACGCGGGCCGGTGTCCAGTTGTAGCGGAGGAAGCCCAGGCAGGAGCCCATGAGGGCGATCGCGACGTAGCTGACGTGGGGCTGGCCCCAGGGTCCGGTGTACCAGGAGACGTAGAAAGTCCAGAAGGCCGCGATGGCGGCCGTCCCCCCCGCGGCTCCGTCCATGTTGTCGAGGGAGTTCATCGCGCTGGAGACGCCCGCGATCCACATCAAGGTCAGGACCACGTCCACCCCCCAGATGCCCGTCAGATTGATCCTCACGCCGAAATGGGAGAGCAGGAACGTGACCCCGAGCAGCACGCCCAGCTTGCCGACCGCCCACAGCGGGCGGAAGCCGTCGACGATGCCCAGGATCAGGACCAGGCAGCCCCCGGCGGAGATGGCAAAGATGTCCATGTACTGCGAGGGCTGGGGGAAGCGGAGCACCGAGAACAGGGTGCACGTGAACGCGAGGTAGATGCCCACGCCTCCGAGCAGGGCGATGGGCTCCTGATGGGTCTTGTAGGTATGCGGACGGTCGACCGCCCCGATCCGGTGGGAGAGCCGGATAAAGAGGGGAACCGAAAGGTCCGCCAGGAACCAGGCGAGAATGAACATCCAGACCTGGGGATAGTTAAGCTGCGCGATCACCGGTCATCACCTTCAGACTGTCGGGGCCGCAGTTGAACAGGAGGTCGATCACGGAGAGATTCGGAACAAAGGGGCCCGGCCAGCATTGGGGATACGTCGGGCAGACGAAGTCCTGGAAGATCAGCCGAATGCCCTGCTGCTCGAACGCCGCGGAGTCCAGATAGTCGCGGCCGTGCATGCCCGACAGGTAGGTGTCGGCCCCGGTGGCCTTGCACATCGCCACGACCAGGGCCGTCGACTCGCCGGTGATGCCCAACGTCGAGGTCCGGTCCATGCTCCGACGAAGGCCGAGCAGGCCCAGGACGAGCTCGATGAACGAGCAGCTCAGCTCGCAGAAGCTCTCCCAGGGGCGCTCGTACAGCTCGCGGAACCGGTCGGCATAGGTTTTGAAATGAGGGGCCTTCCGGTAATTCCACTCGATCGACCGCCAGTGCTTGCGCGGCCAGGGGGTGGAGTTGTCGATCCGGGCCTCCCGGATTTCCTGCGTATACCGCCCCTTGGAGAGGATGGGAACGGACAGCCAGTCCCAGCCTTCCGGCGAAGAAGAGCGGATGCGGTTGCGATGCATCCAGCCGAAGGTCCCCCGTTTGACGAACTGGACGTTGTCGACGACGAGGAACCGATCGGACCGGGCGATCTTCTCGAAGAAGCCCGGGTACGGCAGATAGTTGGGCTGGTGGCCCGTCAAAATCATGGCCTCGGTTTCCCCCTCACCTGGCGTCGCCTTTCGAACTCGAGTATATCCCATGAATCGGCACCCGCCAAATTGGCCGCCCATCTTGACATCCCCCTCCGCCCCCCCGATCATGGGCCCGTGCGCATCCTCGTCACCGGCGGCGCCGGCTTCCTGGGCTCCCACCTCTGCGAGGCCCTCCTCTCCCGCGGGGACGACGTGGTCTGCATGGACAACCTCCTCACCGGGTCCGAGAAGAACATCCAGCACCTCCGCGCGAATTCCCGGTTCATGTTCCTCCGGCACGACGTCACCCATCACATCTCGCTGGACGGCCCTCTCCAGGGGATCCTCCACTTCGCCTCCCCCGCCAGCCCCGTGGACTACCTGGAACATCCCATCCACACCCTGAAGGTGGGCTCCCTCGGGACGCACAACGCCCTGGGCCTCGCCAAGGACAAAAAGGCCCGCTTCCTGATCGCCTCGACGAGCGAAATTTACGGCGATCCCCTGGTCTCCCCTCAGAAGGAGTCCTATTGGGGCAACGTCAACCCGATCGGCCCCCGGGGCGTCTACGACGAGGCCAAGCGCTTCGCGGAGGCCATGACCATGGCCTATCGCCGGGCCCACGGGGTGGATACCCGGATCGTCCGGATCTTCAACACCTACGGCCCGCGGATGCGGCCCAACGACGGCCGCGCCGTCTGTACCTTCATCACCCAGGCTCTCGACGGCCAGGATCTCACGCTCTTCGGGGACGGCTCCCAGACGCGCAGCTTCTGCTTCGTCACCGACTTGATCGACGGCATTCTCAAGCTTTTCGACTCGGGCGAGGGGGACCCGGTGAACATCGGGAATCCGGACGAGATCCCGATCCGCCGCCTCGCCGAGGAGGTGATTCAGCTGACGGGGTCCGCGTCCCGCATCGTCCTGCGGCCGCTCCCGCAGGACGACCCCAAGCAGCGCCGCCCCGACATCACCCGGGCCAGGACGCTCTTGGCCTGGGAGCCGGTCGTGCCCCGCCGGCAGGGACTGGAGAAGACGGTCGGGTACTTCCGCTCGCTCCGGGGCTAACGGATCTTCTCTGGGCCATCCCCGCCCCCCGACGCTATAATCCCCGCTCATGAACCAGCCCGTGATCTGGACGGCCGTGCTGGGCCTGCTCGCCGGCTGCTCCTCCGGCCCTCCGAGGGAGACCCTCCCGGAACGGTCGGCGCCGGCCATCGACCACCGGGCCAAACCCGACGCCATCGTGGCCTTCTACGACGGTGCGCCGCTGACCTGGCAGATGGTGGCGGAGAAGATGCTCGAGCTCAACCTGAAGGAGTCCGTCGACCAGTACGTGCGCTGGCGGGTGGTGGAGGACCGGAAGGCCGCGCTGGCGATCCAGCACCGCCCGGACGAACTGCACCGCCGGGCCGCGGCGTATCTGGAGCAGGCGAAGAAGCAGCTCGGAGAGGGCCCCTTCCGCCTCCAGCTGTCCCGCGAAGGCGTGACGGAGGAGAAGAAGCTCGCCCAGGTCGAGACCTCGTCCTTCCTCTCCCAGCTCCTCACCCTGGACAAGATCGTCCGCTACTCCGAGCTCGTCGAGGACCGCTTCGAAATCGACCGGGCGTATTTCACCGACGAAGCGGAGGCGCGGCGCTTCCGGGACTGTTGCGCGGCCAAGGGCTTCGACGACGCGGCCAAGGAGCTGCTGCCGGAGCGCCAGGCGCGCCAGGGGCTGCTCCCGCGCGAGCGCTTCGCGAAGTCCCGGGCGCCCACCGACCCGGTGCTGGATCCCTGGATCGTGGACGAGCTCCTGCGGATCCGCCCGGCGGGCCTGACGGGCGTGGAGACGAGCCGGTCGGGTTTGTACTATGTAATTCGCCTGGGGGGCTTCCGGAAAGGCCGGGATATCGTATACTCCGAGGTGAAAGAGGAGGTCCTGGAGAGCGTTCTGAAGGAGCCTCCCACCCAGCAGGACTACCAGCGATGGATGGAGAGGGAAATGGGGCGCGCCCGGATCGAGTACGCCGAGGGCGCCGCCCGGAGAGAGAGGAAAGACGGGTCCCCTTAACCCAGGAATTATGTATTTTTTACATGAACAAGATACGGTTTCACGCGTCTAATCTCTAGATGACCAATCTGATCCAGAAGACGATCTCCAAGCCCTGCCACCCCAAGTTCCTCAACGAGGTGCGCGGATTGCTCGGGGAGACTCTCGCCGAAGTGCCCATCTCCCGCCGCGACAAGGACCTCATCATCCTCGCCGTGGATGAGGCCGTCAGCTCCATCGTCCAGTACGCCCGCTACAAGGGATTCCAGAGCCAGGTCACCCTCACGGTCGACATTGACGACGTCCGGTTCAAGGCGACCCTGGTGGACTCGCTGAACGTCTTCGAGCTCCGCGGCGGCCTGAACGACACCCAGATGGCGGAAAGCCTCGCCCGCGAGAAGAGCTATACGATGGGCGTCTTCCTCATCCGCCAGATCATGGACGAAATCAGCTACGTCTACCGCAAGGGCTTCCAGAACGAGCTGGAACTGATCAAGTTTCTCTAGGCCGGTGTCTCGACTTGGCCTCCCCTCCCCGATATAGTCTGAGCCGTGGCCATACTGATCCCCCTGCTCACGCTGATCCTGGGCGCCCTGGCCGGGACCGCCGCCGCCCTGTCCCGGGCGAGGAAGGAGCAGCGGCGCCGTGAGGACGACGACCGCCAGCGCCGCGCCGAGGAGCTCAATGCCCTGGTCGGCACCATGGCCAGCGGCATCGCCCACGAGATCCGCAACCCCCTCTCCACCCTCCGGATGAACCTCCAGCTGCTGCGGGAGGATTGGGAGAACCCCATCACCGAGCGCGAACAGAAGGGCCGCAAGCGCATCGACGTCCTGCTGCGCGAAACCGAGCGCATGGAGTCCGTCGTTTCCGACTTCGTCCGCTTCGCCTCGGGCCACGCCCTCCGCCTGGAGCCGACCCATCTGAACGCGCTGACCGGCGAGCTCCTGGATTTCCTCGGGCCCCAGGCGGAGCGCGCCCACATCCGCCTCGTCCGCGAGTTCGCGAAGGACCTGCCCCCCGTCCAGGCGGACCCCAACCTGATCCGGCAGGCGATCCTCAATCTCCTCGTCAATGCCCAGCAGGTCCTCCCGTCCGGGGGGGAGATCCGCATCCGGACGCAGGAGAACGGGCAATTCGTCAAGCTCTCCGTCTCCGACAACGGCCCGGGCATCCCGTCCGAACACCGGGAGAAGATCTTCAACCTGTATTTCTCCACGAAGCCGGGCGGCACCGGGCTGGGACTTCCGATGGTCAAGAAGATCATCGAGGAGCATCAGGGCGCCATCGAAGTGGAGACCGAGCTCAAGAAGGGGACGACGTTCACGATATGCCTGAAAAAGTAAGCGTCCTGGTGCTGGACGACGACCGCGCCCACGCCGAGGCCGCGGCCGAGAGCCTCTCCCGATCCGGCTACGACTGCACCGTCGCCACCAGCGGAACCGAGGGGGCCCGCCTCTTGGAGAAAAACAGCTACGACATCGTGCTCACCGATCTGGTCATGCGGGACTTCTCGGGCATCGAGATCGTCCGGAAGGTGAGGGCCTCCTCCCCCGAGACGGAAGTCATCGTGATGACCGGCTATCCGTCCTACGAGACCGCGCTCGAGGCCATGAACGAGGGCGCCTACGACTACCTGAACAAGCCCATCGACCTCAACATCCTGCGCGCGAAGATCCGCAAGGCGCTCGAAAAACAGAAGCTGGTCCGGTCGAACGTCGAACTCAAGCGGCAGCTCGACAAGAAGTACGGCTTCGAAGGCATCATCGGCGGGAGCGAGCCGATGCAGAACGTGTTCGACACGCTCCGCCAGGTGTCCGCCTCGACCGCGACGGTCCTCATCCTGGGGGAGACGGGCACCGGCAAGGAGCTCGTCGCCCGCGCCATCCACGCCAATTCGCCCCGGCGCGGGAACCGCTTCATGGCCCTGAACTGCGCCGCCCTGTCGGAAACCATCCTCGAGAGCGAGCTGTTCGGCCACGAGAAGGGAGCCTTCACCGGGGCCATGCAGCAGCGCAAGGGCCGCTTCGAATACGCCCACGGGGGCAGCCTCTTCCTGGACGAGGTCGGCGACCTTCCCGCGCCCACCCAGGTCAAGCTCCTCCGCGTCATCGAATATGGCGAGATCTTCCGCGTCGGCTCCAACGAGCCCGTCAAGGTCGACGTCCGCCTGATCGCCGCGACCCATAAGGATCTGGCCGCCCTGATCCGGGAAGGGACGTTCCGGGAGGACCTCTACTACCGGCTGAAAGTCGTCACCATCGAACTCCCCCCGCTCCGCGAGCGCCTGGAGGACCTCCCCGTCCTCCTCCAGTCCTTCGTCGACGAGTTCTCGCGGGCCCAGGGAAAGAAGTCTCCGGAGATCACCCCCGCGGCGATGGAACTGCTGTACAATTACGACTGGCCGGGAAATGTCCGCGAGCTGAGGAACTGCGTGGAAAGCATGGTCGTCCTCGACAAGGACGGGAAGATCGACGCCGAGGATGTCCCCCGATTCGTGAAACAGGCGGACGACGCGACGTCGACCACCGGCGTGGGCGGCGTCAATCTCGAGGAAAAAGAGAAGGAAAGCATCCGGAAGGCCCTGGCCCTGTGCGAAGGAAATCGCGAGAAAGCCGCCAAGATGCTGGGCATCGGCGAGCGCACGTTGTATCGTAAGATCAAACGCTACGGATTCAACTGATGCCCCGATTCACAATCAGCCACCACACGGGCGCGAAGGACGGCGACCACTACGACCTCATGCTCGAACACGGGGAGGGTCTCCGCACCTGGAGGCTCGTCAACACCGCGTTCCTGGCCTTCCAAGTCGCCCGGCAGATCAAGGAGCACCGGAAGAGCTATCTCGACTTCGAGGGCGAGGTTTCCGGCGACCGCGGCCGAGTGAAGATCTGGGATTCCGGCACCTACACCATCGACGAGTGGAAGGACGAACGCATCCAGGTCGCGCTGGTGGGCCGGACCTTGAAGACGCGACTGATCCTGACCCTGGTGCCCAAGCACCCCGAGGACGCCGACCCTCGCTGGAACATCGGCGACGCCACCCAGGAGATCCGGAAAGCCGCGGCCGCCCTGCTCCGCGGGGCCTCGCTCGACGACGCGCCCAACGACGACCTGGTCGACCTCCGCAAAGCCCTCGCCCACGAGGAGCACAAAATCCTCTCCATGGTGGACCTGTACACGCGCGGCGGGACGATCGACTGGTCGCACACCGACGTGGACCCGGACGTCCGGAAGCGCATCGACCGGGAGCGGGTCCGGTGGCAGCACCCGTGGCTCGCGGCGGCGAAGGGCTATGCGGACAAGCTCGGAGAGCTCACCGAGATCCTCCGCCAGTCGCGCCCCAAGCAGGCCTCATCGTAGGAGCTTTTCGGGCGGCCGCCCCTCGGCCCCCGGCAAGTCCAGCCCCAGGAGCGCCGCGACCGACGGCGCGATGTCGATCAGCTTCATGCGCTCGATCAGGACGCCGGGCCGGATCCCGGCCCCCTCGGCGATAAAGCCCGTCTCAAGCCCCGGCCGCGTCGGCAGCTGTCCGTGATTTCCTTTTACCGACGGCGTGCTGGGGCCCAGGCGTTCGGTCACCGCCACCCCGTCGGCGGGTTCCAGCGCGAAGGCGGCGTCGGGGTTGTAGCCCAGGAGGTCGAGCTCCGGCCGCTCCAGCAGCCGGTAGGCGGCCGCACCCTCCACCCCGGCCCCCCCGAGAAGGACCGCCTTCACCCGCGCCAGATCCTTCGCGTCCTTGACGTAGATCGACGCCGAACCGCCGCTCGACCGCGTGATGGCGCGCCAGGAGCGGATCGTCCCGTTCGCCTCCTCCAGGAGGCCCGCGTCGCGGAACAGGGTGTTGGGTCCGACGTTTCGCGAGATGGCCGTGAACCCGTGGTCTCCGACGATGAAAAGGGCCGTCCGCGGGCCGATGCCCGATTCCTCGATCGCCTTGCGGATCCGGCCGACATTCCCGTCCTGGACGCGGACCGCGTTCCTCACCAAGGGCGAATCCGGCCCCGCCTGGTGCTGGACTTCGTCGACGTTGAGGAGATGCACCAGCTGCAGATTCGGGCGGTACTTCTTGAAAACATAGGCCGCCGCCCGGGAGACGAAGGCATCGATCGCCGCGCGGTCCTCCGCGATCTTTTCCTGGGGAATCCCGACCCCGAGCGCGAGCTCCGCCAGGAGCCCAGGCGTCGCCGCCGACGCCAGCCGGCGGACCGTGTCCTTCCCCTCCGGGTCCCAGATCTCCCCGAGCACGAGGCTGGCCTCGGCGCCGACCGTCGTCGGCCAGTAGGTGATCGCGACCTTGAGACCCTTCTCGCGCGCGGCCTGCCACAGCGTACGGGCCCGCAGATCCTGCGCGTACCAGTACCAGTTCCGGGTCGATCCCTGGTCGCTCCAGGTCGTGTTCGCCTGGATCCCGTGCTTCGCGGGACGGACACCGGTGACGATGGTGGCGTGGGCGGGATAGGTGGAGCTGGGATAGACGCTTTCGACGGCCCCGGCGCGCGCCCCGCCCGCGGCCATCGCCGTCAGCGTCGGGGCCATGTCGGCGTCTCCGTAGAAGGAGGGCCGCAGCCCGTCGATCGAGACGATCACGACGTGCTCGCAGGGCTCCCCGTCTTCGCGCGCGGACGCGCCGATGCCCAGGACAAGCAGGATCAGGACAGCCGCCGCAGGATCTCCTCCGCGTCGCCGACCCATTGGACCTCCCGGAACCGCTTGAGCCACATGACCTGATGCCGGGCGAGAGTGTTCGTGTTCCGGTTGATCAGGCGTTCCATCTCGGCGGCGTCGACGCGTCCCTCGAGGAAGTCGATCACCTCCCTATATCCTACAGCCCGTCGCCCTTCCCTGCTCCAGGGCCCGCGGAGGAGCCCCCGGACTTCCTCCACAAGGCCGTCCCGCAACATGCGCTTCGTGCGCACTCCGATGCGGTCCTTGATGTCCTCCCGGCGGAAGCCGAAGACGTCCGCCTCCAGGGTCGGCGCCGCGTCGAAATGCGTGTGCTTCGAGCTGATGGGCTCGCCCGTCTTGCGATAGACCTCCACGGCCCGAACGAGCCGCTTCAGGTCATGGGGGTGGATTTTCGATGCCGCCTTGGGGTCCACGCGGCGGAGCTCGTCGTGCAGGGCGGGCGCCCCGATCGCGACCAGTTCCTCCCGCAGCGCCGGGTCCGCCTCGGGGCCTTCGAACAAGCCGTAGGCGAACGCCTTGTAATAGAGCGCCGTCCCTCCCACGAAGAGCGGCCTGGGACAGTCCTCCAGGCAGCGGCGCGCGTCCCGGACGAAGCGGCCGGCATTGTAGCTCTCCGACGGGTCGCACAGATCCACCAGCCGGTACGGCCGCTTCGGCTTCGCCGTGCCGATATCCATCCCCCGGTAGACCTTCATCGAGTCGATCGAGACCAGCTGGGCCCCCAGCCGGTCGGCGACGGCTTCCGCGGCGGCATGTTTCCCGGAGGCCGTCTGTCCCAGGATGAACATCGGACGTGGCATGGGGAGGATTATACTCCTGGCCGGGGACTACTTCCGCGGGAGTTCGATGTCCACGCCGTCGATGGCGGGGGCGTGGCTGATGATCTCGAAGGTCTTCGACGTCCACGTCGCGTCGCCCGATCGGAGCACGATCTGGCATTCCTTGGAGTCGATCCGGGGGACGACGAATTCCGCCGTCCCGATCGCGCCCTGGTCCTTGAAAAGCGCGCCGGAGGTCCCCTCGACCACCAGCGAGAGGGTCACCTTGGCCGAGGGTTGGCCGGCGGCCCACTCCAGGCGCAGTTTCGTTCCGCCCTTCACGCGGTCCGGAATCGCGGACTTCAGCTGAAGCTGCCCCGCGCTCGTCGGCGGGGCCGGGATCTCGATCGCCGTCTCACCGGTCTCGATCCGGAAGTCCCGGTCCGACTGGTCGGACTGCCGCTTGCCCTGGTCGTCCGTCAGGGACACCCGGAGGCGGCCCGTGGAGGTCGAGATCTTGGGAAGCGTCCACAGGAAGCCCTTCTCGAGCCGGGGGAGGTCCGTCAGGGGTTTCCAGCTGCCCTCCTTCCCGGAGGCGTCGGAGAACTCCACCGTGACCTTCCCCAGGTCCCCGGACGTCTGGATCAGGATGGGCCGGCTCGTCCCGCCGACCAGGGATTCCCCGCCGCGGAAGTTGAGGAGGCGGATCCCCTCGATCCGGCCCGACACCTGGAAATGGAAGTGGTTGGATTCATACTCCCGCTGTTTCGCGTCCCGGACGAGGATCCGGACCTGGTAGTCGCCGGGTTTCGTCGGGGCCTTGAACGTGAACGAGGTCTCCTTGATCTCCAAGAGCGGCGTCCAGGTCTGGCCGCTATCGGAGAGCTCCAGACGCAGCAGTTCGGCCGACTTCACGATGCTCTTGGGCTCGACGACGGCCGCCACGAGGCCGCCCGGCTCGACGCTTCCATTGGCGATGATGCGCACCGGCTCCAGGCCCGTCATCGCATCGAAGACGAGCACGTTCGAGCTGATCGGGCGGTTGCCCGCGTCCTTGGCGGCGGCGCGGATCTGGTAGCGGCCTTCGTCCCCCGGAAGCTGGACCCTCGTCAGGCCGGCCGTCAGGGCGGAATAGAAGGCCCACGTCTTGCCCCCGTCCTTGGACAGTTCCAGCGTCGCTTCCAGGACCGTGCGGTCCGGCGAGCTCCAGGAGAGCACCGCGGTGCTCCCGGCCACCAGAGGACGGCCGTCCTCGATACCGCGCAAGATCAGGCCGGGCGCCGGCACGTCGCCGGGATCGAAGTCCCCGCTGACGTCCTCGCCTTCGTTGCCCGCCTCGTCGATGGCGACCACCCGCAGACGCACCTTCTTGCCCTGCGACAGCTGGGACCGCAGATCGGCCCGCCCCGCGTTATTGTGGCGCGGCACGGCGACGAACCAGGTTCGGCCGCCGTCGGTGGAGTACTCGATGCGGAGGACGATCCGCTCCTGCGGCGACAGCTTGTCCGTCGCGACCCATTCGATCTCCCA